>Ga0255336_100726_pt1 | contig 39596 bp, 57 predicted proteins | sample MeOH1_35cm_T3_17_FD_189102 | JGI IMG/M metagenome (GOLD analysis project Ga0255336, IMG submission 189102) | Sandy soil microbial communities from University of British Columbia, Vancouver, Canada - MeOH1_35cm_T3_179 | ecosystem: Engineered > Artificial ecosystem > Sand microcosm > Unclassified ...
ATTGCGGCTCGTCGAAATGGCCGACGCATTCGGTGCATTTTTTTGGGTCGATCACGTAGATTTCCGGGCCCATCGAAATTGCGTCGTTCGGGCACTCAGGCTCGCATACGTCGCAATTGATGCACTCAGACGTGATAATTAGTGACACTCTGCCCTACTTTTACCTTAATTTTCAAGAACTTAGCCGACCCTAGCTGAAGGTCGAACCGACGATTTCCAGACGATTCCTCACCTGTGTTGCACCACGTTTGCACAACCTGCAGCGCGCATCGCGAGTGTGGCTACAGCGTTACCGCCTACTGCACGCACACAACGCCTAGCGCTTTGCGCAAGCTACACGCTGAGCAAGCCATCTGATAGCACGAAACTGGCACGCCATCAAGTTTAGCGTGAATTTCGACTTTTCGCAGGAAGCCCCGTAATATCGACCCATAACAAAAATAATAAAAGGGTCGTAATGACAATAATAAAAAAAGCTAAAACGGCATACAACAGCCAGAAGGGCCACGCCAAAAGACGCGGAGTGGACTTCAAACTAACTTTCGAAGAATGGTTCGACTGGTGGCAGTCTACCGGCCACTATCAAGAACGCGGGAGAAAGAAAGACTGCTACGTGATGGCACGCCACAACGATAGCGGCGCTTATGAGTTGGGGAATATTTACTGCTGTACTGTGCAGGAGAATGCGCGGACGAGTAATAAGCTCAATCCGCGCACGATCAGCAAGAAGGCGCGCGATGCTGCTACTGCCGCCAATACTGGCCGGACGCATAGCAAGACATCGCGGGATAAGATGAGCGCCAGTCAGTCCAAATGGACAAGAAAACCGGCGCAGTTTGAAAAGATGGTCGAGACTAGACAGGCGAACAAAAGTGGTGAGCGAAATCCCTTGCGAACTGCTTCTCGCCGATCGTGATACGAATGCAATACGCCGGATCTTCGTCGGTTTCTTCTAGTTCGCACTGGTAGCTTCCGAAGGCACTTAAAAGCCAGTCCTCGTATTGCGCGACGACAACTTCCGCTTCTTTACGGTCGTTTCCTAGCTCTGCAAAGAATTCAAAGCCGTCGAAGTCTGCGTATTGTTTCCAAGCGAGCTTGTTCATGCTGCACCTCGGAATGGCAACGAAAGGTCATCGACAGGTGCAAATTTCAATTTGAACAGGACGATATGGGAGTCTTCGCTAAGGGTTACTGAAACGCTGTAATCAGCAGGCGTGACGTTAGTGTGCCCGTAGATACGTACCTCGCCCTGCTCGTTAGTCGTATCGACAGAATCCTTCCACCATTGCTTAAGCTCTTTGTACTGGGTATAAGCGCGCTTACGGGCACCTGTGCCGAAGTGCCAACAGATATATTGATGACCGGGGAAGTTGGTGTGGTACCGCGTGAGTGTTTCACTGAACATGATGCATTTTTCCTTTCGATTGATGGTTTAGATCACCGGAAGGACAGAACAGCGTGTCGTATTAGCGCTCTTGGAACGGTAATAAGGCACGCTGCTCAGCCAGCTTCCGGCTTGGGTACTGCGCATAGGTTTTTCATTTCAGGTGTCTCAGTGGTGCTGTACGCATCCTAGACAGGATGCCGATGGGACTGGTTATGCCTTTACAAATCGCTTTCGTCTAGCTCAATATCGCTGAACTGAAGCTTAAACAGCACGTCTGTTGCATCGTCAATCACGTTGACGATCAGGTAGAGACATTGATCACCATACTCGGAGAATTGCAGCGCACTAGAATTGAAGTACCAATTCGAGTCTGAACGATACATATATGGTCGCTTACGGGAATTCGGATGTTGGTCCGCATGCCACATCAAGACTTGCTCGTAAATCTGGCGAATCCATTTAGGGATTTCACCAGCCAGCCACGTTTCTTTGTGATCGACTCCCAAGCCAACGGTGAACGTGCTGTATCTTCCCTTGCGGGGACGGGGCGTGTAAGTCCACGGTAAGTCTACTTTCATTTTTACTCCGGATTTTTAATGAGCGATTGCGCATTCGGCATGGCCGGTGCGCCTCAGAAATCTCTGAGGGTTTGCATGATAATCACGTTTCTCGAAGAAGGCAACCGTCTCACTAAAATAATTTTTATACGCCGGATTATCCGACGGTAACAATTTCCGAGCGCTGCTATTAATAAACGCGTCGAATGGCGCGAAGCCGCTTTTTGAAAGCGGCTTCATCATTGGGGCGAATAAATTTTTAATATTTGCCGGGCAGTAGGTAACTCGGATTCATCGAACCGCCAGCACCCGGCAAGAAGTTACTGCCGCTGCCTAATCCGGCCATTGGATTCTGCGCAGAGTTGGCGAGCATATTACCGAGCAGCATCTGATAGCTGCTGTTTGACGTTGGGACGTTCGAAACGGTCGGCATTGCGATAACGCCACCAGCACCAGTCATCATTGGCATTGGTGCGGGAATACCGCCACCACCGCCGTTGCTTCTTGAACCGCTTCGCGCTGCGGGCATTCTCGCCGTTTGCTGTTGTTGCTGAGGCTGGGCAGCCTGAGAAGCACTGTATGCCTTTTGCCCCGTTGAGAGAGCATTCCCGAGCTTACCAAGCGTAGGGCTATTGAGCGCACCACCCATTGAAGTTGTAGCACCAGTCCCGTAACCGATGTTCGCGGCACCGTATGTCTCACCAGAAAGACCACCGCCCAATGCACCTGATGAAGTGCCTGTCATGCCGCCACCCGGCAGCAACCCGCTGAACAAGCCAGTTGGTGCTTCGCCTAACGCGCTTCCATATGCTGTAGGCATTGTGAAAGAGCCGCCAGTGCCGACAGTGCCAGTCAAACCAGCGTCACCGAAAGCAGCAGCGCCGTGGAGACCACCATAGAAACCTGTACCGGCTTGGCTTGCACCAGCGCCGACTGACGACCCGACTGCGTTGCCAACACCTGTAATAGGGATCATGGCTGACCCTGCACCAGCAGCACCGGCCGCACCAGCGGCAGCAGCGCCTAAACCACCTGTAGCGCCTACTGTTGTCCCTGCTGTTGCAGCAGCCAGTGAACCCGTCCCCAATGCTGTGCCGGATGTACCGGCAAGCAACCCAGAGCCAAGTCCAGCAGCAGTACCCACGTCTGCGGCACCCGCGCCAATTGCAGCGGCTGTACCGGCTTCAGCAGAAGCAGCACCAAGCGCTCCAGTAGCTCCAGCGGTTGCGCCTAAACCACCCATCGCTCCTAACGCTGCTCCGCCAGTGAAATAAACTGCCGCAGCAAGAGCAGCAGCTTCCGCGGGATGTGATTCGATGGTGTTCATCGTGTTATCGATAAAACCGATCTGACGAAGCGGGTTGATCTTCTTGTCGATAGCTCCAAAAGTCTTTGTGACTGGCGACATCATCTTATCGCCCGTCTGTAGAACCTTCCCCGCTGTATCTGCCATTGCTCCCATGTTCTTATCCTTAGCTGTTAGAGATTTTCATGACATACGCTAGAGCGTAATACTGCGGAATGACCGTGAAGGGAGCACCAGAACCTGCGTTCCCAAGGCTAATACCTGTGCCTGAACCGTAGATGCCGATGTTTGAGCCAGAATTAAGAATGCCGATTCCTGTACCTGATACGTTTGTGTTCTGAGCACCACGTGAACCGTAACCGTTTGGTCCGCTGATAGCAGTGACACCGCCGTTGTCCGCGCCAGCTTGACCAACACCACCATTTGGAATGCTGTGAGCGTGGCCGTTATCACTGATTCCGTGACCGTGACCGCCGTCAGCAACAGCATGGCTGTGTCCACCGTCAAACACCGTATGGCTGTGAACAGGCATGTTTGCTTGCGACAGCGTGTAGGTGAACGTCCCACCAACTGCACCCGGTGCAGAGCCGCCACCAGCAGCGAGAATGAAGCGGTCAACAAGATTTGGTGTGCCGTTCTGACCGTTACACAAGGCCCAGTTTGGACCGAACGCAGCAGCGATGTTTGCAACTGAACCGCCCCATAACTTGATCGTGCCGATTGGCTCGTAGTTCTTTAGCTGTTGCAGGTTGATCGCATCTGTGTTCGCCGTACCTGCTGCCACGCTGTTGATCTGGTGGCTATTCATCGACAGGTTCTGCGCAATACTAAGCCCTGAACCGTTAGCAACCTGCGCGATAAACGCAGCGTGTGATTGGAAGTAGAGAGCCGCATTGTTGCCAATGGGCTCTGTTCCTACTGGACCGTTAAGCGAAGCTGTTACGTTAAGTTGTGAAATTGAGGTTGGAACAGACATTATAGGTATCCTGATTGTGCAAGTGATGACATAAGACCGGCACCTGAAGTAGCCATACCAGCTACAGCACCGAATGGGTTTGCAGTTTGTGTCGTGCTTGAAACACCCTGCGCGCCATTACCAAGAGCACCACTAAGGCCAGATTCCTGGATACCAAGTTGCTCATACGGCTGCATCGCGTTTGAATACCACTTCTGATAATCAGCGTTGAGTTGGTTCTGATCGTTCGTTTGCAGCGCTGTACCGCCTGTGTACATCGCGTTGTATTGGTTCAGCGTGTTCGCATCGAGCGTTGGAGCCAATGACGCAGCCTGCAATGCACGTGATTGAGCCGTGTTGTAATTGCTGCTGTTCAAGTTTGCTGCTTGCAGGTTCGCGCTCTGGTTTGCCAAGCTTGCTTGTGTTGCCAGTGATGCGTTAGTGCTAGCTGCTTGTGCGGCTGTGTTGTAGGCGTTGCCGTAAATGTTCGCGGAGTTATTCGCCAGAGTCGTACCGAGCGTCTGGTTCATATCGTTCATAGCATTCTGCTGGGCGCTACCACCAAACGCACCGTTGGTCGCAAACTGCGAGTTCAGGTTCATTGCGTTCTTGTTGAAGTCTTGCGTGGTCTGCTGGTTAGCTGCGCTCACTTGCTGCTGCAAATATGGGTTCGTCATACTTGCATACGGGTTCTGCGCTGCGGTCGCCTGCGTTGCGCTGACATTGCCGAAGTTGTTGCCACCGTTATTAGCAGTATTGGCAACTGAACCGCTTACTTGACCACCGACACCACCGCTATTAGCGAGGTTAGTCATGCCCTGAATAGCACCCGTTTGAGTGCTGTTCGCTTGAGCATATGTGTCACCCTGATACTGCGGAATAGCCTGATTGCTAAGGTCAGTACTCTTGGTGACAATATCTTGCGCTGCTGGCTTAGCGTAGTCGGGCAGTTCTGTTGTGGTAGTTGAGCTACCACCGCTGCTTCCGCTTGAACCCATAGGCATATGGCCTAGGGCCTTTCGTTTTAATAGGAAGATCGACATCTTTGTTCCCTTGTTATTATTTTTATTTTGGGACTGGAGCTACTTACTTCTTGCGCTTCTCGTCGTTGGTATAGCTAGCAATCTGACCAGCTGTAAGAGCACCGAGCAAACCACCTGCTCCCTTCACCTTGTTCATATTACTTATCAGGCTTTCTTTGATTACCTTCTTGTCAACGCCTGCTTTCTCAAGCGCAGTAATGGCATCACCGAAACGTTGTGGATGCAGAAGCAACTTCTCAATCGCGTCACGGTTTGCTGCTGTCGCTTTCTCCAACGAGGCAGCCGAGTCGCCACCTAGTAAGCGGCCAGCGAACTTCGCTGTACCAGTCGCAAACTTGTCACCGAGGAAATCACCAGCAGTCGCGCCAAGCTTGCCGAACATCTTCGCGCCTGCAAGCGTAGCTGGCGGACCCATTAACATTCGCATAGCTGTTTGGCCGTGCTCACCAGCAATGAAGTTGCCAATACCGTTGCCGCGTTCTGCTGCAACTAGGCTCTCGAATCCTTCTTTCTTCGCCAGATTGCTCGCTGTGTCGCTACCAGCTACCTTCTCCGTACGAGTCGCATAGCGTTGCAGGTTGTCGCGGACATTGTTCAAGCGGGTCATGTGATCGGCTGCAAAGTCGTTGCCACTTGTCCCAAGTTTTCTAACGTCATGCCAAGCAACATTGCCATCTGCACGAGTGTCAAACTTCTTGACCAAGTTGTTCATGTTCTCTTGATGCGCGATCTTCTGCGTGCCTGCTTCTCTGTCCGCATACATCATTTTGTAGGACAGTGAATTGTTCTCAAGATGGTCGCGTACCTGCTGCGCTGCGACTGGGTCTTTCTCAGCAGCTTGACGAATATAGTCGTATGACTTGCCGTGCAACCCTTCCGCACTCTTACGATTCATTGACGCAACAGCGTCGTCGCGTAGTTGGCTAAGCTGTGCAAGCTTTGCTTTAGAGATTGACTTAGCAGGATCCATTGGATTGGTATTCGCATGCCCTGCTTCGATTGCCTTCACTAGTGAATCGAGCTTGTTGACGTTCAACTTGCCTATTGCGCTAACCATGTTCGGATCAGTCAGGAACTTGCTTTCAGCGATCTGTTCAGAACGACGTGCAAACTCTGCATTAACATCAGCGAACCCTTTTACCTTGCTCTCAAGCGTGTTGTTCAGCTTCTTGCGCAGTGCAAGGAACGCACCCTTCTGCCACTGGTCAGCAGAGGCAATATCCATTGGATTGCTCATGCGCTGGATGTAATCGTCCAGGTGCATCTTCGCAATGTTGAGGTCTTGCGGAGTGATATGCCCTTTGTTGATTACTGGCGTCTTGTCGAGAGCATTCAGCTTATAGGTTTCAACTTCACGAAGCGCCTTCTGCATGATTGGTGTATTCAGGGTGTCTGCAAGCTCGCCAGCTACAGGCAATGGCTTTGCTGCACCCAAAACCCCTTCGTACATCGGTGAGGTAATGAAGTTGCGTTCACGTTCAAGCGCTGCTGTGCGCTCTGATGAACCTGCAAGGCCGTTCCAACCAGCTACTAGGTCATCGTTTGGAGCGTCGAAGGCACGTTGAATCGCGTTCTCACCATCGTTTAAAGCAACGGTATTAGCACGTCCAAGATTACGCTGCATTGCTGGAGTGTTGAAGACAGTGTCGCTCTGCGCTGCCGTGACCGGACCCATTTCCGCGTTACCTTGAGCCGCCAATTTGCCTTGGCCCTCTTCGAACGCGTCTCTCATCCCTTGCAGGTGAGTATCGCTAGTCGCTGCTTGACGCAGATGGTCGGTGTTAGCTTCCGCATTGGCAGTAGCACGAGCTGCAAGACCGGCATTGTTTCCGCTCTTGTCCAAACCTTGTTGGGTAGCTTGGACTGTTGGGTTTTGTGTCGCTTCTGCTGCTGTACGTTGATAACCGGGTACTGCGCTGTTCGCATTCGCCTGCATCTCTGCTGCTACGTCACCCGCCTTCTGGCCTGATGCGTTAATGTTCTCGGCTACCTTCCCTGCCATTGCCTTTTCGGCGTCAGAGAAAGCATCACCTGTCGCTGTGCCCGCTTGCGTTGCTTGCGCATCTACTCCTGCAAGCTTCTTGGTTGCGCCTGTGACCTTGGATACAATTGGCTTTACCACCGCACCTAGTGCGTGGCCGACAACCCCACCAGCGGCACCAACTGCTGTGCCTTCGAATGGATGATCAGGGTCACCTAAAAAGCCTTGTGCACCAGTTTGAACAATCGTGTTTCCCAGACCGCCACCGCTCATTGGCGTCAGTGCCACGGCACCTGTTAGGTCCGTACCGACACGAGCTACTTTGTCGCCAATGCCGTGATCTACGCTGTCGTAAGCCTGCTGTTGAGCCGCGTTTGTAGCGTGCAAGTCCTTCACACCCTGTGCTGCATCTTTGGCAAACTGTGAATCTGGAGCAATCCAGTTAGCGCCCTTCGCAATCCATCCCATCACTGGGTCAAGCTTGCCGTAGATCGAATCGCGAGCGCCCATCATTACTGGGTTGGTCGTTGTCGTTACTGTGCCGGGAGCCTTATCAGCGGGTTTAGGTCCGTATTGCTTCAAGAAGCTATCAACATCATCATCCTTACTGTCGGCCTGTGCAGCAGCTTGGGTATCAGTCTTTGCTGGTGCAGGAGCGCCATATTGTTTAACGAACGATGCAACGTCTGAAGTGTCTGTGCTTGCTTGTGGCTTCTCGTTTGCATTTGCACTTGTAGAGCCTGTTATTGCACCAAGAACGTTAGACATGACGTTAGCCATATTGCTAACCTTGCTGACATACTTGGGGTCTTGAGCATAGCCGCCCTTCTGCAATGCAGTAGCGAATGCTGTTGCATCTTTCGCGCCCACCGCGTCTGGGTACTTTCTCTGAATCAAGTCCGTATAGGCATTACCAAACGCATCATGGTCTGGGTAGACTTGGTACGCGTCGTTTGATCCGGTCTGATTGTCTGTCGCGGTAACACCCTTGCCATTTGTAGACTTGATGTTGCCTAGATTGTTCGTGCCGGGCACTACGTGTTTGCCGTTACCTGTTTCAAGAGCAAGCTGACCAGCGATGATAGATGGATCAACGTTTAGCTTGGAAGCGATGTTGTTGATAACAGGCGCGTATGCCTTAGCGAACCCTTGTGGAGTTCCGTCCGCGTTGCCGCTGCTAACAGGAGCCCAACCGCCGCTTGATGCAGAGTCGGAACCTGTTGAGTCTGCGTTGTCTAATGGTGTCCAACCGTTGTCAGCCATTATTCGCCTCCAAAGATTGGTTTCATTAGAACGCCAGCTTTAACAAGCTGTTCGCGTTTCTTAGGGTCTTTCGCCATAGCCAATGCAGCCTGAATAGCCTTGTCATCAACGTTCTTCTGGCTTGCGAATGCCGGGTTGATAAGCGGAGGCTTGTAGTCAACGAACTGCTTTTTCGCATCGTCAGCTACTTGCTGAATTGATGTACCCTTGCCGTAAGTCTTTTGCTGACCGTTGAGTGTGATCGTTGTTGGCTTTGTCAGGTCGGCTTCGTTACCACCGTTTGCAGAAACGTATGCAGCACGAGCCGCGTTATCAACTGAGTGGACGTTAGCCATGACCATGTTGAACGCGCTGCTCTGAAGCATCTGTTCTGGTGTTGAGTGACCAGGGTCGGCCTGTGTTTTCGTCAATTGCTTTTCGATGAACTGGTTTGGACGTGCGCCCGGTGGCAACAAAGACATTTCCTGCGTCACGTTCATGCGCTGGTACATCTGTCGAATAGTGGAGTTCTCGTTGAAGATACCCGCTGCTTCGTATGCCTTTTGCGCTGCTGCACCAAGAACACCGCCTTGATTGCTCAAGCTTGACAGCGCGTCTTTGGTTTGCAGAGCACCCATCAAGCCGGTGTATTGATGAACTTGGTCTTCTGCCTTTGCCTGCGCTTCGTGATATGGCTGCACTGCCTTGGAAATTTCCGCTGGAGGCATACCACCTGTTTGTGTTGTCGTAACGTTTGGCTGACCATCCTTGCCAGTGCCGCTGTAGACGTTCACGTTGTCGGTAATAGGCGTTGCCTTTGTAACCGATTGCGTACCGATCTTTGCTTGTGTGCCGGTACGTGGATTGAACGCATACACGTTACCCACGTCATCGTGATTCACGGTCAAATCTGGGAAGTAAGCCTTGACGGTCTCAGCAGTACCGCCGTTTGCCAGAATGCCTTGTGGGGTGACGCCGCCTTGACCCGGAGTCGCCATGTACTTACGCAGCGTATCCAAGTTGTTGACCGTTTGATTGGTCTGGCGTGTGGTCGCGTTTGCCTTGTCGATATTTGCTTGAGCAAGCTGTGCTTGACGCTGATAGTTCAATCGAGCCATATCGTTTTGGATCATTTGCTGATGCAGACTGTTGTATGTCTGCTGACCCTGCTGGATGCCCTTACCAACTGCTGAGAAACCTGAGGTTCCGTAGTTGGTGTTAGCGAGCATTCCCGCACCAGCGCTCAACAGTGATGTGCCGAAAGCTGGATCACTCATTGTGCGGTCAAGAATCTTATGCAGATATTTTGCAACTGGCCCTTGGTCATCAGCACTGGTCGTTGCTGCGGTAGTGGCATCGCTAGATGTCGCACCAGCGTCAGTAGAAGCGTCACCAGTGCTTTGGCTAGCGTCGGTAGTGTCCGTGCTAGCATCCGCTTTAGAAGCGCTGGCAGCGTCTTCCTCTGCTGTCTGTGTTGCTGCATCGTCCGCTTTCTGTGAGTCGGTTGAGTAGCTTGGGTTCGCATCTGAACCCACGTTCTTGCTGTCACCCTGTCCGAGTGAGTTCAACAGGCTTTGCGTAGTTGCATCTTGCAGAGGTTGTGTTGTTTCTGATGTTGAGTCAGGACCGGCAACACCCATCAATGCGGATAAGCCAGTTGTTGGAGCGTTCTGTTGCTGTAATAGAGCTTCCTGTTCTTCGTCGGTTAGCGTTGTTGGCAAACCGGAAGAACCGCCCAATAGAGATAGAAGTGAAGCCATTCGTGAATCCTTTCTTGTTCTTGTTATTTATTTCAGATGGGGAATCAGAACGGCCCCACAATGCTGTACGTTGCTGTGAACACTGGGGCGTTAGTTGATCCCGCTGTACCTGCTTGCGTGCATACCCAACCCATCAAGACATAGTTGTGTCCATTAGCAGCGACAACAGATGGATTGGTGAACGGGATATAGTCGCCCTTGCCATAATTCAGACCGGGTATGATCCCTGTGGGGTTTGTTGTCGTGCCACCAGTTGGAGGTGCGCTAGCTGCATTCCACTTCGCAGAGAGACGGCCGCTTGACAGCCCATCTAACTGGTCTGCCATGTTGTTCAACACAAGCAGCAGCGCATTGGGGTCTGTGAATGTGACGGAGTTACCGTTGACACTCACAGTCTTGCTAGGTAATGTGATCTTTCCGATCTTAGCCATTAATTTCTACCTCTTGATACGAGCAGCGGATACCACAACATCAACTCGAAGTCTCCGTTGAATGTAAGTATCAGGTTATGCCAGCGGGCACTCTGTCCAATGTCGAAACGTGCATCTGAAGCGACAAACGGCCCTGTGTTTGAGTTTGCGATTAGCGTTGGGTCTGTAGTACCCAATGTTGATCGTCCTTGCCATACCGCAGAACCCGAAGCAGGCTCTAGATAGAAGCGCATCTTGAATTGCTGCATGGACGTGTACATCAGGTCATCGCCAAAAGCGTTTGTCGTAATGGTCGCTCCCGTTGAAGTACCTGCAAGTGCCATCAACGTGTTTGTGGTGTCGAAGAAGCCGGGTGTTACTCGGAACTTGATCCAATACGAAGAGTCGTATGAGACGTTTGGCAGGTTCTGCCATTGGTTCCACAGCGTACCCAAGCCGTTATATGTGATCTGACCGTTCAGAATCTGCACAAAGCCTTGCATACGCAAGTCCATACGGCCCCACGTCTGCGTTGACCAGTTATAGGTAATGCAGGTGTCGATTGTTCCGTCTTGCGAATCGTTAGAAACAAACGCCCAATAGATGACGCGCTGTTCTTGGTCATAGAACGAACTCATCTTGTCTTTGTAGTTCGGATTGAGCTTGTTAAAGAACCAGCGACGCACGTTCGCACCGACAGGTGTTGGCAAACCGTTCAACTGGTATTCGTAGAAGTCGTCCGTACCTACGAAGTACAGCGCATTGCCAGTTGACACGACTGCCTCTTGACAAGGCGCACCAATGTTCTTCGTAATGGCTTGCCAGCCCCAGTTTGTTGGGTAGCCCATCTGCGTGCCGACATACATGGCGCTGCTCTTGAACAGAATTGCGTTGTTACCCAAGCACGCACCCGCTGTAATGCCACCGGGCGTATCGAGCAATCGCCCATACGCTGACAGTGATTGCAAGTTGGTTGTATCCCATTGGGTATGGTCGTAGACGCCAGAGCAATACCAAGCATCAGGTGTCGCTGCGGCAGCAGGCGCTGAGTTGTTGCAGACGAACACTTGTCCGTTCGCAACGAAGATCACCTTGCCAGTTGGTGAGTTTGGAACGTCAGCGAATGCGCCATCTAAGGCAGCTTGTAATGGTGTAGTACCGTTGACAGCTAGTGACTCGTTGCCGAACGCAGCAAAGCGCCATTGAGAGCTTGTACCCAATGAGTAACCCGCTGTTCTGCTTTGATCAACCCAAACATTACTCACGTTCTCGTAAATCTTGCTTGCTGTTGCTGCGAACTGGCGGTCTGTGCCGTTCAATCTGGCAATGAGTGCGCTACCTAATACTGGTGCCGCTAATGTTGAGAGACCACCGTTGACAGGACTGGCTGCGCCCTTGAACCCGATCAATGTCGGGATAACGTTGTTGCAGCTTTGGAAAATGCCCGGTGTGCTCGGATCGAGGTCAGGTGCGAAGCCAACTACCTTTTGTGGTTCAATGTCTAGTTTCTTTGCCATTGAACCGCCTTAGTAAGAACGCTTGCGAACAAGCTTTGTCTTTTGTGGCAGCATGGCTACGCGTGACGCTTGCTTTGCTGAGTCGAGAGCGTTTGACAACATGCCCGCCCATACTTGAATGCGTTCGTCATCCATTACGTATGGCTCTGATTCAAGGAGCGTTGCGTACAGATAGATGTTGGGATAGTCTTCCAACAGCCAATTGCTTTCGTTTGTCTCGCTCAACGGTTGCAATTGCTGGTAGTAATAGACCACCAGTTGGTCTTGTCCGTTTGTCTGAGTCTGCAAGTACAGCTTTCCGCCGAGAATCGTGAACTTCATCGCGTTGTAGCGAGTGTTCTCAACATCGATACTTTCTGGTGCGATGAAGCTGAGGGTGCGGGTGCCGTATGTGCAGCGGACCATTGCGCCGAAGTCAGACGGCAAGCTGAGAACGTTTGTGCCTACTGCGGGTGTGATGATGTATGGCGCTGCCACTTGCTGTGGCATGGTCATAATCAAGTCACGCAGACGTACTTCAGCGTTCTTGATGAACAGTGGGATTCTGTCCGCTAGGTCGGCACGCTGTAGATACGTGCCAACGACCTTCATCAACTCATCGTATGAGTCGGTTGTGTATATTGCCAATTTTTCACCTTGTTCTTATTATTGTTGGTGAGGTAATGCTGTTACTTCTTTGTGAAGTACGGGTTGATCACGAATGCCTGCAAGTTTGGATCAGCCATCATGCGCTGAACGTGCTTGGACTTGTCCGCTTCAAACTCCGCTACTGTCACGTCGTATGCTTGCAGATACGCTGTAATGGCTGCTGCTGGAAAGTGTGCGAGGTGTCGCAGGTTCTTGCCATATGTTGCTTGACCGCCAATGTCGTTACGGATGGCCTTTGCTTCTTCAAGCTCCTTGGTAACGTCCGTGCTCTTCTCGACAAACAGTGTGTAGCCGCTAACGTCCTTGGTTACTCCAACATTTACTTTACTTCTGTCCATTCTTTACTCGCTTTGCTTTTGTCTCTTTTGCTGCTGTTCCTGCGTTTGCGGTTACGAGCAGCTTCTTCTTAAGCTCGCGGATTGCGCGAGTCATGTACCACTTTGCCTCACGCTCTTCCGGGTTCTGTGCTTCAACCATTGCGTTTGTTGCCGCTTGCTCAATCTCGTCAAGCGCCTTCATAAGCAATGGGTTTTGCAGCAGAGAGCGAGCGTTGTCGCCCTCGTAAATTGCTGCGTCTAGTTGGCCGTCTGATGCGGCATTGATAACTGTCATGTTCTAACCTTATTGTTCTAGTGAATCTTGTCCAGCTTGATCAGGCGCATGGGGATCTGGAGCGTTGCTGATAGTGCTCATCAGGTTGTCCATCTCTCCGCTCATTTGCATGTTGATGCCAGTAAGCGCTGTCGAGAATGCTTGCTCTGTAGACTGGAATGTCTCAGCGAACATTGCTTGCTCAGCTTCAGGTGAAACACCAGCCTGGAACGCCGCTTGCTCACGCTGTGCAGAGATAGCGAGGATCGCTTTCAACTGCTCGATTTCCTTTTGCTTCTCTAGCAACTGCATCTTCAGTTGGAAGTCCATGTGGCGCTGCTCATTGTCTGACTTAGCCTGCGCAGTAATACGCATCGCATCCAATTGCGCTTGGCGCTCTTGTCGCTGCTGGTCTGCTTGTGCCTTTTGCTGCTGGATTTGCACTTGAGCTTGCATATCTGGCGACATCTGTGGAGGTGGCAATTGTGGAGTTGGTGAAGTTGGCTTGTGAACAAACTCGCCCACGTTCGCAACACCCAAAGCGCTCAACAAACGTTCGACCGTGTTGTACATAAGGTTCAAATCGGCCATGCCTGTATGCTGTTGCAGCGCTTGCATTTGCAGGCTCAATACCTGCTGCATAGCCGCTACTGTGCGTGATTGGTCGCCTGTTCCCAGACCAACTTGAACGTCCAAGTCGTATTGGTTTCGTGCGTCTGTTGGATCGGCTTCCATTGTTTGACCATTCATGCGAACTTGCATGATCTCGTCTGGATGCTCTGCTAACAGCTTCTGAATACGGATGGCGCCTGGCTTAACACCAGTCTCTGCAAAGTGACGTGCGATAAGCTTTGTGCGTGACTCTGAACGGTCTGTCATTGCCAGATAGCCGGTAGCAGTCTCGTTCACGATATCCGCATCGTTACCGCGTGTCAGCTTCTGTACGCCTGTGTGCTCTTGCTTGATTGTGTCGAACAGTTCTAGCAACTGGATCGAGGATGCGACATCACCGCTGCTGTTAGGAACGACACCAACCGCTTCGTTACCGTTGCCATCTACTGGCACGATTGAACCGGGGCCAATGTCAAGCACGTGAGTCAGATCGACCTTGCTTGCATCAACCCACAAAGCTGCGTTTGAACCGTGGCTAATGTTGTCGATCATTGATCGCATTACTTGGGTATTCTGCTTCTGTACGTTGATCGCCAGTTCTGCAACGCTTAGACCGAACAATGAGTGCTGGATAGGCACGCTGGTCATAACGCAGAACGGATTGCCATCGCATGGCTCGTTAAGCAAGATGGTGTTCCCTGCTTTCATAATCTTGCGCCACTCGGCAATACCGTCGCCGTCATAGTCCATTAGCAGGTATGCTTCGACAACGAGCACTTCACGCAGACTTGCATCGCGGTCAGCATTTGCATAGTCAAACGCGTTGGCTTCGCCCATGCGGTTACGTGCGAGGTAGTATTCAGTCAGTGCTGGATCGTCTTCGCGGTCTTCAATGCTCTCTAGCAAGTCCTCGTCAAAGCCCATTACACGAAGGTCAGAGATTGTCATGCGTCGTGCGTGTGCAGCGTAGCGAGCGTCTTTGATGCGTCGTGCTGTTGGATCAACGAAGAACTCTTCCAGCGGAATGTTGATGATGCGGATACTTCCCTTCTTCCCATCAGGCACACGAACGATCTTAACGTCGTGCAGCATTTGGCTGATGGCAGGAAGATTTGGATCGACTTGCGTGTTTGCAGCGATCTGCATGGGGTTAGCACCCGCTTGCGCTTGCTGTTGAATCTGTTGTGTTAGAGCAGGTGCTTGTTCGCCTTGTACATTGGCACCGACCATTGCCAAGCCGTGCTGTAGCGTGGTCAGTTCTTCAAGCTGTGGGTTTTGGTATTCTTTGTGACCGATGATCTGGCATTCGCCAGCCATAGCTTCGAGAGCGATAGCACCAAACTCAAGGTCAGAGATGCCTTCGTAACGGGTTACTTCAGTCTTGCTATCTGGTTCCCAGAAAATCTTTACGATGCCACCCGGTGCGATCAATGCGTCACGAATCCATGTACGCATGACCTCGTAACCATCGTTCTGTTGCCATACGTGGTTGACCATTGCGTTGGTCATTTCCGCGGAGCGTTCTTGCGCGCTGTTACGAGCGATGAAGTCCACAATCTTTTGCGTACCGCAGAATGCTTCCACAAGCGGACATTCGAGCCAGTACACGGTGTCTGCTACTGAGGTGTCTACAAAGTCTGAGCGACCTTCACCAGTTGGTTTGAAGTCTCCCTCTGGCTGTGCGAAGAAATACTCCATGCACTTTGTTGCTCGGTGCATGACTTTGTTGCGCACGTAGTCTTTAGCGCGTTCTTGGTACTGGTTTACAATCGAAAGAACTTCTTCCTCAGACTTACGCTTACTACCTGTCTCGCCTGTGATATCAACAGACGCATCCATGACAGGACCGTTATCTTGTGGCAATACGCCGGGCAGGATATGAGACAGTTGGGCTTGCAACTGCTGCTTTACCAAGTCTTGGTCTGGTGCGTCTTGAGGGATGATTGTTGTTGGGCTTGTTGTTGTTTTTCTAGCCATGAATTCGGGTTTCCTTCCAAAGAGGCTTACCCCGTTATTTAGCTAGCGCCCAAATGACGAAAGGGGCCGAAGCCCCTTTGTGTGTCGAACGACCTACTGGATTAGTAGCTGCTCAGATCGCGGATGATGAATGAACCTTCTTCAGCGCGAACTTCCAGTGTCAGTTCCCAGTTGACCATGTACTTGTCGTAAGTACCTGTACGTGCCAACTTTTCCATACCGACTGATTGCTTTTCAGCAACTGCGAATTGCTTCACGTCCAGACCGTATGCGTTTGTGCTGCCAACTTGTGCCAGAACAATGCTTGGAACGATGCTGATTGGACCGAAGTCGGAGTCATATACGTCGATAGCTGTGTGGTAAACCTTGCTGTTTGAAGCAACGTCTTGGAACTTCTGCACACGCTCTTGGAAGCCTGATACTGTTGACTTGCCGAGTGGTGATACCAACAGTGTTGATACCTTGCCGCCCTTAACGAATGCCTTCTGCATACCAGCGATCAAGAGGTCTTCTGTCAATGGACGTGCTGTACCTGCTGTGACTGTTGGGTTTGCGAATGTTGTTGTTGAACGGTCGCCCGCAACAACTGAACCACCAACGCCGCACAAAGCGTTTGTTGTCAGGAAGCCTGCTGCACCCAGCATTTTGCGTGCTGTTACGTTGTCGCCAATCGCGCCTGCTGTACGCTCAAGCAATGTTGCTTCTGCGTCAAGCTTGATAGCCTTCATGTTGTTGTATGTCAGACGAGCAACTTCAGTCATACCAGCTTCGTCGGAAGCCTTCTGTGCGTCAGTAACTGCGAAGACCTTTTGCAGGTTCTGTGTGTAGTTACCAATACGTGAGACTGGTGCTTGTGCTTGTGGCACTGCGTCAACGTTTTCCAGAACAGCGTTGTTCAGGTTTGGTGTTGGGAGAGTGTCGTGCAGCCATTCGTGCAGGTTGTTGGTCGCTGATGTCTTGCCAGCGTTGTCCAAGAACCATGTGTCGTCTGGTGCAATGTTCCAAATTTGATCGCCCAAGTCTTCACGGTTGTGAATCTTTGCGTCGTATGATGTAACGATATTAGCCATTTTTTATCCTTTTTATTGTTGGCTGATGGTTTTTTAGCGGCCGCGCATCTTGTTCTTAAACATGGCTACAAATGCTTCTTGTGAGCCGTCGTTCTTGAACTTTTCTTGTAGCGCTTTCGCCTCTCGTGCGTTCTGTGTCTGTGCCTGACGTTTAGTGAAGCCAGGATCAGCCGCTTGTGAAACGCCCGATGTCAAAGTCTTACCAGTTGTGGGCTTTGCCTTCTTCTGGTCTTTAGCTTTTACCGCCTGATCGTATCTTGCTGCTTTCCACACTACTTCCAGCATACGTGCGTCGTTAAGACCATCCTGTTCCTCTGGTGTAAAGCCAGTTGTGTTCAGGTAGTCTTGCATCAGCTTCTGGTCACGCTGCAATACTTCAGGGTTCTTCCACTGTGGAAACGTCTTGAACACGATTGCTCGTTGTTCCTTAAGATGTCTCTCAATTGCTTGAGTGCGTTCTAGCTCCTCTTGCTTAAGAATCTGCTCTTGATTTGCCTTTGCGTGGGCCATCTGTTGCTGGAGTGCGCCGTAATATTCTTTCTGTCGAATATATTCAGCAGGATCGTTCTGCAATAATGCATTCCAATCAGGTTGTCGAGCAGTTGCCTGCTCATTCATAAAATTCTGATACTGTGCCAACAAGTTCTTGAGTACGTCTCGGTCCTTCTGATAGAAAGCCTTGACCTCATCCGCTTCTTTGCGCATTTCGGAAGCTTGATTGAACTTGTTCTCGGACGCACGGAATTTCTGTGCATCGGCAATGAGTTCAGATTGCTTAACTTCGATTGTTTTTCCATCTACCTGAAGCTTGATTAGTGGCTCTTCCTCGCTGTCTTCAGTGTCACTTGCGTTGGTATCGGTCGAATCGCTGTCAAGTTCTGCTGAGTCTAGGTCGGATGAGTCGTTATCAAGTTCACTAATGTCAACGATATCTGCATCTGCATGGGCCTCTGTATCAGCCTGTGCTGTTGCTTGCTCAGGTTTGGATTCAACTGTGTCTGAATCGTTGCTGTGCTTCTCGTTGAAATAGCGGATAAAGTCATTCTCGCTAAGGGCACCGCCAACATTACCGCCTTGAACTTCTTGGGTTGCGCTTCCAATTGGTTCGCTGGTAGGTGAATTATTTTCTGGTGACATATTATTTATATTCCTTTTTTTGTCATTTGAATACCGTATGGTTACGGCGTATTGGTTGACCGGCATACTTGTTTTTCATGGTGTCGGTCAGCTTTTCTCTCACGAGTGCCAGATAGCGAAATGCATCTGCTCCGTGACTGAAAATATCGTGGACGACTTCACCTAGTGAGCCGTCGCTGTTTTCTTTGTATCTGTAGCGTTTCAAGCACTCAAGCAGCTTTGTGCAGTCTTGGTCTATCCACAGCGTTGGGAACATCATGCGCGCTGCTCGGATACCAACGTCTGGGTTGCTCCCTGGCATAATCTCAGTGGACCACCCGAAGTTCTTCATGTACGAGTCAACCGTGTTGCCCGTCATGTCGTGATGTGCCGCGTCGTGTGGCAAGTAGACTTTCCCCCAGCTTGTTACGCTGTTTAGCTTGCCCCATTCACGAATCTGTTCGTTATACCAAGCAACGTTCTTATTGCGGTTCTCGATATAGCCAACAATGCGGACTTCGCTCAGGTGTGTCTGCGCTAAGATAATTGCAGTGTTGTCAGCCCAGCCCAAGTCCCATATCTGGTAGACAGGCTTCTGCGGATCAACTGCAACTCGTGTGATACGGTTTTGTTCTTGTGCCTGCGAGTACTCGTTGAAGTACACGGAGCCGATCAGTGCTGGCAGTACCTTGCCTTCCCAAATCCATTCATACTGGTCAACAGGCAAGCGTGCCTTGTCTTCAAGGCGTTCCTCGTCAATTGCGTCGATGAACCAAGGGTTATGCTTGAAGTTGACCCAGATGTCACAAACGCGGTCGCTCTTGGTGAGCACGTAGCGTTGATACACTGCGTCGCTGTCTTGCTGCGGGTTCCATGTAAAGAAGAAGCGTGCTCCTTCATTACGGACAATGGTTGGAATCAAGATTTGCAGCGAGCGCTCTGTAAGTGCTCGTGCTTCTTCGCCCCAACAAATGTCAACGTCTGAGAACGACTTGATGTTTTCTACTGTCTGATCGCGCAAGCCCTTGAACATAAAGATAGAGCCGTTCTTGCCTCGTATCTCGTTCTCGGTCGAATCCTCGAAGTAGCTTTCGAGTCCGAGCTTCTCGATCATCTTCTTAAGGGTTGCGTAGACGGACTGCTTGATGCTGTTCTGCACTTCTCGGAAGCACAAGATGCGAACTGGTGTGTAGTAGGACATCAGCAGCAGAACCAAGCCTGTTGTGTCTGTTTTCATACCTGCACGTCCACCACGCATGGAAACGAAACGGTAGCTTCGATCAAACAGAGGCATGAAGTTCTCTGTTATCGTAATGCCGTTGTCGTACTCCATCCCTTCTAGCTTGTTGCCGAAGGCGTCGATCACGTAAAGAAGCCGTACTTTGCGTGATGCCTCGAATACGCCTATGCGGAATTGGCGGGGCTTTTGTACTGCGTCTAAATCTTTGTGGGTTTGCTCAATGACCTCAAGACGCTTTAGTAGCGCCTTGTTCATTCAGTGGCCTCAGGTGGATTTAATCGACGTGATTCCGCTTCTGCTTCCAGTGCTTCAATGCGTTCAACGAGTACGCTTTGCTCGTACACTGTTGCTGTGTTCTTGATCTGGTTGATGATCTCGCTGCCTTCGTCGGGTGATAGTTCGCCCTTTGAGACAGCTTCAATGATCAGCTCGCACTTTTCGTGGAACGGCAGCTTGCGATCATATTGGAACGTGGTGTTTGGGAGTTTGCTGCGTGTGGTAGGCACTGCTGTCTTCAGGAACAACTCCATCATGTCTGGGTTGTTTGCCTGAAATGCCTCGGTGACGATGTACTCGTACAGATCGTCCTCGTTGTATCCCATTACCTTTTTCAAGGCTGCTAGGGAACGAGTCTTTGATGACTTACCGCGTGTGTTGCCGGGTGTTGGCTGGTTCGTCGGGGAAAATGCGTTTGTTGGCGCTTTACTGTTGCTCATCTAGTGTCCTGCTGTGGCCGCCCATGCAGGTGGACCAAGTGGTTTAGACACTTATTTAGCTAGATGAATCGCACAGTCGCAAAAAAGGCCCCCAAACTGCGGGGGCCAACGAGGTACTACGAGGGTTCTTACAGCAAGTGCATTGCAAGCCAGAAACCAATGCCTACGCCAAATCCGGTTATTACTAGGGGTATCAAGCGCAGAACGATAAACAGCGAAAAGCCAATAGCAATAAGCAGCGGTCTGACGACAAGCATGTAGCCGTAGTACAGACCCACAGGCACCGCAAAGAGGCATTCAAAGAGTCGTTCACCCGGTGTTGCTGGTTGAAACAAGCCGTATATGCAGAAGAAGCCTATCGCAATGTAGAGCACTAGCACATAGATCAGCGCCTGCTCGACTACTTCTTTCCACCAGTTATTTTGTGCTTGCGTCGCTGTTGTCATCTCGTTTCCCCTTTTCTTAATTTATATCTGGAGCCTACGCTTGCTATGGCTTAAATCAACAAAGAAAACCACGTTTAGTCAATAGCGCGGTATATGCTTCTCGCTTCTGGGTGCGTTGCTACATAGTCGCGCAGCTTGTCCCAATGCTCGATCAGCTTTTCGGTTAGCGCTTCGTCTTTTCCGCTCGCTTCCCACATGAGCGTGTTGAGTGCGAACAGGGTGAATACGATGCCGGCCGCGTCGGCAGTCATTTCCCCGTCATAGTCGTTGGTAGTCACTTGCAGGCGAAACAATGCGGGGTTTGCTGGTGCAGCGAAGCCGCTGCCGTTGCTCAACGTGTAGAACTCCCAGTGGCCGCGTTGGTAGCTGTCAGGCGCTAGTTGCTGTGCGTAGTCGTACAGCATTGCTTCGCCTCGCATCATCAGCTTGGGGCCGAACAGCATGGGTAGGAAGCTCACACGTTGCGCTGTAGGTACTGCTGTAGCGGTGATCTTAGGCATTTCGTACTCCGTTGTTTTAGGAGCTTGAGGATAAAGTCTGCCAGTTTGCCAATCACCTAAAGAAAAAGGCACCCGTAGGTGCCTTATGTGTTGCTGCTAACAGTGCCGATCAGTGACCGCTCTTTTTACGTTTAGCGTCTAGCTCTGCTTTGACTTCGGGCCACGGACGCAGTTTTTTGAATTCATCATCGGTAAGTTCATATGTGTCTGAGTCCGCTGCAATGCCCTTTTGAATTGCTGCTTCTTCCTCGGGCGTATTCAGAATAAGCGTCTTACCCGACCTCGATTTAATTGAGTTGTTCATAGCGCTGTTGCTCCCGTTTGTTAGCTTTGCGCAAGCTGATGATCCTCGCCCCGCCGTCTCTGTATGTGAACACGACACAGTACAGCCTAGCACCTATTGGAGCATAACCAATGTAACGTTGCTCGCTATAGGGAAAGCGGTCGTCTGGCTCCGCTTGCAGCTTGTCCCAGTCCAGCAGGTCAGCGGCTGCAAGGGACACGCCGTGTTTGGCAATGTTCGCCGCGTTTTTATTGGGGTCGTATGAAATGTCCATGCCGAGAGTTTACGAGCATGGTGGTGCCAATCAAGCAAAGGTTGACAGCGCACTACTGTATGGTTGTACAGTAGTGGAATGGACCAAACCGACCTGTTGGAGTTCTGGGCCGAGCGTGCTGCGATCATGCAGTTCGACGCCGGTATTGCTCGACCTGATGCAGATTTTTATGCTGCGATCTTGACTCGTAAGCTAGCGGATAGGCATGGCATCGAGATACGGCACCACTGGCTGCGGTCGATCACGCGCATGGCGGGTGCGGAATGGTCGGACGACAAAGGAAAAGTTGTTGTGAAGCGGGAAGAATATTTCCCGCCTCAGTTTAGAGGCTAACGAGGGTTAGCGCAGAAAGAAAATAAAAGCTACCAAGGTTGTCCAAATGACAGCAGGCGCAGACATTAGCGCCAGCTCTGTTCGCGTCAGCGTGATGTACGGACACTCAGCGTAGCTTCTATCTAGCTCCTCCATCTCTTCTTTCCACTTGATCTGTTCTTTGGTTAGTTCGCTTTCATCTGGACTCTGCCAATAATCCGGCAAGAAGTCGCTACTTCGCAATTTTCTGGAAGAAGCGAACCCGTTTCCTATAATGCTCATTATTCGCCTCGCTTACCAGTCTGGTTAGCGTGCTGCACGAACTTGTCTGCCGCCGAGAAGAAGTCTGCAAACGCCGCTTCTAGGCGTTCTCGTTCGCCCGGGTTGCTAGCAAAGTAGTGTGAGCATTCCATGCAGTCGCAGAATGGAGGGGAGCCGGGGTCATGCACTCCGAAGCTTTGAGTTGTCATTTGATACCTCGCTTCGTAGCCTTACTGGTCGTTGCTCTCTTTGTTGCAGCCTTTGGCTTTACTTGATCTGCGGCGTGTTGTGCCAGCACAGCAAGAGCGTGTTCCAACGCTCCGACGCGGGTGTTCATCGTGTCGATGCCTTTCACCATCCGCGCAAGCATCTCTTCCATTGGAGCACTGCCCAGTTCCTGCCATGTTTCTGATTGTGCTTCGATCAAACCGCGTGGCTTACCATTCATGTTGTACTGGCTACCCATTATTTTGTTTCTCCTTTGTTCTTGTTCTTGTCTTTGTTATACGGACCGCGAGTTTTACCTAGCTTGGCCTGTCGCATCTTTTCGATAGATTCTGGCGTGTGTTTGACGCCTTTCCTGTTACCTGTTTTGTTCATTGAGGCTCCTATAACTCACCCTGTATTTATGTTGTAGGTTCACGAGCAACCCCGCCCTTCGGGTAAATAATCAGATACATCTGGTTACGGAGACCGGTGGCAGGAGTTTTATATGGGTGACATGCAAAGCTGGAATGGCGTAGACCGCCGTAGATCAGCGATTGAAGTAGCGGAAGACGCCGCAGATACAGCAGACGGCGCTAAGATTGATTTAGCCAATCACGTCGTGGAATGTTCCGCGAGGTATAACGTGCTGAATGGCAAGGTCGAGCTTCAAAGCAAGCAGCTTGCGACGCAGGGTAAGCAGCTTGACAAGGTAGTTGAAGCAGTGGATAAGATTGACGACAAGCTAGACAGCATCATCGACAAGTTCAACGACAGGATGGACGCTAAGGTCGCTGAGATTCGCAGAGAGATGGACGAGGTAGCCAAGCAAGGGAACGAGCGCTACAGTCATGCGCTCATTGCCGTAATCTCGGTTCTGTGTGCGGTGATTGGTTGGGGCGTCGATCACTTCAACGTCTTCAAATAACCCCTTACCGCTTGCCTATAGCTTGCTGGTGCGCTTGCCACGCTTAGTGACTGTCTGCGTAGCAGCGGGGTCAAGAGCCTCTTGGTCGCTCTCCGGTACGTTCTCAAACACCTGCTCAGCGTTCCCCATCTTAAACACGGTGAACTTATCCGTCTTGAATCTGGCATTGAGCCTTTCAGCCAAGTTGAAGGCGTGGCCTGGATTGCAAAACGATACCTTCTTGTACTTTGGGCCGGGATAGTCTGTTGCGCTGTTGCGTTCACGTAGATTGAACGGACGCCCTTCATAGAACACTGCGAAGACGGCGTGCGATTCCAAGATTTCTACCAAGAAATGCTTTTTGCTTGCTGGCATCACTGCCAGTATGTTGGGTTTCGGTCTGCTCATATTGCTTCGAATTCTTGTTGAAACGACCACGCATCGTTCGTGGTTTCGAACAGCAGGCGGACTTTCTGGGATTGGGGCCAAAGCTGTATCTCGACCGAAATCTTGTTCGCGAGCAGCCAACCAGCGATTGCGATACGGTTTTCCATGAACGCGTTCGCGCTCGTTGTGAGATACATCTTCGGCATGGGTGATAGCTTTTCGGCGTGATTGCCGGATACAAGTATTTAGCCGCACCATGCTGGTGCATCTCGATTCAATCCACTTGGAATAACAGCTAGTGCTTCTCGAATTACCATCGAGCCTTTCCGTTTAGAATTTCTTGGAATTCTTCGCGAATGTCGCAAGCTCCCCATGTCAATTCGATGTAATACAATAGGGTGTAGACGTGATAGCGGTAATCTTCAATCGTATTTCGAGAAGAAGTTCTGAGAACAATCAATGAGTTGTTCCCGAAGAATTCCATGAGGTATTCGTGAAATACTCCGATGAAGTATTCGCGAAGAAAAGCCTCGAAGGCAATCAATTAGAAAAACAATAATGCTCTTTGGCATTAAAAAATTGCGCACTTCAGGTATTTGATGGATTTTCTGGCGCGCGCTATCCTGTATAAATACGATGGGCGTGCAATGCGCCCGCTGTCATTATTTTTAGTGGTTCTTCGAGGGAAGCTGTGGTGGCTTCCCTCTTTTCATTGGAATATTGCGAAATCCCGCTATTTCGCTTATTTTGCGTCTGCTTGATAAATAATTATAAGAACCCGGCCTTACCAGCCACTAAAAATAAAAATAATAATGACGACAGCAGTCCTTTCAGGTACATACGTACCAAATCTCACAGATAAACATTATAAAGAGCGTACGCTCAAGCGCATTAAGTCCGCGTATGGCTGGGCATTAGCGGTATTGGGCGACGAACCGCGCGAATTAGCTAAAACTTGGATCGATGATCATCTCGGCCAACAGCAAAATCCGCTTTCCCAATGGCTCCGATCAAAACTACTGCGCTGCACAGATAATCACTTCTCGTTCGGCTCAGATAAAGCCGTTTGCAAAAAGTACGCGCTGAACCGAACCGGTGTCGATGAAGTACGGAAAATATTACAAGGCGCAGAACCAACACCCGCCAATGCGAAAATCGGCGCAGTTCAATCAGATACAGACGCCGTGTTCGACCTGAAGCTGGTTCAGTACTGGGTCACGCACGCATACGGTAAAGAGCTTGAAACCCTCGAATTCGAGTACACGGAGAAAGAGAGTGCCAGACTTTGGCATCCGCTGCAAAATCTTCGTAAGACCGCGAAAGAACAGGTCTGGAACGCAGCCGGCCTGAAATACAACTACGACATCAAGGCTTGCGCACCAACACTCATCCTCCAGCACGCACAAGAACTGGGGATGGACGAGTACCTGTTCGGGATCAACGACTACTTGAAGAACACTGCTGACTTCCGCCAGCACATTTCAGCAATCGCAAACATCCCTTTGAAAGACGCAAAGGTACTAGTCAACGCGTTGTTCTGCGGCGCACGACTTGGCGCAAGCAAGGAATTCGCGTTATTTGCTCTGGTTGATTTCGATCGCGAGAAGATCACAGCATTGCAGAACGACGCACGCCTCACACAGCTACGTGAAGACATTAAGACCTGCTGGAAAGCAATCGAACCCTCTATGCCTGCAATGCAGAACGCAAAGGGACGCAAGCTACCGCTCAACTCACGTCGTAAATGGAATCGCTATTTCGAATTGGAAAGACGTGTTCTGAATGTTGTTCGTGCAGAACTGCAACAAGCAGGTATCAAGTGCTTTCTGGAACATGATGGATGGCGTTCTGACACAGCTCTAGATTTGATGCAATTGGAAGAGATTGTGTATAAAGAGACCGGATACAGAATTACGATAGTTGCTTGAAGATTACCACAGCACCACTAACACCCTATTATATTAGATCAAAACACCATGCCAACACTCGAAGAACTTCAACGGCTATCGAAAGACGCAAGCTATTGGTTAGCCAACGACAAAGGCGCTATGAACGCCTTGATGATTCTGCAACACAAGATCGCGCAAAACGAGCCATTAGCGCAAACGCAGATTGACGGTTTGGAACGCATCAAACGCAAGCTAAACATGGCGCGTCTGGAAGCTTTCCGGCCTAAAGACATAGACTTTGATCACTGGCGCCGATAAACCTACAACATAAATATATACAACGATGGGAGCGCTGATGCTCCCCATTACGGAGAACAACAACAACATGACAACACTTCGATATCCTGCTTCATCATTAGAAGCATCAAAGCTCGCTCAGCAGTTACGCGATTGCGCGTTTCACCAAGGCTTCACGCATTACGACATCGACGTCGTAACCCACATTAGCATTCACGAAAGCGGCGTTCAGATCGGCACTACCGAGATCGTGGCTCACTTCGTTGATGCATACGACGCGATAGAGTTCAATAAAGCTTTCAGCGCATGGCTAGCGTCAGGGGAACAACAATGACAATCTTACCAACCACGTTAGCAGCCCTAAGTACGGTTGCTATCCTCTCTTACGCTTTCCAACGCACTTTGAAGCAAACCTTCAGCAAGCGCACACAGACCGAGTTCTTCATAGACACTAGAACGGTTCCGTCCGAGCGGGTACTGGATGCGGTTTCATGGATCACGGACAACTTGGAATGCGCCTATACGATTAAAACATACGAGTGCACACCGGAAGAGAAAGAGGCGCACACGTTCGAGTATGACAAATGGAAATTACTGCTCGACCTAAGAAAGAAGGCATACGGCGATGCAGCGTATTCGCCTCCGCACTGGATCGATCCCCCAAAACTCAAAGGAGGATATGCCGTAGTTGTCAATGACGATTCAGAAGCACTCAAGCTGAAGCTGATGTTTAGCGACGTGCTGCAAGTTGCGCAAGCGTCAGGAGAACAACAATGAACACAGACTTACTAATTGTGTTGAGCATTGTTTCGTTCGTTTCGCTATGCAACGTGTTCGTATTCTGGCTTGCAAAAAAGCAAGGATTATTCGCTTTTGCGGCGTCCGGGAGCGAACAACAATGACAGTACAAGAACTAATCGACGCGCTTAACCTCCTACCGAAGGATGCAGTCGTACACCACTGCGGAGAGATGTGTGCATACGCCACCATTGGTGTGACGTACTTCGAGAAAGACAATGAAGTCTATCTGGAAAGTGACGCCTAACAAGAATAGAGCCGCACGATAAGCGGCACGGAGAATAACAAAGATGAAAGCAAAAATTACAATTCAAGTTGCGCCAACTAGGTTCGAGAAAGACGAAAAGAGTCCAAGAGACACTTCGGTGTATAGGGCAAAGATACCACTGAGTCTAAGAAGCTCACCTACACCAGGCGAGGCTTTTACTCATGTGGAAGCAATCTATCGTTGGTGCGTCGAAAAATTTGGCCCTGACGTAATGAACAGCGGGTACAGCTTCAGTTCTCATGTTCGTGGAGTAACAGCCGAGTTTCACAAAGACGAACGCAAAATGGTTTGGATTAACGAGCCAACACGCGGTTGCGTAGATATCGACCTTCTTTTCTACAACGACCAGTTTGAAGCTCTGTTCATCGATACTTGGTGCAACTTGTAAGGCGGGGGCAACAATGACTGAGAAACACTGGGTAACGCTGTTCAGCATACCGCCGTATGCTGAACAAGATCCCACTGCTTGGGTCGAGAAACAAAATCTTCGAACCGAGGCGATTAACATGGGCGCGGTCGATATGGTAGCTATGGGCGGAAGCTGCCCGCATCACAAGCGCTACGTCGCGTTCGCATTTACCAACGATGACGACGCAATGCTGTTCAAGCTCACGTTTTCACAGTACCTCTAATCCTCCCGCCAAACGCTTTCTCCCTGCATGTTAAATACGAACAACAAGGAGAAAGCAATCATGCAAACATTCGAAGTAACTGTACATCCAAGCAAGTACGAAACGCTATGCGAGCTTCGCAAGTGGTGCGAAGAGAATACGCAAGAGTTTGACGATTCATTCGAGGACGCTGACGAGGCCGATTCCAGCGACCAAAAATACACAGTAGAGAAAGTACTGCACCTCCTAGACCAGTACAAACTAGGCTATGCAATGCGAATGGGTGAGCTCCCTGTGATGTTCTACTTCTTCAACGAAGTCGATTCAATCCACTTTAAGCTTCGGTGGAGCCAATACCTATGATCGATTGTTTCGTCTGCCATCACTGCGGCAAAGTCTGCAAGAGCATTGGAAAGTTTCACCGCTATCATGGCGATGCTTGTCCGTACATCAACGTGAGTGCGAGCGAACGTGAAGCAATTTTTGAGAAGACTGGCCGACCATCGCTAGCACGCTATAGGACGATCCGGTACAAGGACTATGTTCAGGAATTGAGAGCGAAGCAGAACGCTAGCTCAGAATGAGAAAAAGCCCAGCAGGGTCTATTTGCTGGGCTTCTTCAATGGAGAAACTTGTGCCATGACTAACACGCGTTCCTCTCTATTTATACCACTAGCACCACATGAGCTTGAACTGAACAGCAACCGTAGTCTCGCACGCTAATACACATCGGCATTGCATTTCTGCCGGACGACTACAGTAGCCGGTGCTAAGTCGAATATTTGTGCTTGCCGTAAGTTTGTCGATGTGACCAGTTTTTGAATCGATTCCAATATAGGTCTTGTGCTCGATCCATGAAGTTAGCTGCCACACGTTAGACTTCTTTCCCAGTCCGCAAGGCGCCCCGTATGTATCTTCGAGCCAAGCATATAGATCGGCTATGTCTTTTATCTCATCCACATCGATAACTAGCTCTGTCACTTGCGGCTCTATCGAGGTGTGTTCTATTGTCTCAACTACTCTAAACATTGCATTATTCCTGATCGTAGACGGAGTATTCGAAGCGCGCACCAAAGATCATCTTGAACATCAGCGCATGGTGCTCGTCGCCAAAGTCCCATGAAGGAAACTGCCAAGCCATCATTTGTTTGGTAATTTTGCGCGATTCGGCATCCCATACCATGTAATCGCCGATTTCGCTTTCATCAAGCCACTTATCGATTTGTTGTTGAAGCGCATACAGCGCTTGTCCCTCTTCCGTGAATAGCTGCACGCTTTTCGAAGCAGCGACGCTTGGTTGATATGTGAACAGGTGTCTTTCTTTCATGTTGTTTCTCCTTTTTTCGACAACATAATTATTTATGTTGTAGAGCCAGCCATTTAAAACTCAACATAAATAGTTGAGCATTAACAAAGGAGAAGCGAATGCAATTCGACGCAAACAAAGCGAACAACCTGATCATTATCAGCAAAGAAGAGGTGCCCGACTTCTGGCACGTGATTCAACCCGGCCTCAAGTACATGGTGGAAGAGAAGCGCAACCCTGACGGGTGGACACCAAAGATCGTGTTCGACGCGCTGTATCAAGGCAAAGCATCTTGTGTCTTTACATCAATCTTCCGCAGCGAAGACCCAAAGCTTGGCTACAAGAACCGCGATGCAGCTATCGAAGACAGTTGCGGATTCGGCATCGTGCAGGTTCTTGACGGCCCAGACGGCAAGGCATTCCACATCTGGATTGCGGTTAGCAACGACACGACAAACAAAGCGCAAGCACCATCAATCCTGACTACGTTTCATGACGAGGTTTGGCAGCTAGCTAAAGATGCTGGGTGCAAGTACATCACATTCGGCAGCAACCAGAAATGGTGGGCCGATCTAGCACCGCGTTTCGGCTTTGAAGTGCAAGAGGTTAAGTACCGCGTGGAGGTCAAGTGATGGAATACACATTGGCCGACCGAAACAAATACCACGCGCAGAAATGTGGGGCACGCATACGAGGCATCGACTTCAATCTCACATTTGATCAATGGTGGGATTGGTGGCAACAAACTAGAAAGTATCCGCAACGCGGAAAAGGTAAAGGGAAATACGTGATGGCTCGGTTCGGCGACATTGGCCCTTACGAGCTTGGAAATATCTACTGCTGCACTCATGGCGAAAACGTCACAGCAGCGCATAAGGGCGTTAAGCGGTCGCAAGCACATCGCGACAAACTCAGCGCAGCAAACCTTGGCAAGGTGCATGGGCCTCGTTCACAGGCAACGAAAGACCGTATCAGCGCCGCGCAAAAGGGGCGAGTATTCAGCGAAGAACATAAGGCGGCGATCCGCGCTGCTAAAGCAAAAGGAAAAAACTGATGGACGACCTAATCACAACAATCAACGGCTTGGCAACATACCCAAACATCACGGACCTGCACGCACTTGCCACGCAGATTCAAGCGTACAGCGCGAATGATCAACAGACCGTACTCGCAGCACTGACCAACAAACTGTTGGTGACTGACATCAAGCGATTGATGGGTGGGGATATTCCAACAACTATGTTCGGTCCAGCGATCACACCACCTGACGCTAGCACGGATGTTTGATGTGCAGGTTACGGCGAGGCTAGAAGCAGCAAGCCTGATCTTCGAGATTCAAGTAAGAGACGAAGAAGGCAATGACCTAACAGACCTATTCCGTTTTTACAGCAGGTTCGAGGAAGAGGACATTGGAAACCCTGACCGAATCGACGTAACCATAAAGAAGCGCAAGCAGTAACGAAAGCCACCGTCAGGTGGCTTTTTTCATTTGATGGCTCCGCTCGCTAAATAAATGTAACAACAAAACACGCTCGGATTGGAGAGCGGCAAGCAGCGGAAACCAAAGATGACAGAACTCACACAAGAGGCGCTAAAAAGCGTCCTGCATTACAGCCCAGAGACAGGGCTATTCACCTACCTCGTAGATCACAAGCGCCACAAAGCTGGCGACATTGCTAACGGCAAGACAGACGCTGGATATATCCAAGTGTCCGTGTTCGCTAAGAAATACTACGCACATCGCCTCGCGTTCTTCTACATGACAGGCGCGTTTCCCGATGCACTGGTTGACCACATCAACCGCGTTACGGCCGACAACCGTTGGTCGAACCTGCGTCCCGCTACTCCAGCACAAAACACTTTCAATAGCCGTCTCCGCAAGGACAACACAAGCGGCTATCGCGGCGTCTGCAAATCAGGCAACGAATTTTCCGCATACGTAACCTTTGAACGAAAGCGCCACTACCTCGGCAATTACAGCACGGCTAAAGAAGCTGGTGATGTCGCAGCGGCAGCACGCTTGAAGTTCTATGGTGAGTTTGCAGGCCCAACAACAACTACAAAAGGGGCATGACAAATGGCCTATCCATTTTACGCGGGTCAGACATTCAACTACCAAGGTTCGCTTACTTTTTTCTTCAACGCTAAGAGTGCGATCTCAGGTGACTCTACCCAGCAACCCGATTACAGCCAATGGGCGATCAACGCTTGGCTGTATGACCAAACAGGCGAAATCCTGATTGCGACTATCCCAGTCGCCAACGTTTCAAACACGCTAGTACCTGCAAGTAACGGCCTATACACGATGAGCGTGCCAGCTTCCGTTACAGCGCAATGGCCTATTGGCAAGGCCCAGCTAATCGTACAAGTCACAACCGACTCAGGGGCAGTAATTCCCACGGCTCCGCAATGGCTTCGAATCAAAGCACTACCAGGAATCAATCAATGAGTAACAACAACGACAACACACAACTCATATTCACGCTTGAAGGAGACCAGAACCAGCTAGTAGCTAACTTCGGTCCATTCTTGCCAATGCAGCTTCCAAACACGCTGCAAGATATGGTGAACACAATCGCTGATGCGCAAACATCAGTGCAAGGTGCGAGCGACGCCGCTAACACGGCAACAGCACAAGCCAACTTGGCTCAAGCTAGCGCGAACAACTCAGCAGCAAGTGCAGCACAGGCGCAAACATACGCGACTACGGCAACCACTCAAGCTTCTAACGCTTCTACTAGCGCAACGAATGCCCTTGGTAGCGCCAACGCGGCGAAGACCTCAGAGAACAATGCAAAGACATCTGAGAGCAACGCGAGCGCAAGCGCAGGAGCAGCATCACAAAGCCAAACAGCGGCAGCTACATCAGCCACGAATGCGGCTACAAGCGCAACAGCAGCAGCAAGCAGCGCGACAGCAGCTAGCGCAAGCCAAACAGCAGCGGCAGGTTCCCAGACAGCAGCAAAGACCTCTGAGACCAACGCTAAGACTTCCGAGACAAACGCGGGTAATAGCGCTACAGCGGCAGCAACAAGCGCAAGCACAGCCACAACTCAGGCAACGAATGCGGGTAACAGCGCAACAGCAGCGGCTACATCAGCGACTAACGCGGGCAATAGCGCAACGTCAGCTTCAACAAGCGCGAGCACCGCGACAACACAGGCGACTAACGCAAGCAACTCCGCAACAGCAGCGGCTACATCGGCAACCAATGCGGCAACTAGCGCGACAGCAGCGGCAGCTTCTGCAAACGGGCTTAACGGCATCGTAACTGTTCCTGTTACCTCATCAGCAATGACGCTGTCAACCGCGCAGTTTGGTAACGGCATGATCGTTTTCACTGGCGCTCTCACAGCGAACACAACAATCACTGTCCCTGCTACTGCTCACCCATTCATTGCTGTCAACAACACGACAGGCCTTTTCAGCCTGACGTTCGCAATGACTGGCGGTTCTAAGACAGTCGCTGTTCCACAAAGCAAAGCGGGTTCACTGTACTGCGACGGAACAACAGGAGTGGCCGGTGCATCATCAAGCACTTCAGGCTTGCAGTTCTCCAAGCATACGGAAGTCACTGCTGACACGACGCTTGATCTGACACATGCAGGTTCGATCGTAATTGTTAAAACGGCAGGCGTGTCAATCACATTACCCCTTGCAATCAGCTACCAAGCAGGCGCCGGTATTGTTGTTATCAACTATTCAAGCGGTGTGGTCTATGTAAAAACACAAGGAACAGATGCGACGGACTTAGGCAACTGGGTCAATCTGGCCGTCTGCGACAACATGTTTTACGAGTCAACCGGTACAACTGCTGCATTGGCCTCAGGCAATGTGAACTGGAAGATTGCAGGCTACAGTAACTGGTTTTCACCAACATACTACGGTTTGACACTGGCTAGTGGCGCACTGAAATTCCCAGACGGTACGACTCAGTCCACGGCAAACAGCACAACCGCACCAACAAGCACGCTTTACACACCTGCTGCAAGCGCGACAAAGATCGTCACAAGCGGTTATAACGTAGGCTTCGTTCAGGTCTACCAAAATGGCGTGCGCCTTGTATCTGGCAGCGACTATACGGCAACTGACGGTACTAACGTCAATCTGACAGTAGCGGCAAGCGGGACTGACCAATACGAAGTGCTGACGCGAGTCACATACACGCCATCAATGGCAGTGCAACCAACTTCCGTTCAATACACGCCAAGCGCAGGTGCTACGTCAATTACCGTTTCTCCATACTCCGTAGGCTACGTTGATCTGTATATGAACGGTACACGTCTGTTGAAGGGTATCGACTTCACAGCTACAGACGGCACGACTATTCAGTTCAACGGCTTCACAGCAGCGGCAAACGACTCCTTTGAAGTTGTTAGCCAAACACCAGTTGCGGTAAGCGGGATGCTTCCGCTGATTGGTGGAACGTTGACAGGGAACTTGGGCTTTAGCGCAACTGGCGCTCGCATTACTGGTGATTTCACAAACGCAACAAGCAACAGCCGCACACTATTTCAATCATCAACAACTGATGGTGTGACGTCAGTCGGTGCTATTCCTAACGGCGTTGGCACTACAGCTCAGTTCGCGGCTTACAACAAACCAGACACGACAAACAGCGTGGCCGCTCGTATGGGCGTCAATGCAGCCGGTGTCTATTTGGATTCGTATGCTAATGGCTCAGCAACCGCAATGGCTTTGCAATTACAAATTGGCAGCGGCCCAAAGCTTACGATTGAACCCACATACGGCTTTGTTGGTATTGGTAAAACACCACTTGGCACATCAAGCTCATCACACGGCCGTTTGCAGGTTCAAGGCGCGATCAATGCAGAAGGTTACGATGGTAGCGGCAATGGCGGTCAAATTCGATGGATGAATAACAACGCAAGTGGTTATGCATCATTTTTCCGAGATGACGGAAGCTCTTGTTACCTGATGCAGTCAACGACTCCATACGGCAACTTTGACACTAAGCGACCGTTTGTCTTTACCCACACTACTGGAAACGTGGGTATCGCAACTGATAACACGTCATACACGACAATCGGTTCGCAAGGCATTTTATCGTCAGCAGCTTTGAGTATTTCAGGTATCGGTGGTGGTTACACTCTGGGCTTGCGTAATTCAGCATCAACCGGTGGTTCACTGTGGGCAATTGGTCCCGATGCATCAAACAGCTTTGTGGTTTACAACCAAGGAGCAACTGGTTGCTACATTGTCAACGGCGGAGCGTCATGGGCGTCAAACTCTGACGAGCGACTGAAGAACGTCCGCAGCCAAATTACTGGCGCTCTTGACGCAGTTGGTTCGCTGCAAACAATGCGTTATACATGGAAGGAAGACGACGATTACAACACGGCAATGAATTTGCCTGATGACTCACGCGTCTACGTTGGTTTGATTGCGCAAGAAGTACAAGCCGTGTTGCCAGAAGCTGTTTCAACAGCACCAAACGGTTATCTGGGTGTTGAATACTCTACAGTGGTTCCGCTAGCTCTTGCTGCCATCAAAGAACTTAAGACTGCGAAGGAAGCGCAAGACGGCGAAATCGCAGCAATGAAACAACAAATATCAGAGCTAGTGGCAGCAGTCGCAGCTTTGCAGTCAAAACAAGGATAAGAATAAATGACATCGCAAGCTTATAACGCGGCTCGCGAAGTGGACATCTATGCGGGTGTCCCCTTCTCAAACCGCAATTACATCGTTGATGGCAACTTTGATAGTTGGATCAACTCTTCAACCGTACTCGGTGTGGCTGGATTCAACAACAACAGCGCCACCATGTATTACAACTATGCGGGTCAAGCGGGAAACGCGACTATCACTCGCACGTCATGGCCTATGGGCACTGAGCCTGTCGGGATGACGTCACCAACGGTCAATTACCTGAGCCACCAGCAAACAGTCACATCGACCGGTACGGTAGCAAACGGACTGGCGCCGTACATGAACGGGCGCGTTGAATCAGTACGCACGTTATCAGGCCGCTCTGCCACATTCAGCTGCTGGTTATGGGTCGCATCTGGGACACAAACAATCACCAACGTGCTGATGCGTCAAGGCTTCGGTACAGGCGGTTCACCGTCCGGGACAGTTATTATCGACCCAACAGTGAACTGGGTTGTAACGACCACACCACAACGTTTTTCGGTACGTGTAGATTTCCCAAGCGTAGCCGGTAAAACATTTGGCACGGATGGTAAGGACTGCTTGTATATTGGTATTTGGTTCCCGACGACATCAGGTTATACGATCAACACTTCACAGTGGCAACTTGAAGCCTGCTCAGCAAATGCCCCAGCGGTAGGTTTGCCTACTGCGTTTGAGTATCGCGGTGCGCAAGCAGAAATCGCTCGTATTCAACGTTATTTTCAAAGTGGTGCTACTGGTTGGGAATTTCCCGGACCAGCGACTGGGACCTATTCATGCGCTCAATGGGTGACGCTGCCAGTAATCATGCGCGGTGCTCCAAATATCGTAATGGGAACGCCATCAGAAAACTCGGTTGCCGGTACTATTAGCGTTGGGCCAGTCAATGCAGGTTCATTCCGTTATTTTTCAAATAACGCTGGTTCAGGCACTACGCTGTACACCAATTCGTACACGGCCGACGCTCGCCTATAAATAAATCACATGGAGGGCAAACTGCCCTCCCTAACAGAATAAGAATAATAATATGGCAAGTACTAATGCTAACAACACGGCGCACGCTGTTGACACGTTAAACAACCAAACCATTGGTGGAGTCAAGACCTTCACTGGCGCTAACACTATCATCAATGGCGGAGTCTATGCATACGGTGGGGTGATCGAACTTGGTTCATCAACTGGTGCATCAACACCCTTCATCGATTTCCATACAACCGCAGGCGCTAACGATTACGATTCGCGCATCATCGCAACCGGTGGCACTGCTGGTACAAATGGACAGGGGATTCTAAACTACACAGCGGGCGGCGGTCACGTCTTCACTGGCAACACACAATTTACGAATTCGTTTATAAAACTCTACAGCGCCACTAGCTTGAGTGGCTACCTTTACTTGACCTCAAGTAGCGGCAGCTACAGCCCATTCTTGCGTAGCAATAGCTCAACGGCTGGTCAATACTGTGTCGAAGTTGTGAATTCGGCTAACACTAACGTGAACTTTACCGTGTTTGATGACGGGCGTGCGACTGTGCGCCAGACACTGAACATCGGTAATGCGGTCAACGCCAACAAGACGATTATTGGTCAATTCGGACCTGGCTATGGTGCGGCGATTGTTTGCAACCCAATCGTTGATGGCGCGACTGCTTTAATCACAACATCAACCGGCGGCGCAACAGCAGGTTCGATCGTGATTAACGGCACGACCACCGCGTATAACACCTCGTCAGATTATCGAATCAAGTCCAACTACGCGCCTATCACTGGTGCTCGTGACACTCTTAACCAGATCAAGTTTTACAACGGCAACATCGAAGAAGTCGCTGATAAGGTCGATTACGTGATCGCGCATGAGTTGCAAGAGGTCTTGCCGTTTGCAGTACACGGCGAGAAGGATGCAATGGGTATTTGGACGCCGATCTATCGTGAAGGGTTCGATCCAACACAAGCGGAACCTACAGCGGACGACATCGTTGATGTTAAGCAGGATCGCGAGTTGCAAGCAGTGGACTACTCCAAGCTGATTCCACGTATCGGCGCAGCAGTGCAGGAGCAGGATGCAGTGATCGTCACACTGCAAGCTCAAGTGGCAGACCTGCTTGATCGCATCGCAAAGCTGGAAGCGAAGTAAGCGCAGCAGCAGCGTGTCACCACTAAGGGAGTAGCCAAAAGCTGCTCCCTTTTTTCATTGGGGCGTCACTTGGTTGTTGATCCTACCAACCATGTCTTTAGACTGGTTTTGTGGCAAATAACTTAGGAAAACAAACCATGTCTTACGAACTCCCCCGCGCAGCAAAGTTGTTGAAGGAAGTTGAGAGCAAGTACATCGGCTTTGGTGTTGGTCGCACGCACAAGGTTGGCAAGAAAGTAAAAGTGCAGCGGTCCCCCGCAGATCCCGGCCTGTTCATTATTTGGTTTGGCAAGACCGAGATTGCAAAGATCGACGCGCTGGAACTGACCAGCACAGTCCAGTACACCGACGGACGGGAGCAACTGTAATGCATATCGTCCGCCTCGCTAACTGGATCGATACACACGACCGTCCGCACCCCACGCTTATCAATGAAGACGGCACGCTTACTGTGTTCTCTGTTGAAGTTTGCGAAGGGGTTGCACACGTAGTTTCTGATGTTATTCCCGCAACGATCAACGATGCACGCGACCTGCTTGGCTACTAAGGAGACCAACATGGAAAAGCAACTTTCGATGACACCCGATGCAATCCGCAAACGCGAGAAGCGTGCTGCTGAGAAAGCACCTACTCCCGCGGAAGACGCAACGACCATTATCAAAGTAGGTCATGCGCTGTTGCATCACAGGGATGGCAGTGTCACTAAAGACAGCATCTGGGGCATTGCACGCATTGGCAAACACCTCGTGAAGTTCTATGGTCGTCGCGGAGCAACACCCCGCTTTCGCATTGAAAAGGATGATGGGCTTGCAGATGCGCTCGCAATGTTCGAGCACAAGAAGAACGGAACCGACTCAAAGAAGCTAGTGCATCTGGAACTTGATGCTGCCGCACAGCTTGAGCTACTTGGCGCTGACTTCATGACGGTACTGTCCGCAGCGTTTTACAAAGCAGTGCTGGAAGGCAAAGTTGATCGACGCGCTGTTGAAGAGTAAGGAGCTAACAATGCACAATTTCACAATCCTCTACGGCGATGCCGAGATTGCACACGCAGAAGCAGAACGTTTCGAAGACGCACGCGAGCAAGCACTGGACGATGCACGCAACTCGTTCTTTGCAGCAGTGCTGGAAGACTGCACGTTTGTAGCGACTCACCCGACCAGCGTAATCAGCAGGATCGAAGGTCCGCTGTTCCTGTAAAAACACGCTGCACAAACAACGAAGGGGCCGTTCGGCCCCTTCGTTTTGCTCCGGCAACCCTAGCCTTTCACCCTGCAGATTAAGTGAAGTACCTTTGCACCCGGACTGTTCGGTGGGAAAGACTCATAGACCGGTGCACTTTCAATCATACTGCTTGGTGATGGTAGACGAACATCACCGTGCCCTGTTGCGCTAACAAACGCAATCCGAGCAGATTGCTGCGTTTCACAGTTAGCGACATTGTGGTATGCGGACACCATCTTGAAATCGTCGGTACTGTCCGCCAAGACCATTTTCTCCCAGTAGGAGACTTTTGCGCCATTGCGTTCGAACGATCCCGACTCGTACCAATAGTCAGCATACGCCGTCTGTCCCGCAGTCTGCGACCGTAGAAGATAGACCCAGTTTCCATCGAACGCGGTCGTGTCAGCGTAGACATTGGTGGACAGCGCGACCAACACACAGCAAACTGCCTTTTTCATTCCCCGCCTCTTCTCTATTTTTTGTGCTCATGCATTTTATCCGATCTTTGCGGCCAGTTCCTCAGGCGTTGTGTGGTAGTAACGCGCAAGCATCTTTGGGTTGCTGTGTCCCGTCACTGCACTTAACTCGATGACGTTAGGCAGCTTCTTTGCTAGTCGTGTTGTCGCCATGTGCCTGAGATCATGGAAATTAAAGTCTTCGATACCTGCACGCTTACACAAGCGCCACCAAGCACTGTCCACCACATACGAACTGATCGGGAACACGCGCTTATCTATACGCGGCATGGCATCGATAATCTGAACAGCTTTGGTACTCAGAGGAACTGTGCGCGACTTGCCGTTTTTAGTAATGGGAAGATGTGCGGTACGTCGTTCCAAGTCCACTCGATCCCATGTGAGCTTCAATAGCTCCCCGCGCCGCATCGCTGTTTCCAGAGCGACTTGCACTAGTGGATACAGAACGGGATTGCGCCTTGCATGGCTACCGGGGCGAAGCTCATGCAATAAGACGACCAACTGCTCGTCGGTAAGTAAGCGGTTTCTGCCCGGTGGGAGTTTGGGCTTTTTGACCTTGTAGCACGGGTTCTCGACCTTCAGACCCCACTCTCTGCAAGCGTGATTAATGATGCCCTGAATATTGGCAAGCTCACGCGCAACCGTTGCTGGACTTACTTCTTCTATTCGTTCGTCTCTGTACTGTGCGACAACTGTTGGGGTCAGGTTATAAACGCTGTACTGCCCTATCCAGCTTTTCGCTATCTTGCCGAGCCGAAAGTACTCGCTTCGATTGTCGTAATTACGCTTTGGTATTTCAACGTTCCTATAACGCTCCACAAGGTCTTTGAACAGTATGTCCTTGGCCTCGGAAGCGTCTACAAACGTGCGGCTGTACATGGCGGCCTCTACTTCAGCCGCCCATGCTTTTGCCTCTGCGTGCGAATTGAACGTTTTGTTTTGCTTGGGATAACCCTTTACCGCGATGCGTGCGAGCCACTTGTCTCCACGCTGTACGAAGCTAGCCATATGATCCTCAGTTGCACTCTAGTTGCACTTTCGAGGAAATTTCGGCTGGAAACTTGAGCTAAACCCTTGTTTATTAAGGTGAAAAGCAAGGTCCACTAACGTCGCAGTTGATGCACTCGTCGGTAATCATCAAGGCCATGCTTCTCTCACTTCACGCCGGCTGAAACCGGCTTAATCCGTCAAGCCGACAGTTTACGCCGGTTACGGTTGCGCCGCCGAAGTGCCGCCGTCCGG
>Ga0255336_100727_pt1 | contig 39596 bp, 28 predicted proteins | sample MeOH1_35cm_T3_17_FD_189102 | JGI IMG/M metagenome (GOLD analysis project Ga0255336, IMG submission 189102) | Sandy soil microbial communities from University of British Columbia, Vancouver, Canada - MeOH1_35cm_T3_179 | ecosystem: Engineered > Artificial ecosystem > Sand microcosm > Unclassified ...
AACCCGAGCACCGGTCAAGAAGTGCAGAAGCTCGAGGGACACACTAGTCATGTGAGCGCGGTGGCATTCTCCCCCGACGGCTTGCTGCTCGCTTCTGCATCAGGCGATCAGACCGTCAGGCTGTGGGACCCGAGCACCGGTCAAGAAGTGCAGAAGCTCGAGGGACACACTAGTCATGTGAGCGCGGTGGCATTCTCCCCCGACGGCTTGTTGCTCGCTTCTGCATCAGGCGATCGGACCGTCAGGCTGTGGAACCCGAGCACCGGTCAAGAAGTGCAGAAGCTCGAGGGACACGCTGCTTGGGTGAGCGCGGTGGCATTCTCCCCCGACGGCTTGCTGCTCGCTTCTGCATCAGGCGATGAGACCGTCAGGCTGTGGAACCCGAGCAGGGGTCAAGAAGTGCAGAAGCTCGAGGGACACGCTGATTGGGTGAGCGCGGTGGCATTCTCCCCCGACGGCTTGCTGCTCGCTTCTGCATCAGGCGATCGGACCGTCAGGCTGTGGAACCCGAGCACGGGTCAAGAAGTGCAGAAATTCGAGAGTGTACCGGAAATCTCCACTATCAGTCTTGCCTTCGACAACAGCACTTTACTCACTAATCGAGGACATATATCTGTTGACAATGGGCCTAGTCCTAGTCCGGCTGTCGAATCTTCGACCAATGAAACCATCATGATCGAACATGATTGGATTCAATGGAATAACCGAAATCTTCTCTGGCTACCACAAGAGTATCGCAGTAATTGTTCAGCGTTTTGTGGCAATACGTTTGCCATTGGCCGAAACTCTGGCCAGATTAGCTATATCCAAGTCGATTATACTCGAGCGGCCTGGCCATAACTGGAACACAGATGAAGTTCTGAAGCAGAGAATATCGCCGACCACTTCAGTCGGTGATAGGTGCAGTGTGGCGCAGAGGTCAGAGAAACTTTGTTGTTTATCCTTCTTTTTTATTTTATCTCTTTACGAGAAAGAGGTCCGGAGAAACACTTTCTTATATAATGTAGGATTACAATTCTAGAAGTTTCTGCTCGACTCAGACAAAGCAGCAAAATGTGATGTGCGGCGTGGAATTTTTCAGCCTGGCAAGTATGGCCACTGGAAGATCAGCTGTGTCAGCCATATGTCGCCACCTTTGAAAGATGGTGGACACAGAACCTTCCATGACATTCTTTTTATAATGCAGCTAAGGGTAACATTACCATCGATTACGTAGCGGTAAATTGAGGTCAGTACGCGACCGTATCAACGAGCTCAAGGTATCTTCTCAGCGTTGAAGGCGAGGTCAGAGCATCAAGAACGAGAATGGTTGAGATGCAGGCTTGGAGATCATCGACAGGCCTAAATGAGTCTGTAGGTGGGAGCTGCCAGGAGGGAATATGGGGTGCCATGCAGAGGTGGGAGCGGATCCCCAGACACAACTTTGTGCAACCCCATGGGGAGTCACGTGACAATTCTGAAGACCATCCTCAATTTCCTGTGTTGCATTATTGTCTAGATTGGAGATTGCGTGTATCTAGCTCATTCACATAGCTCTGTAGAAGACAAATAGAAGCCCTCCTGGAAGTGGAGAACGGGGATGTCCGAGTATGCCACCTGCTGTACAATCAGTCCCTAGCAGTGACAGACATGAGGGCTTGGCACCTCCAAGCACATCCTGTGACCTGTAGCGGCAAAACGCTCCTCCCTTTTCCGCAGCCTCCGCTTGGGGCCTACTCATACTTTTACCACCTCAGTCATTGCAAATGCAGAAAATTTCTGAGATATTAAACTGGTGGCGATTTTTTGGGCCGAGCCAAGGTTGTGAATGCCACTGCGGACCCCCACCAACACTCCGTACCCCAGCTGCAAGGCTTGGCGGCTCTAGTTGCGAGTGCTTGAACAGGAGATGGATGAATCCGATTCGTTTCCAAATCACGTTCATCGGGAGCCAAATTTTAGTGGAGTGAATGCCGTTTGTCAAGGCAAAAAGGCCACTTTCTGTAACGCCATGTGTTACATCACAGTGAGGAAGTCTCGTGCTAATGCAACCGGCTGACGATGATCTAAACCATTAGTCTGAGGTGAGAGACGCCACCGATGATTGGACCGGGGTAGGGAGCACCAGAAGAAAGCTTCAGAACAACCTCAACCAAAGCTGTAGTTACCAGGACTTTTCGTCTCAATCAATCTCGGATTCCCTGGCTGACACGTCCGGACAGGAAAGAAGAAAAGTTTCAACCCGTCGCCCACCGATGCTGAGAGGAGTGGCCACGAGACGACCGCAGCCCGCTGCGTGGGCTCAGGACACTCTGCCAGTGATTTCCGGGGGCTACCGGGCAGAGGTGCGCCACTTCATGCAGAAGACGGCCACCCACTATCCCTCGACCTGTTTCCATTTCCTGCCACGCGTGATAATGTCCTGCGCGAGATCGAGGCCGGCTTCGACGATGATGATCTTTGAGGATTTCTGAGGTAAGCAATGAACGATCAGGCAGGGCGAGGCCTCTCTGTGTTTAGCTGACAATCTGGCGTCTCGCATACAAGAGTCTAGGTTTACCTCCTCCAGCCCCCAGGGCGTGGGCGATGAGTATGTACAGGTTTGCCGTCCTGCCACTCCTGAAACACACAGCTCCTTCCCCGTGACTGTCGCGGATTGTCGTCATGACAGAGGATCTCCTCACTCCGCAAGAATTGGTGGGGGATCCCGCATCGCTCATGGTCTGGGGAGCGCCATGGGACCCTCGGGGCTGGAGGCAAGCCTTGCGTTCCTGCAGGAGGCTTGTTTTGAAATGTGCGTTGACATCATAGGATAGTCTGCCGTGGGCATGCTGTGAGGACAAGGATGAAAGGTTGGTGCGGGTGTGCGATGGATGCACAATCAAAAGTTGACTCTGCCACAGGTCTCATCATTTCTTGACTTTCATACTCTATGCAGTAGGCCATTACCTTACGGCCTGACCTGGGAGGTCCTCCAGGCGTACGAATAGTGGCAGCGGTCGCACTGAAAGAGGCAACACTTGGAGTCACGAGGAACGTCCAGGCGTGCAGGATTGGAGGAAGAATTGGAATGTGTTTATGGTGTGGAGCAATTACAATTCAAAGTCAACTGGCTCACTAGCTTGTGAGATAAATCGGATTCTTCTACACAAAAGCACCGGTATTAGACAGGTTCGCCAATATTCAAGGTCCTCAAGGAGATACCATCGATTCGGCCGGTAAGTGGTGTGAGCGTTTTGAATCAGCCTGGACCTCCTCATAATCAATTATATCTGCCTCGCGATCCTTGGTCTCCGGAATCAAGAGCAATGTGAGAATGGCGCCGAGGAGGTTGCAGCCGAAGAAGATCCACAAGACATTCGGAAGACCGATCACGTTGCTGCTCAAAAAGTTGAACAGAAGCGCCGACAGGATGGCACCCATCTTGCCCGTTGCCGCCGACACACCATGGGCCAATCCACGAACGCGGGAAGGAAAGACCTCGGCGGGGATAATGAAGGTCGTTGCGTTGGGGCCGAAGTTGAAGAAAAACTGGATCCTCCAGTCAGTTCTACCTGTGGCGACGCATGAACAATACTTACCTGTGCCAGTGCAAAGCACACAAACCTTCCTGCCGTGCTCAGATGAGAGTAATCACCTGCCAGGACACCAAAGAGCAGAGCACAGGCCAAGAAGCCTTGAATCTGAATCCATTTCCGTCCCAGCTTCTCGACGAAGGCCACGGTGACGAAGTATCCCGGAACGTACCCGGCGACGGCGACGATCAAGTTTCCAATTGCGTTCTTCATCAGGGTGTGGTATTCATTGCGCCCATGGCTGAAACCGATCTCGGCCAGGATGACGGACTGATTCAGGTTGGTGCCGTAAAAGGCGATATCCAGGAGGAACCAGGTCAATGCCGTTCCCAGCAGAATTTTGAGGTGGCGCCATTGGCGGAAGTACACGAAGAAGGTATTCCACTTGGCTCTTCTGGACTGGGGCAGACGAACGGAAGGAAGGTCGGCAGCCGCGTCCGGGGCGGTCGCCGTCGGAGATCCCGGCTGGTCCGGCTCGGAACCTTTCTCCTTGTCCAGAGAGGTCCTGGCGGATGAAGCTGGATGATTTAATTCCTGGCTCTGAAGGTACTTTTCTCCCTCCGGCATCGTCAGTCGGTACGGGAGGACGATCAGGGCGGGCACGAGGGCCAGTCCCATCTGGATACGCCAGACCGCGTTGAGTTGACTATATTCTCCCTCGACATTGAGGGCATGCTCAAAGCACGCCAGGATGATGATGGTGCAGATCGAGCCGGTCAGTGTTCCCCAGCCCTGGTTGGAGAAAATCAAACCCAGCAGGGCACCCCGACGATGCAGATGGCCACGTTCGGACACGATGGACGCCGATATGGGATAATCGCCGCCGATCCCGATTCCTGATCCGAGTGAGAAATGTGATCAATGGCGGTCGGAACAAGACTCACCCATCACAAGACGCCAGCAAAAGATCCAGATCATTTTCAACGTCGGCGTGGGAATGCTGTTCGGCAGAGCAATCACCAGCACCATTCCGATGATGCAGATGATCAATTCTTTCCCGTATACGAACTTGCGACCGAACCGATCCCCGAGCAGTCCGAAGATGAGCTGACCGAAAATGTTGCCGATATTGGCCCCCGCATTCACCAGACCTCGCAACCCGGACGGATAGTGGTTATGCCAGTATTGGTACTGCCACACCGGCGTCACGAGATTGATGATGAAGAGGTCGTAAGAGTCTAGGAAGAATCCCACCCTGTCAAGGGGTCATCAGCGTCCGCTGTGATGAGAGACAGAGTACGAACCCTGCAATGACGAGCAATTTCATCTCAAATCTTGACAAATGGAATTTGCTCTTTGTCCTGGAACGTTCTTCGTACTCCTCCTGAGAAATCCATGAGCACATGTCTCGGACGATGATATCGATCAAGACAGACCAGTGAGATGGGAGTTCCATCGGCATCTTCTCTGAGGTATGCCTCATCTTCCCACTTCATGAGACGCATCTCGAAAGATCTTTTTGACACGAGCCGCGGTGGAGATTTTAGGCCAAGTGTTTGCCAGGACAATGGTTGCCCTCCATCTCTCAACGGCGATGTGCCATATAAATATGGGATCCAATTCCTCCATTACAGACTGGTGTTCAAAACCCCTTTGCACCAGCACCAGGTCTGATCTCAAACACGTGGAAATACACTGGAATCCGATAGGAAGACAGCGACCACCTAAAGTTACATCTACAGACACGTGTAGTTATCACGCGGCCCACTGAATGCTGCTGCTTTATTAACTCATAGAACCCGGCCGGATCAACCGGTTACATTCGCCCCAGATTGATCGTGCCTACATACCAATAATCATCACGGTATCGTGTGAGTTACATTTGGATTCTTTCGGACATCTTCGGCTTCGGCTTTAGCTTATCGCCGTTTTGATTCGCCATTGCAATGGACGTGATTCCCCAACTATGGACCACCGCCCGGTCGTATTAGTCATCGAATAACTGCCAACCACATCGTTTACAAATGTTTGTATAGGTAATTGTAGTGCATGTCCTCGAACTGTGTCCGATCATTGCGCCCTGCAGCGCCGAGGCATCCGCCACGTGAATTCCCAGGCTCGGGGGCAAATTATGGCTCCGGTGCGCTGTCATGGGACAGGCCGTGATATTGTGGAGAACTAATGCAGATGGAACTAATCTGGAAGAACTATGGAACTATACAGATGGAATGATGCAGTGGAGCTAATGTAGATGAAGCTAATGTAGAAGGAACTAATGCAAGTGGATCTCATGCAGTGGATCTCATGCAGATGGAACTAATGCAACTATGCTTTAGCCACTCCCTCCGACGCCACATCCATGTCTCCCCGTATATGTCAGAGCGGACTCTGCCAAGCATATATCACGAGCAAATCCTGTCAAGGATTGACAGGATTCTAGTCTTTTGGGGCGATGCTGGAACAGTGGAGCTCGTGCTGACTATAGAAGATTTTGCTCTCCCTGATTGTTTACGCTTGCCTCCAGCTAACCGTCTGACCGCTGGCCCAGGTCACAGGAACTCGGCATGGTTAACGTCGATCGCGAAGGCACAGGTGGAATTGGCTGGACCATGAGCGAGGTAATCGCAGGGCATCCGCAGCATCACACTGTCGCGCTAGCCGAAAGGTAGTATGCAACAATCTCTGGCTGAGGATGACTCAGAGCCACAAGGATGGGATCATGACCTGCCCATCATCCAGGCCGACTCGAGGAAATCAGATCCAACTGTCATTTGCACCTTGCCATTGAAGGCACGGGGTGAGTATCCAAGACCGCCAGCGACGTCGCCGTGATTGAAAGTAACATCACAAGGGGTAGACTCTCACAGGGACTTTACGGGGAACACGAAAGCAGTCAAGGAACTTGAAAGGACTCTCGAACAGGATAACCCGGTGAACTGGTTCCCTCAGGAATCCAAACTGGCTCTCTCAGGAGTCTCAATTGGCTCTACGGAGCCTGGACAGGCTCTCTCAGAACTTGGGCTGCCTCGCTCAGGATCCGAAATTGGCTCCCTCCAATCCTCTCCAGAACCTGAACAGTCCCAGGCCTAAACTGAAGCCTCAAATTCTCAAAATAGGCACCTCATTATCCTAAATCTGCTTTCGAATGTCCCAGGAAATGACTCTTCAACTCCTAACTGTGTATAAATTGTATGTAGACCTCTTTCTTGGCCTAGTTTCATCAAGATTGACAATTCGCAACTACACAGCTGGCCTGGTTGCGAGGCATCCATCCCTGGTCAACTCTGTCCATCTGACCTCCTGCACCCCGTAAATGGGCGCCGGGCAATCTATATCTCAATCCACTTCAAATTGACTGCTTTGGGGTGACCATTTCTGCCTCTTGGTCACCCAGTGCCCGGACTTTAATGCTGCCTCGGTCGTTGATCCCAGAGTAGTCGCCCGGCTTCTTGCTGCCATTCGGCACCCAGAATCTCTTATCAAATCGCGTAATGAGGAGCATATAGATGATGATGATCTCAAAGGAGATATCGATCACGTAGAAAGCGGCCTTGGAATCGTACCATGCAGGATGCGAGGCCGGCCGTTGTGCCGCCCAGGTCGTCCCAGCGCGAAAGCCGGCGATGAAAAGGCAGAAGAAAACTGCCACTCCCAAGATCATCTGTTTCGACCTCATGCTTCCCCCGCCCAAGTTCTCTCTTTCCGGTGATGACGGCAGCAGCAGGGACAGCAGCTGCATGACCAGAGATATGACGTTGAAGATCAGCATGTACAGGATTGAGCCTCGCTGGATCCAGAGAGCGACGGATCTGAGGTGTTTGTTCAAGGTGTAGAAGGACAAGATGGTAAAGGTGATGACCAATACGATCGCGCAGAAGAGAAGGATGTACATCACGGTGACCGTCTCGGCAAGGAGCTTGTTCCAGCCAAGCCTGGGCTGCAGGGCGCGGAGCACCCGCCGGGCAAGGATCAGGACCACGATGTAGGCAATGAGGACGCCGACGTTTGTGAAGATTTGTGCCGCAATGGCCACACGAACATTCGTGGGCCGGGTTGCCCACACGAGCCTGAGCACACATGTGGCGACGCGAGCCATGCAGAAACCGAACATGGCTAACGACATAGGGAACTTGTGGCCTTTTCGCCGATTGGTTTGGAAGATGGTCATGTGCGCCGCCGCGCCGGCCAGGTAGACAAGGAGGAGAACCGCGAGTACAGGGATGTCGGTGCCCACGGTGGGACGTCCGCCGACGCCTGCGATGTTGGGCATGTATGGTGGCTGTAAGCAGGTCAGTCTCCCTGTGTCGATGAGCTCGTGGAGAGCTTACCCCACTCTGCATGACGCTTCCTCCAGCCTCAGCCATTGTCTTTCGTTCTGCCAATGCCGCTCCTCACGAGAGACAGAAAGTAAAACACTTCCATCTGGGAAAAGCCAAACAAGTTGCAGGATTGATCCTTTTATTCAGGCGAATACACGACCGTTCGGACTTGATTTTCAGCCGAAAGCTGGTGGTGGGGGGCTCGGGCTCCGTTTCGGGCCAAGAAGGTGAGTATATGTCACGTGACGCTTGGTCCCATCACGTGACCACGGCCTAGATGCGGATGTCAGCACCTGCTGGTGCCCAGCAGAGCTCAGAACCAGCTCATTCATTACTCACCGCACCGATGCCGCAGGAACGGCCGGCGAAGAGAGTTCGCAAGGGGACCAAGAGCTGTCTCGAGTGTGAGCGGACTCATCGATTGTTCCTGCCTGTCCTGACATGCGGTAGGTCGACACCGCAAGATTCGGTGCGTATGGCCGTCAGAAGGAGCAGAGAGCTGCCAGAGCTGCCTGATCCGAGGCCGGGCATGTGCGCTACAGGTGTACATGACCCCGGCGTCCGACGTGCCCGGGATGACCTCGCGAGCTCGCATTGCTCATCTGGAAAGCAATGTTTCCGGCCTCTGGACCGCCGTGCGCTACCTCGAGGAGCGGCTGGGCTGCGTGCCCACTGAAGCTGGCCGTCCGCGGCTACCATCGCAGGCGGAGGATGCTCCTCCCCACGGGTGTGATGATGATTCCGATTCCGACTCGGCCTCGTCCGACCTGTCGAACCCGCCCACTCACCTTCTTCCGCTCTTCGACAATAGTTTGCTCAGCTCTGGCTCTGGAACCGCTCCCCCCCCCCGGGATGCATCCAGCCTGCACCAGGCGCCCGGAATCTCGGTGTTGCGGCGGTTGATGCCCTCGAGGAAGGACATGCTGACCATCACCGCGCATGCCTCGTCCTGGCTGTCCCTGTACAACTCACTCTTCCCATCGATGGGCGTGACCAAAACCAGCGATGAGATGCTGTTGCATTACGACCAGCTCCAGGATCCGAACGCGGGTCCGGTCGCAATCGCGGCGCTGCTCTTGTCGGTCGCCCTCACCGTTCAACAAGCGCCCGATGACACGACTGGCCCTGCGGCGCAAAGCATCAGCAATGCGTCCTCGTTTATCAAGGATGTGTCCGATACCGTCGAGCGCATCGTTGTCTCTGATGACACCCTGGTGGGGAGTTTGGAAGGCATTGAGACCACCCTGCTTTTCCTCCGGCTGTACGTCACTCGCCCCTCTTTCATCCCGGTCGCACTGACGATGCATTCAGTCAGCTTGGCCGTGCCAAAGTGAGGAAGATGTGGCTGCTCTTGCGACGGGTCATTGCTTTGGCCGAGTTGATCGGCCTGCCGCGGGCCTCCATCGCGTCCCCTTCTCTCGGCGGTCGGCGCGGACAGAAAGCGGAAGTATGGGAGGCTATTTGTGCGATCGATCGGATATCATCCATCATGTGGTCGCTCCCTCTCGCGACCGCCCATTATCCTCTCCCGAAGCCGCCATTGATCGATTCTGAGGGCCACGTCCGTCCGCAAGCGTACCTCTATCATCTGGCGGATATTGCGAGTCGCGTGCTTGAGCTCGATCACATCTCCTCCTCCGGCAGACCTCTCACCGAACTATTCAATGCTGTCATCGGCACTGATCAGGAACTGACGTCGTTGGCCCGCCTGGCGCCGAAGAGCTGGTGGAAAATCCACTGGTCTGAGCTCTCGATTGATGCGCTCCTGCAACACTGGCATCAGTATCTGACCGTGAGAACACATCTGCAGCTGGCGCTGACGTATGACGAGGACCAACGATTTGCGTTCGACTTCATCACCTGCTTGGATGCTTGCCAAGAGCTGGCGAGACGCTACATATCACTGCGTCCCATTCTCCCCGCCGGCTTCTTCGTCAACCGCGTCATCGACTTGCAAGCTTTCACCGCCGCTGTTTTCCTGTTGCTGGCCCGCTCCCGCACCGCTCGTGGTTCTGGCACTTTTCCGCACGCCGTGGATCTCGACTTTACCATTGTGGACCAGGTCGTTCACGTGATGGAGACTGCTGCTGATCGGGCTGGGGGAGAATTTGCACACCAGGCAGCGGATGCTGTCCGCTCTTTGAGCTCTCTGCTACAGGAACCGCAAATGTCCGAGTCGCAGAAGATCACTCTCAGCCTTCCTCTTGCCGGGAAAATCCATGTCTCTCGCAAGTCTGACGCTGCTAAATCTGTTCCGCCGCCCCAACGTCCTCGGCCGACGACTTCCGGTGATGGATCCGACCTCGCTTCCCAAACGATGCCCTTCAGATCTTCCGAGCTTGATTTGAATTCCTTGTCATATTCAATCGAGGTTCCCGAGAATTACTCATTTCTAACCGACGAAGCCTTTGGAACCGAACAGTGGCTCACCTGGACCGGGTTGGACAGCAATGGTTAGGCGAATGTCGCTGAAGAAGAGATTTTAGTCATTTTGCAAAGCCTGCTGATTGGTACTGGCCGTACTGGGGCTGGTCCAACGAGCGAGATAACGAGGAAAGCTGTGGGCATCCATGGCTTTCTCGTCACTGGATATGTCCTGACTCCACCGCGTTTATCTCTTCCGGCATACTCACCGCAAGCTAGAGTTGCGGAGGATGGACCTGCGGTACAGTGGCGCCGTTATGCGCCTTTGTGGGAGCTTTTGGCTGAGTCCGCGTCGGCTTATCAGCCGGGGACAGGACGCAAGGTAGGCATGACGTGCCGAGATTCAGTCGTCTATTTTGACCTCCATAGACGATCCTCAAGCAAGAGGGCACATAGGACACCTGATACAAATCTTGAAGAATCGAAGCCTGCGGAAGCGAATGCGCTGTGGGTTCCTGCTTCAATGCCTTTGCCAGAGTACTGGTATCTTGGTCATTTTCCACTGCCAGGTCAGTCAACGAGACTTTGATCCAGAGATTGACAGCCAGCTCGCCAGGTCATTCTCTACAATCACCTTGGGTTTACGGCTGATTGAATTGTGGTGTCACAGGTAATGGTGACGTGATCACTGGCCTCCACCTACCACATCAGCAGTGCGATTCCAACTCCGGCCATTCAAGCGTGCGCTTTGGAAATCTCTGAAAGTCCAACGAGTCCTTTCGACCAGCATTTACGCTTCCAGTCATTCAACCGAGGGGAAATAAATCCACTAATGAGACAGTCGTGCGCAAATATAAAAAAAACATCATCATCAGCCTCTGCTTCTTAATCCTGATCCCAGGCAGGGTCGAAGAGGCTCTTCTAGCGACCTCGATCTGTGATGCCGGATGCTTGTGAAGATCGGCCCAGACACAATGTGCTTCGTCTAGGGATGTGGTGATATCTCGTGTGGTATCGGAAGGAGCTTTATGGCCTGATCTCTCCACGATGTGGCAGAGATCTCCATCATGATGAACGTGTCTGGGCTGCAAGTCGGCAAAGGTGGCCGCTTCAAAGTCGATCTCGCGAAGATGTCGACCTCTAAAATAACAAATCAATCCAACATTTGTTCATCGAAAGAGACCACTTACTCAAAGTCGATCTCTCCACTGGAATTCTCTTGCGTTGGATAGGCCGGCAGAAATGGTTCTTTGAAACCAGGACCGACGATGACGGAAATGTGGAAGGATCCTGATGTGGTCCCAATGCCAATGACTGGGGATTGTTGCTGTCGGCACATGGTTGGGAGAAGCAATCGGGGTGCGGAATCCTGCTGTTGATCGCCTTTGGCACTCAGTTCTCGCCGTGGTCTTTTCCACCTTGATGTCCATACCGGCTCCAAAGAGTGCTGTCTCTCCCGAGTCGCTTTCAATCAAAACCTAGGCATCGGAGGCGCATCAAATATTTCGTCAGTATGAATTTCATCCTGGACGTGTGTTGATAATGCGAACTGGAGCGGTGACGCCATTAGGCACAATGAATGTACTCCTAGCAAAAACCATTGTCAGCGTCTGCTTGAAGGATGGAATTCGTGTGGTAGCATTTTGGCTTGAAGGATGAATTCGTGTGGTCAGCATTTTGGTTTGAAGGATGAATTCGTGTGGTCAGCATTTGGCTTGAAGGGTGGAACTCATGTGGTCAGCATTTGGCTTGAAGGAATTCGTGTGGTCAGCATTTGGCTTGAAGGATGGAACTCATGTGGTCAGCATTTGGCTTGAAGGATGGAATTCGTGTGGTCAGCATTTGGCTTGAAGGAATTCGTGTGGTCAGCATTTGGCGTGAAGGATGGAATCTGTGTGGTCGCAATTTGGCTTGAAGGATGGAACTCGTGTGGTCAGCATTTTTGGCTCTAGAAGAAAGTCTGCAGCCCGCTCCTTTAAGATCCGGCCTTGATCGACTTTGTCCGTTCTTGGTTGGACTCTGTCTAACGGCGATGGAGTTCCTGGTCTTGGGAATTATCGCAAAGCGTGGACAAATGAACTTACAAACATGTGCTCGCTATCTGGACCCATTAAGAATTCTGTTCTAGGTTTGTTTTCTGTTGTCTTCTGCATCCTCTACCTTTTCATGCCATGTTGTCCTACCCAATCTATGGCTGAGTCATGCAGCTTCCATCATCCGCCACCTAATGAGTTGTCCCAGGCTGTATCCAGACTATCCTTCTCGCCTTCTCGCCGGTCACAGATCCAGCCAGATCTAACCGTGACTTGGACGTTGGAGGGTGTCAACGCCGAGTTTAGTCGTGACGGAAACGTTGTCATCACGGACAACCTCGTAGATTTGTTCGGTACTCTCCAAGTGGACCATTTGGCATTCTCTCTCGCGTGTGTACTCTGCCATCATCATCTAGGATTGTCTCTGCCATCATCATCTAGGATTGTCTCTGCCATCACACAGGGCTTGAGCATGACCCCAACAGGTCGCAGCACATGTGTATGAAACCACTATCTAGGTCTCTCTGGGCGAGACTTTGAAATTCCGACCAGTTGGCCCAGGCAGTTGATTCAGCCAGTCCCAACCAGTTGACCCAATGATGACCAGGATCCAGCCAGTTCACCCAGTCAGTTCCAACCAGTTGACCCCACCAACCGCGGTGGTGCATCGACCATCGCGAGATTGTTCACTCACCGTTTCAGTTGGCGCTACTTGGGTTCGTCTCCCACCATGCTTTAATCTTGGAGACTTCTTTGTCCTCCGGGCCTGCTAGAAGCTCAGCATGCGCTTCTAGCCCGGTTGTCTAGGATGGAATGAAATCTCCTACGGTCCTGCCTCACGCCTCTTGTTCACGGATCCTATCGTCTTCATTTTCACACTGTAGAACCAACTAATGGCACCATGATTTCCTTGGGCGAAGTCTTCGATTCCTCAGGGAGACTCGGCAACTGAAAGTAGAATTCCTGCCTCGGCAACCAGACACATTTATGTCTGCCACGTGAAGAATATCCGGGATTGAGGGGTTGTAGACAGTCAGGATATAAACCCTGATGCCTGACACTGTCTTGGTGTAATGAGTACAAGGCTGTGGCAAGAAGCAGCGCTAGTCCGGCGTATATAAGGCGGTTCGCCCGGGCATCCCGTTCTGATTCTCTAGAGATTAGTTGACATCACAGTCGCATTTACGTTCTCCTCCCCTGTGATCCCGCCACACTGCCTATCAACATAGCTGTCGCCTTTGCGAATAGGAAGCCTCACACTTTGCCTGTCATGCAGTTTGGAACTTTGCGAAATGCTCGTCCAGCATGTTCAATCGGGCATTCACATTCGAATTTTCAATTCCTCAAGTTCCAATCGTTCACCGACGGCGGTAATTGCTCCTGTGATCACTGAAACCATTCGGGCAGGCTTACCCTGAGACGGATTTCTCCAACGGTGGATCGTCTGGCGTTGTACGATAGAATCCTGTACGTCACGGTCAGTGGAAGCCCCACCAGCAGCAAAGCCTCGGCCAGATGTATGAAAGAAGGCCAGATTAAATACACTCGCTCCGCTTTCAACGGCTACTTCTCCCCCGATTCGAGCTCGAGCTCAAATTCTCCTTCCACGAGAGTGGCAAAGCCCACTGACTAGGTTCTATATGATGGCGTTTGTTCGAGGTCCAAAATCTGTGGTCGCAAAAGTGAGGCCACCTAGCATAACGATTCGGCCGCCGGTGGAGATAAGACGTTTCACTGCTTGGGTCATCAGTAAGATAGGCGGTCATCACCAAGCACCGCTGTGGACTCCCGAGTGGCGTAGTTCCAAGCAGTCGTATAACCACCGCGGTCACAATACATGATATCCCGTGAGGGAGCAAAAGTTGACCTCCCATTGCTGTCAGTGACGTGACATATCGATCGGCGCTGGAGGCCAAGATTCATTGATGAGTGGGGTTTCAGAGATACGTCCTTTGCCGCCATAATAATCTAATACGATTAGTTCTGTCCACACTCAGGATGCCATCGATGCTTCAACACAGCCGTCAGGAATATTCCAACATGTTGGCTTGAAAGAGCAGGGTCAAGATTCGGCTCGTATAAAGGTTCTGATACCGATATTTCCAAGCTAGCCTTTATGCTGCACGACGACTCCACAAGCGCTGCCGAATCAGCGTCCTAGCCATTCAGCATTCATTAAGCAAGCAGCCTGCCAAAATCGAGGCAGGTCACGTGACTGATTTGGCTGAACAATTCAGTAAAATCAGCAACCTGGAAATCTCCGCCCTCTTCGTAGGAGAGCTTCTATCTACTTGTACAGGCTACCTGAGTGAAAGTACACACCGTCTTCAATCTCAGGCGGTCGTGAAACCCAAAAGGAATAAAGGTTAAACTAAAGACTGATCACGTGACTCCAACAGCCCTTTCTCACACCTCCTGAAAACTCGGCTCCCATGGAGCCTGGCCACAGTAGGCCTTCACGTCTGACCCGGCAGGTAAGTATAGTAACGGAGAGTACAGTAGTGGTACTCCCAGGGAACCGGGGGCTTGTTATGGACGTTTATGAGGGCGATTCCCGGCGTCGGACTGGTGCTTTGCGCGGTGAATGGCCACAACTCTGAAGGCGTGAAAGAGTTGGCCTGTATGTACATTGCGTGGCAATATTATAGATGTTGGCCATATACAATAAAGACTGTTTCCTCTGGTGGAAATAGTCAAGGATGGAGGGTCCAAGAGCTTATGTCTGTCAAGGATTTCACTGAACTGTTCAGCAAAATGCCTCCTCGGACATCCCGCTCTCCCCTTCTAGGGAGCTGCTCTCGGCTTATCGTCCTAAGTACACAGAATCACATCTTGAGCAGTGGCGGAAATCAAGGGCCGATGATTTATTGTTTATCACGTGACTTCCATCAGTGAGCTTGCCATCACCGACTTAGTCCGTCTCTTGATCAATTTCACCCCGGCGTCTCGTGAACTCAAGGTTATGAGATCTTGTCGGCTGCCTATCAAGGTATTTGCTACAGAGTATACTTTGCCAAGTCTGCTCCTGTTGACGGACGAGTCAAAATGTCTGGTCAAGGATGCAAGCTTGGCCCTTGGCCCTTGTCCTGTTTCTCAAGAGACAACTCAGACAATAAGACACGGTTGCCAAGAATCATTCCATGTTCCTGTGGAGATGCGGGGTACGGGTTTTGAATTCCGAAGTTTGGCACCAGACTAGCCGATCGATCTCCCGCAACAAGGAGGGTACCGAGTGAAATGCCGAGGTGGAGAAATGATGTTGAGAGCTATCTGACTTCCAAATCACATGAATGCTGCTCAAGCAAGTATCCAGGATTTCTGGATATCAGAACTCCCAGCTCAACCAAGTCATCCTGATTTCTGGATATCAGAACTCCCAGCTCAACCAAGTCATCTATTTCTGGATATCAGAACTCCCAGCTCAACCAACTCATCCTATTCTGGTCCCATGGCAGACACCCCCTACGATGTGGTCATTGTTGGTGCGGGAATGTCCGGCATTTATTCCCTTTATCGCATGAGAGAGCTCGGCTTGCGAGTCAAGGTCCTTGAGGCGGGATCGGACGTCGGAGGCACGTGGTATTGGAATCGCTATCCCGGAGCGCGATTCGATTCTGAGAGTTATTCATACGGCTATTCTTTTTCACCAGAGCTGCTCCATGAGTGGAACTGGACCGAGCACTTTGCTGGACAGCCAGAAATTCATCAATATATCAACTTTGTCGTCGACAAAATGGACCTCCGCCGAGATATCGTGTTCAACAGTCGGGTGAAAGCGGCCCACTACCATGAACCGTTACGGTCCTGGAAATTGGAGCTGGAGAACGGTGATCGCCTCGATGCGCGCTTCTTCATCACGGCCATCGGTCCACTCTCCCAACCCACCTTACCCAATATCCCCGGCGTGCATGATTTCCAGGGAGAATCGTTTCACACCGCCCGCTGGCCGCACCACCATGTCTCTTTCGATGGGAAACGGGTGGGGATCATCGGCACCGGGGCCACGGGTGTGCAAACGATTCAAGAAGTGGCCAAGACGGCCGGCCACTTGACCGTCTTTCAACGGACCCCCAACTGGTGTGTGCCGTTGCATAACAGCACCATCCTCCCCTCCGAGATGGACCATATCAAGCGGGACTACCCGGACATATTCGACCGCTGTTCGCGGACATTCTCCTGTTTCATTCACACGACCGAACCCCGTGGCACCTTTGATGTCCCCCCGGCGGAACGAGAAGCTTTCTGGGAAAAGCTCTATGCGTCGCCTGGTCTCGGGCTCTGGGTCGGCAACTTTCGGGATATCCCGACCGACCCCAAAGCCAACGATCTCGTCAGTGCTTTTGTGGAGCGGAAAATTCGTCAGCGGGTGAAAGATGCCCACACGGCGAACAAGTTGATCCCCCACCACGGATTTGGCACGCGCCGTGTCCCTCTGGAGACCAACTATTACGAAGTGTACAACCGTGCCAATGTGACCCTGGTGGATATCCGGGAGAACCCGATCGAACGAGTGACCGAAGACGCCATCAAAACCGCCACGGATGAGTATCAACTCGACATGATCATCTACGCCACCGGCTTCGACGCCGTGACGGGAGCATTTGATGCCATGGATATTCGAGGGCTGAGCGGTCAACGGTTAAAAGATAAATGGACACATGGCCCGCGGACCTACCTGGGTCTGGCCGTCGTCGGATTTCCAAATATGTTTATGATTATGGGCCCGCATCAGGTCTTTGGCAACATCCCCCGCAGTATTGAATATGCTGTGGACTGGGTGGCGGGTCTGCAACGGTACGCTCGTGATCATGGCCTGACGTATGTGGAGGCCACCGAGGATGGAGAGCGGTCGTGGACAGACTATGTTTATGAGTGCTCGAGGGGGTTATTGGCCAACGAAGTCGATTCATGGATGACCGGGGTCAATACGAACGTGAAAGACAAGGGCACTAGAATCGTTGCACGATACAGTGGGAGTGCTCCTAACTATCGGAAGCGCTGTGAGGAGGTAGCCAAGAGCGAGTACAGAGAGATGAGGCTGTTATGAGCTTGCGGTTGACTATAGCTGTCAGACTGACTGAGGCAAGCAGCGCGATCAGGCATGGTGAGGTCTCTGTGTTTAGCTAACCATCTGGCATACAGCATACAAGACTAAGCTTGTCTCCAGCACCCAGGGGCAGGGCGATGAGTATATGGAAGGGTTTGTTCATGCCCGAAACGCATCCTGTCCCGCGACTGTCGCGGATTGTCGTCATGACGATCACTTTGCGGTTGACTATGTCTTTGCGTTGACTCTAGCTTTGCGGTTGACTATCTTTGCGTTGACTTGTAGCCTTTGGGGTGGGACTGTACGAGATATTCCTCAATCCTCAATCGGTCATCAAATGGACAAATGCCTTTCCTTTATAGATCATTAAGGCGCATCAGATCTAGTCCATGGGCCGGTTGGAATGTGCTTCAGCAGTGTGCGTAATCAATGGTTGATATGGATGTGGATTGTTGTTATCAGGCCCCTTAGCTATGCTGCATCTACATCCCTCTTCAACACCTCCTTGACGTGTGTGACCGCGCCTTTGGCTTTTTCTCTCATCACCGTCGCCCGCCCCTGCGGCCCATTATCATTCAGTAGTTTCACCTCTCGCCAATTTCCAAAATCACCAACTTCAAGAACCGTTCCTGGAGGATATTGAGGATTGGTGACCAATTCCATCATCGCTTTCGCCACCTCCTCCGGCGGCAACGCAAAGTCTTTCTCGAGATCAATGAGCGCGAGAGTCTTGGGATGGTCGTGGAATAGTGGCGTGCTAATCGTCCTGCGTCCAGGATGTCAATCCGGCCCGCGGGAAATCACTTGGAAGAACATGAACGGTTGCTTACCCCGGCGCGACGGCAACCACACGGATTCCCGCCAGCTCCTCCAACGTCGCCATGCTTCTCACGAACTGGCTAATCCCTGCTTTGGAGACCGCATACAGCGGCACCGTGATGCTGGGCATTTGGGCCGAAATGCTGGAGAGATGAAGAATGACCCCTGGCTTGTTTGCCTGCCGCATTCTCCGCACCGCCATTCGGGTCATCTTGATCGGGTGAAGAAGGTTGATGTCGAACAGCTGATAATGGGATCTCTCGTCGACATCGTCCCAAAACCCGTTGAATGAAGGTTCGTACACACCGGCGCCAGGAACCACGATATCCGGGACACTGCCAAACTCCGTTTCACAAACCTTGAATACATCTTCGAGCTGTCCCCAATCTGACACATCGGTTTTGTGGAACACGATTTTCGGTCCCGATTGACCTTTGGTCGATTGGAGCCATTCCTCCGCCGTCCGGTGAAGGCCCAGGTCCGCTATGAGAACGCCGCAACCGGCCCTGTGCAGGGTTTTTACGAAAGCGAGGTTGATTCCTGAGAGCCATCAACTGTCTGCGTCCGACGCGACATGGGTGATTACCGGAGCCGCCGCCTGTGACGATGGCATTTTTGCCCTGGGGGTTGAGTACAGGCATTAGGAATGCACGTGGTGTTCCAGGTGTGTGCAATAGTACCGTCTTGAGGGCAGCACTGGCTATTGAAGATCACCATGCTGCGGTGACTTTATCTCTCACTCCGGGGTATTTCCGAATGGCCAGCTCCGAGGTCCGAAACCCCTCGCAACCCCGCAAGCGATGGGGTCCGTATGCGGCGGGATTGTGGTGGAGTTTGTATCGCCATGCCATCTTTGCGGTACCGCAGACCATCCATGAGGCCCGGTGTTGATGACACATTGATGGCTCTCGACATCCCCAACACTACTGAACCTGATGGTACAAGAACGGGACATAATGGGGCCGGTAATTCAAGTTAGGCACCCGACTACCGTGAGCGAGACATGAGGACTTTCAGATCAGGGCATGGAGAACAACAGATTCCAGTATTTAGGACATGTCTTCACACGACATGACATTGACCAGATTGACTTGGAACCTGGATGACTGGAGATCTCGGATTCGACGGTTTTTGGCATAAAGAGATGACCATTTGTCCGAGTTTTGGAATTCCTTGGGTGGTGTTTAGTCGACTATCGGCTGCCAATTTAGGACGGGTCAACACGTCGGCAAGAGGTCTATCTCTGTCAGCCGGTTGGCAAGGTCTGTCTCTGTCAGCTGGTTGGCAAGGTCTATCTCTGTCAGCTGGTTGGCAAGGTCTATCTGTCAGCTGGTTGGCAATAGGTCAACTGGCTGGGTCAAGTGGTTGTCAACTAGCTATCAACTGGTGAACAACTAGGTCAACTAGCTATATCTCTGGCTAACTAGCGGACGGTTAACTGGCTGGATCAGTCAACTTGCTGGGTCAACTGGTCGGCATATGAATCTGGTCATCTAGTCGGTATTATTAATTGGTGCAGTCGGGACAATCGGGGTCAACTGCTTGGAGATTGAATTGCTAGATAACTGAGGTCGACTGGTTGGAGATTGAATGGCTAGATAACTGAGGTCGACTGGTTGGAGATTGAATGGCTAGATAACTGAGGTCGACTGGTTGGAGATTGAATGGCTAGATAACTGAGGTCGACTGGTTGGAGATTGAATGGCTAGATAACTAAGGTCGACCGGTTGGAGATTGAATGGCTAACTGAGGGCCAACTGGCTGGAGATTGAATGGCTAGATAATTGAGGGTCAACTGGTTGGAGATTGAATGGCTAGACAACTGAGGTCGACTGGTTGGGGATTGAATGGCTAGATAACTGAGGGTCGACTGGCTGGGTCAGCTGGTGGGCAGCATACTGGTCATAAATCGGGTCGCTGGTGGGCAGGCATACTGGTCATAAATTGGGTCGCTGGTGGCAGGCGTGGTCATAATTCAGGTCAACTGGCTGAAGTCAGCTGGTGGCAGGCGTCCTGGCCATAAATCAGGTCAACTGGCTGGGATCAACTGCTCTGCAACTAGGCCAAGTGGCTGGGTCAACTGGTAGCCATTCTAGCCGTCAACTTGGTCAACTGGCTGACCAGACCGTATTTAAATGTCAACGCCAGTGGGTAATCCAGACATGTCCTAGACTGAAATGTAAAGATTTTGTATTCATTTGAGCAGAGTATCTTGAGGACATGTAGGCCTCTAGAGATGAGAGCTATTCATTCAGTTGATAGAACTCCAACGTTGTCGACCTGTGGTTGATTTCCAACCAACAAAATTAACCTCCAATGTCAAACATAGCTTATTGTATTGATGACTGGCATCATTCAATAGCCTTGCCTGAGGGATCCTAACCTCAACCAGGTTTTCTGCCGTATATGACTGCGCTGCAGAGTTCAAAAGTCAGGATTTTGCATTGACCGTGTGAAAGCGACATACCATGGCCAGTACGTATATGTTTTCTTCTTCCTAAAGTCGTTACGCACCTCGGTCAGAAAAGCCTGGACGCGTTCGGGGCTCCATCCAAGACACCGAGTGAAGATTGCGAGGCTCAAGGATTCGACCCCTTCGAGCATGGCCACTTGCTGCAGCATTCCTGCTTCTTTCAGTTGAGGGTCCAGAGGCCACTTGCCAATGGGAATTTTGAACGGCCGAAGGACGACATCGACAAAGCCGACATCTCGCATTTGCTCGGCCAGTTTTTCAAAGTCCAGATCGAGGATTCGGTTCATCTTGACGATTCCTTCCCTCAATAATCGACACCACTCATTCACCGGGCTATCCTCTTCGATCGGAACATGGTCGCTCTTGATGTGAGTGGACAGATCGTGCAGCTCAAAGTAGCCACCCGGCTTGCAGTGCCTGTTCAACATGAGATGGGAGTTTCCGGTCGAACACCGGATCATGGTCCGGGTGAGGGTTACCTGAACGCTTGCGTAAAATACTTGACAATATTGGCGATGCTTCCGGACAGCATAAACTGACTGTAGATGACATCAAAGTGATTTTCTGGCCACGTCCAATCATCTTCCACGTCGTCCACTTCAAATTTGACATTCGCTGGAATATAGCTCGGTTGAATCGGGCTCAGGTCGACCCCATTGATCCTCGCTTCCGGGTACTTGTCGGCCATGTCGATGGCCCAGATTCCCGTTCCCGTGCCCAGATCCAAGATTCGTCGTGGATTCTCCACCGGCGCGTACAACAGCTGGCCACCGGCCGCCAGGAACATTGCTCGGTGCTGCATATCCATTCGGTCTTGCTCGGCATCGTCGTTGGGCATGAAGTAGGCCCCCTCCTTGAACGCATGATATCTGCGGCCATTTTCCACCTTGTAGTTGTAGATGCTGGACCTGATTGATTCTGTCAAGACCGACTCTTCCTCGAATCCCGAGTCCTCGCTCTCATACTTGACACGTTAGACGTGCACGAGAAAGAACAGATTTCATACTCCGGCCAGTGGGTCTGCGCCCGTCGTCGCCCCCTCTTCGTTGCGACCTCGATGACTAGAACTCATTTTCACCAGCAAGACGCAGCGAGATTCACACTGACCATCGCATGGGCACAGGCGCTGCTAAATTCTACACCGACTCTCGGAACGGCTCTCGGGCCGGGGCCGCCGAGCCGTTCCCGACACATGGCAAAGGTTGACTGGCCAGAAACTGTGGTGCATCCGCGAATCATCGACCAATAGACCTTTTATATTCCTGCAGGGTGGACTGACGGTTCAAACGTTCACCGTTGACCTCATTCATGTGCGCTGGCGAGACCAGCCGCGGGCAGATAAGATGGTCGACGGCGCGCAATACACCTTCATCCTTCCGTGATCATGGCGATTCGCGAAGTGCTTGCCGCCGCGCAACCCCGTGTCCCGAATCTTCTGGCCCTCCTCTTGACCGTGTGGTTGTCTTGGTACTTGACGACCTCCATCTCCTCGTACCGCCGATTGCGCCACATTCCCGGCCCTTACCTCGCGAGCTTTTCCAATTGGTGGTGGATCCGAGCGGCCGTCTCTGGCAAAGGGCATCTTGCCCTGGCGGATGCTTGCACCCGCTATGGTATGCATGTGCCTGATCACGGCGATGATGATCTGACCGGTCAGGTTCACTCGCCAGGATTGGCCCCAACACGATCGTGACCAGCGATGCCGATCTCGTGCGCAAGATGAACGCCCTCCGCTCCACGAGCTATTCCCGAGGCAAATGGTACAAGGCATTTAAAATGGATGCCGAGCGGGAAAATTTGTTTACCGAGCTGGACGAAGAGAAGCACATGAACATGCGACAGCGACTCGGGCCCGGCGTAAGGACTCCCCATCCACCGTCACCCGTCTCTGACTTTGCAGTATTCAGGAAAGGACAATCCCGAACTGGAACCCAGTATTGACCACATCGTCATGCAGGTCGTCCATTTGATCCAACGGAAATATTTGACCGTTCGATCCCAGATCCGCCCCATGGATTTTGCCGAGATTGCTCAATTCTTCACCCTGGATGTCATTACCTTTCTGTCCCTGGGTCAGCCATTTGGCTTCATTTCGGACGACACCGATAAATACGAATACGTCAAGTCCATCGAAGACAACTTTCCCATTATGAATGTCTTTTCCGCCGTTCCCCTCTTGTCCTCCATCATGCGCATTCCCACCGTCCAAAACAACCTGATTCCGACCGTGAAAGATAAAACGGGTCTCGGGAAAGCGAAAGCGTACGCTCAGTGTGAAGACCGCTGGCCTTAATGCTGATCATTCACCAGAGTGGCCCGAGACATTATCTCGCAGCGCTTTACCGGTGAAAAGACGGATCGCCATGATATGGTCATTTCGTTCAAGAATCACGGCTTGACCCAAGACGAGATTGTCGATGAGTCGCTCTTTCAGCTGTAAGTCGGTCGTCCACCTGGCCGCCATGATGATCCTGATCTTGTGAGACTCGCTGGGTCCGACACCACCGCCACCGTCATCCGCACCGGCTTCCTCTCCGTCATGGCCAATCCTCACGTATACCACAAGCTGACGGCGGAGGTCTACGCGGCCGATGTTCCTCTGACCTCGATCATCCCCCACGCCCACGCATTAAAATTGCCATATCTCCAGGCATGCATCAAGGAAGCTCTCCGCCACAACCCGGCCGCCACCGGCCTCCTCCCACGAGTCGTCGGTCCCCAAGGTGACACCCATAAAGGCGTCTACCTTCCACCGGGCACCGAGGTCGCTTTCTGCGCCTGGAATATCCACCGGACGAACAAGGACGTCTATGGCGAAGACGCCCACCTCTTTCGTCCCGAGCGCTGGCTCGACGCCTCCCCTGAAACCCTGGCGGTCATGGAAGAAGCACTCCACCTCGTTTTTGGCTTTGGCCGCTTCCGATGCATGGGTGAAAACATCGCCAAGATCGAGTTGAACAAGCTCTTTTTTGAGCTGTTCCGCCGCTTTCAGTGGAGTCTGATCGACCCAATGAACCCCATTGTGAAAAACGTCAATTACGGTCTTTTTGTGCAGAAAGGCATGTGGGTCAGGATCACTGAAAGAGAAGATTGACACGGCGGCAGTAGAAGCCGAATTAGAAGATTGTTCCTATGGTATGAGACCGCCTGAGATTGGCATTCTGGTTGGATTTTGATTCTGGTTGAATACTGGATTGACATCTGGATTGACATCTGGATTGACACTGGATTGACATCTGGATTGACACTGGATTGACATCTGGATTGACACTGGATTGACATCTGGATTGACATCTGGATTGACATTCTGCAGATCACACCCAACCAATCCCGCCATATATGTAGCAGACCTGTTGTCTTCGCTCTCGCGGTCATCGCTTGAATTTTCTGTAGACGAGTTCAACGAGTGCACCCTGCGTGAAATTGTCGGTGGTGAGCCGGCTGTCAAATGATCCGCATGAGATGGCCATAATCCGCATGAGATGGCCATGATCGCATACGATGACCACGATGATCCCACGACTTCGCCTGCTCACCTACCGCGGGAATGGAAAAGGCTTATTCTGTCGTCTCATCAATCCAGCGGTGTTCTGGATAGCCATCTCATCGACCAGCGACATTATGGATGCCATCTCATCGACCAGCGACATTCTGGATGCCATCTCATCGACCAGCGATATTCTGGATGCCATCTCATCGACCCGCGATAGGGGGTGAAATCTTGGACGGCCATACCTTCGAATTCAGAAGACGCCATTGATTGCCTTTTCGCTGGCCGTCTGACGGACCACATTATCAGGCCAGTCATCGTGGGCCGCCTGTTTACGAGGCTTGTATCAAGACATCGGTCTCGCTCAGCAGAGGATTCGCAGTCGACTGAGAAGACATATTTCCGGATGCGAACGGGGGCATTACCAAGCTGCTGGCCAATTACTGTCTGCTGGCCAAATCTGAATCGGAGAGTGCGGGTGGAAGTGTCAAGACATCTCGTTCTCGCTCAGCCCGAGGACTCGCAGTCGGCTGAGCAGACCTATATTTTCCGGATGCGAACGGGAGGTCTTCCTCCGAGCTGGCAAGCGCATGGCCGAGGCAAGAGAAGGGCAATTTGGAAACAAAATCAAGACACTGGACCAGCAGCATCAAGACGTTGGTGAGTATGGGTTACATTCGTGACACAGTTGACATTTTAGCACTTAAATCCGTCTCATAGAGACTGACGTACATCAACGGGGTGCTCGATGTCCCACACTCCATCCTCAACTTTGTATGAGCTCCTCCCTGGTTCATCGAAAAAGCCCCAAGGATGTTCACACACTTGTGAAACAGCTAATACCACTTGTTCAAATTTTACGCGCATGGTCTGCCAACCGTCAAGCCTGGCTTCTTCTGGCAAGCAATCGAGAGCTTCATCCGGGAACCAGGTGTGACGTTGGGCCAGCACCATTGTGCGATCTCGAGCAGATCTTTCGTCAAGGACACCAAAGGTCTCTCCGAAGAAGGCACGCATGCCGTGACCAGCCAACTTTGCTTTGTAGATGCGCTCCTGGGCATGGTGACCTAGGGTTGCAATGGATGCGGCCATGAACCCTGTCTTGAAAGATTCCACCGGCGGTGTAGTCGGCTCCAGCGATTGAGGCTGGTCAGGTGTGCGAATTAAGAACCATTTGATCTCGCCATCCTCAGAGCGAGAGCCAATTCTTAAGAAATCGTCGATCACCTACACGACTATTAATAAAGAGTATGCACAAAAAGGATGTTGACACACACATCACTCGGGAGATCAGCAGTGCAAAACAAGAAGAACTCGTCCATGTTTAGATACCGTCGAGGTTGGCAGTGATAGACCTTGATGTGAGATGTTCGCCAAGACTTGGGGTGATGGGGTGAGAGCCCCGCCGCGACACGTGACCCGTGGCCCAAGGCCAGCATTTAGGCAACTTCGCAGGCCAGTAAGAAGATGCACCAGCAATACTCGCCATACATTCTCTGACAGCACTAGTTACCTTGGCTATGTTCACATATGTAAGACATGACCATGAACGGCCGGCGTTTATTGATGAGGCCGAAAGACTCCCTTGGTTACGCGCTTAGATATCCACTTTTGGAGCCAAGTTGACCCCTGAAACGGCGATTAGATCTAATTATGACACAGGCGCTCTGTGCACTTCAACCCTTTTCGAGCGTGATCGGTGGGTGTTACGGTGCATCTTGATGAACCCAGGAAGACTAGTTTGTTGTTTGATTCCATCTGAGAGGCTCCATACAGTGGTGTTGGAGTGCTGGAGGGAGGGAAGGTGTTCGCGTGACAGACTGCCCACGTTCCGAGTACACCTGGCCTTTTGGCCGGCCGCAGAAAGGGAGAAAATATGGAGCTACAGCCACTCGACCGCGGCCGAAGACGCCCCTGCCCCGAGGCAGAAACCGCTGGTCTACCAGCTGGTCTAAATTCGAAGGTGATGTTGTGTCGGGCTCCTCTTCAGGTTTGTTCATGAGACGAGGCTGACTTGAACCTGCCCAAGACCAGGGCCATTTGGCCGCACTGTCAAGGGCAAACTTCAGGGAAATCGTCGAGGTCTCCATGAGATGTCTCCTCCCTTCGCCTTACAAAGCTATCGAGGTTCCTCTCAGACTGTCTCCCAAGTTCTTACTTCTCTATCACGCCGCCCGCTTCCAAAACCTGTCTACAAGCGATAGGACCCAGTTGTTCAAATCTAAATGGCACCGACATGGACGGTGATACGGAAGGCCACGAGTTCCCACAACCCCTCTGGCTGAGGATTCGTGACAGAGTGAGTGTCAGTCGGGTTGGTAAAAGAGCGCGTCTCTACCGATCTCTGTTGGTACTCGGCGTACTTGGGACTCTCCGATGTTTGATCATCTTGTTGGTGTGCCTCCTCCCACCCCATGGTTCTTCTTCTGATGATGGCAGATTGTGGCTTTTTGTGGTGCTGGACATCCACCAGCAACTTTCTCCGACGATCCCAGAGAGTGGCTACAAGCAGATCTTGCAAGAATGGAAAAGTCCATCGAAGGAGGGACCCTGGCTGCCAGCCAGGAAGGGAGAACTGGGTGGCGATATTACACCAGTGCCATGCCACAGCCATAACGATTACTGGCGAAGAGTGCCGCTGTATGACGCGCTTGCAGTTGGCTGTACCGGTGTCGAAGCGGACATATGGCTTGGTTTGAACGCGAGCGGAAACGAGGACCTCTTGGTGGGACATTCCCGAAGAGCATTGACCTCTGAACGCACCATGTCCAGTCTCTACATTGATCCTCTCGTCGAGACCCTTGACCATCAGAATCAGCGACTGAATATCTCGTCACCAAAGGCCGGAGTTTACGATCTCAAACCAAACGCCAGCCTCGCCCTTATGCTCGACTTCAAAGAAAATGGGACAAATCTGTGGCCAACAGTGCCGAAACAAATCGAACCTCTTCGGCGAAAAGGCTACTTGTGCTATCGCAACGGACCAAATGGGCCAGTTGTCAGCCGCCAAATCCTGCAAGGCAGAATCATCGTCGATGCCATAGCCACACTGCCAGGACGATCAAGGGTGGTCCTTGTCGGTCATCCCACCGTCTCAGCTGCACAGGGGCAACATGATGAGGTATTTCCGCCATTCGGCTCTGGACGACGTCGTGGACATAGGCGCTTCATCGACCATATCGGCCGCCAACTCAGATCCTATCGTTTTGAACACGTGGCCCCACTCGGCAAGGCAACAGGTTTTGAGTGCTGCGGCATATCGGATCGGCAAACACGACCGAGTGTGCGTGGGTAGGAGGGCGGCCTCGTTCCACGGAGGAAGCAGAGTGTCTCTTTGCTGGTGTTGCCGTGCACTGAGGCCGAAGCTGAAGCTGAAGAGGCACCGCGGGGCACACTGAATCGGCCAGAGGAATAGGCGGGGTGAATGTCACCAATACCGATCGGAGGTAGGAGGGCTCATCGTGGCCAGAGGGGCGCGACGAAAGTTAGATCGAGGGGTCGAGGTGGTCACTGCCGGTTGTAGGTGCCGTCTAGGTCCTCGTCTTCTTGTTGACACAAACTCACCTGACTGTCTGTAAAAACTGATTAGCTGAGGTTGAAATGTCAGGATTAAACTAGAACTTGCTGAAGGTCAACTAGCTTAGTCAATTAGCTGAGGATGAAATGTCTGATTAAATAGCTAGACGACTAGTTCACTTAGTCAACTAATTCACTAGGTCGACTGTTCAGCATGAGGGTCAACTAGTTCACTGGGCCAACTAGTACATTAGATCAACTAGTTCATTAGGTCAACTAGTTCATTGTTTCAGTGAGTCAACTAGTTCATTGTTTCAGTGAGTCAACTAGTTCATTGTTTCAGTGAGTCAACTAGTTCATTGTTTCAGTGAGTCAACTAGTTCATTGTTTCAGTGAGTCAACTAGTTCATTGATGGTTCACTGGATCAACTTGTTCATTAACTGGCCGGGTCAACTGGTCGGCATATCTAGCATTGGCTGGGTCAACTGGTCCGCAATGGGGTCAACTGGCTGGGTCAACTCGCTTCCAACTGGTCAGCATGAGGGCCAACTGGTTCATTGAGTCAACTAGTTATTTAATCAGGTTAACTGGTTAACTGGGTCAACTAGCTCAGGATCAAGTGGCCGGGTCAACTGGCTTCCAACTGGTTATTTAGTCGAGATCAACTGGTTCATTGGGTCAACTGGGTCAACTGGTTCACTGGTCAACTGATGGGCATACCGATCATAAATCAGGTCAGCTGGCTGGGTCAACTGGACAACTGGCTGGGTCAACTGGGTCATTGGGTCAACTGGTCAACCGGCTGGGTCAACTGGTCAACTGTCAACTGGCCAGGTCAACTGGTTGAGGTTGAAATGTCTGAGGATTAAATGGCTGGACCACAGGCTCACTGGGTCAACTGGCTTGGTCAATTGGCTGAGGACAAAATGTCTGAGGATTAAAGGCTGGGCCACTGGTTCACTTGGTCAACCGGCTGGTCAACTGGTTCATTGGTTCACTGGGTCAACTAGCTCATTGGTGGTTCACTCACTAGGTCAGCTGGTCAACTTGCTGGTTCAACTGGTCAGCATGAGGGTCAACTGGTTCTCTGGGTCAACTGGTCAGCATATGGTCAACTGGTTCACAGGGTCAACTGGTTCATTGATTCACTGGGTCCTGGGTCGCTGGGTCAACTGGTTCACTGAGCCAACTGGTCAGCATGAGGGTCAACTGGTTCACTGGGTCAACTGGTTCACTAGGTCAACTGGTTCGCTGGGCCAACTGGTTCATTGGTTCGCTGGATCCTGGGTCACTGGGTCAACTGGTTCATTGGTTCGCTGGATCCTGGGTCACTGGGTCAACTGGTTCATGGTCAACTAATTTATTGGTTCATTGATGGTTCATTGATTCGCTGGGTCCTGGGTCGCTGGGTCAACTGGTTCACTGGGTCAACTGGTCAATAACTGGGTCAACTAGCTGTCAACTTTCGAGGTCGAGTCGCTGGGGTCCTGGTTCGCTGGGTCAACTGGTTCATTGGGTGGTGGTTCATTGGGTGGTGGTTCATTGGGTGGTGGTTCATTGGTGGTGGGGGGGTGGAGGGGATATTGGGTGGTCTAGGCAATATAACGACCTCTTTCGCCATTCACCACGCGCTCGATTTGGGACTTTTCCATGCATGTCTCGCATGCATGGATAGCTCTGATCTTCCTCTCTCGGATAGCCGGTTTACAGGCTCTGCAGATGCAGGGTGCGGCGTGGAGGGCGGGTGGAAAATGGCGACTTTGAGAGAAAATTTTGAAGATGGAGACTTGGCACGGGCTTGGCATTGGGCTTACCGGATTTGGAAGTTTATCACATTGACCATACCTGATTTGGAAGTTTATCACTCTGACTAACCGAATTTGGAATAAGATGGGACTCTCTCCTTTCCAGACCCATGGTCCTTCCCCAGCTCCAGGAAGGGGCCCCAGGCAGAGGATGGAAGGTGAGAGAGCTTGTCCTGATGCTCGACCTCCTCCATTCCCGCTCCGAGCGTGTTCCTGGCGAGTTTGGTGGCGGATATTCAGGGCGTGTGGTTGAGCTCATCCTTCGGCACCGTCACCCTCACGGCGGCGCTGGACCACCCCTTTTTTTTCCCATTGCGCGACGATCGCGATTGGGTGGCCCGACCGACGCGCCCCGGTTGCTTGATTGGCACCCAGAATGCCGCCCAAAGGTCGATTTACGGCGGAGGAGAGAAGGCGGCGTCACGCCGACGCCCAGGCGCGGTATCGACAGCGGCAGCAGGCCCAGACGGGTCAGGCCTCGGTCGAGGTCATTGTAATGTCGCTGCCCTCGCGCTCGGTTCGATCTCACGTCTCTAGGCACCTCCCCGGACGCTGCAGCCGTATGAAGAATGGTTCATTCCCCGGACGCGGCGGGCGTATGAACCACGGTCCATTCCGCCGCCGCCGCCGCCGCCGCCGCCACCATCGACCGGGCAGCGGGATGGGCCTGATGATGGTCTGGCCGGCGGGTTCGAGGATGAGGGGTTCGAGGATGAGGGCGAACCGCCGTCGTGGGAGAGCGACGGGGGAGAGGACCTGTGGGGCGACGGCCTCGACGAGGGGACCCCTTCCCGACGGTCATCCGGTCATGGGTCCGGCCCTCGGCCGGCGCCGAGGGCTTTCACGATCGAAGTGCCGGCGAAGGGCTTCACGATCGAAGTGCCGGCGAAGGGCTTCACGATCGAAGTGCCGGCGAAGGGCTTCACGATCGAAGTGCCGGCGAAGGGCTTCACGATCGAAGTGCCGGTCCGTGACGACCCCTCCCTGGACGACGACGTCGTCCTCCCGGCACCCCGGCTGTCCCCACGGTCCTCCGGCCAGGAATCCGCCACGACGGACGACCTGGGGAGTGATGACGACTTTCTCGACGACGAGGAGCAGGGTGAGGAGTGGGACGAAGAGCTGGACGAGGAGCAGGACGAGGAGCAGGACGAGGAGTGGGACGAAGAGCAGGACGCAGAGCAGGACGAGGAGCAGGACGAGGAGTGGGACGAGGAGCAGGACGAGGAGTGGGACGAAGAGCAGGACGAGGAGTGGGACGAGGAGCAGGACGAGGAGTGGGACGAGGAGCGGGACGAGGAGCGGGACGAGGAGCGGGACGAGGAGCGGGACGAGGAGGTCGCGTTTCGAGACCAGCTGGGCGGGTTGATCGCCACCCTCTTGTCGCAGCCGGTGGGCGCGGGGGGCTCTCCGCCGCCGAGCGAGGAAGAAGATGGTGGGCCCGTCCCGCTCTCTCTCCGCGCGTTTCTGAACCGGCCGGATCTGGAGGTCCCCGACCTGGTCCGCCGCGACGCCCTCCGACGAGGGGACCCGATTCGGGACGCGCGCCTCACCGCGATCGAGCGCCAGCGGCTCTTCTGTGGGTACCGCCCGGGCCAGGACGTCCGCCAGCGGATCCGCATCGATCCCCGCCGCGACGCGCCGTCGCCGGGACCGATCGCGACGACCTTCGACATCGACAGCGTCGTCGCCCGGATCTCCTCGCTCGCGGCCATCCGGGGCGGCCTCAAGATGGTGACGATCCAGACGCCGACCCCGCGCCTCACCAGCGACCTCCACTTGGGCCGGTTCCCCACGTACACCCAGAACCCCCGGGGCGGGGCGGAGCGGGGCCCGCTCCTCCCGCTGCACAAGATCCCGCACGTCCATCTGGGGCGCCTGGCCGGCCGCGATGATTTTGAGACCATCGTCGTGTTCCCCCACGCCCCGCGCCCCCGCCAACAGGTCGCGCGCCTCCGCAACGCCGACTTTGCCGTCTGGATGGATCACATCCTCCTCCCCGCCATCTATGACACGGTCCCCAGTGCCCTCGCGGCGCGCTTCCCCGCCAGCGCCACCGAGGCGCGGGCCAAGGCGGTCCTCCGCGCCCACCACACGCGCACGACCGGACCGGCGCAGGCCCGGGAGCAGCAGCTCGCCTTCTTCCTGCCGTCCCCCGACCTGGGCCCGATCTGGGATCGGGTGATGGCGACCATCGACCGGGGCGCCCACGACCTCTTTCGGGACCCCATCATTCTCGTGGCCGCCCGGGGCATCAAGGCCCAGTTCCTGCGGGCGCGCTGGCCCGACACGCGCGCCGCCTTCGTCGAGACCCTGGCCACCCTCCTGGACGACGACGGGGTCGAGTGGCGCTGGTGCGACGTCGGGGTCGAACACGCCCCGGCGTGGAGTGGCCTGGGGACGGGCCCGCCGTCTCGCCGGGACGGTCCGAGTGAGACCCTCCTCTGGGACGTCCGCCACCTCGAGGCGGTCCATGGCCAGCTCGCCGCCCTCGACGGCCCCGCGCCGCGCCACGACGTGTTCCCCCAGTACTTTCTGCGGGATGCCGCCTGCACGGCGATCGAACCGGGGCCGCGGTCGCCGCTCCGCCGCCACGGGCTCGTGTACGCGCAGTGGTACAACACGGTCAAGGACGCCTTCGCCGCCGGCGACACCTACCTGGGCCGGAACGCCTCCCTGACCGACCTGGCCGTGGACGAGCGCAAACGCCAGCTCTTTCAAGAGATGAGTCGGGCCACCTCGGTGCACCACTCGGCCTTGGTGGCGTCGTACCGGCATCTGAAACACCACGTCCACTGTGTCACCTCGCGGTCGTGGCGCAAGTCGTACAGTCTCCGGGCCGAGGTGCGTCTCCGGCACGACCTCTTCGACGTGGTCGACCGCGCCCTGACGACCGGCGGGCCGCCGAGCTGGGGTGAGGGGGGGGATGGGTCCGGGGAGGATGGGTCCGGGGAGGATGGGCGCCCGCCGTCTCACCTCACCGTGCCCACCTCGACGTTCATGGACTGGGTGCGCTGGAACGTCAATCGGCTGTGCTACGGCTTCGAATTCCTCTACCGCGGCACGCCGTCCCGCCGGCTGATCTCCTGGGAGCAGACCCGCGCCATGACCATGTTCCTGCAGGCGACCGCGTGCTTTCTGGGGGACGGGCCGATGCGGCGCCACCCTCGCCTGTGGGACGACGTCGCCCCCTTCGGGCAGCCCGGGTACGTCACCACGGCGCTGCGTCACGGCCTGGGCATGCGGATCGCCATGCAGCGGACGGGATTCCCGTGGCTGGCCAACAAGCTGGACTGGTCGACCTTGACCTTCAGCCCGGTGTGGGCGCCGTACATGGGCTTTGAGTCGACGGCGGTGCGGAAGCACCTGTGGCGGCGGGCCACCCAGATCCAGGGCGTGGAGGACTTTCTGCACCGCGTCGCCGCGGCGCGGGAGTGGTTGCTGCGCTTTGGCCCCGTCGACGACTGCCTCGCCCTCATCAAGGCGCTCTTCTCGCAGCTGTGTGTCCATCAACTCCGGCGGGACGTGTGCGCCTACCTGGAACAGGGCCAGGTCGGGCAACGTCGCGACCAGGTCTTCACGCCCGCGTGCCGGCAGGCCGCGCTCGACGGTCGCATTCCCCTCTCGTACCGCTGTCTCCACCACGCCCTCGCTCGGGCCCCCCGGGAGCGGCCGATCAAGATCAAGGCGCACCGCAACGACGCCATCAAGACGTACGATCAGTGGTGGGACGCGCTCTTTCGCGACACGACCCAGAAACACGGCCCCGATCGACCCTATCGACTGTTGTATCGGGAAATTCGACGGTCCTTGGCCGAGACGCTCGGCACCGACGAGGCCGCCGCCTGGGAGCGCGAGTTTCGCGACTACGTGCGAGCCACGTGCTGGATCTTACCGTACCCGGGGAAGCGCCGCTTTATATGCCGCCGAGGCCACCAGTGGGCCTTCTTCAGCAACTTTCACCGCGCCATCTTTCGCCGCATCAACTTGCTCGAGTTCCGTGGTCGTGAGATCCCGCTGCCGGGGGACTGGGCGAAGCAATATCCGCGTGCCCAATGGGCGGAGCATGCCCGCGGTAAGCCCCCCTCCTCGGGTCGTCGTCCCGGCCCGTCATTGACCCCTGGCAGCGGTCCTTTATGGCATCCCCCGCCTCGAAATTCACCTCGTGAACCAGTCGCCGGCCGACTTCCTGGACCAGCTCCTCCATCTCGCCGGGGACGGGTACAGCGAATCGGACAGTCGCCACGACCCGAATTACCACCCGGGCGACCACTACACGCCGTCCAGTGGCGACGGGGAGGAGGAGGAGGAGGAGGCCATGGCGGTGGACGAGATCGACCAACTGCAACGCGACGTCATGACGCCGGTGGGCCGGCGGGGAGGCGTGGACGGGTCCGACTTTGATGACTCGGAGAGTGGTGGCAGCCGGAGCTCCTCTTTTATGTCCGTCGTCGTGTTGATCGAGAGGCGGCATGCATGAGTTGGGGAGGGTTGGCGATGGCGGGTGGGGCTCTTCGGGGGCTGATGGCGATGTGGGATTTTGGCCATGACCGGGAGAGTCAAGAACTGATGGCGCTACCTTTGCTCCGAGGGATAATCGACCATCTCGTTCCGCTATCGCGTGGTTCGATCCCCCTGCCATTACTGGAGATGTCGACTTGCCGCTGGTGAAGATGGAATGAATGAATGAACGGTTGATTCCGCGCAACTAAACGGGCTCGCCGGCCAAGAGCGTCTTGCGTTCCTCGTCATGGCCGCGACGGTCGCTGTGGTGTGGCGGTGGTGGCGGTCGGGGTGGTGTGGCGGTGGTGGCGGTCGGGGTGGTTTGGGCGGCATGAGGCTCCAGATCACGGGACTCGGCATACCTTTCCGTTTGTAATCGCAACCGGGGTCACGTGACTCGGCATACCTTCCGTTCGTAATCGCAACCCGGATCACGTGACTCGGCATACCTTCCTTTTATAATTGCAACCCCGGGTGGCGATTGCCAAGGGGAGGCGCGCCGCGACCACGCAACCAATGAAGTTTCGAGGCCGCCGATGAAGTTTCGAGGCCGCCGATGAAGTTTCGAGGCCGCCGATGAAGTTTCGAGGCCGCCGATGAAGTTTCGAGGCCGCCGATGAAGTTTCGAGGCCGCCGATGAAGTTTCGAGGCCGCCGTCGCCACGGGGTCCCGCCGTGGCGGGACTGGCCAGACACGCCGGCGCGTTGAATATTCTGGATCAACCGACGGACCTCGAGATGCAATGGATCTGATGCCGACTCGAGAAGCAGGGGGTGGACTCATCGCGGCCAACTCGAGAAGCAAGGGATGGACTCATCGCGGCCAACTCGAGGACGCTTGTCAGCCGAATCGAATGTCGGGTCGGACGTCTCCCGCAGCCTCCTTTGGCCTGGAAATCTCCATCTCGTCTCCAAGGGGCGGTATTCCAGGTTGTTATCGTCTTTGTTGTTTTAATGGGCTCCCGCCATCTTCCTCTTTGTTTTCGTGGGCTCCCCCCATCTTGTTCTTTGTTTTCGTGGGCCCGCCCATCTTATTCTTTGTTGTTTTAATGGGCTCCCCCCATCTCACTCCTTTTTGTCTTAATGGGCTCCTTGCTGCTCGATCTTGCTTGCCGGTCTGGATATGACGGTTCTGGGTGTGATCCTGGACATGAGGGTGCTGGACATGATTCTGGACAAGAATGTCTGATATGCGCGAGTGGGGGGGAGGGTTCAAGTCAATGCCTGACTACGGTCGCGGGTGACACCAATTTTCTGCCGGGGGTAAACACCAGAAATAAACACCAGAGGTAAACACCAAAGGTCAACAGCATGCGTCCACTCACTCAACCTGCCCGATCTCGGCCACATTTCCTCCACCGACCGTCGACCCCACGACGAGCGCGAGGAGGAGGACGACGGCCAAGACGACGATCACGACCAGGACGACGAGCACGACCAAGACGACGAGCACGACCAGGACGACGAGCACGACCAGGACGACGAGCACGACCAGGACGACGGGCACGACCGATCACAAGCGAGCATGTCGACCATCCAGGACCGCAACAACGCGGCCCACCCCGCCGACCGGTCGAACGATCAACAGGTGGCGCTCCTCCAGATCCCGGGCATTCCCACCTTCTCGGACCTGGCGGCCGTCGCGGCCCACATTCGAAGTCTGCCCTCGGCCGACGAGAGATACGCGGCCGTCGATGGCATGGCGTCTCGCGTGGTCGAGGCGTCCACGGGCGCCGACACCGTGCTCCACTGGTTGCACGAGTTCGCTCGGGGTGACGCCGAGATCGCGTCCCGCATGGCGCAGAATGTCGAGGTGTGGGAGCAGGTGCGCCAGGCCTCGGAGCGCCATCAGCACCAGCGCCACCAGAAGAGCGAGGCGATGAGGAGGGTGATGGAGCGCTGGGGACAGGACGCCGTGGACCAGCACTTCGACACCCTCCAGGGCATGGGCAACACCACCTGGTCCAAGATGCGATGGTTGGCGATGCGCCACGACGTGGCGCACGCGGTCGCCCTGTTGAGGACGGCCATCCTGTGGCGGGTCACCCACCCGTCGCCCGGCCGCAACACCAGCACGCTGACGCCGGTGGCGGCCGACATCGATTACATCAAAGAGCAGGAGCGACGTGGCCAGACCGTGGGCATCACGTCGGTTCGCGACCTGCTCGTGGCCGGATTTCAGGTTGGCCCGCACGGATGGCTGGAGCCGGCGGTTGGGGCGGTGGTGAGCGTCGAGACGACCGACGAGGAGGACGGGGAGGAGGAGGGGGAGGGGGAGGAGGAGGAGGAGGGCATCCTGGACGACGGCCGCGGCCCCAGGTCCAACTTGGGAAGGTGGCCCGGAGGAAGGTCGGCCGGGTCACGTGTCTCTCCGGCCCCTGGATCCGCCCTGACGACCACCGGCCATGTGACGGCGGAGGTGGGCGACCAGGTGGAGGGGGAGCACGACCATGGGGAAGAGGGAGAACACGACCATGGGGAAGAGGGAGAACACGACCATGGAGAAGAGGGAGAACACGACCATGGAGAAGAGGGAGAACACGACCATGGGGAAGAGGAGGAGCAGCACGACCGTCGGGAGGGGAAGGAGCACGACAATGATGAGCAAGAGGAAGAGAAAGACGGGGAGAGCAACGATGATGGCGATGATGAGGACGACGAGGAGAGCGACTACCATGACCATGATGAGGGCGACGAGGAGAGCGACCGCCCGACCAATCGTCGGGACAAGAAGCGTCGCCGGGACACCTCCCGTGAAGAGGCCACCCATCACAGCTGCGGCTGCTCGTTGACGGTGCCGGCGTCCTTCTTCCGTCGCGTCACGCCCAAAACCAGCAACAAGAAGGGCCAATCCCTCACGACGACCATGGAGACGCTGGCCGGGTACCTCCAGGCGGGCATCGACGTCTGCTACCAACACACCCAGCAGGCCGGCAGTCTCATCGGGCTGCAGACCCGGCGCCTCACGCACCGCGACCTTCAGGGGCGCCTCCGGGCCTACGCCGACGCCATCAAGCGCGGGGAGGTGGGCAAGCTCAAGACCGACCTGGCCACGTACCGGTGGTTTCGCCAGTCGGATCGGCCCCGGCGCCCGGCCGACCTCCTGGGCGTCTATCGACTCCTGCCCGTGGACGCGCTGACGACGCTGCCCGCGCTCACCCCGGCCCAGCAGCGCCATCTCCAGCGCTACCTGGGCCTGGACATGGCCGCCTGGGAGCGCGACGGCTCGGTGGTGGTGGACGGGTTCCAGTGGTGGTGGACGCGAGGGTACACGGGCCCCAACGAGGACCAGCGTGGGACGACCATCGGGGCGGTGGCGGGCCGCGAATTCGACCTGTACCAGACGCACCTGCGCCAGATCAACGGCCAGCCCAACTTTGGCTGGCTGCGCAACATGTACCACGCGCTGTGTCAGCAGGTCCTGCGGCAGGATCCGGTGTACTACCTGATCTACTGCGCGCTGCGCCCGGACCGCAACGTGAATCTGGTCAGCTACCCGTACTACGCCAAATTCCAGCGGCCGGGCGACCCGACGTTCTTCCGGCACATCGACATCAACATCCGGGACCTGGCCCACGCCGGGCGCGGCGCCCACATGATCCAGGGCAGCCTGTCCCTGGACGACGAGGACGCGGCCGACTGCACGGTGATCCTGCCGGGCATGCACCACCATCTCGCGGCCTGGGAGGCCCGGCTCGCCGCGCGCGGGCAGTCCAGCACCGCGTTCGTCCAGCGCATCACGCCGCGCATGTGGACGGCCGCGGACGCGCAGCGGTTTGGCACCGACTGGACGCCGCAACCGTGCCGGCAGGGCCAGGTGCGGGTGACGCTGCCACACCTGCCGCACGGCGCCGGGGGGCCCGCGACGCATGTCCGCCGCACCCTGCTGCCGTGGTTCGTGGGCCTGCAGGACGACCTGGACACGCTGGAGGTGGCCGAGGCGGGCACGTGGCGCGACCTGGCCGAGGCCCATCGCGACCTGGTGCCGGGCCCGTCGTCGCCGTCCGGGCTGGCCAACCGGTACGGCGCGATCCCGTTTGCCTTTCCGGCCGCCACCGTGCTGGACGGCCTGGGGGCGCTGTCGGACGCGCTGGTGTGTCGGCGTCGCCACGACGACATCAAGGTGGTGGCCGAGAAGCTGATGTTGCTTCACGGCACCGATGCCGAGCGCGACCAGCTCATTCAGCGCTGGCGGGACCGCGCCGTCTCCCGGGTGGTGGAGCTGATGGAATATGTGGAGTGGGGGGAGATGAGGGCGTTTGGGCCCAAGTCGCACTTTGGTCGTCAGCGGGAGGGTCGCACGTCGCCCGTGCCCGACGACGATCCGGATCCGGATCTGGGCGACGGCGATGGCGATGGCGATGGCGATGGCGACGGCGATGGCGACCACCCTGCGGTGCATGGATTTGAGGAGCCCGAGGCCGATGAGGCCGATCAGGACGGCCCGGACGGCCCGGACGGCCAGGATGAGCAAGACGAGGCCGACCAGGATGGCCAGGACGGTCAGGACGAGCAAGACGAGGCCGACCAGGATGGCCAGGACGGTCAGGACGAGCAAGTCGAGGCCGACCAGGATGGCCAGGACGGTCAGGACGAGCAAGTCGAGGCCGACCGGGACGAGGCTGAGCGAGATGACGTGTCGGTGACGGGCTGGAGCGACGTGGACATGTCGATGGCGGACTGGGGCGACGTGGACGCGTCGATGACGGGCTGGAGCGACATGGACTGGCCACAGGACGTGTCCCAGATATATTTATACCGATTGCACCGGACACAATGAGGATGGCTCAGGGGATCCAACATATCGAAGTGGGCACTCGTGATGAGCCGCGGCGACGCGAGGCCGCGATTAATGCTTCAGATGACGGCGGAGTGGAGCGGGAACTAGCTCTGGGTCCCACTCTCTTCCTGCTCTGACCACCGGTTCACGCTTGGCCCTCCACATGCCGTCGACCTTGTGCTGTCCTTCCTTGTCTGCCTGTTGGCCCTAAAGCGTGTTGATGCTGCGCGCGCCCTTGCCCACGAGACGATGTTCCTGTGTGTTACTGGTCTTTCCACGGTGCAGCGACTTCTGGCCGCGGTGGCGGTCGGTATGAGTGAGGCCGCAGGTCACGTGACTCGGCAAACGTTCCTTTTATAATCGCAACCCCGGGGTGTGATTGGGCCTAGGCAAGTCAACTTCCTCGAACCGGTTGGACTCTTAGGCCGCGACGTAGGGTCCTTAAGTGATTGATTTTGTCAGGAGGGTCAAGTCCTGACAAGCATCCGTCGTTACGGGCCACTTGCCAGATGTGCGCCAAGGTGCCAAACAGCGGCGGTTTGGCATAGAGCTCCAAATCTTGTTAAGGATTGACAGGATTCCAGTCTTTTTAGGGCGACCCCCCAGGGACAGCGGAGTCCGTCCTGACAAGATGACCACGATGATTGGCGTGAGATGACCGCGGTGATGACGACGGTGGTGACGACGGTGGTGACGACGATGAGTATATGAAAGGGTTTGGCCTCGTGCCCCTCCTCCTGAAACACAATACTCCTGGTCCGCCATTGTCGCGGATTGTCGTCATGACACAAGGAGGCTAGACCAGATGTATTAGACAGCGTGAATAGTTACGTGTTTAATGAGCTGTGCTGTGTGCTGGGTGCTGTGGTGCTGGGTGCTGTGGTGCTGGGTGCTGTGGTGCTGGGTGCTGTGGTGGTGGGTGGTGTGGTGGTGGGTGCTGTGGTGCTGGGGGC
>Ga0255336_100728_pt1 | contig 39546 bp, 31 predicted proteins | sample MeOH1_35cm_T3_17_FD_189102 | JGI IMG/M metagenome (GOLD analysis project Ga0255336, IMG submission 189102) | Sandy soil microbial communities from University of British Columbia, Vancouver, Canada - MeOH1_35cm_T3_179 | ecosystem: Engineered > Artificial ecosystem > Sand microcosm > Unclassified ...
GAGCACGACGATCTTGACGAGGGGATTGGCGAGGAAGCCCTTGAATGCGTCGAAACTGATCTCCGACGTAAGGCTTTGGTCCAGCAGATAAAGCAGAAACGGCAGCGCTATGAATAGAAGCAAGCCATTGATCCGATGAAGAATTGAAACCTTCCCCGCTAGTGGCAAGCGGTAGGTTGCTAGCTGAGCAATTCCGATATTCCGGTACTGAGACTTGCTTCGTTTGACAATCTCCGACATCTTGCCCCCTAATGAATTCAGTTAGCTTCCTCATTCTAATGGGCCTGATAAAAAGATGTATCGGCCAGTCGGGAAACAATCGACTTGATCAGCGCTTATAAGATCATGCGCTGGCGTTAAACCGGGCGATTCGAAGCGTATCCCCGAGCTCCCTTGCAGAGCGGCCAATCCATGCAGGATCGCATCTCAACCCCAAGCACTTGGTATAGCGATTATCTCGCCCCGTCGCCCTGATTCCATTCAGGAACAAATCATTTCGTTTCTATCGCAAACGGAAAGACTATGAGGCGGCGCGCTAGTGTTCCGTTCCGTTGTTAACTAATCTATGTTCACGTAGCATGCTGGTATCAACGGAACGGAAGATACCAGCATGCCCATCGGACTGCCCATCGGACGACCAAATGCCGAACTGTTGCCGAACGAAGACGAGTGCTCGCAAGACTTCAATAGCGCGTTCGCGCTCGATTCCGGCTGCGATGGTGACGCGTGCTCACATCGTACTGGTGGTGTATTCGATTCCTGGAGCAGTGCATCAACGGGCTCTACGACGAAGTACGTCCAGGCAAGCCGCGCACGATTGACGATGAGCGATTGGCTCAATTGATTCACAAAACTCTGCGTACGAAGCCTGCCGATGGCTCTATGCACTGGAACGTGCGCGCGATCGCAGGCGAAACGGCGATCTCGGCTACGAAGTTCACCGCTACTTCGTTGACAATTACGCCCGAAGGAAGTCCCTGTGGGACGGTGATCACAAGCACCCAAGGTCAAGGCATGGCTGGCCGCTCGGCCTCGATGGCACATGCATTTCATCCCCACCTACAGTTCATGGCTGAACCAGGTCGAACGCTTCTGCGAAGACCGCGGCCTTGATAGCTATGCCCGACGGTGGGCCGTTAGTTGGCTATCTGGCCGTCGCAACCCACAATATTCCCGTTCTTCCGGTAACCGCCATTGTGCCTCCGCAACCGCCGAACTCGCCGTTTCTCGCAAATACCCATTGGAAAAAGTGAATTTCGAGCAGCTCCATTTATCCACAAATACCTTATGCCTATAGTGGTTCTACAATCCTGAATCTGAGGCAAACCAACGTCCACGTGCAAGACGGATCGAAGCAGCAATTGCAGGAGCTTTCGGAAGACTTTCCTCGAAGGACGCGCAAGCAGCAATTCGCTCGTCGCAGAGGAGCTGATTGTTTTTCATGCCTCCAGTATTGCGGCATATGCGCCGCATTTCCAGTTGAAGCTTCTCCTGAGACTTCGCAAGCTCACGATGTCCGCGTACGTGGGTATCATCAAAACAGGCGGGGGTATCAAAATTGTTCGCTTGATAGTGCCTCGCCCGGATGAGAGATTTGCCACCCGAGGGAACGAGGCGTGTACCCGCAAGGGCCGTCGTTGCGACGACAGTTTCTCTCGCAAGAATGAGCACTGACGGTCTGGTTTAACCAGTTAAATGCGCCAGTGCCCGAGCGAGTTGCATGCAGTTTTGATCGTCGATATCGAGGCGCCACCCGACGCACTTTTCAGATCGTCCCCAGATGGAATCTATCGGTATTCATGTCGTTACAAGGGGAAAGATGGTGAACCGGGACTCAGTCGCGCTCGTAGAAAATTTTTGGAAAGCGGTCTGGCAGGCACCTGAAAACGTCGACGCGGTCGACAATTTTGTAGCGGAAGACTTTGTCCTTACAACGGGTGGCAGGGACATTGTCGGTCGCGATGCTTTCAAGCAATGGATCTGTGACTTCTCCGCGCAAATTGCGGATTTGAAGTTCGAGATTGTCAATACGTTTCAATCCGCCGACGGCAAGCTCGTTTCCGCGCGATTTCGTATTCACGGCTTGAATAACGGCCTGATGGGTTTTCCGGCAGACCGGCGTCCGATCGAATTCACTGGAAACGCGATTTGGCATGTCGGTCCGGAAGGGCGGCTTGTGCGCAACTGGGTCGAGCGTTCGGCATTCGAACTGTTCCGGGACTTGCAAGGCGTGTCCGACGTGGACGATCCGTTTGCGGTCGCTCGCAAGTAACAGGGGGAGGAGACATGCCGTTCTTCAAGACCACGGATGACATATCGCTCTTTTATAACGATTGGGGCACCGGGCGGCCCGTCGTTCTCATTCATGGCTGGCCGCTGAATGCGGATTTCTGGGAGCCGCGATCCACCTATCTCGCGGCAAACGGCTTCAGAGTGATTGCGTATGACCGTCGTGGATTCGGACGGTCCGAGCAACCCTGGACGGGATACGACTATGACACGCTAGCCGACGATCTGGACGCGCTCATGCAGCATCTCGATCTTCACGAGACCACGCTGGTCGGATTTTCCATGGGCGGGGGCGAGGTCGCGCGCTACGTGTCACGGCACGGTACCGCACGTGTGGCGCAGGCGGCTCTGATGTCTGCAGTGACTCCGTCCTTGAAGAAGACCGATGACAATCCGGACGGAATCGATCAGTCAGTTTTCGATGGTCTGCTAAAGGCGCTTGAAGAGGATCGTCATGAATTTCCTTCGGATTTCCGGGAAGGCTTCTTCAACGGCGCTTCTGCTGAGCCCGCGGTTTCGCGCGGCGTGCTCGAATGGTATTCCTTCCTCGCCAGTCAGGCGTCACTGCGCGCCATCATCGAGTGCGCACGGGCATGGTCCGACACCGACTTGTAGCGATCTCGGCAGCATGACGATTCCGACTCTGATCATGCATGGTAGCTCCGATGCCAACGTGCCTCCCGAAATCACGGCGCACGTCGCCATGCGCATGATTGCGACCGCGCGCTACATTGAATACGAAGGAAGCGGTCACGCTATTGGGATCACGGATAGGTTGCGGGTGAACGCGGATCTTCTCGCTTTTCCTCGGGAAATAGAGGGTTGAACCCCAGCGGGTTGGCAAAGTCGAATAAATCGCGGCGAAGTGACCCGTAATCCTAAGGCCGTTGGCGATTGCAAGACTCTGCCGATGCCCTGCCTCTTCGGATAGGCCGCCGGGTCGCTTCAGTTCGTCATCCAGAAGAAACGGGTCGGCATTTGCAGGGGCGTCATCGTGAGCAACTCTGCGCAGCGGATGTTTTTGATTGCTGGCGCCAGTTCCGGTTTTGGCCGCGCCTTAACCTGTCTCGAGTGTCGGTCGACTTGTGCGTTCACCACGCACGGGCCAGGAAACCTTCAATCTGCGCCACCACGCCCGCGCCTTCGCCCACTGCCGATGCGACACGCTTGGTCGATCCCGAACGAACGTCACCGATTGAGAAAACACCCTCGACGCTCGTCTGCAACGGTATAGGTTGCACGCCGGCTTCCGGAAGGTCGGTGCCTGTCAATACGAAGCCTTTGCTATCGAGCGCGATGCCGCATGTCTTGAGCCAGCCAGTATTCGGTTCTGCGCCGATGAACACGAACAGGTGATGTGTCGTCATGCTTCCTTCAATGCCGCCGGCACCGCGGTAATGCATGCGTTCGAGACGCGCATTCCCTTCAAGCGCGGTCATTTCGACACGCGTATGAACCGTCACGTTCGGCAGCGATACGACGCGTTCGATCAGGTAGTGCGACATGCTGTGCTCGAGGCTCGCGCCTCGAATGAACATATGCACATGCTCGGCGTGCGAGGCCAGAAATACCACCGCCTGTCCCGCCGAATTGCCGCCACCGACCAGCACCACCGGCTCCTTGCGACACAGCCTCGCCTCGATTGGCGTAGCCCAGTAATAGACGCCACAGCGCTCGAAGCGCGCGAGGTCCTCGACGACAGGTCGCCGATACTCCGCGCCACTGGCGATGACCACAGTGCGCGCGGGAATGCGAAGGCCATCGGTAAGCTCGACAACGGGCGGTTGCCTGTTGCAATACAACTCCTTGACCTCGCACGGGATGCCGATATGTGCACCGAACTTCTGTGCCTGGACGAACGCGCGGTCCGCGAGAGCGTGACCCGCGATGCCGGTGGGGAAGCCCAGATAGTTTTCGATGCGCGCGCTCGTACCGGCCTGGCCACCGGGTGCGCGACAGTCGAGCACCGCGACCGACAATCCCTCGGATGCCGCGTAGACGGCCGCCGCAAGTCCCGCGGGACCCGCGCCGACGATGGCCACATCGTAGACGTGCGCCGGGTCGAATTCGGGAATCAGTCCGAGACACGATGCGAGCTGTCCCTCATCGGGGTTTCGCAGCACAGCGCCGTTCGGACAAACGACGAGTGGGAAGTCGTCGGGTTGCGGTGTCAGGCCCTCGAGTAGCGCGACGGCTTTGGCGTCCTGCTCCGCATCGAGCGTGACGTTCGGATAGGTGTTGCGGCGCAGGAAATTCTGCAACGCGAGGAGTCGGGCGTTACCGGAGGAGCCGACCAGAACGACGCCGTTCACGCGCTCGATTGCGAGGAAACGCCTCAGAATCAGTGCGCGAATTATCTTTTCGCCGAGATCAGCTTCACTGATCATCATGGGGCTGAGTTCGTCGGGCCGCACCAATACCGCTTCGACATCTTCGATGACATGCGCGTCCACAACCGCGGGCTTGTTCGAAAGCTGGGTGACATCCGAGGTGAACTCGCCGCGCTGGCTGTAGGTGTGAATGGTCCGTTCGCGGCCGAGACCATCACGGGCGACTATCCGGACTTTGCCCGACAGCAGGACGAACATTCCCGGGGTGCGGTCTCCCGCACGATAGAGCAATGTGCCTTTGGCGTAGCGCGACACGCTGCCGAAACGGCGCACTCTGCCGAGTTCAGCCTCCGTGAGGACCGGAAACATCTGCTGTAGGCGCGGATGGTCGCGCACGAACGGGTCGTCGGGGACTGCGTCGTCATCGATGCGGCTCGCATCTCCTGCCGGCTGAGGGGACGGCGTACCGCCGCCCGGTATTGACTCGTTGCTCATCACTAATTCTCCTCCAGCGGCTGGCCGGCGCCACCGTCACCGCCTAGTCGACTGTCGCCTCTGCCGGCGGGGCGGGAGACCGCGTCGCGCGTCGGCCTAGCCCGCGAGTTGGCCAAGGTAGTATCCGAGCCGATCTTCGACATCCCCCGGCTTGTGGAACCCACGCGCGAGCAGTGCCTTGATGCGCTCCCGCGCGGCGGGCCGCCCTAGCGACGCGATGCACGCGTCCCATCCGGCGCCGAGTTCGACGTCCGGTGGGAGGCTGGTATTGACGAGGCGCTTGGTGTTGGCGATTGCCCACTTGTCAAACCCGGCGATCCGGGTCGCCAGCGTGTCCACGAATGCGTCGAGGTCGGCATCGGGCAGTGCCCGGTTCACGTAGCCGTACGCCTCGGCTTGGTCGCCTCTGATGTCCTCCGAGCTCAGGAGCACCTCCAGAGCCCGGTTCCGGCCGATGAGCTGGGGCAGCCGGGCCATGGGGCCGCCGCCGGCGACCATCCCGACGCCTACTTCCCATTGCGAGAGGATGGTCTTTTCCCGACTGGCGAAACTCATGTCGCAGGCGAGCGTGATCTCGCTGCCATTGCCCGTCGCCCGCCCGCGGATGAGGGCGATGGAGACGACGGGCGCGCGTGTCAGGCGCACGAGGAAGTCCGGCCACTGCGGCAAGCCTGTAGGGCCGGGCGGCATGGCGGTCAGATCCTCGAGCCCGGCGTCAAAATCTGCGTGATTCAGGAAGTAGCTGTCCACTGCGCTGTCGAAGACCACGACCCTGACATGCTCGTCGGCTTCGAGAGCGTTGATGAGCTCATGGAACTGCGCGACCATTGGCGGGCCCATGACGTTGATCGGCGGGTTGTCGATCGTGACACGCCAATAGGCCGGGGACCGCTGGGCAACTCTAATCTGAACGGGGGTCGTCGTCGCTTTCATTGGAGGGCTCCTATCGCCGACACATGCACGCGGGCTCCATGGCCCGCGCCGGATTAGAACTAGGCCTGCAGAACCTTGAGCAGTTCCCTGGCAGTCGGACCAGATGAGGCCGGGTTCTGGCCGGTTATCAGCCGCCCGTCGACAATGGTGAACACGGCCCAGTTTTCCACCTTTTCAAAGTGGCCGCCCAGACGCTTGAGCTCGTCCTCGACGAGGAAGGGCATGACCTTGGTCAGGCCTACGGCTTCTTCCTCATCATTGGTAAAGCAGGTAACGCGCTTTCCCTTGACGATAGGTTGTCCCTCGTAGGTGGCTTTTAGCAGAACACAAGGGCCATGACAGACGGCGGCGACCGGCTTGCCGGCGTTGTAGAAAGCCTCGATCAAGGCGATCGAGTTCTTGTCATTGGTCAGATCCCACATCGGGCCATGGCCGCCAGCGTAGAAGATCGTATCGTAGTCGTCCGCCTTGACGTCGGCGAGCTTGACGCTATTGGCCAACACCTTCTGGGTCGCAGGGTCCTTCTTGAAGCGTTGCATCGTATCGGTCTGATTATCCGGATCGTCGCTTCTGGGATCGATCGGTGGATGACCACCCTTGGGCGAGGTCACTGTGACCTCTGCACCGGCGTCCTTGAACGCATAGTAGGGAGCGGTGAACTCTTCAAGCCAGAAGCCGGTCGGCTTGCCGGTATCTCCAAGCACGTTGTGCGAAGTCAAAACCAACAGGATTTTCATTGCAATCTCCGTTCATTGACGCTAATGCCTAAACGCGGCATTAGTCGTGGGGAATTCTCGAAGTGGAAGTCGTTGCTCAGATCAGATGCTTGTGGTCATCGCCTTGCCGGAAAACTGGCCCGCACGAGCTTGGAGGACGGCGAGCCGCCGGTCACGATGAAGAGGACGCTGTCATAGGGGCCTCTTGTCGCCGACAGACGCGATGAACGCCTGTATTTACCTCCGGCTCCCGGGTCGCGCGCCATCAGACGATGGTATCGCCAGACCATGCGATGGTATGAATAAGGCTTCGCCGGTCAAATTCGACGCCTTATACGAAGCCGTTCCTGGTGCGGTTCCGGCTTTCGATGAAGCGAAGCCGGCTTGCCTGGATCAATGCGTGCGGCCTCTACTTTCCGCAAGGCTGTAGCGCGATGCGGCTCCGAATACCAACGCATTGGCGGCACCCTGGCGCCGTGGCGACTACGTCGTCATTTTCGTGCTGGCATCAATGCAAAAGATTGTGGCTTCACGTGTTGTGTTTTCACGTTGTGTTTTCACGTATTGTGTTTTCACATACCCGAAGCGGTGAACCAGGGAACCAGGGAACCGATAGTCAACGCCTCTAAGGAGCCAGACATGAGCAACATTCCGATGCGCAGCGAAGATGGGGTTGAGACCGTGGGGGCCGGCACGTTCGACATGAAGCTCGAGATCGTCGTCATCCCTGTCTCGGACGTCGATCGCGCCAAGCGCTTCTATGGCGAGTTGGGTTGGCGGCTTGATATCGACTTCAAGGCAGGGGACGACTACCGCGTGATCCAGTTCACGCCGCCCGGCTCCGGATGCTCAGTCATCTTCGGCAAGAACATTATCGCGGCCGCGCCTGGCTCAGCCCAGGGGCTTTACCTCATCGTCTCCGACATCGAGGCTGTCCGCAACGAACTGCTGCGTCGTGGCATCGAGATCAGCGAGCCATTCCACGACACGGGCGGCGTGTTCCACCATGCTGACGCGAAATGCGTGGTTAGCGGCCTAAATCCGCAACGACAAAGTTATGCCTCGTACGCTTCGTTCAGCGATCCGGACGGCAACGGTTGGCTGTTGCAGGAGGTTACCGTGCGATTGTCCGGAGACATCGAAGTGGGCGACACCAGGTTCACCAGCCAGGTCTTGAAGGCGATCCATGCGACGACACCCGGGTAACCGTCGCGGGGATTGGCTTTGTTCGGAACGGTGCGAGCGCATGAACTTTCACTGCATGACCGGACACGTGGTCACGCTTCGGTTGGTGAATTTTCCCGCCGGCGAAGCACGCGTGGGGAGCAGTATTTCAAAACTGTTCGCTACGAGCGCATCGCGAACGTCTGTTTGCGAGGACCGGGTGGTTCACTCGCCCAAGGACGGTTCGGCCATGCGCCGACGCTGCGTATCGAAGGTCCAATACGGTTTCATCGCATCATCGTGCCCAGCTTCACACCATCGCAGGAGCGTACGCCATGGCGACTTATATAGTCTTCACAATTGAAAGCAGGCAGGATCAGGGTGAGCTCGACATCTACCAAAGCAAGGTGAGCGGGACGTTCAAAGGTCATCCTGTCAAGTTTCTCGCTGCCTACGGACCTCAGCAGGCCCTTGAGGGCGACGCGCCAGAGGGCGTCGTGATCGTGGAGTTCCCGTCGACGGCGGCCGCGCGTGCGTGGTACGACAGCCCGGCGCATCAGGAGGTCGCGCAGCATCGGTTCAGGGGCGCGCGCTATCGCGCCGTTCTCGTCGAAGGCGTGTGACGAGAGGCGACGGCGATCGGGCGCGTGGAACTCAGCCGGACTTGACCTACGACTGACGCGGCAGGAGCGCGTCTGTGTTCAGTCGGCAAGCCACATTGTGAGTTGCCTGTGCGATGCGTCTGAAGGTTCAGTGATCGTGCGCGATTCAATGGCCGTTGGGCTTCGAGAACGGTCGCTTTCGTCGCGGCGACATGAATGACGGCAAGGGGTCGGGTGTGTGAAAACGAGTTGATCACCTATAGTTAGTCAACACGTTTTCCGATGGTGGCCCATGAAGCAATTCATCGAAAGCGCGGCGCGAGAACAAGTCGCGTTGCTACCTGAGTCGCTCGACGATTACGTCGACACCGAATCCCCGTACGTGTGATCGACTTCTTCGTCGATGAGCTGGGCGTGGCGAGCCTTGGCTTCGAGCGCGCTGCGCCGGCTTTGACCGACCGGCATATCATCCGTCGACTTTGCTCAAGCTTTACATCTATGGGTACTTGAATCGGCTTCAATCCAGTCGTCGCCTCGAGCGCGAAGCGCAGCGCAGCGCAATCTCGAACTGATCTGGCTGACGGGCCGGTTGACTCCAGACTTCAAGACCATCGCTGACTTCCGAAAGGACAACAGCACAGGCATTCGCAATGTCTGTCGCCGGTTCGTCGTTCTGTGCCGCGATCTCAAGCTGTTCTCGCAAGCACTGGTTGCCATCGATGGCATCAAGTTCAAGCCGTCAACACTCGCGACCGCAACTTCACAGCGGGCAAGGCCGACATGCGTCAGCAGCAGATCGAGGAGAGCATCCAGCGCTACCTGAATGCACTGGAGACTGCCTACCGTACGCAACCAACGGAACTGGAAGCGAAGACGAATCGACTGAGAGACAAGATCGCGCAAGTGCGCGAGCAGATGAGGTCGTCAATGTTGGTCACGATGGCGTCACATTAAAGTGTTGGGATCGCACTAGTTCGGTAAACTGACTTTTCCTCAAAAGCCAGACGGATTTTGGCTAAGCTCGGTGAAACGACGCCACGCGGCAAAGCGTTCGCCGAGTTGTTTGCGGTAGCGCGACGCACGCAGTAGATGTCGCTTCAGTGCGAAGTGCTGCCGGTCCGAAGCTCGACAGGAACGCTTGCGTGCGTTCGGGATCGCGGAAACCACGCACGCCCCGCAGGAAGTCCCCTTGGGGATACGACGCTCGCGCTCACGCGTTGGCTGATGACTATTTTCGGCGCGGTTGTTCACTCGGGCCTGGCTTTGACGAAGACGGCTTCACATTTGCCAGTTCAGGGATTTCAGCCTTCGCGGCTGGATAGCTGCGCAGTTGATCAGTCACGACCTTGCGCGGTGCCTCGGGACAGGCGGCAAGCACGCGGCAAGCCTATCAATATCACGGTCGTGACGATTGCCCGCGAACTGGCAGGGTTTATTTGGGACATAAGTCGACTGGCCATGTCGCTTGCGATACCACGCATCAAACTGCCCGCGCCCTATGCGTGATTCCCCGAACAACCCAAGGAGTTTCCTGAAGGCGACGCAGCCCGGCACCCGAGCAACCCGCGATAGTATTCGCAATGGGCATTACTGAATTGCGCGGCGATATCGAATTGGATAAAGCATCGGGTTGATCGAATTGAGAACCCATGATGCCCAGGCTAAAAAGCTGCAAATCCGCCACAGGTTTTTGTTTACGCCAGCATCTCACCATCTTTCAAATAACTTAATGCCACCTGTTGAGCGGCGTGCAATAGTCAGAAAGTTGAGAAGTGTGGAAAATTACCACCGGTTGGCGTTCGCTGCGGGACAAGGGGGTGCAAATGGATCTCACCGGATATGAGCTGGAGCCGCTGCACAACGACGGCGACTTTTCGCTGTATCGTGCCCGGCGACCCAGCAATCCTGTCTCGGTGTTCGCGCTGGTCGCCACCCGCGCAGCGTCCCAAAGCATTGCACGCCTCGAACACGAGTACGCGCTGGCCTCGATGCTCGACTCCAGGTGGGCTGCCCTGCCCCTCGCGCTCGACCTGCGCAGAATGCCGCCGGTGCTGGTTCTCGACGACGACGGCGGCGAGCCCCTCAATCGCATGCTTGGCCGGCCGCTCGAGCTCACGCGCTTTTTGCGTATCGCCGTCAACCTCGCGCGCGTGATCGGCCACGTTCATCGGCGCGGCCTCGTCCATAAGGACATCAAGCCGGCGAACGTGCTCGTCGACGACAACGACAACGTGCGGCTCACCGGCTTCGGCATCGCGTCGCAGTTGCCGCACGAACACCAGCCGCCCGCGCCGCCGGAGATCGTCGCGGGCACCTTCGCGTACATGGCGCCCGAGCAGACGGGCCGCATGAACCGGTCGATCGACGCGCGCAGCGACCTCTACTCGCTCGGCGTCAGCCTGTACGAGATGCTGACCGGGTCGCTGCCGTTCACGGCATCGGACCCGATGGAGTGGATTCATTGCCACATCGCCCGCGGGCCCACGCCGCCGGGCGAACGCGTCGGCGGCATTCCGGAGGCAGTAGAGCGCATCGTTCTGAAGCTCCTCGCAAAGACTGCGGAGAACCGTTACCAGACCGCGGCGGGTGTCGAGGCGGACCTCCGGTCCTGCCTCGAGGCATGGGAAGCGCACCACGGAATTGCCTCGTTTCCGCTCGGCGCGCACGACATATCCGACCACCTGCTGATCCCCGAAAAGCTGTACGGACGCGAGCCGCAGATCGAAGCCCTTGTCGCGGCGTTCGATCGGATCGTGGCGGGCGGCACAACCGAACTGGTGCTCATCTCCGGCTATGCAGGGATCGGCAAGTCGTCGGTCGTCAACGAGTTGCACAGGATACTCGTGCCTCCGCGCGGCCTGTTCGCTTCCGGCAAGTTCGACCAGTACAAGCGCGACATCCCTTATGTCACCCTTGCACAAGCCTTTCAGTCGCTCGTGCGCGACCTGCTGAGCAAGAGCGATGCAGAAGTCGAACCGTGGCGGCGCGCGCTCGTGGAAGCGCTGGCGCCGAACGGTCAACTGATCGTGAATCTGATCCCGGAGCTTGCGCTCATCATCGGCGGGCAGCCGCCCGTTCCGGTTCTCCCGCCGCAAGACGCGCAAAACCGCTTCCAGTTCGTTTTCCGCCGATTTCTCGGGGTGTTCGCGCGGCGCGAGCATCCGCTCGCGCTGTTCGTCGACGATCTGCAATGGCTCGATACGGCGACGCTCGACCTGCTCGAACACCTCGTCACGCATCCGGACGTACGGCACGTTCTGCTGGTCGGCGCTTACCGGGACAACGAGGTGGATGCGTCGCACCCGCTTGCGCGCACGCTCGACTCGATTCGCAACTCTGAAGGGAAGGTGCAGCAGATCGCGCTCGCGCCGCTCATGCCTGACAGTGTCACGCAGATGGTCGCCGATTCGCTTCACTGCGACAGCGCGAGCGCCGCACCGCTCGCGCAGCTGGTGCATGAGAAGACGGGCGGGAATCCCTTCTTCGCGATCCAGTTTCTGAGGGCGCTCGCCGACGAGGACCTGCTCGCGTTCGACCACAGCGCCGCAGTGTGGACCTGGCATCTGCCGCGCATACGCGCGAAGGGCTTCACCGAGAACATCGCCGATCTGATGGCCGCGAAGCTGAGCCGCCTGTCTCGTCCGACACGCGACGCGTTGGGCCAGCTAGCGTGCCTCGGCAACGTCACCGACGTCACCGCGCTGACATGGGTTCAGGGCGGATCGGAGGAGACGATGCACGCGAACCTGTGGGAAGCCGTGCGGGCGGGCCTCGTTTTTCGCGTGGGGCACGCCTATGAATTCGCGCACGATCGTGTGCAGGAGGCCGCTTATGCGCTTATCCCTACCGACGAGCGCGCCGCCGCGCATTTGCGGATCGGCCGGGCGCTCGCGTCGCGTACTGCGCCAGACGCGCTCGAAGAGGCCATCTTCGACATCCTCAACCACCTCAATCGCGGCGCGGCGCTGATTGCGACTGAGGCGGAGCGTGAGCAGGTCGTTGCACTGAACCTTGTGGCGGGCAGGCGTGCGATGAGTTCGACGGCCTATGCGTCTGCCCTCAGCTATCTGGCGCAGGGCGTCGCGCTGTTGTCGCCCGATGCATGGACACAGCGCTACGACAGCACGTTCGACCTCTATCTCGCGCTCTCGGAATGCGAGTATCTGGCGGGCGATTTTGCAAAAGCCGACGCGCTAGCCGACATGATCCTCGCGAGAGCGAGTTCCAATCTCGATCGCGCGAAGGTGTTCAGCCTGCAGATGGAGTTGTATCAGCTCGCGGGAGACTATGACGAGAGCTTCGCCGTCGCGCTGGCAGCGCTCCGCGATTTCGGCATCGTCTTTCCCGATAACGATCACGACATCCATGCAGCCGTCGGCGACGCGTTGCGGGACGTTCCAGTCAACCAGGCCGGGCGTCCCATCGGCGAACTGGTCGACGCGCCGGTGGCGGCGGACCCCGCAATCCGGGCGATCATCAACCTGCTTGTTGAAGCGATGCCCTGCGCCTTTTCGGCGCGGCCCGTGTTCTACCCGCTCTTCACCCTCAAGGCGGTCAACCTCTCCTTGCGGCACGGCAATACCGACCACTCAAGCTTTGCATACGGCAATTACGCGTTAATGCTGGTCTCACGCATCGGCGATATCCCCACCGCGGTGCAATTTTCAGAAATGTCGCTACACCTGAACGAAAAGTTCGGCAATCGGCGCCTGTATGGAAAGCTGCTTCACCTGTACGCCAGCCATGTCAATTTCTGGCGGTGCCACATTGCGACTAACCTGCCGGTTCTCGAACGGGCGACCGCTGCGTGCCTGGAAGTGGGCGACCTCGTTTTTGCGGGCAACCTCGCATTCAACGCGGTCTGGCAGACGATCGAGAAAGGGGCCGTCCTCGCGGACGTGCAGACGCTATCGGAAAAGTACGCTGCGCTCGCGCGGGACAGCCACAACGACGCAGTCCACGAGACGATCCGGCTCGAGCAGCAATTCGTCGTCAGCCTCCGCGGCAAGACGATCGAAACGCTGAAGCTGAACGACGATACGTTCGACGAAGCAACCTGCTTCGGGGCAATCATCAAGGCAAACTTCGGCTGCGGTATCGGCTGCTATCACATCATGAAGCTGATGCTGGCCTTCCTCGATGGCCGGTATGCGGACGCATTGAACGCCGCTGACCGGGCTGAGGCGGTCCTCAGTTCTGTCATGGCACTGTCGATTGAAGCAACGTTTCACTTCTTCCATGTGCTCACCCTGGCGGCGATCTATCCGGGCGCATCCGCAGCACAACAGCAGGCATACCGGCGCATTTTCGCCGCAAAACTCAAGAAGTTCGATATGTGGGCGGAGCACTGCCCCGCAAATTATCGAAACCGCCTTGCACTCGTTTCGGCGGAGATCGCCCGCATCGAGGGCCGTGATGCCGAAGCCATGCATCTCTACGAGGACGCGATACGCTCGGCCCGCGAACACGGCTTCATCCAGAACCAGGCCCTGGCTTATGAACTCGCCGCGCGATTTCACGCGGCACGCGGCCTCGAAACGATCGCCGATGCGTATCTCATCAGAGCGCGGTCCTGCTACGCCCACTGGGGTGCCGAAGGCAAGGTCCGTCAACTGGATCGAACCAGCGCGCCGCCGCGGCAGGAACTGATGGTCTCCAGCGGCACGATCGAGACCTCGGTCGCGCATCTGGACCTCGCCACCGTCGTCAAGGTGTCGCAGGCGGTCTTCAGCGGAACCGACATGAGCGAACTGATTCACACGCTGATGGTGCTCGCGCTCGAGCACGCCGGCGCCAACCGGGGTGTGCTGATCCTGATGCGCGGTGACGAACTGCGCGTCGAAGCGGAAGCGACAACGACGCACGACACCGTCGAGGTCCGCCTTCCGAAAACGCGCACCACGGCCGCTGATCTGCCTGAATCTGTCCTGCACTATGTCATCCGGACCCGGGACAGCCTGCTGCTCGATGACGCGTCGGCCCAGAGTCCGTTCTCAGGCGACGAGTACATCCGCCGTCACGGCTGCCAGTCGATCCTGTGCCTGCCTCTCGTCAAGCAGACGAAGCTGATCGGCGTGCTGTACCTCGAGAACAACCTGGCCGTCGACGTGTTCACGCCCGCCCGCGCTTCCGTGCTGCGGCTGCTGGCGTCGCAGGCCGCCATGTCGCTCGATACCGTACGCCTCTACGCGGAACTGCAGCGCGCTGAAGCGCTGCTTACGGATGCCCAGCAGCTAAGCCACACGGGCAGCTTTGATTGGCATGTCGCGAGTGACGAAATATTCTGGTCCAAAGAGACCTATCGAATCTTCGGCTATGACCCGGGCACCACGCCCACGATCGAACTGATGCTCGGCCGCACCCATCCGGATGACGTCGCGTTCGTCCGGCAAGCGCTTGATCGCGCTGCGCACGACAAAGAGGCGTTCGATGTTGAGCATCGGCTCCTGATGCCCGACGGCTCGATCAGGCACCTGCAGGCGATGGCGCACGTCGTGATCGACGAGCCAGGCCAGTTGCGGCTGGTGGGTGCGCTGATGGACATCACCGTGCGCAAACAGGCCCACGCCGCGCTGGAGCGCAGCGAGCATCGCTATCGCAGCCTCTTTCGCGATATGCCAGTCGGCCTGTGGCAGATGGAGGCCCAGTCTTTGATCGCCATGTTAACGGACCTGCGCTCGCAAGGCGTCGAGGTTCTGTCGACCTACATCGACGAGCACCCCGACTGGCTGGACCGCGCGATGGAGATGCTCGTCGTCGAAGAGGTCAACCACCACGCGGTGCAGATGTTTGGCGCAAAAGATCGGTGCGCGTTGCTCGGCGCCGTGTCCTGGGTCTGGAAAGAGAGTCCCGGCACGTTTCGGCGCGCGCTCGAAAGCCGGTATCGCGGCGAACCGCTCTTCCAGGAAACGACTCGGTTGCCCACGCTCGACGGGCGGATCATTGATGTCCTCTTCACCGTTGCGCGCTCCCGCACAGCCGACGATCTGGGCATCGCGCTCATCAGTCTGGTCGACCTGACCGAGCGCATTCGCGCGCAGAACATGCTGCAGCGGCTACAGGCGGACTTCGCACACGCCGCACGCATCTCGGTGTTGGGAGAACTGAGCGCTTCGATCGCCCACGAGCTGAACCAGCCGCTAGCCGCCATCGCGTTGAACTGCCAGGTCGAGCTGCGCTGGCTCAACCGGGCAGTACCCGACGTGGCAGAGGCGCGCGAGACGAACCAGCGCATAGCCGTCGATGTGCGGCGCGCCCTGGATATTGTCGGCCGCATTCGCGGGATGGCTGTTCGGCGAGAACCTCAGCACACGATCGTACCGCTCGACGAGCTCATCGACGAGGCCCTCGTTTTTCTGCGTCAGGAAGTCCAGTCGCGCGGCGTCACTGTGTTGCGTCAGCTCGTGCCGGGCGCATCGACGGTGCGCGCCGACCGCGTCCAGTTGCAGCAGGTGATCGTGAACCTCGTTGTCAACGCGATACAGGAAATGGATCAGGCGGAAAGCCCGGAGCGCATCATCACCGTTCGCACCGTTCGCACCGATAGGCCGGACGCCGCCACGCTGCACTGCGCCATCGAGGACAGCGGCCCGGGCATCGCCCCGGAGCGTCTCGATCGCCTCTTTCAGAGCTTCTTCACGACCAAGGAAAACGGTATGGGGATGGGCTTACCGATCTGCCGCACCATCATTGATGCTCATGGCGGACGCATCGCGGTGGACAACGCGTCCGTCCACGGTGGCGCCCGCTTCTACTTCACGCTTCCGGCCGTGGACGGGCGTTGTCACATTAAAGTGTTGGGATCGCAGTAGTTCGGTAGACTGACTTCTCCTCAATACCAGCGCACAGCGCAACTGATGACGGGAGCCGGAAAGCGGTGATCGTGATAAAGCGATTTCGAATTCTTCACCACATCATCTTAAGCGACAGCCCGAGCAACGGGACGAAGCCGGCGGGATGACCACCGGGCAACGAGCAATCGGGAAGACGTCAGGCTGTTACGGCGCAAGGTGGCCTCTTCGCACATCATTGATCGCACAGAATCGGCATCGCGCTGCATCGCAGGAGATCATTCTGAAGTCGTTTATTCAGAGATAAAATGTTTTTATAATTTCGGAATCCATATTATAAAAACGACCTGCATGCAAAGCGCGCCGAGCGTGCCAGCCCCGGGGTAAAGTGATGCCCATCACTCAATGCGGAAGACGGTCGGCGACCTTGGCGACGCCGGCCTCCGCGCAAACCTCGTCCTTATCTCCGCCGGGGGCGCCTCCAATCCCGAGCGCGCCAACTATTTCGCCGTTCGCCTTGAACGCTACTGCGCCTGGCAATGCCATCACGTTGTGAACGGTGGCAAGCTGCGGCGCGTATGGACTCGTTTTCACCAACTCGAAAAATCCGCTTGACCTGTCGAATCCGAACTCTTGTCCCAGTGTCACAACCGTAAAGGCTTTGCGGAAGCTGGACTCTCCGGTATGTACGGTGCTTCGGTCACCACGCAGGACCACTTGCGGCACACCGTCCATATCGACCACTGTCGCTGTTACCCAATAGTGTCTGGCTTCACACACACGAATCGCTTCCTTCGCGGCGTCGACGGCGATGTCGAGAGGCAAGGTGTAGTGGTAGCCAGGCGCTGGCGGTTGTTGCGCGTACGCAGACAGCGTCATCGCGGAAGCGACGCACAGCGATGCGGCGAGAGGTGGCAGTTTCATGATTGCTCCGTGCGGCGCCATGATGGGGCCGCGTAGTGAAAAGTCGTTACGGGTTCACAGGAAACGCCTTATGCGGTAGAACATCCTGGCTTTTGACGGACCCTCCCTGCAATCATCTGTACTGTAGCTTCACGCATGAGTCGAACAAACGGCCGTCGTGTAAAAAGAGTTGTTCCTGGCGCGCCATAACCCGGCGGCGAACCGTCCCGAGCGTCGCGGTCACCCCGCGCTCGAAGTGCAACGTCTCGATGTCGCGCAAACTCAATTGGAAGCGAAAGTACCCCGCTTGCCGGGCTGGCAATAGCAGCGGTTGAAGACCCATGGTTCTCGTAGAGCGATTTCGCGGTCTTCTTTGTGGCAGCTTATGCGATCGCGCTGACGACACGACAATGCATCCCGGGCCTCGCCGCATCCAAAGGTATGGCAAGGCCAGACGATAAGATGAATCGCGTATCCAATCGAACGGCTGGTGACGAAGCGGAACTTTGCATACGTTAACGTAACGCGGCGACTTCAAGTCCAGCTCGATCTAAAGCGTTTTCGCTCAGCGCGTTCAAGGTGTGCGCGCCAGCGGAGACCTGTGCAGTGAAAATGAAACGTCACCTTTCGTAAGGAGCAGGACGATGCCTGCTAGCGGAATCGATCCATGGATCCAGACGATACGACTCTTGTCGCCCGGGTCACAACTTCCAGATGTCGACGATCAGAGGACGTTCACTGCAAGACGCCGCGCGTCCTCTGGCTGCAAGTCGGCTTTCAGTGCTGATCCCTCACATCATCAGGTGGTCAGTCTTATTGAGCGGACCACCTCGTCGACTGCAACGTTTGCGTGGAGAGATCCGACGAGCTGCTCCTACGGCGAGCAGATCTGGCGGGCCGCGAGGGCAAAGGTTTCAGGGATATGCGCGATAAGCGGGGCACGGATTAAACGAGGGGATCTGATCTTCCATCCGCAACGTTCGAAACTCGCACCGGCTAACGCCGGGGCGATGATTCTTGCGTCTGCACTCAACGACGTGGAACCGCTGCAGTCAGCGATGGCAGGCGTGGTCGAATCAGCATGAGCGTTTCGTCTGGACGAACGGACCCAGCATCGAGGAACTCAAGAGAAGGGTCAAGCGCACTCTTTTGAACACGCGAGGCACCTGAACGTGCAAGCGGTGGGTTGAACAATTGGCGGGAGTGGGGCGTTCGACAGGGGCAAAGGTGCGCGGGACGCCTCGATGAAGACGCCGATGATCCGGCAGTGCCAGACGGAGGGCCAGTTGGTGCAGGGACTGCCGACAGACCGGAATGTCGACGCCAACCTTCCTTGCGCTGGGCTTCGATTCTAAGTAAGGCAATACCGTAAAGTGCCAGGCGGCAATCGAGGCAACGGTGCGCAAACTGTGGCGGTAATCACCCGCTACGCTTAATATGTGAGCTGGATCGAGGATAGTTTCCCGCAACCCAATTTCCCGAAAACCAGACAATGAAACAGGACAACGTGGAAACGGGAAGTGAATCGTTGTCTGACGCGCTGGTTTATGTGGTCGACGACGATGAATCAATTCGAGCCGCGCTTGTGGGGCTGCTTAGGTCGGTCGGAATTCAGGTGCGGGCATTCGAATCGGCAGACGACTTCCTCGGCTCGGAGATGTCGGACGTACCGGGTTGTCTCATACTCGACGTTCGACTGCGAGGCGCGAGCGGCTTGACCCTGCAGCAGGATACTCTCAAGGAAAATATTCGCCTGCCGATCATATTTCTGACCGGCTACGGCGACATCGAGATGTCCATAAAGGCGATGAAGGCCGGTGCTTTCGATTTCCTGACGAAGCCGTTCAAGGATCAGGATTTGCTCGATACGATTGCTGCGGCGCTGAAAAGGGACAGGGAATTCAGGCTCCAGGAGAGGCTTGTTGCTGGCATTCGTCAGACTTAGACGAGCTGGCTCCTCGCGAGCGGGAAGTGATCAGCCTGGTGGCCGACGGACTGCTGAACAAGCAGATCGCCGACCGCCTGGGGCTGAGCGAGGTGACGGTCAAGATCCACCGGGCGCAGGCGATGCGCAAGCTGAAGGCCCGTTCTGTACCCGACGTCGTCAGGAAGCTGCAGCAGGTCTCGCCCGACCGGAGCGGCACCAGGTAGAGATGTGGATGTCCTTGAAGCCTCGCGCCCGGGCACCCCGGCCGCGGCCGCATGGTTTTAAGCGCCTGCATGCGTGATGCTTCGGCGTAAGCCTTACTCCGACGGCACACAGGCGTGCCCGGCGACAAAGGAGCGCGCGCCGCGCACCCAACCGCGACTGACACGGCGCCACTCGCGTGCCGGCAGGCCGCTTTCTTTGAGGGGTGAGTTGGACCCCCGGCTAATACACATCGACGCCCATATCATTCGAAGGTCTTATTGCTGGTTTATCTGTGGCCCTGTACTTTGTCCTGAGGATTTGACGCCTTCAAGGCACGTTTTGACGTCCTCCGGATTCCAGATGAAATTAAAGCGCTCTTCGGCAGTCATTGCGGTCGTGGACGACGATGAATCATTTCGATCGGCAATCGCCGGTCTCCTGCGCTCCGCAAGCTGGAAGGTGCGCATGTACTCGTCCGCCGACCAACTGCTCAATGACACGCGTCGAAGCGACGTGAGGCTCGTCATCTCGGATATCCAGATGCCGGATATGGACGGCTTTGCGCTTCTTAAGTCGATATGCGAATGGAAGCGGGTCATTCCGGTCATTTTTATTACCGGCTACCCTACGCATAATCTGAAGGAAAGATCATATCTGTCCGGAGCTTCCGGCTTCTTCGAGAAACCAGTGGACGACGCGCAACTGCTGGCGAGGATCGACGAAATACTTCGGAAATAGCAGGCAGGTCTCTCTTTGTCACTCATCAATTGCGGCGGCGCAGCATCGCACGCCGACACTGCCAGTCAGTTGACACATCCTCGATATCGCTGGATTCGCCGCTTGCCATGCGTGGTTTGCGGGATTTCTCCGCGCCGCCGCGTCGCGCACACTTCCTTAAACCGGTTGCCTCACGCCCTGAGGTGGCCAGTCAAGGTTTTTCATGTGCGCGTCTGGCGAGTTGCCCCACCGCGGACCAGCGTCGTGGTCGTAACAGGCGACCCGCCGACCCGCCATGGACAACTCGCGACATCACGTCAAATCGAGGCAACCCACGGACCCGGAACCAGCCACGTAACCGTCGACCGGAACGGCTTACCCCGGAAGCCCGAGGTTTCTGAGGAGTGGCGAACCACACTTCCTGAGGGCGTTGAGGTAGACGCTCTCGTCATACCGTGTTCCGGTCTGCCAGCAACGGTAGAGGATCCGTATCCATTTGAATGCCAGCGCCCGAACGGCAGCCTGATACGAGCTGCCCCTCGCTCGCTGTTGCCGATAATAGGCGTCCGCCCAGAACGATTTGTTGATGGTCTGGCCCGCCCATTCAACGAAGGTCTGGCGCAGGAATGTCGGGCATTGCCAGCGCCAATGTACCCAGCATTTCTTGCCGCTGCGCTGTGTGACCGGCGCGATGCCGGAGTACTTCTGCAACTCAGCCGCATTCTGGAAGCGATCACGCTGCTCGCCGAATGCAGCAAGCAGGCGAGGTGTCAGATGCGCACCCGCTCCGGGCAGGGATTCAAAGAGAGCGAAGTCGGGTAGCGCGTGCGCGATTGCCGCAATCTCCTTGTCGAACACATCGATCGCATCGAGTACCGTTCGAAGCTGTGTCACGAGTGTCAGGGCGTGCAACCGGCAGGGTGAGACGATACCGGGATCGTCGGTAAGTGAGATAGCGCAGCGGATCGACTCCAGACGCGTTTCGATCAGCCGTGGCCGCCGGCAGTGATGCGAATGGAAGAACGCCTCAAGGGTCTTGCGGTGCGCGTGCTTGACGGATGACAGCGTCGGCCACCGGGAAATGAAGTCGCAGAACAGTACCGTGTCGATATGCTCGAACCATTCCAGCGCCTGCGGATAATACTGCTTGAGCGTATTGCATAAGCGGTTAGTGAATCGCGTCTTGTCACCAACGAGTTCACGGCGCTGCTCGATCAGGGTCTTCAGGGAACGCATGCTCGCGCTCTGCGGCCCGAGCGGAGCAAATCGCTCGGGATGGCGCAACAGCAGATCGAGTGCCAGTTCAGCATCGGTGGGATCGTCCTTGGCTCCGCTCGGCTTGAACGCCTCACGGTACCTGGCGAGCGTCGAGGGATTGATTGGAAACAGTGTGAAGAAGTCGTACTTCTGCAAGGCAGAGACGATCGGCCCCTGGGCCAGTTCCAGGGCGACCGCGATCGGCCCGCCAAAGCGCTGATGTAACGACTTTGCCCATTGATCAATACGTGTGACCTCGTGAGGAATGCAACTGAACTCGCGCCTCGTGTCGCCCGCCGCCTGCAGGCAAATATCGTGTTTGGTGTCCGCCCAGTCGATGCCGACATACGCAGCGAAGTGCTGATCCGACAGAGGTGACATGTGAACCTCTGAGAGTGATAGATTATCTCGTAGGGACATGCATGCTTGTGCTCTGCGAAGGTAATACAGTGAGCCGGTGCGACGGCGAACCCTGAGTATTCGTTGACGAGCGCAAGCGCACCCGCGGACTCGAAGCTAAAGCGGCAAACGTCCAGGCGTTTGGGTCGACTTATTCGTAGCCCGCGGGTGCATGTTCCGCCTGCACTGGCAGCAAGCTGCCAGTGCAACCAGTATCAGCGAAAGCGGAACGGACCATCTATATTGGGTCGCACTGTGGACCCTATTGGCATTCGCCGCCGCTCGAAACGAAAGCAGTCCAGGAAGCAGGCGGGCTGGAGCCGGCACAACGTATCCAAACGTATTAGCTGACCATGCGACCGCACGACACGCCACACCACATGGAACGATGGAACCGCGTGACGCTCGCGCCTACCCTGTAGTCGTCGGCGCAACGTTCCAGACGACCACCTGATCGATTCTCAAACCGCAGGCAGCGTGCCAGTTATTGCAAACAGCTATGACACGGGCTACGCGCACAGGGCGCGCTCGTTCGGAGAACGCGGTCCGGCGCAAATGTATTGCGCTACGACTTCGAGAGGACACCATGTCCAACCGTTTAAAGAACTGGATTTATATCGGCACGCATGCCTGAGTTAGTACGTGGTGACGCGCGAAGTCAAAGAACTGTTCTTAAGCGATGTCCAGGCCGTTAAAAGCTCGTTATCGATAGCAGTGTCTAGCGACTGGATATTCTTTTTGTGCATTTGCCAGTGAGGTACGAGATGGACCAACTTTACATGTTGCGGGCATTCGTTGAGGCTGCACGGCATCAAAGCTTTAGCAAGGCCGCAGTATCGCTGGATGTGACCACGGGTTCGATCTCGAAAGCGATCGCCAGGCTCGAAGCGAGCATCCAGACGCGGGTTCTGCACCGGACAACGCGGTCTGTGTCTTTGACAGAGGCGGCACAGCCATACTATCTGAGTTGCTGTCGTCTGCTTGAAGAACTCGACGAAGCAAACCGGCGCATTACGCAGGAGCGTCAAGTCGACAGCGGAAGACTGCGGCTTGTCGTGCATCCGATGCTGGTGAGCGAAACCTTCTCCCGGTTAGTGTCGAGCTACCACGCCATTGCCCCGAACGTGAAACTCATGGTTTCGGTGCATGAAGGAACAGCGAATCTGTACGACGGTCGTTTCGATATGGCGATTCTTCCGCCCCATCTTGTGGAGCAATCCGCGGTGATTCGCCGGACGCTGTCCAAGTCGCCGCGCATTCTCGTTGCGGCACCGGGTTACCTTAAGCAATACGGTACACCCAAAGCCGCCTCAGATCTGGCGAGTCATTTCCTTCTGCTGGACCCGGGGTCGAGAAAAAAGGACACGGATTTCATTGATCTACTGGAGGACGGGAAAGAAGTGAGCGTGTCTCCGATGTCGTCCATGGACGGTAACGAAGTACTGCTTCGGGCGGCAGCGCTCACGGGAACCGGCATCGCGGCCTTATCTGAGGCCATGGTTCGTGAAGATATCGACATGGGGCATCTCGCGCATATCTTGCCGCAGTGCACTACATCAGACAGCAACGTTGAGATTTGTCTCTTCTATTTGCATCGAGAACTGCTTCCCGCACGGCTCAGGACGTTTGTTGACTTCTGCACGGAGTTTTTCCGGTCGACGGCCCGAAATGGCGCCAAAGATTCGAGGACGGTCTTGCAACGAGTGGACCGTCGCGAGGATTGTGAACTGACGACTGTCTGAGAGTTACGCTCCGTCGATAACCGATGCGGTGTCGTACGCAACGTGAAGACGTTGTTAACCGCGTGCGGGCCCCGGCGTAAGGTTCATGAATCTCGCACAGGCGTATTGCCCGAGCAGTCACTCGCTGCTCGGGACGAGCGCCGCGCCAGCGAGCGTCATCGATTATCACGACCGGACATGCTGCTTGACGTTATCCAAGAATAGGCACGAGTTGCCCTTTTTCGATGAACGGCCGCGCCATGAAATCCAGTGTATGAACGATGTCCAGACTGCTCAGCGCAGTTGCAAGATGAGCATTACTTTCACTGACGAGCACATCATTGCGCGGACGTTCCAACGTGATTTTTTCGTCAGCTCGACGGAACTGGAGAGGCTGCATCAGGCCTGTGCTCGCAGAAAAGTACCCGACGACTGGCATTTTCTTCTTAATGATCTCTCGCGGATGTTCCGGTACGCCATGTCTGGCCAAATAGTCAGGGCTCGCGCATGTCGTCCACGCGAGAACGCCGATTTGACGCGTTACCAGAGCGGGATCGTCAGCCGTGCTTCGAATCCCGCAGTCGATGTTTTCAGCAATGAGGTCAACGGTGCGGTCGGTGACGCCGAGCTGTACCTGAACGTCGGGGAAGCGCGCACAAAAGCCTGGCAAATTAGGAATGACGATGCCGCTTGCAGTCGACCCGCCCGCGTCGACTCTGAGGGCACCTCGCGGGTTCCCCTGGGAGCGACCCAGCGTCGCTTCTATGTCATCAAGCTCCACGAGCAGGTGACGGGTGCGCTCATAGTAAGCGGCGCCATCGGTCGTTACGCTGACGCTTCTCGTGTTTCGTTCCAGTAGCTGCACGCCAAGATGTGCTTCCAGCGACTTTATCCACTTGCTTACCGTTGCATTCGGCATATTCAGAGAAAGCGCCGCTCGTCCGAAGCCGCCCGTTTCAACTACCCGCGCAAATATGCGGATGGCCTGCAAATGATCCATCGCTCACCTCGAAAATGATTCACGACGACCGCCGCTAAGCTCGCCCCGACGCCGCGTGAATTCCCCCGCCCCCCGGCGAGTCATTATGCATGTCCGTGAATAAAGAATCCATCGAACCATCTTTTATGATCCGTTTGTATTCACTAATCTTCAGTCTGTGATCAACGACTTTGACGAGGCACCTGAAGATGAACACCTCTCCTTACTTCAACATTCACTCCACGAAACACGCCGGGAAGGTTGCGCTAGTAACAGGCGGCAGCACCGGCATCGGCCTTGCAACCGCCAAGCGTCTTGCGCGCGAAGGTGCAACGGTTTTCATTACCGGGCGGCGTCTGCAAACGCTGGACGCCGCGGTAGATGAGATCGGGCACGGCGCACAGTCCATCCACGGAGATATCTCGTCGGCAGTGGACATTGAAAAGATCATTGCACGCGTGTCGTCCGCCCACAAAAAGATAGACATCCTCTTCGCAAATGCAGGAGGCGGAGAGTTCGCACCGCTTGGTGGCATAACAGAAGCGCAATTCGACAAATACGTTGGCATTAACATGAAAGGCACGTTGCTGACTGTACAGGGCGCGCTGCCCATGATGCCAGCCGGGAGCGCCATTGTGATAACGGGATCCATCGCATCAATACAGGGCATTCCCGCATTCGGCGTCTACGCCGCAACGAAGGCTGCTTTGCGGTCATTCGCACGTAGCTGGGCATCCGATCTCAAAGGACACGATATCCGCGTCAACGTCGTGTCGCCAGGCGTCGTCGTAACGCCCGCCTACAAGTCGGAACTCAAGATGAGTGACGAGCAGATTGGGGCATACAGCAAGGAGGTCGCCGAAACCACTCCGCTTGGCCGGGTAGGTGAGCCAGACGAGATTGCAAAAGCGGTGTCCTTCCTGGCCTCGGACGACGCCAGTTACATCACCGGCATCGAGCTGTTTGTCGATGGCGGACGCGCGCAGATCTGATTTCCCTCTCGTGCGCTTTTCGCAGGTCGTCACGAATGCTTCACGGTGACATCGCGAAGCCTGCGATGTCACGTCCGCAACGACTCTGATGGTATGCCGTTAAAGTCTAAAGCTCTGACACCGGCCCTCACGATTCAAAGAGGCGTACGTCGAACCGCTTTCATCCAGCATCTGCTTGAGTTGAGCAAAGTGAGCGGTCGCCATTCCGGAATACGCCGTCCACCCATGTGAAGTCCTGGCTGCTAGCTCAGGCGACATAACGTTCAACGGCTTTCCCGTAGAGTATGCAAGGACGAGGGTCTTGGACGCCTTTTCCAAGAAATAGAAATCTTCGAACGCGGCCGCAATTGTGGGCGCGACTACAAGAACGCCATGGTTGCCCATTATCAGGACACTTTTATCAGCCAAGACGCTGACGAGACGGTCGCCCTCTGCCGCGTCGTCAGCGATACCGTCATAGCCCAGGTCAGTTGCTGTGCGACCGTAAAACCGAGCGGTGTTTCCGTCAATGGGATGAATTGTCGGATCGGCCAACGTTGATAGCGCGGTCGAATAGGGAGGGTGCAAATGCAAGATACAGCGAGCATGAGGCAGAGCCGCATGAATACGGCTGTGGATCGCCCACGCGGAGGGGTCTGGCGCGTTCGGCCGCTGCATAGTTTCGAGGTCGTCGCTGTCAAGCGAGAGCAAATCGTAAGCGTTGATACCCGCAAAGTGTTTCCAGCGCGGATTCATTAGAAACTTTCTGCCGTCCAGCGACAACGCGACGCTGAGATGGTTACCGACTGACTCGTGCCAGTCGAAGGCAGCTGCTAGCCGAAACGCAGCTGCCAAATCAACGCGAAGCTGCGCGTTGAGCGCATCGGCGGTTTCAGCCGCTGCTACAAATCTATCCAACATGTCGGATCATCTCCATATCTGCCATCATCGGACGCCCCGTTGAAGCGCGCACATAATCGATCGGCGTATTAAGCAGGCGGCTCGATTAATTTCGAATGTGGGCGTCGCACAACCTTTGGCTCGCCGAGCTTTCCGCTACGCGCCCGACGTGACGCGGCGCGTGCTTCCGCGAGGTTCGACGCATGCGTGTTCGTCCGTGCGCACTCTTCAATTCGAAGATTGCGCACCAACGGTATCGGTCGGCCAGCGGCTTTGAGCCCGGCAAGACGCGCCCATACCGCACGTTTTTTACGGACTTGATGGGGCTGGAAGTGGTCGAAGTCCGCGAAGCCAACTTCTTGTGGATCGACCACAATTGCACCTGTTGATACCGCTGCGTGATAAAGCTCCAAGCCGCGTTGGTTGCGTACAATAATCCCGTTAAAACCTGCATCATCTCCGGATGGCCCACCTCCAGGCCACACATCCGATGCCACGATGTCAGCGCTCTCCCCAATAGCGTCAGGGCAGATCTTGCATCGAGGTTGAATCATCCAGGTTGACTCTTGCTCCCACATTTTCTGGTAGGTCAGCTCGAACACGCGGTCGTCTTTCGTTTCGATACGCGTCATCCCCGGATTGCCGTAACCCCGATACCGAAATAGAGCCAGGTCTCGTTCCTTTACATTCAAATCCGACAGAACGTCTTCCGATTTTGTTAGATCCGATGCGCCACCGCATACCAGCGTAAGCGCATAACGCATGTTTGCCTCGACGCGTGCATCGAGCCGCCCCAAATTGCGCACCGCTGTGATGTCACAAGGCTTTGCTACCAGAGCAAACGGTTCGTCCCGATCAAGGATGGAGAGGAAATCGATGAGAGGTGCGGCCGGCCCGTAGCGAGATCCCGCTGCCTCTAGGATCGACGCCGAATCAAAACTCAGCCGGCGCTCCGATCGCATCGGTTCCGATCGCGAGGCGGCGACATGAAGGATAAATTTGACCCTTCCGCTTTTCAACAGATACTGGCTAAGTGCGGTAAGGACACCACCCGTTGAAGCTTGATGGCGAACTGAAGGTTCGCCCGCATAGCCGATCGCCAGTTTTTCAACTGTTCCCCAAATCAGGTCCGACTTGGTGTCCGGTCCGCAGGTTCTGGAAGCAGTCCCCTCTACTCGCGTCCCAGGACATACAGCATTAATATAATCGAGCGTTGCAATATCGAGCGATCCGGTAACCAAAGGACGCTCTCTTCCTTCCGGCGTCGTGACAATTGCAATGCGGTCCGAACCGGCGATGCTGCGACAAAGGCCACAGCCGATGCAAAGCCCATTCGCTACAATCTGCCCAATCGTCAGTGACATGTAGAAGTTTCCAATTTATCGATGAAGCGATGCTCATATTAGATTTCCTCTTTAGGCCGCTCGAGGATCGCCGCCTTGCATCGCATACGCCTTCCGCCTGAAGACCCGTTTTACGATAGGAGCGAAAGTGTCAATCGGCTCCCACGAATAGCTATCATCGAACGACGCCTGATCCCACTGTTCGCAGAAGTCGACTGCCTTTCCATAGTTAGGATGGTCTTTGTAAGCATCGCGAGCATGACGGTCCCAGCCGTAGTGATGACCGTAGTAAAACGTCTGGAACAAGCCATGATGCTCGACGACCCAACACACGTCTTCACGGACAAACGGCCGCAAAATCTCGGCTGCTGCACGATCATGATTTTGCGGAGACAAACCGTCGGCAATGTCATGGAAAAGTGCTGCAACTATCCAGTCGTCGTCCGCGCCTTCGCGCAAGGCACGAGTCGCGCATTGAAGCGCATGTTCAAGCCGCGTGATCCGGTAACCTTCAAGTGTGTCGTCTTGCTGACGACGCAATTCGTCTAGCAAACGATCTGCAGTTCGCTCAAGAAACGGTTCTTCAAGGTCCCGCAGGAGCAAATACTCTTCTGCCGTCCCATCTTTCATCTGCGTAAAGTTCACGCGTTCCATGTCTGTTCCCTCAGGCTTGCCCAACGCGATTTAAATATGTCCGCGGCAGTTACGACACAACAGTCCGCTTGAGGCTCAGGTATCGACCGCGTGGTCCGTCAAGGTCAATGTAGCAACCCTGGAGATGCCGAAGACCCTCATTGGGATTGAACGACGTTCGTCCATGCAGGACGCGGTTGTTGTCAAACATCATGAGTTCGCCGGCTTGCAGGCGGAAATAAAGCTCGTAAGCGGGGTCCGAAAAGAGCTCGCCGAGCCGCCGCCGAGCCTTATGAAAAGCGACCGTTGTTGCATCGTCGAGTAGCGGAAGGTAGTCCAGGCGAGGACTGTAGTGCACGCCGGTCGGGTGCCCCTGGTGGTCAAGCTCTATCATGGGCCGCCGCTCGATGAGCTCAGTGTCGCCGTCGACAAAGCGGAACTTGACTGATATCCGAGAAAGAAGCTCGACCCCTCTGGGATCTTCTTCAGCCAATTTCTGAATCGCGCTGAGACTGTCGACCAAGGTCGAGTATCCGCCGCTCGTCTCGTTCACCAAGCAGTGCAGCAGCTGGATGCCGGGCACGGGCTCACGGTACGGGTTGTCGGTGTGGGGCCCCAATCGAACTGGCCGATAGGCGAGGTCGTTTGAGTCCGGACGCGACATGACGTCGAAGTACTTCCCAAAGTTTGTCACACGAACATGACCAAATGTCTCGGCCACTTGCAAGATGCTCTCGGGCTTAGTCGGAACGTCGGTCAGGATCAGTGCGCCGTATTCCAGATACGTTTCGATCGCTTTGAAAAGTACCGCTTTACCATCGAGCGAAGGGTAAGAGAATTTGATCTTGCCGGTATCCAGGCCGCTAGTCCATGCCTTTGGCGAAGGTAATCCATCATCGAAATCGAAGTCGGGGGCGATGGCCAATATCGAGTAATCACCTGCATATCCGTCGCTAAATTCGACGCGGACTCGGGTGTCATCGACTTGTTCCGCCGATAAGACTTGAATGTTGGGATCAAGGGCGTGCGGATCAAAAAGGCGTTGTTGGGTTTTCGAATCGAGATATTCCTTGTCCTGGCAGCGCTCTCTCAACCAAAGTGGACTTAACGTTACGACCTTGCCATTTGCTATAACGTTGACGATGGCTGATCCGGGGTCGACGCGAAATGAAAGTTGGCTCATGAGAATGTCCTTCTGAAAGTCGCATTTTCGAATGTTGCCAATCGCCCACCAAGTAGCCACGGATGATTGGCATCATTCAAATTTTGCATGGATCGAAAGGCAAATGAAGAAATCAGAGCCCTAAAGATTGCTTGACCGCTGCCAGGCCATCTTTCCCGTCCACAGTCGTGACGCCATTAAGCCAAACCGGAAGGACGTCGCTGTGCTGCTTCAGATATGCCCTTGAGGCATCCACGGCATCTTTCTTGGCCATGACACTTTGCATGATCGTCCCTTCCATCTCGGGCGTGAACCGCAGTTGCTTGAAGAGTTTCGCTGAATTGGAACAGCTGCTTTCGAAATGCCTCGAAAGCACGGTGTACACCTTCGCCGCGCCGTAGTCCGGACCGAATACCTTGTCGCCCCCGCTCAGATAGACCATATCGTTTTCCAGGTTCATGGGATGCGGAGCCCACCCTACGAACACGATCGGTGCTTTCTTGCTCGTTGCTCTCTTTATTTCAACAAGCATTGCTGCTTCGCTTGATTCGACTAATTTGAAGCCGCCAGTGTCATAGTCGTTGTCAGCGATCATCTTGGCAATCAGCTTGTTCGCACCACTTCCGACCTCGATACCGTAGATGCGACCGCCCAATTGATCCTTGTACTTCGGAAGGTCGTTGAAGGTTTTTAGTCCCGCGTCGTAGAGATATCTCGGCACCGCCAGTGTTTCCTTCGCCCCGATCATGTTGGGCCCGGACTGAATGTCGACTGCGTCCTTGAAAGGCAGCACGGTCGTATCAAGTGCGGGTGACCAGTAGTCGAGAAAAGCGTCGAGTTGGCCGCCTTTTACGCCGATCATTGCGATCGGAACGGAGGCCGTTGTTTTTGTGACCTTGTAGCCGAGCCCTTCAGCTACGACCGTGGCGAGCCCGTTGTTGGCCGCATTGTCAGTCCATCCGATGTCGCCGAGCTTGATGTTTGCGCAGCTTTCAGGATCGGCTGCAACAGCCAGCGTGGTAAATGTCGCGAGTAGTGCAGCGACGAGGGGGGCGATCAAAGATTTCACAGTGACTCCACAGTAGGGGCATGCCGGCTGGCGTTGCTATTCAAAAAATCCTGTGTGAGTATCAGAAGCCATTATTTTTCGCGAACCGGTCGCCAATTTATACCCCCCATGCAAAATCCTTATGACCTGCGGGATCGAGGGCTACCCTCCATCAAGGCACTAATCGCTTTTGAAGCGACGGTACGACTGGGCTCAATGACGGCCGCGGCGAGGGAGCTTGATAGCACTCAGCCCGCGATCTCTCAGCGAATTCGGCAATTGGAAGACTCCTTGGGCACACTTCTTTTTGACCGGACAGGAGGCCGCGTCGCAACGACGGAGACGGGAAGGCGGCTATACGAGGATGTCTCCAATGCTCTGAAAGCGTTGGAATCGGCGGTGCGGCAATACAAAACCAGCGGTATTCCGGACAAACGAAAAGTGACGATTGCCGCGCATTTTGGCTTCGCGCACGTCTGGTTGCTCCCCCGGATGACCGACCTGGAAGAGGCGTTTCCGCACCTGCACTTCGAAATCACGCCGGTGGATGTGGACGATGCACCCGAAATGGCGCAGGCCGACCTGGCAATTCGATTCGGACGGGTGAAGCCTGACGAAAAGAACGAGCGGCTCTTGATGAATGAGTTCGTCTTTCCCATTTGCAGCCCGTCTTTTGCCTCGAAGTACCTGATATCGGAGGTAGTCACCGAGACGCAACTGAGCACCGTTCCGCTTTTGCATCTAGACCGAGCGGACCCGAGGTGGCTAGACTGGGAGCAATGGAGCCGGCTTGCTCACTTGTCTATGCCAGTGCAGAAGCCCCGCATTCGCTACAACAACTATCCGTTGCTTTTGAACGCCGTGAAGGAAGGATTTGGTCTCGCTCTCGGCTGGTCGGTGCTCGTTGAACAAGCAATCAAAGATGGCACGATGGTAGCGGCCGGGCCGTCTGTTGAGAGAAAAGGTTACGGATACATCTGTCGTTCAAGATTCCTCGACAACGCGGTGATCGCTCCCGTGGCCGAATGGCTGGCGGCAACGATGAACAACGGGCGCCCGAGTAACGTTTGAGGTAGATCAACACTCAATAGCTTGCAAAAGTGCCGCGTGACGGACTTCATTCTCTCGGATCACTTATTGCGGTTGGTTGTCAGGGCAACCCGCCACACGTTTGTGGTACGAAGACCGCTGCATATCGCGCGGCGCAGCAGAGTGAAGTCACGACGTGCCCACATACCTCGCTACCAGTCGCAGAATCTCCTGCGACTGGTAGTGCTGGGCTAGTTGACTCAACTGACGCGCGAATGGCCGATATCGCTCATCGAGTTCACCGACCCGGTGCGCCCACAACTGGATTTCGCGCATATCGCCCATCCGTGCCAGATAGTGAAGCGTCTCCATTTCCCGCCCGGGAGGAACGACGATGGGTCCATCTGTACAACTGTCCGTAACGCGTGTGGCATCGGGCTTGTACGTCCATTCAAGCTTTAACAGTGTCGCGATCTGCTCAAGCAATTGGTTCTGTTCAATCGGCTTGCTCAGGAAAGCGTCAGCACCGGCTGTCATGCTGCGGAGCTTGTCGCTGCTCGCCGCGCTGGCCGACGTTGCGATAACCGATACCTTACTCAGGCTGCCCGCTTTCGCACGCAGCTCCCGGATACTGTCCTGGCCGTTGAGCCCGGGCATGAAGATATCCATAAGAATCACGTCCGGATTCAATCGTTCGGCTTCCTCAATTCCTGAACGGCCGTCTTCGGCCTCGAACGTTTCGAAGCCCAGGGACGCCAACATCTCGACTGCGACCGCGCGATTGATCGGAACGTCGTCGACGACCAGGACCTTTTTGCGCGGCCCGCTGTAGCCCGTTGCAATTGCCGTTGGCTGCCGGCGGCCAATCTCGCCGGTCGCGGCCGGCAACTGCAGCTCGAACCAGAACGTACTTCCTTCATTCATGCGACTCTTGACACGAATCTCGCCCCCCATCAGTTTGACGAACTGCTGGCTGATCGCGAGCCCCAGGCCGGTGCCGCCAATGCGGCGGCTCTCTTCGCCAAACTGCTCGAAAGGACGGAACAATAATGTCTGGTGGTCGTCGTCAATGCCAATGCCTGTATCGCGCACCTCGAAACGCACACGCGCCAGACCGTCGCGGCCAGCGTGCAGCGAGACGTTGAATATCACGTGGCCCTGGTCGGTGAACTTCACCGCATTCGCGAGCAAGTTCAGCAACACCTGGCAGAGTCGATTGGCGTCGGCACGGATTCCACATGGCGAGTCAGCGGTCACATTGCACACGAAGTTCAAGCCTTTCTGTTCGGCTCTGATACGGATGATTTCTTCGATCGAGCGCAGGAAATCGGCCACGTTGATGTCGCTCAGGCTGAGCTCCAATTTGCCTGCTTCTATCTTCGAAAATTCCAGCACGTCGTTGATCAGGGTCAGCAGTTGCAGACCGCTCTGCTGGATCACATTGATATTGTCGCGATACTTCCCCCCCAGCGTCTTATCGCGTAGCAGGATCTGCGCGTAGCCCAGGATGCCGTTCAGCGGCGTGCGGAGTTCATGACTGATCATTGCCAGGAACTCGCTCTTCGCACGATTGGCGGTTTCCGCGGCGTGCCGTGCCTCTCGCTCGGCTTCCGCTTGCCTGCGCTCGGTCACGTCTACGGCAACGCCAATCAACTCGTTGACCGTGCCCGACTGATCGGGCACGGTGCGCGCGATGGCAGAGATATACCGGGTCGACCCGTCCGGAAAAATCACTCGGAACTCGTGTTCGATGTTCCGCGGCTCCCGCATTGCGTTCGCAATCGAGGCTTGCATGATCGGCCGATCGTCCGGATGAATGCAGTTGACGATCAGCTCAAGACTGGGTTCGACCTCCCCCGGAGTAAAGCCAAAAATCCGGAAATGCTCGTCGGACCAGACAACGGTGCCGGACGGGATGTGCCAGGACCAGCTTCCCGTGTGGCTCAACCGCTGCCCTTCCGATTGCAGCGCTTCGCTGCGCCGCAACTCCTCCTCCATCTTCCTGCGTTCGGTGACGTCGCGGGCAATGCCGACCGTACCTGCCTGTCGCCCGCGTCCGTCACCGAACGGTGTCTTGATCGTCTCCACCCATGTGCAGCGACCGCTTGCTTCGGCGTGGTGCTCTTCAATCCGTTTGCGCCGCCCCGAGGCCATCACCTCTGCATCGTCAGCGCGATAGGCCAGCGCGTATTCAGGGGGGTGCACATCGAAATCGGTCTTACCGATTATTCCCGCCGGTTCGTCGCAGCCCAACGCGCGTGCCAAGGCGCGGTTGACTGCTACATAACGGCCATCGGTGTCTTTAACCCACGCGAGATCCGGAATGTTGTCGAGGATGGCGGCCATCTGGGCGTTCGCGCTGCCGAGCTCGCTAGCGTGCCGCTCGAGTCGCCCGACCATCATGTTGATCGCCTCGACCAACTGATCGAGCTCGTCCCGTTTCCGGCGAGGACGGCGCAGCAGCAGCACCGGGGCGACGCACGGTTTGCGCACGCGTAGCGCCGTGGCGATATCGACGAGATGGCGCGTCGCGAGCCGGTGAACCATGAACAAAATGAACAGCGCGACTAAAAACGTCTTCATCGCGTTACTCACCAGGATCACGAAGGCCTCACGCAGCAGATCCCGATAAATGTCCGTCAGGCTGGCCTCAAGATGCAGGACGCCGATTTGGTGCGCATCCTTGTCGCAGCAGTAAACCGGAAACTCCCTGACGACCATGTTTTCCGCCTGCCTGGAGCCGCGAGAAATCGTCAACGGGTGCGTGGTGTGAGTTTCGCGGACTTCGACGTATCGGATCAGAGGCAGGCGCAGCATTCCGTCAAGCTGGCCCTCAAGCTGTTTGCTGTCAAGAGCCCACAACGCATTGCCCAGGCCGCGTGCGTAGCCTTCTTCAATTTCGTTGAAACGGCTCTGCAGCCCGGAGACTTCGGCCTGGTAACTCAGCATGAGCTGAACGGTAGTCACGACCAGCGTCACCACGGTGCTGAACAGCAGCACACGGGCGAGCAAGGCGACTGCAATACCGCCTCTCGGCGCTCGGAACGGCTTCGACAACGAGCCGGTTTGGGTAGCTTGCAAGGTTGTGTCCATTGAGAAGCGGTCGTCATGACTTTAACTTCTATCCCACCGCTACGGGTCATCGCTCTGGCCGAATCGCAGTACGAGACGTCCGGCGTGGAAAGTGAAATAAATGCTTAGGAAACCAGAGAAGCTGCGCGTATTGCCGGACATCACGCCGGTTTCAAGCCGGGACTCGCATGTGCATTTGTCGTGGGGCGTGCGGTCGGGTACAGCTCAAGCACGACTGCACCGACCATTTGACGCGACCTCGCGAGTAACGACTCCGGCGCCGCTACTGCGCGTAGTGCGCCAGCACGGCCCGGATCGTGCGATCGTTCATGTTGGCCTGAGTCACCGTCACCACATCGACGAATACCCTTGGCCGGGATGGATGGCCTTGCAACTCCGCGACCAATGTTTCGAGCGCCAGATAACCCATACGATAAGGATCCTGCACAACGTCGGCGTATACGACGCCGCGTTCTAGTGCATCCAGGAACTCCGGCCGCCAGTCGAACACGACCAGATGCGGGCGATCGCCAGCCGGCATGGCTTCGATGACCCGCAAAGCGCCATCGGCCGTCGTCTCGTTAGGCGCGAAGACCGCATCAAGGTGGCCTGCATAGCCACTCAAGGCCTTGAGAACCCCTTCCTGAGTCTCGTGGAACCGGTAGCCGACATAAGCTTCGACAACGACCTCCCAGCCCATCTCTCGCGCCACAGCCAGAAACCCGTTTTCACGCTCGGTCGTGGAACTGATGTTCGGTGCGAGCCGCAGCACCGCAATCTTGGCGCCCTTGTGCAGGACCAGTGCAAGGCTGAGAGCCGCAGTTCTGCCCGCTGCAAAATTGTCGGTGGTGACGGCGGAGATGGCCTTGTAGTCGGTGCTGCTCCGGTCTATCAGCACGGTAGGGACGGTAATTGAAACCGGAGTCGCTACGTCCTCCAGCGGTTCGGGCGCCAATACAATACCGGCGACCCCGCTCTGCACCATGTAGTCGATCATTCGCAACTGGACATTGCGTTCCGTGCCGAGCGAGGCGCCGTCAGAGGGGTTGCGCATGACCAGGTCGACATGCAGGTCGAGCGCTGCACGCTGGATACCCTTGGTCATCGTCTGCCAGAAAACTTGCACCGAGCCAGCCAGTACGACCCCGACCTTGGTCGCCGAAGCCATGGGAGCCGTCCCGGCGAGTACGGCAAACAATGCGACAAGCACCAGGGCCTTGCGCAGGGAGGGTTTCCTGTGGCTCCGGACATGCGCTCCCCGCGCGTCGCAAACCTCGACGGGTTGCAACGCCGCATTCCACCGCCTTGATAATCTCACTTCGCTCTCCTCGCTCCCCATTTGGTACGTCGTTCCTGGCGCAGCATTGCTTCATTCAGAAGCGATCGCCGCCTGGAAGGTCTCAACCGACTCGGCCTGCATTGCATTTGAGCCCACTCGGAACCTGTTTCCAGACGCCTGCAACGTAATGGCCCCGGAAAGAAGTGTCAATGTATCGCGCGACATGTATCGCGCAAATTTTCAACCCCTCTACATCACGCCGCTTTCACCGGAATGCCAATGTCCAGGCATCACTAAAGAAAGCAGCAATGCCGGTCGTTAAATTGTCTGGACGCACAGCACTGGACAACCGATAGAGCCCACCCGACTCGCCTGGATGCAATGAAAAAAAAACTATAGTCAGGAGCTGGACTCAGCATACGCTTTCACCGTAAAACTCGAGGCGTCGTTTGAACGGCTTGCGTCGCGGCATGGCGGCCTGTTTACGCCAGAACTCGGCGAGAAGATACACATCGCTTTTCAGCATATCGGCATCCGGTCATTCATCAAAGCCGCTGAGCAATGCATCAAGTGGAGTCACGCGCTTCGGCCCGTTGTGGAGGAAGTCCTGGGTGTACGGGTCCTGCTAACGATCGGACAGGTTCGCAAACCGGCGCTTGCGTTCTTCGACCCCAGCTTCGACGAAGCTGGAAAGATGGTATTGCCGAGGCTTCGATGCCCGGGATATAGCAGGGAGATCGGGCGTCAACATGCACGCGTGGTGGACCCTGCCAACGGGCGAAATTCTTGACGCAACCTTATGGTCCACATTGGCAGTCGCGTGGAATGAGCCGGAACGTCTCGGGGCGGTGACTGGCGGCTGGCCTGACAAGATCGCGCCAAATATGCGTTATGTCCCCATGGTAGTCGGCGATGACTACATCGAGAAAGTCGAGCGGCGAATGGCGCATGGTCGTTTTCTCGCACGCGAGTGCACGGTGGCGGAACTGGAGGCTCCCCCTGTTATGGGAGTGTGGCCCAATAGCGACTTCCGTGTGCCTGGCAGTTGAGCGCTTAAAGCTCGTGAGCTTATAGAACCGATACGTTCTTCTGCCCGTCAGTTCAGATGCGAAAGCGTCACTCGACATGCCAACGTTGCCAGCAGCCTCCGACACTTGTTGCCTTTGTCGCTGCGTGTGGAATGCGGGCAATCTATCCACGCAAGGCAGATGTGGATTCGCCTTGGAGTATGCATTCCCGGCCCTGACTCCTATGACCTGGGCAATTCCAGCTGATTCGGCCATTCAAGTATTCGATGTCGAACCGATTGAAGTCCCTTCCTGTTCCATTTCGTCATACGCCTCCTCTGTAACGGGTTCAGGCATCGTGCGCGCGATGGGCCACCTCGCCACGCCGGCGGCCAGTGCCATCTGCGCGGCAATCGGCAGAGGGTCGTGCTGGTCAATCCACCGGCAGGCCCAGTCGAGCGCGTATTTCTGCGCCGTCTTGACGTCTCCGAAGCGCGGGCCGATGAAACCGGAACGCTCGACGCGTCGTCCGTTTTTAGTGATCTCAGCCCATGCACGAAACAATTGCTTCGACGCCGGATCCGCGGTGGCCTGGATGATGTAACCGCGCCGCTCGACAATCTGCATAGTGGGCAAGGGCTTGCCCCTCCACGGCGACCCGCATGGGTGACTCAGCCATCGCGGCGAGCATGCGGCCGTCATTGCATTCGACTCGATGCGTAGGGGTGCGTCAGCCGCACGACCAGAGAGTTGCCGGGTGATTTCATCAAACGGATCGATCGAATGCCGACCGTTCATCTTGCACGGTGCCGGCTGCCACAGCTCGGGTCTCTTCCAAAGCACGCCGCGCAGGCCGTCGTTGTCCTGGCTGTGCACACCACGCCGCAAGGCGGACCTGGTCACGGCAGAAGAAGAGTTCGGGATATAGGCGAACGTGCGCCCGATGGGCGCCAACAGCCGGATTATCGTCGCTAGCGTGCCGCTCAACTGCCATTCTTCGAATCGGCACCGGCATGTGGGCGCTGACGGATACCGGCCTGGCAGGTTCGCCCACGGTTCGCCGGTTGTCAGAATCCACAGAACGGCATTCGCCACAATGCGCGGGTCTGCGCGGGGCCTGCCACGTCGGTTCAGGCGGGTCACGGGCTTATCGGCAAGAATCGGCTCAAGGAGCGCCCATTCGTCATTGCTTAGCTCATCGAAGAACATGTATTCCTCCGCACAACGTGGCCAGGCTTCGCCTTTGTGCAACCACGAGTTAATGACTTGCGATCCGCGCGATGCTCTCAGTTGCACCTATGCTTGTCCTGCGCGACCGCCTGAAGAAAGCCCCACGTGGTTAGTGCACAATTCCACACGGTCGAAGCACAAAACGAGAGTTCTCCCGTGCATGGGAGAATTTGCGCATGAGGCATATGACGAAACGCAGGCGGCAGGCGCCGTAGCGCACTAGACCTATCAACGCTCCATTGAACGGATATCGCATGATCATCTCGACTCCGGGCGGCGCTTAATTCAGGGCGTCCACTGGAACACCCACTTCACGGATTCCGTCGCTGGCGTCTTGTCGTGGCAGAACCACGGCGTCTTTTTCGACAGCACCCAAACTGGTACTGAAAAATAAGTTTTGAATGTGCTGATAGATTCGCGTGCCCATGCCGCGTCCTGAACGTATGTCCTACTGACCATATTCAGTAGTGGTGTGGAGCTTGCGCGACGCGTCAATGTAATCCACATGCAGGCTGACGCCAGCCGCTCCAATCAGATCACCGGGATGTTCACGACTTGCACCGCGTCTGCAGGAACCCCACGGAGTCACGGGCACAGGCTTTTGTAGCAAAGCCTAGTCCATTCATTCGTATCGTACGCGGACCAAATCATTTTTTCGTTCGGTAAAACCGGATATTGCTATGCGGGTTGACTGATTTATCTGTCGGGAATTCCTTACGGCACCGTGCGTAGCAACCCCACCACATCCTTTGCGGCACTTTGTATGACCTCGAAGGCGAGCGCCTGCTCTTCTGTCCGGGTGGAATAGATTCCGGCCGTGAGTATGTGAGTATCTGTGTGCCCGAATTTTCGACCGAGCGGTCGAGAACGTCGATGGATGGACAGGCTGCAGTACCGAGCAAGAGACGACTGGTAAGGGTGTGTCGCCCGATTCGCCGGCAATCGTCTTTGCCGCAATCCGCCGCCTGAGCGGATATCTGGGTAACGCTATCCATGCTTACGCCGATTCAACTGCTCAAACCGCAATCGAAACAAAGCAAAAATCGCACCATCGGACTTGCGTTGGCCAATGCGGCTCTTGCGTACGATGCGCTCGAATAGAGCATGACAATGACCAATGAAATGCGAAGCACCAACGGCGCACCCGTTTCAGCGCATATCAGCCGCCAGTTATAAGCAAAGAATACCAGCCTCACACAGACAGTTTCTCATTCGCCGCTTTCTGTCTTTACCTTGTCTTTACCCTTCCCAAACAGGCGACCGCTTTGGCATTCGCCGAAGCAGCAATCCCGGCAATCGGCGCAATGCACCGTCAAGCGCCCGATGCCTTGCCGCAAGGGTTTCAACTTTGTGATTTTCAGGAACTGAAGTCAGATTAATTCATCTGAGCAATACTAGTGACATTCATCTGATGAATAATAGTGACGAAGACTCCAGTACTCGACA
>Ga0255336_100729_pt1 | contig 39537 bp, 31 predicted proteins | sample MeOH1_35cm_T3_17_FD_189102 | JGI IMG/M metagenome (GOLD analysis project Ga0255336, IMG submission 189102) | Sandy soil microbial communities from University of British Columbia, Vancouver, Canada - MeOH1_35cm_T3_179 | ecosystem: Engineered > Artificial ecosystem > Sand microcosm > Unclassified ...
AGCGAACGCCTCGTGATCAACGCGCAGAACTGCGTGCACTGCAAAACCTGCGATATCAAGGACCCGACGCAGAACATCGTGTGGGTCACGCCCGAAGGCGGCGGCGGTCCGAACTATCCGAACATGTGATCGGCGCCTCACGTGCCCTCACAGCGCCTGCCTCTACTTACCCGCGCTGCGAGGGCAACGCCCTCAACTCCGCCCCACCGCCTCGATCCGCTCCCGCACTTTCGCCACGACCGGCGCCCAGTCGCCGACGCGCGGCTGTCGAACCAGCTCAATCGAATCGTACCAGGCCGTTACCGGCGATTCATCGCCCCAGAACCAGGCGGAAACGTGATCGATCATCAGACAGGTCGGCACGCCGAGCGCCCCTGCGAGATGCGCGGGCCCGCTATCGATCGTGACCACCAGATCCAGATTCGCGAGCAACGCCGCGACGTCGTCGAAGCCGGACTGAAAATGGTGCGTGAGATCGACCACGTCGAGACCCCTGGCGCGCCACAGCGCGACCGTCTCTCCCCGTCCCGGCGACACAGCAAAATAGCTCACGCCCGGTACGTTCAGAAGCGGCTCGAATTGCCCGATAGGCAGCGAACGCCGCATATCGCGGATATGGTCCGGATTGCCGTTCCACACCAGACCGACCTTGCGATTGCCACGCGTGCCGGCCGTATGCGCTTCGACTCGCTCGCGCCATGCCCGCTCACGCGCCGGCTCGGCCGTCAGATACGGCGCGCCCCATCCTGTGGCGTCGACAATGCCGAGCCGCAGCGGCAAGCTCATCAGCCCGCAGTGAAAATCAGGCTGCGTCTCCAGACTCGTTTCGAGCGGCAAATCCGCGGGCAGCATCCGTTCGAATAGATGCCGCAGCGGACCGTCGTGACCGAAAATCACCCGGCCGCCTTCGCGCCGCGCGCGCTCGGCCAGCAACGGCAGAAAGCGTACCGCCCAGAGGCAATCGCCATTGCCTTGCTCGCCATAGACCACCAACGTCCTGCCGGCCAGCGATTCACCCTGCCAGGGCGCGCTGATCGCGGCGAGCGCCTGCTGCGCGTTGTTCAGTTCACCGCCGGCGAACGCGACGCGCGACTCGTAATGTGCCCAGCCATCGGCAAAACGCCCGCCGCGGATCTCGAGCTCCGACAGGTCGAACAACGCGTGGGCGTTCTGCGGCGAGAGCGTCAGGACTTGCCGCAGCAACGCCTCCGCCTCCGCGAACCGCGCCTGCTCCTTGATGCACAGCGCCAGCTTGTGAAGCGCCACCGGATTGCCGGGCACGACGCGCACGGCTTCGCGCAACAGCGACTCGGCGGTGGCGAAGTCGTCGCGCTGCTGCACTGCCGCCGCTCGCCAGATCAGCGCGTTGGCGTCTTCGGCATGGCGCGCGAGCAGCAGCCCGGTGGCGGAGTCGACCAGCGCCCAGTCGCGCAGCACGAAGGCGGTCTGCGCAATCGTGTGCAGAAGCGTGGGTTCGCAGGCGGGATCGAGCTGGTAGGCGCGCACCAGCGCAACCAGTGCCTCGCGTTGACCTGCCTTGTCGCGGCCCGCGTGTTGCAGCAGCGCCTCGCCGAAAGCGAAGCAGTCGCGAGCAGCGGCATCAGGCGCGGCGGCACGCGCGCGCAGGTCCGCGAGCCGGCTCGCTGCCGGCTCGGCGCTGAAATCAGTCATGAGAGACGACACTGCCCGGGTGCAACAGATAAAACGCGTGAACCAAGCCCGTTAAGGCGCGCTCGCCGCGATCCTGGGCGTGCTGACGGACACGTCGCCACATTGCGCGCGATGGCGCAGCGCATGGTCGATCAACACCAGCGCGAGCATCGATTCAGCGATCGGCGTGGCGCGAATGCCGACGCACGGGTCGTGCCGCCCGAACGTTTCGACGATAACCGGCTGCCCCGCCTTGTCGATCGAGCGGCGCGGCGTGCGAATGCTCGAAGTCGGCTTGATCGCAATCGACACCGTGATGTCCTGCCCGGTCGAAATGCCGCCGAGCACGCCGCCCGCGTGATTGCCGACGAAGCCCTCCGGCGTCAATTCGTCGCCGTGCACCGAGCCGCGTTGCGCGACGCTCGCAAAGCCCGCGCCGATCTCGACGCCCTTCACCGCATTGATGCCCATCATGGCGTGCGCGATATCCGCGTCGAGGCGGTCGAACAGCGGCTCGCCGAGACCGACCGGCACGCCGGACGCCACGACATTGATGCGCGCGCCGATCGAGTCGCCGTCCTTGCGCAGCGCGTCCATATACGCTTCCAGTTGCGGCACGATCTGCTCGTTGGGCACGAAGAACGGATTCTCACGCACGTGCGCCCAGTCGACGAACGGCACGTCGATCTCACCGAGCGCGGCCATATAGCCGCGAATCTCGGTGCCGAACTTCTCGCGCAGCCACTTTTTGGCGACCGCGCCCGCGGCCACCGTCGGCGCCGTCAGACGCGCCGACGAACGGCCGCCGCCGCGATAGTCGCGAATGCCGTACTTTTGCCAGTAGGTATAGTCGGCGTGGCCCGGACGGAAGGTGTCGGCGATGTTGCCGTAGTCCTTGCTGCGCTGGTCCGTGTTGCGGATCAACAGGGCGATCGGCGCGCCGGTAGTCTGGCCTTCGAACACGCCGGACAGGATCTCGACCTTGTCTTCTTCCTGGCGCTGCGTGACGTGCCGCGACGTGCCGGGCTTGCGGCGGTCGAGTTCCAGCTGGATGTCGGCTTCGTTGAGCGCCAGGCCCGGCGGGCAGCCGTCGATCACGCAGCCGATAGCGGGACCGTGCGATTCGCCGAAGGTCGTGACAGTGAAAAGCGTACCGAGCGTGTTGCCGGACATGGGCGTCGTCCAAAGAAATGCGGGGAAAGCGCTATTATGCCAGCCCCGTGGCGGCCGGACCGCACCGGGCAGCAGTTCCGACCGATCGACCGGTAAGCCCGCGCGGCCTGGTCCCGCCGGTCGAGGCGGTTTGCCGCTCCCCTCGCCGTTGCCGGATGGGCATGTCCGGCAACGCTACTTGCGCGCCCCGCGCAGTTCCGTGACGATCTGCTGCAGTTTCTCCGGCGTCGCCTGCGCCGGATCGAGCGGCTCACCCACCGCCAGCGTCAGGCGGCTCATGACGCCCTTCTGGATCGGCCGCGGCCAGCGCGCGTCGTCGGCTCGCGAAAACACGCTGCCCCACAGCCCGCGCAGCGCCATCGGAATGACCGGGGCCGGCGTGCGCCGGATGATCTCGGTCACGCCATGGCGGAACGGATTCATCTCGCCGGTCCTGGTGAGCTTGCCTTCCGGAAAGATGCAGACCAGATCGCCCTCGGCAAGCGCCTGCGCGCAGCGTTCGTAGGCGCGCGTCAGCAACTGCGCGTCCTGGTGCGCCGGTGCGATCGGAATGGCTTTTACGTGACGGAACACCCAGCCGGCGAACGGTGTCCTGAAAATGTGATGGTCCATCACGAAACGGATCGGGCGCGGACTCTCGGCCATGATGACGATCGCGTCGACAAAACTCACGTGGTTGCACACGAGCACGGCCGCGCCCTCTTCCGGAATCCGCTCGGCATGCACTAGGCGAATCCGGTAGAACGTGTGCACCAGCACCCACGCGATAAAGCGCAGCAGAAACTCGGGCACGAGCGAGTAGATGTAGGTCGCCACCACGATGTTCAGCAGCGCGGTGACGAGGAAGATCGCCGGAATGCCGAAGCCTGCCGCGGTCAGTGCCATGGCCATCAGCGACGAAGCGATCATGAACAACGAGTTCAGGATGTTGTTCGCCGCGATGATCCGCGCCCGGTGGCTCGGCTGGCTGCGGCTCTGGATCAGCGCATACAACGGCACGCTGTAGAAGCCGCCGAACATGGCGAGCAGGAAAAGATCAGCCAGCACGCGCCAGTGGGCGGGCCGCACGATGAATTCGCCGACGCTCAGCAGATGGCCCGCGGGCGGCAGCGCATGGCTCGCGAAAAACAGATCGATCGCGAACACGCTCATGCCGATCGAGCCGAGCGGCACGAGGCCGATTTCTATACGCCGCTTCGAGAGCTTTTCGCACATCAGCGAACCGAGGCCGATGCCGACCGAGAAGGTGCCGAGCAGCACTGTCACGACATCCGGATCGGCGGACAGCACGTTTTTCGCAAAGCTGAAAAACGACGACAGAAAAATCGCGCCGACGAACCACAGCCAGGATATTCCCAGCAGACTCAGGAACACGGTCCGGTTTTCGCGCGCCAGCTTCAGGTTGCGCCACGTCTCGCTGACCGGATTCCAGTTGATGCGCAGATCCGCCTGTGGCGCCGGCGTGAGCGGCACGAAGCTGGACACCACACGCCCCACCAGCGCGATCGCCACGCACGCGCAAGCCAGCACCACCGCGCCGTGTGCGACGAAACCCGCGCCCACGCCGCCGACGATCGTGCCGAGCAGGATCGCCACGAAGGTCCCCATTTCGACCATGCCGTTGCCACCCACCAATTCGGACGTGGACAGATGCTGCGGCAGGTACGAGTATTTGACCGGCCCGAAGACGGTCGAATGAACGCCCATCAGAAAGGTGCACAAATACAGAAGCGGCGCGCTATGCAGCCAGAAACCCGCGCCGCCGATCAGCATCACGGCGATTTCGAAGCTCTTGACGAAACGCGTGAGCATTGCCTTGTCGTACTTGTCGGCAATCTGCCCGGAGGTGGCCGACAACAGCACGAACGGCAGAATGAAGATGGCCGAAATCAGAAACGCGGCCGTTTTCGGATCGACGCCGGAAAAGCGCGCCGCCTGATACGTGACGAGCGACGTGAAGCCGATCTTGAAGACGTTGTCGTTCATCGCGCCCAGGAACTGGGTCCAGAAAAATGGCGCGAAACGACGCTGGCCGAGCAGGCGGAACTGGGATTCGTGCGCCTCGGGTTGACGGGCGGCGCGGCGGGCAGCAGGTAACGGACGATCGCTCATGAAGTTCCGGAAGCAAGCCAAAGAGCAACAAAGGAGAAAACGCCGCGCGCGCCATTGCCCGTGGACCGGGCGCCGGGCGGCGCGTGGCGGCGGCCTGCCGGCCTGTCCCGCGCGCTCGCGGCAGCCTCGGCATTGGCCCGGCTACAGGGCCGGATAAACAACGCTGGTCATGAAGCCGAACCCGGCGCCGGACACAAAAAAAGCGCACGCTTTCGCGCGCGCCTTGACCGCCTCTTCGCGCTCACGGCAACGGCTGAAGCGTCGCAGTGAGTCGCCGCGCATTAACGCGCCGGCTGCTGTTCCTGCTGCTCTTCCGGCCAGTCGCGGATATAGGCCTTGAGCATGCGGTTTTCGAAACCCTGCTCCTCGACCACCGCCTTGGCGACGTCGTAAAACGAGATCACGCCCATCAGCGTGCGGCTTTCCAGCACCGGCAGATAGCGCACGTGGTGCTCGAGCATCATGCGGCGGACTTCGTTCACGTCTGTTTCAGGCGTGCAGGTGAGCGGATGGTCGTCCATGACCTTGCGGATCGTGGAGGTGCCGACGCTGCCGCCGTTCTTGCTCAGCGTCAGAATGATTTCGCGGAAGGTCAGCATGCCGACCAGATCGCCGTATTCCATCACCACCAGCGAACCGATGTCGTGCTCGGCCATGGTATTGACTGCGTCGTGCAGCGTGGTATCCGGCGTAACCGTGAAAAGGGTGTTGCCTTTGACTTTGAGGATGTCGCTGACTCGCATGATCTGTCTCCCGTGATGCCCGCTAAGCTGGTAATACAACAATGACTTTCGATCCTAGCGGAAAGACCCGTAAAAGGAAAGCGGCCCGCCCACCAAGGCGCTCCGGAGGTTCGCAGGCCGGAACGCGAATCGGCGCACCGGCGCGCATCGGGAAAACCGCGCTTGAAGCGCTGCGTGCCGGTGATAGGATGGCCGCCACTTTCACCTTTCGCGAGGCCGTCCGTGGCCCCGCCGCCCAGGATGTCCGCCAACCGTTTCGACACGCTTGCGCTGCACGCCGGCGCTGCTCCCGACCCGACCACCGGCGCGCGCGCCACGCCCATCTACCAGACTACCTCGTTTTCGTTCCGCGACTCCGACCACGCCGCGGCGCTCTTCAACATGGAGCGCGCGGGTCACGTCTACTCGCGCATCTCGAACCCGACCGTGGCGGTCTTCGAGGAGCGCGTGGCCGCGCTGGAAAACGGCGCGGGCGCGATCGGCACGGCCAGCGGCCAGGCGGCCCTGCATCTGGCCATTGCCACGCTGATGGGTGCGGGCTCGCATATCGTCGCCTCCAGCGCGCTGTACGGCGGCTCGCACAATCTGCTGCACTACACGTTGCGGCGCTTCGGCATCGAGACGACCTTCGTCAAACCGGGCGACCTCGCTGCGTGGCGCGCGGCGCTGCGCCCGAATACGCGCTTGCTGTTCGGCGAGACGCTCGGCAATCCGGGGCTCGACGTGCTGGATGTCGCCGCCGTGGCGCAGATCGCGCACGAGCACCGTGTGCCGCTGCTGGTCGACTCCACCTTCACCACGCCTTACCTGCTCAAACCGTTCGAGCACGGCGCGGACTTCGTTTATCACTCGGCCACCAAATTCCTCGGCGGCCATGGCACGACGATCGGCGGCGTGCTGGTGGATGGCGGCACGTTCGACTTCGAAGCCTCCGGGCGCTTCCCCGAATTCACCGAGCCTTACGACGGCTTTCACGGCATGGTGTTCACCGAGGAAAGCACCGTCGCACCGTTTCTCCTGCGAGCGCGCCGCGAGGGCCTGCGCGACTTCGGCGCATGCCTGCATCCGCAAGCGGCGTGGCAACTGCTGCAAGGCATCGAGACGCTGCCTTTGCGGATGGAACGGCACGTTGCCAACACGCGCCGGGTGGTCGAATTCCTCGCCGCTCACGCGGCGGTCGAAGCCGTCGCCTACCCGGAACTGCCGACGCACCCCGACCATGCGCTCGCAAAGCGCCTGCTGCCGCGCGGCGCCGGCGCGGTGTTCAGCTTCAATCTGCGCGGCGACCGCGCCGCCGGACGCAGCTTCATTGAAGCGCTGTCGTTGTTCTCGCATCTCGCGAACGTGGGCGACGCGCGCTCGCTGGTGATCCATCCCGCATCGACCACGCACTTTCGCATGGACGCCGCCGCGCTCGCCGCGGCCGGCATTGCTGAAGGCACGATCCGCCTCTCGATCGGCCTCGAAGATCCCGACGATCTGATCGACGACCTCAAGCGCGCGCTGAAGGCCGCACAGAAAGCGAGCGGTTCGAGCGCGCCGCACGGCGGCGCATCCGGCACCGCCGCTCAACCCCGCCCGGAGTCCGCATGATCTTCACCGTTCAAGCCAAGCCAGCCTACGCGTACACCGGCGGCAAAGCGTTCGACGCGAGTCTGCCCACCGCCGTTTTTATCCACGGCGCCGAGCATGACCACAGCGTATGGGCGCTGCAAACCCGCTACTTCGCGCACCACGGTTTCGGCGTGCTGGCCGTGGATCTGCCGGGCCACTGCCGCAGCAGCGGTCCGGCGCTGACCACGGTGCCGGCCATGGCCGACTGGCTGGCCGCGCTGCTCGACGCCGCGGGCGTGCAACGCGCGTTCGTAGCCGGCCACAGCATGGGCTCGCTGATCGCGCTCGACTTCGCCGGCCGCTATCCGGAGCGGACGACGCAACTCGCCCTGCTCGCCACGGCGATGCCGATGACCGTCTCCGACACCTTGCTCGACGCCGCCCTGCACCGCGAGCCCGAAGCGATCGGCATGGTCAACCAGTGGTCGCATTCGACCATCGCGGCCAAGCCCTCCTGCCCCGGCCCCGGCTTCTGGCTGCACGGTATGAATCAGCGGCTGATGGAACGCGTCTCGGCACGCGGCGAACCGCACCTGTTTCACACCGACTTCACCGCCTGCAATAGCTACGCGGACGGCCTCGCCCGCGCCGCGCAGGTGCGCTGCGCCGCACGCCTGATCGTGGGCCGGCGCGATGCGATGACGCCGCCGCGCGCAGCCAGGGCGCTCGCCGGCGCGCTGGCACAAGCGGGCGTGCACGTCGACACGGTCACGCTCGAAGCCGGCCACGCGTTGATGACCGAGCAACCGGACGCCACGCTCGACGCCCTTTTCAGTTTCGCTTGCGGAGCACTGCACAAGGTTGGATGAAGGTTGCGAACCATCACGATAGCCGCGCCGGTTGCGGCGCGCCATCGGCCGAATGGCCAGGTTGCGCGCGTGGCCCGATAGCCGCACAATGGCTCAAGCCTGTCCTGCTTCGAGCGCGTATGTCGAGCATGCCGAAGCATCGGGAAGCGTCGCAATCCGGAGGCCGTGATGGCTCAAACCGCACACACAGATCACTTCGCGAGTTTCGCGGAGTTCTATCCGTACTATCTGAGCGAGCATCGCAACACGGTCTCGCGGCGGCTCCATTTCGTAGGGTCGCTCGGCGTCATCGGCTGTCTCGCCATGGCGCTCGCCACCGGCGACTGGCTCTGGCTGCCCGCGGCCGTGATCTGCGGATACGGCTTTGCCTGGGTCGGGCATTTCTTCTTCGAGAAGAACCGGCCGGCCACCTTCCGGCATCCGCTTTACAGCCTGATGGGCGACTGGGTGATGTTCAAGGACATCTGCGTCGGCAAGATTTCGTTGTAGCGAGGCGTTAGCGCCGCCGCTGCTACCAGGTTCACACGCCGGCCGGTGTGCTCTCGCCGCGTGAAGCCGCCTTTCGCGGCATCATGAGTTCGTGCCGCGTCAACCCGCGTCAAGAAGTCTCACGCCGCCTGATGCGGCATGGATGGCGCGCCAGGCTCGTTTTGCAAGGCGCGCGCCGAACGAGTGGCTGCGCGCGCGGCCAGCAAGGCGGCGAGCGTCACTTTCAGCCTGTCGTTATCCAGCGCAGCCAGCAGCGTGTGGCCATCCACCCGCGTGGAGTCCAGTTCGAGCTGATACTCGAGCTCCGCCCGGTCGATCACGAACAGGCCGAATAGCTGTTCGACCGTGATCTGCGCAGGATTCGCCAGCAACAGGAAATGCGGACGCGAGCCGTCCTCCTGCAAGCGCGCAATCCACTCGATCTCCTCGAGCTTTTGCAGCAGGTTGATCGTGGTGTCCATATCGCGGCGAAGCATCCGCGAAAGCTCGGGCACCGTGTAGCCACGCTTGCCCGCATCGCGCGCTTCCGAGAGCCGCGCGAGCAGTTCGAGCGAGTCGAACAGATTGCTGCCTTCGAAGGTAGGCCGGTGAAACTGGCCGATGCGAATGGCCGGCAACGCGGACGCGATCATCGCGCCCGCCAGCGTGATGAACCAGCACAGGTACATCCACAGCAGAAATAGCGGCACGGCCGCGAATGCGCCGTACACCGCCGTGTAGGTAGGAATGCGCCGCACGTAATAGCCGAAGCCGCGCTTTGCGAGTTCGAAGGCGATTGCGGCGGTCACGCCGCCGATCACCGCGTCGCGCCATTCCACACGGCAATTCGGCAGGTAGACGTAAAGAATCGTAAAGGCGGCCGCGGTGAGCGGCAACGCGGCGCCCGCGAGCGCCCACTCGATGACCGGCGTCATGCGCTGGGCCGCCGTGAAGGTCATGGACTGCGTGAACAGATACGATGAAATCGACAGGCTCACGCCGATCAGAATCGGACCGAGCGTGATGATCGCCCAATACACCAGAATGCGCTGCGCGATCGGCCGCGCCTTGCGCACGCGCCAGATCACATTGAAGGCGGACTCGACCGTCATCATCGTCATCACCGCGGTGACGAAGAGAAAAATCATCCCGATGGTCGTCAGGCCCTTCGCCTTCGACGCAAACTGATTCAGATAATTGAAGATCTGACTGTTGAGCTGCGCGGGCATCAGATGGTCGGCGAGAAAAATCTGCAGCGACATCTGAAAGGAAGCAAAGATCGGAAACGCGGTGAACAGCGCGAACGCGACCGTGGCGAGCGGCACGAGCGAGAGCATGGTGGTGAACGTGAGACTGCCGGCCACCTGCGGAATGCGGTCTTCGCTGCTGCGCTGCGCGGCGAACTGCGCGAGGCGTTTGAGCGTGTCGAGATCGAAACGCACCCTGGACAACAAACCCATCTCCTTGGCTTCCTGTAGCGGTGTTTCAGGGCCGCGCCCGCGACCTGGCCGAACGGCTATGAGTGGCCTGTGGATCGGACCCAGCCCCTATAATACCCGTTCACCGATGAGGCCTATGAAAGACATTCTCGTGCTCTATTACAGCCGTCACGGCGCCACGCGCGAACTCGCGCTGGCGATCGCGCACGGCGTCGACAGCGTCCCCGGCATGCAGGCGCGTGTGCGTACAGTGCCGGCAGTGTCCACCGTCTGCGAAGCGACTCAGCCCGATATCCCCGCCGAAGGCCCGCCCTACGTCGAACTGCGCGATCTCGAGGAATGCGCTGGTCTCGCGCTCGGTTCGCCCACCCGTTTCGGCAACATGGCCGCGTCGCTCAAATACTTTCTCGACGGCACCACGCCGCAGTGGCTCTCCGGCGCTCTTGCCGGCAAGCCCGCCTGCGTGTTCACGTCCACCGGCAGTCTGCACGGCGGCCAGGAATCCACGCTGCTTTCCATGATGCTGCCGCTTCTGCATCACGGCATGCTGATCGTCGGCATCCCTTACACCGAGAGCGCGCTGAGCACCACGCAAACCGGCGGCACGCCTTATGGCGCGTCGCATTTCGCGCGCGCGGGCAGCGCCGAACACGGCATCTCCGCGGACGAAAAGACGCTCGCCATCGCGCTCGGCGCACGCGTCGCGCGCACGGCGGCATCCATGAGCGAAAGGCCGTGAGCGAGCCGCACGCCGAAGCGGCCGCGAACGCCCCCACGCCTGCGCCGCCGCCCAACGCTACGGCCGTGCAGCGAAATCGCGCCGCCGCGCTCGGTGCGACCATTGCCCTGGTTGCGCTGATCGCCCTGTCCGTCGCGTGGGAGTGGTGGCTCGCGCCGCTGCGTCCCGGCGGGTCGCTGCTCGTGCTCAAGGCTGTGCCGCTGCTGCTCGCATCACCCGGCGTCGTGCGGCAACGGCTTTATACGCTGCAATGGGCGTCGATGCTGATCCTGCTGTATTTTTCCGAAGGCGTGGTGCGCGGCTGGAGCGACCGTGGGCTGAGCGCCGGTCTCGGCTGGCTGGAAGCCACGCTTTCCGTGGCCTTTTTCGTTTGCGCGCTGGCCTATGTCGCGCCGTTCAAACGCGCGGCAAAACGTGCTGCAAAACAGGCCGCGACAGGCTGAGAACCAGGCTGAGAAGCAGGCTGAGAAGCAGGCTGACAAGCAGCGTGAGAAGCAGCCTGATAAACAGGACGCGAAACAAACTCCAAGCCAGACCACGAACCAGCCCAACCCGACCGTCTGACCAGAACGCCCCGACATCTCGCCCGAACACGCTGACCGACCGAACATGACCCAAACCGCTTTCCTCGCCGCCTGCCGCGATGCCATCGGCGCAGCACAGGTGCTGACCGACCCGCACGACACCGCCCCTTACCTGACCGACTGGCGCCGCCGCTACACCGGCGCGGCGTGCGCGGTGCTCTGTCCGGCCACGCCCGAAGAAGTCGCGGCGCTCGTGAAGCTCGCCGTCGAGCATCGCATCGCGCTGGTCCCGCAAGGCGGCAACACGGGCCTCGCCGGCGGCGCCACGCCGGACGCAAGCGGCGCGCAGGCCGTCATCAGCTTGCGGCGGCTGAACCGGGTGCGTGACATCGATCCGCACAACAATACGATCACGGTCGAAGCCGGCGTGATCCTCGCCGAAGTGCAGAAGCACGCCCAAGAAGCCGGCCGCCTGTTTCCGCTGAGCCTCGCCGCCGAGGGCAGTTGCACGATCGGCGGCAATCTCGCCACCAATGCGGGCGGCACCGGCGTGCTTCGCTACGGCAACACGCGCGAGTTGTGCCTCGGCCTCGAAGTCGTCACGCCGCAGGGCGAACTGTGGGACGGCCTGCGCGGACTGCGCAAGGACAACACCGGCTACGATCTGCGCGACCTCTTCATCGGCGCGGAAGGCACGCTCGGCATCATCACCGCCGCCGTGCTCAAGTTGCATCCGCAACCGGCCGCGCGCGTCACGGCGCTCGCCGCGCTCGCTTCGCCGCACGCCGCGCTCGATTTTCTGTCGCTCACGCAGCGCGTCGCCGGGCCGCTGCTGACCGGTTTCGAATTGATGTCGGATTTCTGCCTGCGCCTCGTTGGCCGCCATTTCGAGCAGATGCGCTATCCGTTCGCCGAGCCGCACGCGCAAGTCGTGCTGCTCGAACTGTCGGACAGCGAGAGCGAGGAGCACGCGCGCGGACTATTCGAACGTTTAATGGAAACGGCGCTGGAAAACGGTCTGGTGCAAGACGCGGTGGTCGCGGAAAATCTCGGCCAGTCGCGGGCGTTCTGGAATCTGCGTGAACACATTCCACTCGCCCAGGCCGAGGAAGGCCTGAACATCAAGCACGATATCGCAGTGCCGATCTCGCGCATCGGCCACTTCATCGAGGAAACCGACGCGGCGATCGCGCAGGCCGTACCCGGCGCGCGCATGGTGACGTTCGGCCATCTCGGCGACGGCAATCTGCACTACAACGTGCAGGCGCCGCAAGGCGTCGACGCAAAGGCGTTCCTCGAACAGCACCAGAGCCCGATCAACCAGATCGTCTACGACAGCGTGCACCGGCATCGCGGCAGCATCAGCGCGGAACACGGGCTCGGCCAGTTGAAGATCGACGAGGCGATGCACTACAAGCAGGACGTCGAGGTGCAGTTGATGCGCGCCGTCAAACGCGCGCTCGATCCGCTGAATCTGATGAATCCGGGCAAGGTGCTACGCTAGCGTCTGAAGCTCCGCGTTCCCGTGCGGAGTCCGTTGCAGGAGTCGTGGTCGTGAAGATTCGAGTGCTGTCCGATCTGCATCTGGAGAACGACGAGCCCGAGCTGATCCCGCATGCGCAGGCGGATCTGATCGTGCTGGCGGGCGACATCCACAATCACGCGGCCGGACCGCGCTGGGCCGCGCAGACTTTCGACGGCGCCGTGCCGGTGATCTACGTGCCCGGCAATCACGAATACTACGACGGCGAGTTCAGCGCGCTCGACGCCGCGCTCTACGACGCGGCCGCCCAGGTCGACAACGTGCACGTGCTGAACAACGCCGCGCTGGTCGACCCGCAAGGCCGGTGGCGCGTGCTCGGCACGACGTTGTGGACCGACTTCGCGTTATACGGAAACGACGCGGATGCGCTCGCCGAGTCGATCGAGGCGTCGCGGCGGGTCATGCTCGATTTTCGCGGGCTGATCCAGATGAACTGGCCGCACGACACGCATGACGCAACGCGTGACTTCACCCCCGACGATTCGCTCGCCCTGCACCGGCAGGCGCGCACCTGGCTTGAAAACGAACTCGCCAGACCGTTTGGCGGCAAGACGATTGTCGTGACGCATCATGCGCCGCATCGGATGAGTCTTGCCGCGCGCTATGCGGAAGACCGCGTGTCGGCGGGCTTCGTCAATCACCTGCCGGAGCTCGTCGGCCCGCCGGTTGCGTTGTGGATTCATGGGCATACGCATACACCGTTCGACTACAGCGTGAACGGCACGCGGGTGGTCTGCAATCCCCGCGGCTACCTCGACCGGCGCACAGGGCTGCTGGAAAATCCGCTGTTTGCATGGGACAAGGTCGTCGAGATCTAGTAGCCGTTTCAGGCGGCTTGGGGCCGATCTGGGTAGCGAGCCCACCCATCAGACGCTACGCTGATGAAGTCGTCGAACCGCGGTTGTCGAATCCCTGGCCGCTCGGAGGTCGCTCATGTGTGGTCGAATCAGCCAGTACCGCGATCCGCATCGCTACGCCGAGCACCTCGGTCTTGCCGATCCGCTCATGCTCTTCGATGCCGCTGACCGGCGTCCCGGCTACAACCTCGCGCCCGGCACGCACCCCCTCGCGGTCTACCCGGATCAAACGATGCGCGCGATCCATTGGGGATATTGCCCCGCCTGGGCGCGAGAACAGCATCTGCCGCAGACGATCAACGCACGCGCCGACACCGCGCCGACCGGGCGCTATTTCGAGGAACTGTGGAAGACCGGGCGGGTATTGGTGCCGGCGGACGGCTGGTTCGAATGGCGCGTGGAAAGCGCGTCCGTCACCACCGCTAGGGAAGGCGGGAACAGGGCAGACGAGCCGGCGAACCGCCAGCCCTACTTCGTGCATCTGAAAAGCGATGCCCCCATGTATCTGGCGGCGCTCTCCAGCGTGCGCGGCACCGAAGCGCAAACGGAAGGCATGGGCATGGTGATCGTGACGGCCGTCGTCGATACGGGTCTTGTCGACCTCCACGACCGCCGACCGCTGGCCTTCGCGCCGGATGCGGCACGCCGCTGGCTGGATCCGTCTTTGCCGCTCGACCAGCTCGAGCAGCTGGCGCGCAGCGCGGGGCTCGCTGCCGGGCGCTTTCGCTGGCACCGGGTAAGCCACGAAGTGAACCGCACGCTCAATGACGAACCCGGTCTGATCGCAGCACTGAACTGAACATGAACGACGGGCGTGACGACGACCCTGACGACGGACCTAATGACCGACATGAGCTCGAAGACACGAGCGAGCCGTGACGCGCCGCGAAGCGATTCGGCAATCGCGGCGCTTAACCGGCCACCAGCGACCGGCCATGAGTGCAATGGCGAGCGCCTGAGCGCAACGAACCCGCGCCCCCGCCCGAACCGCGCCTCCTCCCGCAAACAGGCCACCCCCTAGACAAGCGCCCCAACGAAGCTCAACGGTGGCGCCGTTGTGCCTGCACATCCGGGCGCTCGACCTTGACCGGCACCAGCTGCGGCTGCTGTTCGCGCAGGCGGCGCAGCAGATCGCGCGATGCGGCAATCCCGATCAACCCAATCATGACGGCCACGCCGATCATCAGATGCGTATCCATGAATCCCTCGTGCTTCTGTTGTTGCGATATTGCCGAATGGCGGAAAATCCAGCGCCTCCGGTGCAATACCGCAGCGCATGAACGACACGTTAGCAAATCGATCGCGCGGTGAAAGTAAGGAAATGTTGCGGCGCGGCAGATATGTAACAGTCGGTCACACCCCCGCGCCCCGCACGGTCAACCTTTGTCAACACGCGCGCGCAGCACGGTTTTACACCCGCGCGAACTCGCGCAATTCAGCGTGATCCGCGGCCAGCGTGGCGGGCAGCTCGTCGCGCAGGAACTCGACCCACGTGCGGATTTTCGCGTCCAGATACTGCCGGGACGGGTACAACGCGTACAGATTCATCTCCTGCGACGTGTATTCCGGCAACAGCCACACCAGTTCACCACTTCGCAAGCCGCTGATTGCCGAGTAGATCGGAATCAGCCCGACGCCCATGCCGCGGCACACGGCCACCGCCATGGCTTCGGCCACGTTCACCTGGAAGGTGGTCGCGCCGAGGGCGATCGTTTCCTCGCCGTTCGGACCGTCGAAGGTCCATTTGTCGGTCGGAAACACGGGTGTGACCATTTGCATACAGGTGTGGTGCACGAGATCTGCGGGTGTTTGCGGCACGCCGTGCCGCTCCAGATAGGCGGGCGACGCGCACGCAATGCTGAACGCGCTGCCAAGGCGCTGCGACACCAGCCCCGAATCCGGCAGGCTGGTAGCGAGCGTGAGCGAGACGTCAAAGCCTTCGTCGAGCAGATCGGGCATGCGCTGCGCGAGCGTCAGCTCGATATGCACGTCCGGGTAGCGCTCCTGATAGCGGCCCACGGCCGGCACCACATAGTGCTGGCCGAAGCTCGTCATGGCGTGGACCTTGAGTTTGCCGGACGGGCGGGCGTGGGCATCGCTCGCCTCGGCCTCCGCCTGATCCACGTACGCGAGAATCTGCTCGCAGCGCTGCAGATAGCGCTCGCCGGCCTCGGTCAGCGCGATGCGGCGCGTGGTGCGGTTCAGCAGGCGCGTGCGCAGATGCGCTTCCAGATCGGACACCGCGCGCGACGCATAAGCCGTGGTCGTGTTCAGATGCTGCGCGGCACCCGTAAAGCTGCCCGCTTCGACGACGCGGACAAATACGCGCATGTTTTGAAGCGTATCCATAACTTTCCCTTGTGATCGGAAGCGATTGTTACACGATTCGCAAAGGCGATTGTCTCATAACACGTAAAAATGCCTTGCATCTTTACGTGTTATTCCGCAATTGATCAAAAAATATAATGACGCACATGCTTCTATAGTCATTTCTGGAGGAAATCGTGCAGTCTCCGGTACCGAAAGGGATCGCCGCAGCCGCGGTTCTTACGATCCTATTAACAATCGCCGGCTGTGCCAGTACCGGAGGCGTCGCGCCGCAAGCGAGCGGAGTCGAGCCGGCTTCGCTCGATGCGGGCAACGCGATCCGCGCCGCCAATGCGGACGCGCAGTGGCCCGCCGTCGACTGGTGGCGAGCCTATAACGATCCGCAGCTGAACGAATGGATCGACGCCGCGCAAGCGGGCAATCCAAGCCTCGCGGCCGCCCAGGCCCGCGTGCGCGAAGCCATGTCGATGGCGGGCGTGGCCCGTGCGGCGTTGTCGCCGCAAGTCAACGGCAGCCTGTCGATCCAGCGCCAGAAGTGGGCCGACAATCTGTACTACGGCCCGGGCCCGCTCGCGGGCGAGCAATCGTGGAACAACACCGGCACGCTCGGCCTGTCGTATCACCTCGACATCTGGGGCAAGGACAAGAACGCCGCCGAGCGCGCGCTCGACGCCGCTCACGCGAGCTCGGCCGACGCCCGCGCCGCCCAGCTCGAACTGGAAGGCAACGTGGTGCGCACGTATATCGAGATGTCGATGAACTACGCGCTGCTCGACATCGCCAGGTCCACCTTGCAGCAACAGCAGCAGATCGTGGATCTGGCCAACCGGCGGCTCAAAGGCGGCATCGGCACGCAGCTGGAAGTCAGCCAGGCCGAAACGCCGCTGCCGGAATACGAACGGCAGATCGACGAAATCGAGGAAAAAATCGCGCTCGGCCGCAATCAGCTGGCCGCGCTCGCCGGCAAAGGCCCGGGCGCGGGCGATTCGATCCAGCGTCCGACGCTTTCGCTGAACGCGCCGGCCGGGCTGCCGAGCGCATTGCCCGCGGACCTGATCGGCCACCGGCCGGATGTGGTCGCGGCGCGCTGGTCGGTCGCGGCGCAAGCACGCGGCATCGACGTCGCCAAGGCCGACTTCTATCCGGACATCAACCTGCTGGCGTCAATCGGCGGGTACGCGGCGATGGGGCCGCTGTTCCAGTTCCTGAAGAGCCCGTCGCATAGCTGGAGCGCAGGGCCGGCGCTGTCGCTGCCGATTCTCGACGGCGGCCGTCTGCGTTCGCAACTCGGTGCGGCCTCCGCGGGCTATGACGAAGCCGTCGACCGCTATAACCAGTCGATTGTCGGCGCGCTGAAGGACATTTCCGATCAGGTGATCCGGATCCGCTCGCTGGCGACCCAGGCGGAAGACGCCGACCGTTCGGTCGCGACCGCCCGCAAGAACTACGATCTGTCGCGTGAAGGTTACCGGCGCGGCCTGACCGACTATCTGAACGTGCTGATCGCGCAAAACCAGTTGCTGCACGCGCAGGAAGGCGTGGCGAAGATCCAGGCGGAACGGCTCGGCGCGCATGCGTCGCTGGTCACGGCGTTGGGCGGTGGACTCGACGATCCGGCCAACGGTCCGCAGGCCAAAGAGACGCTGCCGGCGCACGGCAAGGGCAAAACGGTGGCGCCCGGCTCGACCGCCAGCACCCAGCCTGCCAGGTCGGGAAGCTGACCATGTCCGCCTCCCCTTTTTCCGCGCCGCGTCCGGCGTCGTTCGCAGCGTTATACGCGGCCGCCGTCGACTGGGCGCGTAACGACGGCCTGACCTGGATCTATCTGTTCAAGGCGCTTGCCGCCTGCTTCCTCGCGCTCGGCGTCGCGATGAAGCTCGACCTGCCGCAGCCGCGCACGGCGATGACCACCGTGTTCATCGTGATGCAGCCGCAAAGCGGCATGGTGTTCGCGAAGAGCTTCTACCGGATCTGCGGCACCCTCGTCGGTCTCGTCGTGATGCTCGCGTTGATCGGCCTGTTCGCGCAGCAGCCGGAACTGTTCATCGTCGCGACCGCGGTCTGGGTCGGCGTCTGCACCGCGGGCGCCGCGCGCAACCGCAACTTCAGGTCGTACGGTTTCGTGCTGGCGGGCTACACCGCCGCGCTGATCGGCATCCCCGCTTCGCAGCATCCGGACGGCGCGTTTCTGAGCGCGCTCACGCGGGTGGCCGAGGTGGTGGTCGGCATCGTTTGCGCGGGCGCGGTGAGCGGCCTCGTGTTTCCGCGCTTCGCCGGCATGCAGATGCGTGGCGCCGTGCGGGCGCGCTTCTCGGCATTCGTCGAGTATGTATCGGCGTCGCTCGCCGGCCACAACGACCGCGCGCAGATCGAAGCGACCAATGCGCGCTTTGTCGCCGATATCGTCGGCTTCGAGGCGGCGCGCAGCGTGGCCGTGTTCGAGGGCCCCGACTCGCGCATGCGCGGCGGCCGTCTCGCGCGTCTGAACAGCGAGTTCATGACCGCCTCGACGCGCTTTCACGCGCTGCACCAGTTGATGAACCGCTTGCGCAACGCGAACACAAGCGGCGCGTCGATCGCGATCGATGCGCTCGAACCGTACTTCCGCGAAATTGCCCCCCTGCTCGCGAAATCCGGCGAGCCGGTGTTGACCGCCGCGGATGCCGTTCACGCCGCCGCGCAACTCGAGGCCTTCAAGGCCGAGTTGCCCAAGCGCATGCGCGCGACCCGCGCGGAACTGGAAGTGCATCCCGACGCGCCGCTGCTCGACTTCGACACCGGCGCCGAACTGCTGTATCGCTTCATCGACGATCTGCATGCCTATGCGGCCACGTATGCGTCTCTCTCAGTCGATACGCACGAGCGCGAGCGCTGGATCGAGCGTTATGAACCGAAGACGAACGCGATCGCGGCAAGCGTGTCGGGCGTGCGCGCCGCCATCGTGATGACGGTGCTCGGCGCGTTCTGGATCGCGACCGCGTGGCCGAGCGGTTCGACCTTGACGCTGACCGCCGCGGCCGTGTGCGCGCTGGCATCGTCGTCGCCGAATCCGAAACGCACGGCGTTCCAGATGGCCGGCGGCACGCTGGTCGCCACGGTGATGGGGATGATCGCGGTGTTCGGCGTGTTTCCGCACATTGACGGCTTCCCGCTGCTGTGCGCCGCGCTCACGCCGTTCCTGCTGCTCGGCGTGTTCATGACGACACGGCCCGCGCTGGCCGGCTACGGCATCGGCTATTGCATCTTCTTCTGCTTCCTGGCCGGCCCGGACAACGTGATTCACTACGACCCGAGCAGCTTCATGAACGATTCGCTGGCGCTCGTGCTGTCGATGCTGGTGGCATCGATCGCGTTCGCGGTGCTGTTGCCGCCCTCGACGCCCTGGCTGCGCAACCGCCTGCTGATGGATCTGCGCCGACAGGTGGTGCTGGCGAGCCGCGCGGGTATGCGCCGGGTGCGTTCGCGCTTCGAGAGCGGCGCGCGCGACCTGATGTTCCAGATCAACGCGCTTGCGCAGCACGAGCCCGAACTCAAGCGCGACACGTTGCGCTGGCTCTTCTCGGTGCTCGAAGTGGGCAACGCGGTGATCGACCTGCGCCGCGAACTGGCGGCGCTGCCGGCCGACGCGCGCTATGCGAAGTCGATGCCGTGGCGCGGCTCGTTGCGTGCCATGCGAGACGCACTGGCCGCGCTATTCGAGCGGCCGCGTGAAGACCGCTTCGACCGCGCGCTCGCCGCGACCAGCGACGCGATCACCGCGGTTCAGCAGGTGCTGGCCGCTTTCGCGCCGCCGCGTGAAGAACGGCACCAACTGCAACGCATTTTGAGTCAACTGCATTTCATTCGTACCGCGCTGCTCGATCCGCAATCGCCGCTTGAATCGCTGATGAGCGGACGTGCCGGCGCGTCAGAAGGAGTTCGTCATGCCACGTGATATCGCCGTGTTGGACGCGTACGTGCCGGCCATCGTGCTGCTGTTCATCGCGGGCGCCGCGCTTACCTGGGTGCTGGACCGCGTGATCGCCCATACGGGCCTGTATCGCGTGGTGTGGCATCCGTCCTTGTTCCGGGCCAGCTTGCTCGTGTGTGTGTGCGGCGTGCTCGGCCTCGCCGTTTATCGTTGATAAGAGTCGAAACATGACCATCCGAAATATTGTGGGCTTCGTCGCGACAGCCGTTATTTTTATCGTCGCGATTCTGATTGGACGCATGCTGTGGGTTCATTACATGGACGAACCGTGGACGCGCGACGGTCGCGTGCGCGCCGAGATCGTGAATATCGCCCCGGACGTTTCCGGCGCGATTGTCGATCTGCCAGTGAAGGACAATCAGCTGGTGAAGAAAGGCGATCTGCTGATGCAGATCGACCCATCGCACTATCAGCTTGCGGTTGAGCAAGCCCAGGCTGCGGTCGCCGCGCGCAAGGCCGAACTGCAGATGAGGCGCGATGACGCGCAACGGCGTGCGGATATGGATGCGCTGGTCGTGTCGAAAGAAAACCGTGAGAATGCCACGCACACGGCTTCGGCCGCCGAGGCTTCCTATCAGCAGGCTTTGGCGACGCTCGATGCGGCCAAGCTGAATCTCGAACGCACGCGGGTGGTGTCGCCGGTCGACGGGTATGTGACGAACCTGAGCGTGTTCCGCGGCGACTATGCGACGGTGGGTTCGGCCAAGCTGGCGATTGTCGATAGCCACTCGTTCTGGGTGTATGGCTATTTCGAGGAAACCAAGCTGCCGCATGTGCGCGTCGGCGATAAGGCCGAGGTTCGGCTGATGAGCGGCGGCACGCTGCAGGGGCATGTCGAGAGTATTTCCCGAGGGATCTATGACCGGGATAATCCTGAAAGCCGTGAACTGCTTGCCGATGTGAATCCGACTTTTAACTGGGTGCGGTTGGCGCAGCGCGTGCCTGTGCGGGTGAAGATCGATTCGGTGCCTGACAATGTCGTGTTGGCTGCGGGGATTACCTGCACGGTTGTGGTTACGCCTGGGAGCGCCAAGGCTGGGTGATTCGTTTGGGCCTGCTCGGCGGGGTTTTTTTGGGGTGTTGGCCTTTCCTTGCTTTCTTCGTGGTCTATTAGTGTTGCCCCTGTGCGGGGCAATGCTCTCAACTTAAGCCCCGCTGCATCAAGCGAGTTTGTACGCGAGATGGAAGTGGGGCTTGGCTTTTCTGGGTGCTCTTGGATAGGAGCGTGAGGGCTGTATCCGGCATCGGGTCTGGTGGATCACTTCCAGCACACCGACGAGGCCGTCCAGACAGCGCTGGATGCGCAGAAGACACGCGCCGAGGATGGGCTTGAGTGCGCCCAGTGCATACACCCGATTAGGACGGCTGGCATGTCTGTCGTCGTGCGGCGCATCGAGATCGCTGAGCAGGGTCAACAGGTTGTCGGCGAGGATTTTTGCGCCGAATAGCGCGTCAAGTTCGGCCTGCACGCTGGCGCACATGCCGGACATCATCAGCGCGGCCATGCGCGGCAAGGTCAGTGTGCGATTGCGGGTAAAGGCGGTGGGAGAACGACGCACGCGATCGGCGAGCGCCGGATCGAACAGGAATTCGGAGAACTCAGCCAGAAGCCGCGAGGACGCTGGCATTTGAGTTCATATCGTTGATTAATCAGTGAGTTATGCGATGAAGTTTACAGGGGCAATGCCTCGTTTACAAGCTCTTTGGGGCTTAAGTTGAGAGCATTGCCCCGCACAGGGGCAACGCTAATAGACCACCAGGAAAGCAAGGAAAGGCCAACACCCCAAAAAACCCCGCCGACCAGGCCCCCCACTTATAACCTGAACTTCCCCACCATCACCTTCAACCCCCGCGCCTGATCGTCCAACGACCTGGCCGCGGCCGTCGCCTCTTCCACCAACGCCGCATTCTGCTGCGTCCCGGAATCCATCTGCGTCACCGCGAGGTTGATTTCTTCGATCCCGGCGCTCTGCTCGGACGAAGCTGCCGAAATCTCGCCCATGATGTCGGTCACGCGCTTCACGGCCTTGACGACTTCATCCATAGTCTGCCCGGCATCCTGAGCGAGCGTCGACCCATTGCTCACCCGTTCGACCGAGGTACTGATCAAGCCTTTGATCTCCTTGGCGGCCGCCGCGCTCCGCTGCGCCAGATTACGCACTTCCGCTGCGACCACGGAAAATCCGCGTCCTTCCTCTCCGGCACGCGCGGCCTCGACCGCCGCGTTCAGCGCGAGAATATTGGTCTGAAACGCAATCCCCTCGATCACGCCGATGATGTCGCCGATACTGCGCGCGCTGTCGTTGATCTCGTTCATCGTCGCGACCACCCGGCTCACCACCTCGCCGCCCTTCTCCGCGATCTCCGATGCGTTATTGGCCAGCGTGCTGGCCTGCTTCGCATTGTCGGCATTCTGGCGCACGGTCGAGGTCAATTGCTCCATGCTGGTGGCGGTGCGCTCGAGCGCCATCGCCTGTTGCTCGGTGCGCTGCGACAGGTCGAGATTACCCATCGAAATCTCGCCCGATGCCGTCGCAATCGCGTCCGCGCTCGATGCAATGTCGGCGACCGTCGTCGCGAGGCCGCTTTGCATGTCTTGCAGCGCGAACAGCATGCTCGACCTGTCCTTGCGACCCAACGCGATCTCGACAGACAGATCGCCCGCCGCGATCCGGCTGGCAATTTCCTTCGCGTACGCCGGTTCGCCGCCGAGCTGGCCGGCAAGGCGCCGCACCACCCACTCGCTGATGCCGAACGCGAGCACGATCAGGCCGAGCGTCGCGACCGCGATCATCACGAACGACGAGTGGTAAATGAAGCCCGACGCCTCGATGGTCGCCTTCGCCGCCGTGCCGCGCTGCGCGACGAGTTCGTCGACGAGTTTTTCGAGCTTGCCGGTTTCGACCAGCAGCGACACGTCCTGCGTGCCGACCTGCCAGTTCATCTGGGAGAGATCGAGCGGCTGCGCCTTCACGAGCGTCACGAAGTCGCGCAGATGTCCGCTCCACGCCGTCACGGCGGCGGCGAATTTCTTCTGCTGGTCGACGGCCTTCGCGTCGGAGGCGTCGACGTACTGTTGCAGCGTACCGAGTTGCGTGGCGAGACCGCTCAAGCCCGTCTCGATGTCGGCACCGAGATCGTCGCGTTCTTTCGCGGTGGTCGCGGTGAGCAGCATTTTTTGCGCGCGGCTCGCGCGCAGCATGTAGCCGCGCGCCTCTTCGGCCGCACGGCTGGCAACGTGCCCCTGATCGTAGATGGATTGGGCGGATGCATTCAGGCGGCTGATCTGGGTCAACGCAAACACGCCGATCAGCAGCGTTCCGATCAGCAGCACGGCAAACGCGAGGCGCAGCATCGCCTTCACCGACAAACCCTTGAACCTGACCGCGCGCGAACGGCTGCGCTCGCCCTGCGGCGGCGTCTTGCCGGCCGCTTCTCCCTCCGGTACGAACCCCGCGCCCGTCTGGCCACCCAGCGAAACTGCTTTCATATTCCCCGTCCCCACGTGTAGACCTGCCGGAAAGGTCGGTTCCGGCATTGCTGCTCATCTCTCCGGGTCTACGGCACAACGTCTGCGATCTTTAGCGTCGCTCGCGCAATGCCGGTCGTGTGTCACCCGGTCCTCGACGCGCCGCCTCGTAAGCCTCGCGCCCGCGACCGGTTTTATACATGGCCAAAAATCGCCGGGTTGGTATTTATCGGACGAGATGCCGTCGGCGCGGAAGCGTCGCAATACCTCATTGCTGGCACCGCCGCGGTGCGCGCGCCGCCCCGTTTCGGCGCGCGCACGCTGTCCCTCCTCCGCGCCGCCTGTCCGATTCGCGACAAAACTTGTCCTTACAATTCAGTCAAGCCACATTAAACTTCGACAAATAACTGACTTCGCCAAAAACCGCGTCGACATGTCGCAGCACTGAAAACGGTGTTTGAACCGCACCGCGGCGTCAGATCACTCTTTCTCCTCTCTCATCCAGCGTATGCAAACGAGCCTCGAAAAAAGCGCCCTCGCCGGCGCGCCGACCGGCACCGCAACCGCCGCCACCGCCGCGCAGCCGGCCGCCAGCGTCCAGCGCACGGTCTACTCCGTGCTCGGCGCAATCAGCTTTTCGCATTTGCTCAACGACATGATCCAGTCGTTGATTCTCGCGATCTACCCGATGCTGAAAGACAACTTCTCGTTGTCGTTCGGACAGATCGGCCTGATTACGCTGACCTACCAGATCACCGCGTCGCTGCTGCAGCCGCTCGTCGGCATCTATACGGACAAGCATCCGAAGCCGTATTCGCTGCCCGTCGGCATGGGCTTCACGCTCGCCGGCCTGCTGCTCATGTCGGTCGCGCCCAGTTTCGGCGTGCTGCTGGTGGCGGCGGCGCTGGTCGGCTGCGGCTCGTCGGTGTTCCATCCGGAATCGTCACGGGTGGCGCGCATGGCGTCGGGCGGCCGTCACGGGCTTGCGCAGTCGCTGTTCCAGGTGGGCGGCAATGCGGGTTCGTCGCTCGGGCCGCTGCTCGCCGCGTTGATCGTGATTCCGCACGGCCAGCGCAGCATTGCGTGGTTCTCGGTGGCGGCGCTCGTCGCGATCGTCGTGCTGACGCAGATCGGCCGCTGGTACAAGCAGCATCCGTCGGCGAAGAAGGCGCGCGGCGCGGCCGGCCATGCCACGCTCTCGCGCAGCAAGGTCATGTTCGCGATGGGCGTGCTGATCCTGCTGGTGTTCTCGAAGTACTTCTATCTCGCCAGCATCAACAGCTACTTCACCTTCTATCTGATCGACAAATTCCATCTGCCCGTGCAGGCCGCGCAGGTCCACCTGTTCGTGTTCCTCGCGGCGGTCGCGGCGGGCACGGTGATCGGCGGGCCGATCGGCGACCGGATCGGCCGCAAGTATGTGATCTGGGTGTCGATTCTCGGCGTGGCGCCCTTCACGCTGCTGCTGCCCTACGCCAACCTGTTCTGGACCGGCGTGCTGACGGTGATCATCGGGGTGGTGCTGGCCTCCGCCTTCTCGGCGATTCTCGTGTATGCGCAGGAGTTGATCCCCGGCAAGGTGGGCATGGTCGCGGGCCTGTTATTCGGCTTCGCGTTCGGCATGGGCGGCATCGGCGCGGCCGTGCTCGGGCAGTTGGCCGATGCGACCAGCATCACCTATGTGTACAAGGTCTGTTCGTTCCTGCCGCTGATCGGCGTGCTGACGGTGTTTCTGCCGGATGTGGAAGGCAAGCGCGCGAAGGCCTGACCGGCATCACGGAAGGGGCATCGGGAGAAAGGCGCCGCGGCGCCTTTTTTCTAGCGCGCCGCTCATGGTGAACCCGCGTTGTCCGCCGAGCCGCGCGTGCTCTATGCTTGTGCGGATACCCGCGTTGTTCTCGCGCCGCGCCACACGGCAGCGCGCCCCGACATGCGTTCACTCACGCAGCAGAAGGATCGCCGCAGATGACCAGCTATCGCGACTTCCATCGCCGTTCGATCGAGCACCCCGAGGCATTCTGGCGCGACGAAGCGCGGCGCATCCACTGGCAGACGCCGTTCGACACGGTGCTCGACCGTTCGAATCCGCCGTTCGCGCGCTGGTTCGTCGGCGGCCGCACGAATCTCTGCCACAACGCGGTGGACCGTCATCTGGCCGAGCGCGCGCAGCAGAACGCGCTGGTGTATGTCTCGACGGAAACCGGCATCGAGCGGCGCTACACCTACGCCGAACTGCACGCGGAAATCAATCGCATGGCCGCGGTCATGCGCTCGCTCGGCGTGAAGCGTGGCGACGTCGTCCTGCTCTATTTGCCGATGATCCCCGAGGCCCTGTTCGCGATGCTCGCGTGCGCGCGGCTCGGCGCGATTCATTCGGTGGTGTTCGGCGGCTTCGCCGCGCCGAATCTCGCGGCCCGCATCGACGATGCGAAGCCCGTGCTGATCGTCACCGCCGACGCCGGCGCGCGCGGCGGCAAGGTGATCGACTACACGCCCCTCGTGGACGAAGCGCTCGCCCGCGCGAGCCACAAGACGCCGCGCGTTTTGCTGATCGACCGGCAACTCGCGCCCGAGCGCCTCAACGCGAGCTACCTGGTCGCCTACGAACCGCTGCGCGAACAGTTTTTCGACGCCCACGTGCCGTGCGAGTGGCTCGAATCGAACGAGCCTTCCTATGTGCTGTACACGTCGGGCACGACCGGCAAGCCGAAGGGCGTGCAGCGCGACGTCGGCGGCTATGCGGTCGCGCTGGCCGCGTCGATGGAACATATCTTCCAGGGCAAGCCGGGCGACACGATGTTCACCGCCTCCGACGTGGGCTGGGTGGTCGGCCATAGCTATATCGTCTACGCGCCGCTGATCGCGGGCCTCACCACGGTGATGTACGAAGGCACGCCGATCCGCCCGGACGGCGGCATCTGGTGGCGGCTCGTCGAGCATCACAGGATCAATCTGATGTTCACCGCGCCGACCGCCTTGCGCGTGCTGAAAAAGCAGGACCCGGCGTTCCTGAAGAAAGCCGATCTGTCGAGCCTGCGCGCGCTGTTCCTTGCCGGCGAGCCACTCGACGAACCGACCGCCGCATGGATCGCCGACGCGCTCGGCAAGCCGGTGATCGACAACTACTGGCAGACCGAAACCGGCTGGCCGATGCTGGCCATTCCGCGCGGCGTCGAAGCGCTGCCCACCAAGCTCGGCTCGCCCGGTGTGCCGTCGGCGGGTTTCAATCTGACCTTGCGCAACGAGCTGACCGGCGAGCCTTGCCCGGCCGGCGAAAAAGGCGTGCTCACGCTGGCCTATCCGCTGCCGCCGGGCTGCATGTCGACGGTATGGGGCGACGACCGTCGCTTCGTCAGCACGTACTGGTCAAGCGTTCCGAACCAGCAGGTCTATTCGACCTTCGACTGGGGCGTGCAGGACGAGGACGGCTACGTGACGATCCTCGGCCGCACCGACGACGTGATCAACGTCGCCGGTCACCGGCTCGGCACGCGCGAGATCGAGGAAGCGCTGTCGAGCCACGCGGCCGTCGCGGAAGTGGCGGTGGTCGGCGTGGCGGACGCGCTCAAGGGCCAGGCGGCGATGGCCTTCGTGGTGCTGCGCGACGCGCAGGCCTATGCCGACGCGAAAAAGCGCAGCAAGCTGGAAACCGAACTCATGGCGACGGTGGACCGTCAGCTCGGCGCGATTGCGCGGCCGACGCGGGTCGTCGTGGTGCCGATGCTGCCGAAGACGCGCTCCGGCAAGCTATTGCGACGCGCGATCGCGGCACTCGCCGAAGGGCGCGAACCGGGCGATCTGCCGACCATCGAGGATCCGGCGGCTTTGCAGCAGGTGCGCGAGGCGCTGGGCGACGCCAGCGACAAGTAGCATGCAACGGGCGCGCCGGGTCGACGCGCGCGCCATTGTCGTCGTGAGCGCCGGCAAAACGCGCTCGACGCCATCCGTCAGACTCGTGAACTCCGCGCCTGCAGAAACCGCGTCAGAATCGCGTTCGAATACGTCCCGGCAATCTCCGTGAGAAACGACACGAACGACGCCGGCGCGTGATCGTCCGCGGTATCCGAGATGGTGCGCACGACCGCGCATGGCACGCCGTATTCGTGACACACCTGCGCGATGGCCGCGCCTTCCATCTCCACCGCGAGCGCATTCGGCAGCGCATCGCGCAAAGCGCGAACGCCCGCCGCGCTCGCCACGAACTGATCGCCGCTGATGATCAAACCGCGATGTACGCGCGGCTCGCGCGTACCGAAACGCGCTGCCGAGGCCGCGCCCTCTTGCGCGACGAAGCATTCGCAGGCCGCCGCCAACTGCCCGGCCAATGCCGCATCGGCGCTGAAATGCGAGATGCCCAGCAACGGCACTTCGAAACGCGGAAACAACGGCGATGCGTCGAGATCGTGCTGAAGCAGCGTGTCGGCGACGACGATATCGCCCACCCGCACCTCGGTCCCCACGCCGCCGGCCACGCCGGTGAACACGATCGCTTCCACGTCGAACGCGTGGATCAGCGCGCTGACCGTGGCCGCCGCCGCGACCTTGCCGACGCGCGCCAGCGTGACGACGCACGGCGCGCCGTGAACGGTGCCCAGGTGATAGTTTCGCTGACCGTGCGTGATGGTGCGCACGCCGGCCTCGGCACGCATCGCTTCGAGCAGATCGCCGAGTTCTTGCGGCAAAGCCGCCAGAATCCCGAGCGGCCGATGCGAAACCGGCGCGCCGCCGCGGTTCGGGTCGAGCGCGGACGTGCGCGCGGCCATGGTGCCTGCGTCAGCCGCTCCTGCCCCGGCCACTCGCGTGCCGGCCGCGCCCGCGTCAGCCGTTCCTGTGCCGGGCGCGCCCATCCCCGGCATGCCGGCGTCCGCCCCGCTCATTCCACCGCCTGCAGTTTGGCGACCGCGAGCGCCAGCCACTTCTCGCCGTGCCGCTTGAATTTGACCTGCGCCTTCGCGTCGGTGCCGCCGCCTTCGAGCGCGGTGATCGTGCCTTCGCCGAACTTGGTATGGAACACCTGTTGTCCCACGCGGAAACCCGTTTCCGCCGCACGCTGTTCATTGGCGAACGCGGGCAACTGCGCCGGTGTGGATGAGGCAGGTCCCGTATAACCCGGCCGCGCGAACCAGTCGCGCCCATAGCCCGCGTTGTCCGAACGGCCGCCCCAACGCGCGCCCGCCTCGACTTTCGGCGTGAGCCACTTGAGCGTTTCCTGCGGCAGTTCGTCGAAGAAACGCGAGCGGATGTTGTAACGGGTCTGGCCGTGCAGCATGCGGCTTTGCGCGAAGGACAGATACAGCCGCTCCTTCGCCCGCGTGATCGCCACGTACATCAGGCGGCGCTCTTCCTCCAGACCGTCCGATTCCATCGCGCTGTTCTCGTGCGGGAACAGCCCCTCTTCGAGACCGGTGATGAACACCGCCGTGAATTCGAGGCCCTTGGCGGCGTGCACCGTCATCAGTTGGACGGCCTCCTGGCCGGCTTGCGCCTGGTTGTCGCCCGCTTCGAGCGACGCGTGCGACAGGAAGCCGGCGAGCGGCGTCATCGTGTCCGGGTTTTGCGCGGGATCGGCGATGCCCGGTGCGTCGAGCACGACGGTATTCGGATCGTCGGTGGCGACGGCCAGTTCGGGTGCGGCGGTCGCGCCCGGACGCAGCGGAATGGAGCGCGCCGGCGTGTCCATGCCGTAGCCCTCTTCGCTGACGAACGCGGCGGCCGCGTTGACCAGTTCCTGCAAGTTCTCCAGCCGGTCCTGGCCTTCGCGCTCGTTCTGGTAGAACTCCGCGAGGCCGCTGGTGCGGACCACGTACTCCACGGTTTCCGGCAGGCTCATCTGCTGCGTTTCCGCGCGCATCTTGCCGATCAGGTTCGCGAAGCCCGCGAGGCTCGAACCCGCCTTGCCCGCGACGTACGGAATCGCCGCGGCCATCGAGCAGTTGTACAGGCGCGCCGCGTCCGCGAGTTGCTCGATGGAGCGCGCGCCGATGCCGCGGGTCGGGAAATTGACGACGCGCGCAAACGCGGTGTCGTCGTTCGGATTGTCGATCAGGCGCAGATAGGCGAGCGCGTGCTTGACTTCCTGGCGCTCGAAAAAGCGCAAGCCGCCGTACACGCGGTACGCGATGCCCGCGTTGACCAGCGTGTGTTCGATCGTGCGCGACTGGGCGTTGCTGCGATAGAGAATCGCGATTTCGCTGCGCGACGTGCCGGTGCTGATCAGCGCCTTGATTTCCTCGACGATCCAGCCGGCTTCCTGCGAATCGGTCGCGGATTCATACACGCGCACCGGTTCGCCGTGGCCCGCGTCGGTACGCAGATTCTTGCCCAGACGCCGCGAGTTGTTGGCGATCAGCTGATTGGCGGCGTCGAGAATATGGCCGTGCGAGCGGTAGTTCTGCTCGAGCTTGATCAGGTGGCGAACGTTGAACTCGTGTTCGAAGTCGCGCATGTTGCCGACGTTCGCGCCGCGGAAAGCGTAGATCGACTGGTCGTCGTCGCCGACCGCGAAGATCGAGTTGGTCTGGCCCGCCAGCAGCTTGAGCCACGCGTATTGCAGCTTGTTGGTGTCCTGGAACTCGTCGACCAGAATGTGCTTGAAGCGCGCCTGGTAGTGGGCGCGCAGCGGCGGATTGTGCGCGAGCAGCTCGTAGCAGCGCAGCAGCAATTCCGGAAAGTCGACGACGCCTTCGCGCTGGCACTGCTGGTCGTAGGCTTCGTAGAGTTCGACGAATTTGCGGTTGAAGTTGTCCGTGGCGTCGACGTCTTTAGGCCGCAGGCCTTGTTCCTTCGCGTTGTTGATGAAGTACTGGAGATTTTTCGCCGGGTACTTTTCGTCGTCGATATTGAGGCCCTTCATCAGACGCTTGATCGCGGACAGCTGGTCCGCGGTATCGAGAATCTGGAAGGTGGCCGGCAGGCCGGCGTCGCGATGATGCGCGCGCAGCATGCGATTGCACAGACCGTGGAAGGTGCCGATCCACATGCCGCGCGTGTCGATCGGCAGGAGCGCGGACAGGCGCGACATCATTTCACGGGCGGCCTTGTTGGTGAAGGTCACCGCCAGAATCGTGGCGGGTGAGGCCAGCCCATGCTGGATCAGCCAGGCGATGCGCGTGATCAGAACGCGGGTCTTGCCGCTGCCCGCGCCGGCGAGAATGAGCGCCGGCTCGTTGGGGAGCGTGACGGCGGCGTGTTGTTCGGGGTTTAGATTGGCTAGCAGGTCGGGCATTTGTCTGGAGGGGCGGCAGGTCGTTCGACATTATATGCCCCCGGGAGGAATGGCTTTTTCGTCGTCACGGCGCTTTTGTCTGTGCGGGTTCGGGTGTGCCGCTTCACGGCCTCAACTGTTGGTGGACTGGCATTGCGCGTGAACGGGCAGCCCCTCGCCCGCAGGGCATGCCCGCGCCCGGTAAGTCGCCTACGGGGTGCTCAGGGATTCGAGCTCAGTATTTTTTGAATGTCTTCCACTCGCGCATCAATCAGATTGGCAATGAATGACGCGCTCACACCGCTTCTGTGCGCCAGATTTCGGATTTCAGCTTTATCGGCCTCGCTGAGCGCAGTCGTTCCATGATGAGACAGTTGCGCTGTGGGGACGTCCATAACATCGTCCTGCGGTGCCACGAGTGGTAAATCCCCCTCGTGCAAACGCTCGATCGCCGCGTAAGGTTGATTGAGTTGCGCAGCAACGTCCTTAAGACTCCCGCCTTCATTCATTGCACGAACCGCCTCGATTTCCTGCTCTGGAGAAAGCGGTGGAATCCACTCGTAATGATCGCCACGTCCCAGCGACATATCGGATGACGTACCCGGTTGTGGAAACCGCGAGCGAGCTATATAGCCACCCGCATACTGCTGCTCGACAAGCGCAACCGTACTTTCGGGCAAGTCGGTCGCCTTGGCGAGATCGCCGGTCGTCAGGCAATAGTCCACATTGCTGAGTATCCGTGCGATGTCGTCCAGTTGCTCCGGCGTCACCGAATCCATGGTTTGCGTCTGGAATTCATTAACAAGGCTACGGGCCTTCCACGGAGAAATGCCGAGTTTCGCGGCAACCTCCTCTTTGTCATAACCCTTCTCGAACATGTCCATTGCCGCATCCCGGTCTTTCGAAGTGAAATGGCTGTCATGTGTACCTTCGCGTATACCGTCGGTCAGACGCCTGACATAGTCGGGATGCATGTCTAGCGACTCGGCCACCTCTTCGGCGGACTTTCCTTGCTCCAGAAGCTCCCTCGCCAACGAATCTCTTGCCATCCGGTGTTCGTTGGCAATCCCCCGCACGGTTTCAAATGGAAGTTTCAGATCCCGTGCAATTTCTCTGGAAGTTTTGCCCTCGTCCAGTTGCTGAATCGCCGCTGTCCGGTTTTCCGGCGTCGTATTCCACCACGACCTTTTGTAAGTAGCGGGGTTGTAATTGACGAGAATGTCGCTGACTTTACTCTTCGAGAACTTGAGCGCGTCGGCAATATGGACATTGGTCTTCCCCTGGTCTTTCAGTGCAAATATCTGGTCGATCTGCTCCGGCGTCACGCCCTTGGGCATGGCAGCAACGATTCCCTCCTGCTTCGCGATCGTCGAAATCGTCGCTTGAGACACGCCCGTCTGCGCGGCGATTTCTCGTTTCAACACGCCCTCCTCGAGCAGTTTGATGATTGTCTGGCGATCTCCGTCCGAAGTTTTCAGGGTGCGCAGAGATGCGGCGGCAGTAAGGGGGATCTTGTGTTTCTCGGCAATTTTGAATACCGAACCTGCCGATATATCTAATTGCCGCGCTATTTCTCGACGCGACATATCTTTCTTCAGCATTTGAATCACTTTCTCGCGGATTTCCGGCGTAATCACAGTGCGACCAGACATAGCTCCGGCAGATGACGCGATACCGGCTTCCTTGGCGATCCTGCCGACAGTCGTTTGGGATACGCCAAATTGCGCGGCTATCTGCCCACGTGACACGCCGTCTTTCAACAACTTGACAATATCTCGCCTGGTTCCGTCTGAGATTGGTACATATTTAAAAGAAGCAGCGGCAAGCGAGGTAATTTTTTCTTGTTTGGCAATTCTGCGTACCGACCCTTCAGATATTCCCAATTTCTTTGCGATTCCGCCGCATGACAAGTCCTCTTCATTCAATAGCCTGATGACTTCCTGCCGGACTTCATCACTAATTTTTTTTCCTGCCGCTCCGCCCCTCAGCCCCACTTCACGATCAAGCTCCCACTTCTGCGTTGTCTCATTCAGGCGGACGGGGTATTGCGGCTTCAAATCCGCCCCTTTGTTAAACACCCGCCAACTGTCTGTATCCCGGTCAAAACGGGCGTGATAAGCCTTTCCGCCAAGTTCGATATACCGGTCACCTTTGGCATCCACCAGGATGCCTCGGGTCGGGCCCGCACGGAGATCCTTCAACGATACGTCGGGATCGGCGTAATTCACCAGCGATCCATGGGGCCCGTCCGCCACGCTCTGGTGCGCGAGCAGGCTGGTGGGATCCACGGCTGGACCAGCCTCGGCCAGGGTCTTCTCCAGCAGCGCCTGTTCCGCTGCCCTCGCGTCGCGACTCAAGGTCTGTTCTGCCTGCAGGCCCTCCAGAACGCCTTTACCCGCTGACTGAACCAGACCTTTGCCGGCAGTGGCGCCGCCCTCTCCAGCCAGGTTGGCCGCCTCGGCATCCCGTGCTGCCGCGGAGACCGCTTTGCCCGCGAGACCGATTTCTCTGGCGATACCCCAGCCTTCCCCACCCAGCATGCCGAGGAGCGCCGATCCATAATCGAGGCCCATGCGGACGTTGTCCGGCAAGGTGGAGGGTTGGAGATCGGCCAGCGGAGCTAAAGGCGTCAGGCCGAGCAGCACGCGCTCAACGCCTTCCAGCACCTGCCCGGCCGTCTTTTCCGCCCGCGCCGCGGGGGTGATGGAATCGTCTTTATAAGTGACGTCCTGGAGGACGGCGTTGTACCGGTCGCTGAGATCACGCACGTAGTCGGCGCTCACGGGCGGCAGGTTGCTGAGAATATCCGTATATTTTTTGGCCGCGCCCACGGATTGCGCATTGAGTGGGCCGCTGACATGATCGTGCCAGGTATCCAGTTTGTCCCGCAATGGCGGCGAATCGTGCATGCGTTCTGTAAAGGCCAGAACGACTTTGTCTTTCAACGCGTCCTCGCCCGGGTTGATCTGAAAAAGTTGACGGCCAATCAGTTCGTAGCGCCTCGCGGGATCGGTCTGCGCCTCGGCTTCCCGCAGAATGCGGTCCACTTCACCGTTGGCCTCCTTCCACTGCGCGTGTTCCACGCGCTGGCGTTTGCCGACTTCGACGGAGATTCGCCCTTGCAGTTTGCTTTTCAGGTCGCTGGCTTCGGCGAATATGCTCTCCCTTTCGCCGGCATCCGCCGCCCCTAGAAACTGTTCGCGCAATTTGTCCAGACTGCCCGAGCGTTCCCGGTCCTCCTTGTTCAGATAGGCTTCGCCCATGGGCGGGTTGAACTGGCCTAGCACCCGGTCGACCGGATCGTTGCGAGCCCGGTTGACTTCCTCGCGAACGGTATGCTCCAGACCGGCCAGCTTCTGGTCTAGTACGTAGCGTTTGTCGCCGTCGGTTTCGAGCTGGTAGGCCGCGCCCACTGTGGCAAGAACACCGCCGTAGAATTGCCGCTCGCTATCCGGAAGCTCGGACAGCATGCCTTGCAAATGCGTTTGCCTTTCCTGAAACCGGATCACCTGAGGCGGATATCCGGTCATTTCCTGCTGGATGCCGGCTTCGATTTCCTGCGCAATTCGGGAGTTGGTCTCGCTGCTGCGGTGAGCGTAGCCATCCACCGTGTCGTACTTCCTGTTGAGTTCCTTGAACTCTTCGGTGCTGGCGGCGGGCAGCATATCTGTGGGTTGCGTGACCTGCGGCGCATTCGCGGCCCCGGCGGAAGACTTGCCGTTCAAACCGTTGAGATCCCCTGCCGCAATGGCACCGGCGCGCGCAGGCACAGCCCTCGCAGAACGGTTTTCGCTCGATAAAGCATCCGGCGCTCTGGCTCTCGCAGTCGCATGGCCGACCTGCACCGGCAGCGCCTCGCCGCAGGTCTGGCGCGACGATAAGGCAGCTGATGTGGAAGGCCCTGCCCGACGGCCGGGGGCATCGTTCTTCTTCGACCCTGCCTGCGAAGCGACGGGTGGTGTGACAGCGGGGTTCGGCAAAGCATTTGCGGCGGGCTCGGGCTTACCGGTGTCTTTGTTCGCCTTATATAGATCCTCCCGCACGGGAGAGGTCGAACCGCTTGCCGGGGATATCGTCATTTTTCCAGACTCCGTGTGAAGGAAAGGAAGGCAGCAAACATGAGGAAAGGCGCGGTGCTGCCAGACCCATTGCAGCACGGCCGAGGTGCAGGGATGTGATACCCGCGTGTACTGGCCCGACGACGTTGCGCGTCCGGTTTGACGCAGACGGCGACCCGGACTCGACTCGCATCTCATCGCGCCTCAAACGGCAAAAATCCCCGGCCGCGGAGCGCCGCTTATAATCAGGCATTCTTTGCATTCACCAGCCGAATCGACACAATGAGCGAGACTCCGAGCGACACCACCTCCACGCTTGCAAAAAGCTTCGAGCCCCAGACCATCGAAGCCCACTGGGGCCCCGAATGGGAAAAGCGCGCGTACGCGACGCCCGTCATCCAGGAAAACCGGAAAGATTTCTCAATCCAGCTGCCGCCACCGAACGTCACGGGCACTCTCCACATGGGCCACGCGTTCAACCAGACGATCATGGACGGCCTCACCCGCTATCACCGCATGCTCGGTGAAAACACCCTGTGGGTGCCGGGCACGGACCACGCGGGTATCGCCACGCAAATCGTCGTCGAGCGGCAACTGGACGCGCAAGGCGTCTCGCGCCACGACCTGGGCCGTGAAAAGTTCGTCGAACGCGTCTGGGAATGGAAACAGCAATCCGGCTCGACCATCACGAATCAGGTGCGGCGTCTGGGCGCCTCGATCGACTGGACGCGCGAATATTTCACGATGGACGACAAGATGTCGGCCGCCGTGCGCGACGTGTTCGTACGCCTGTACGAGCAAGGCCTGATCTACCGCGGCAAGCGCCTCGTGAACTGGGATCCGGTGCTGCTCACGGCCGTCTCCGACCTCGAAGTGGTCAGCGAGGAAGAAAACGGCTCGCTCTGGCACATCCAGTACCCGCTCACGGACGGCTCGGGCCATCTGACGGTCGCCACCACCCGACCGGAAACCATGCTCGGCGACACCGCCGTGATGGTCCACCCGGAAGACGAGCGCTACGCGCGCCTGATCGGCAAGACGGTCACGCTGCCGCTGTCGGGCCGCGAAGTGCCGATCATCGCGGATGATTATGTCGACCGCGAATTCGGCACCGGCGTCGTCAAGGTCACGCCCGCGCACGATTTCAACGACTACCAGGTCGGCCTGCGCCACAAGCTGCCGCAAATCGAAATCCTCACGCTCGACGCGAAGATCAACGACAACGCGCCGGAAAAATACCGCGGCCTCGACCGTTTCGAAGCCCGCAAGCAGGTGGTGGCCGACCTCGAAGCGCTCGGCGTGCTCGAATCGGTCAAGCCGCACAAGCTGATGGTGCCGCGCGGCGACCGCACGGGCGTCGTGATCGAGCCGATGCTGACGGACCAATGGTTCGTCGCCATGAGCAAGCCGGCGCCGGAAGGCACCTTCAATCCGGGCAAATCGATCGCCGAAACTGCGCTCGACGTGGTGCGCAGCGGCGAAATCAGATTCGTGCCGGAAAACTGGACCACCACTTACTACCAGTGGCTCGAGAATATTCAGGACTGGTGCATCTCGCGCCAGCTCTGGTGGGGCCATCAGATCCCGGCGTGGTACGGCGAAAACGGCGAAATCTTCGTCGCGAAAACCGCAGAAGACGCGCGCGCCAAGGCCACGGCAGCCGGCTACACGGGCGCGCTCAAGCGCGACGAAGACGTGCTCGACACGTGGTTCTCATCTGCTCTGGTGCCGTTCTCGTCGCTCGGCTGGCCGAATGAAACGCTGGAGCTCAAGCACTTCCTGCCTTCTTCGGTGCTGGTCACCGGCTTCGACATCATCTTCTTCTGGGTCGCGCGCATGGTCATGATGACCACGCACTTCACCGGCAAGGTGCCGTTCGACACGGTGTACGTGCACGGTCTCGTGCGCGACGCCGAAGGCCAGAAGATGTCGAAGAGCAAGGGCAACACGCTCGACCCGATCGACATCGTCGACGGCATCGGCCTCGACGCGCTGGTCGCCAAGCGCACGACCGGCCTGATGAACCCGAAGCAGGCCGCGTCGATCGAAAAGAAGACCCGCAAGGAATTCCCCGACGGCATCCCGGCGTTCGGCACCGACGCATTGCGCTTCACCATGGCCTCGATGGCCACATTGGGCCGCAACGTCAACTTCGATCTCGCGCGCTGCGAAGGCTATCGCAACTTCTGCAACAAGCTGTGGAATGCCACCCGTTTCGTGCTGATGAACTGCGAAGGCCACGATTGCGGCTTCGGCAAGCCGGCGCAATGCGGCGAATGCGGTCCGGACGGACACCTGAACTTCTCGTCGGCCGACCGCTGGATAGTCTCCCGTCTGCAACGGGTGGAAGCGGAAATCGCCAAGGGTTTCGCCGACTATCGTTTTGACAATGTGGCCAACGCCCTATACAAGTTCGTATGGGACGAATACTGTGACTGGTATCTCGAACTCGCCAAGGTTCAGATCCAGACGGGTCAGCCGAACCAGCAGCGCGCAACTCGCCGCACGCTGCTGCGCGTGCTCGAGACGGTGCTGCGCCTCGCGCATCCGGTGATTCCGTTCATCACCGAAGCGCTGTGGCAAAAAGTGGCACCGTTGGCCGGGCGTTATCCCGAAGGCATGGCTGAGGGTGAAGCGTCCATCATGGTGCAGCCTTACCCCGTTGCCGAACCGTCGAAGATCGATGAAGACGCCGAGCAGTGGGCGGCCGACCTGAAAGCAGTGATCGATGCGTGCCGGAATCTGCGCGGCGAAATGAATCTGTCGCCGGCGGTCAAGGTGCCGTTGCTCGCTACCGGCAACGCGGAGCGCCTGCGCACGTTCGCTCCGTACGCCCAGGCATTGGCCCGTTTGTCCGAAGTGCAGATCATTGCCGACGAAGCAAGCCTGGATGCGCAGGCAGATGGCGCGCCAATTGCTATCGTTGGGAATGACAAGCTCGTGCTGAAGGTGGAAATCGATGTGGCAGTCGAGCGCGAGCGGTTGTCGAAGGAGATTGCGCGGTTGAGCACGGAGATCATCAAGTGCAACGGCAAATTGCAGAATGAGAGTTTCGTTGCAAAGGCGCCGCCGGCAGTCGTTGAGCAGGAGCAGAAAAGACTGGCAGAATTCGAAGCCACGGTGGGCAAGCTGAAAGCCCAATTGGCTCGCTTGCCGGCCTGATCGACGCTCCGTGCCCGCCCCCTGAGAGGCGGGCAAGGACCGATAGCTAATTCAGAGGATTCAGGGTAATCACATGCTAAAAGTTACAAAGGCGGTTTTTCCGGTAGCAGGTCTTGGCACCCGGTTCCTCCCTGCCACGAAGGCGAGCCCGAAAGAGATGCTCCCGATCGTCGACAAGCCTTTGATCCAGTACGCGGTCGAAGAGGCGATGGCGGCCGGCATCACCGAAATGATCTTTGTCACGGGCCGCAGCAAGCGCGCGATCGAAGACCATTTCGACAAGTCGTATGAGATCGAAGCTGAACTCCAGGCGCGCGGCAAGGACAAGCTGCTGGAGCTCGTGCGCAGCATCAAGCCGAGCCATGTGGATTGCTTCTACGTGCGTCAGCCGGAAGCGCTGGGCCTCGGCCACGCGGTGCTGTGCGCCGAGAAGCTGGTGGGCGACAACCCGTTTGCCGTGATTCTCGCGGACGACTTGCTGTACGGCACGCCGCCTGTCATGGCGCAGATGATCGAGGTGTTCGATCACTATCACAGCTCGGTGATCGGCGTGGAAGAGATCCCGGCGCAGGAAACCAAGTCGTATGGCATTGTCGACGGCAAGGAATGGGAAGATTCGATCATCAAGATGTCGGGTATCGTCGAAAAGCCGGAACCGAGCGTGGCCCCTTCGAATCTCGGCGTGGTGGGCCGCTACGTGCTCAAGCCGCGCATCTTCGAACATCTGCGCGCGTTGAAGCCGGGCGCGGGCGGTGAATTGCAGCTGACGGACGCGATTCAATCCCTGCTCGCCGACGAACAGGTGCTGGCGTACAAGTATCACGGCACGCGTTTCGACTGCGGCAGCAAGCTCGGCTATTTGAAGGCGACGGTCGAATTCGCCCTGCGTCACCCGGAAGTGGCTGCGGATTTCGAAGAATATCTGCGCACGCGTTCGCCGGTGCTGGAAGGCTGAGCGGGTCCCGCTAGCCTCCCGATAGCGTCGAACCGAAGTAAAAAGGCGCTGTGCCCTGCTTTCGCGGGCACAGCGCCTTTTGTTTTCTCGCGGCTGCCTGGTTGTCTCGCGGCGTGCGCGCCGGTTTCAGCGGCGTTTCATCAGGAAGGTGAAGACTTTGTCTTGCGCCGAGCTTTCGACGATTTCATTGCCCGTTTGCTTGGCAAACGCGGCGAAATCGCGTTGCGAGCCAGGATCGGTGGCCAGCACCTTGAGAATCTGGCCGCTTTCCATGTCGGCGAGCGCTTTCTTCGCGCGCAAAATGGGCAGCGGGCACATCAGCCCGCGCGCATCGACTTCCTTGTGAATCTGAATTTGCATCGACGATGACCTTCGGGGACAGGGCGTCGTTCGCGACGCCGGACGGAGGCTTGAATTCTACCGCAGGGGGCGCGGGGGTGCTGGGGCGCGGGGTTGTGTCGGTGTTTCTTTTGGGGTTGGCCTTTCCTTGATTTGTAAGTGGTCTATTGGCATCTTCATCTCGGCGCCCATTGCGCGCTCGATGAGTGCCTTGTTGAATGCCAGCATCAGGTCCTGGACCTCGCCGGGCGTCATGGACCTATCCGCGATTTCGTGGGCGGGGCATATCATGAGGGATCAAGGTCATGGATATGCCGATGAAAAAGAAACGGACAGCAGCGTCTCAGGCAGCGGCCCGCGGGCCGCTGCCTGAACTGCCAG
>Ga0255336_100730_pt1 | contig 39490 bp, 24 predicted proteins | sample MeOH1_35cm_T3_17_FD_189102 | JGI IMG/M metagenome (GOLD analysis project Ga0255336, IMG submission 189102) | Sandy soil microbial communities from University of British Columbia, Vancouver, Canada - MeOH1_35cm_T3_179 | ecosystem: Engineered > Artificial ecosystem > Sand microcosm > Unclassified ...
AGTCAACAAGCTTCTCTCGGGAATCATCTCTGGAGAGAAGTGATAGCGCAGGTGCAGCACGCCGTTTTGCGCTACCTGCGATGCGCTGAGCACAAATGACGCCTTGGCTGAGGCATCCCACCCCCGGAGCATGATGCCGTCGTTGTATCCGGCATCGGCCAATGAGACGCTGCTGTGAAAGGTGTGCGAGGGAATTACTTGCGGAGTGCGTTGCGCGTGGAGCCTGATCGAGGCAAGCGGCAGCAGGCACAGCAGCAGGGAAGCCGTGATCTCAGCTTCGCGGCTCATCAGTTTTTCCTTGCGGCTGGGGAGGAACCCTGTGAAGGAATAGCGGATACCGCGAAGCGAGAGGCGGATGATAGCGGCGAGGCTTTTTAATGGGCGGTCGCGAGGGTGATCTTCGGTAAGCCAGGAATCCGCACGAGAATAAAGGGCTAATGTGAGCGCCTCTTCCTGTTCGAGCGTAAGCTGCCTGTACTGAAACCGCAGGCTGGTGCCGTTGTTGCTGACAACCTTGGCGGGAAGCACGACCACATCGCTACCGGTATAGATGATGTCGATCAGGGCGCCCTGCTCGAGCAGGGTGGCCTGTTCGAGGCTGATGGCTCCGCCTCCGAGCGAGAGATCTGAAGAGATTCCGGAGATAGTCGCTCCGCTCAGTGTGCGGATGGCGACAATCATCTTACGGCTGAGGCGCACACTGCCTCTCCTCTGCTGAGCCTCCACGGCAACGGCATTGGCCGTGCCGAGGATGACGCAGTTGAAGATGATCCAGAAGACATTCATCAGGACGGCGCCCTTGTGGTCGGCGTTATGAACAAAGAATCTCCAGGGAGCAATCGCAAGACCGAGATAGTTGAGCAGAAGCAGAACACCGTAGGGCCGGGCGATGGTCTTATCGAAGTACCGATTTTTGACGACTCCACCCTTGGCAGTCACATTGAATTTGCCTAGTTTGGGATTGACCAAAGCCAGGAGTGTCGGTCCCAGAATGTACGGAGCAAGTACGGTCTCGTAGATCTCATTCCAGAAGGAGTAGCGATACTTTCCCTGCAGACGAGAGTTGGTGAGGGTAGAAAGAATCAAATGAGGAAGAGCATATGCAGCGATCGTGATCCACAGGCCCGGAATGTTGCGCAGGCCGAAGAGTATGTAAACCAGCGGCGCGGTAAGAAAGATGAGCCGCGGCAGAACATAGAGGAAATGCACCATCGCATTGAAGTAGCAAAGTCGTTGGGAGAGCTTGAGACCACGTGCGAACAGGGGATTATCCGTACGCAGGATCTGGATCATTCCGCGTGCCCAGCGGATGCGCTGGCCCACATGCGCTGAAAGGCTCTCCGTGGCCAGACCCGCAGCCTGAGGTCGGTTGATATAAGCAGTGTTCCATCCACGTATCTGCATGCGCAGGGAGGTGTGTGCGTCTTCGGTCACTGTCTCGACGGCGATTCCGCCGATCTCGTCAAGCGCCGAGCGGCGAAGAACGGCGCAGGAACCGCAGAAGAAGGTAGCGTTCCAGAGATCGTTGCCATCCTGAAGCAGGCCATAGAATAGCTCGCCTTCGTTGGGAACGGTTCTATAGCTCCCGAGATTCCGTTCAAACGGGTCCGGGGAGTAAAAGTGATGCGGTGTCTGCAGCATGCCGAGCTTCTTGTCTTTCAGGAACCAACCGGCGGTGACCTGGAGGAAGCTTCGTGTCGGTACGTGGTCGCAGTCGAAGATGGCGACCAGCGGGGAAGTCATGCGTTTCAAGGCGCTGTTTATATTGCCCGCCTTGGCATGCTTGTTGTCGGGGCGGATGACGTAACCGATGCCAATCTTTTCGCAGAAGTCGCGAAACTCCTGCCGGCGACCATCGTCGAGAAGATATACGTGCAGCTTATCGCTGGGATAATCGATGTTGATAGAGGCAAGCGCCGTAGAGCGAACCACAGAGAGAGGTTCGTTATAGGTGGGAATCAGAAGATCTACGTCAGGCCACTCATCGATATCATTCGGAAGGGGTGCCGGTGGCCTTCGTAGCGGATAGATCATCTGGATGAAGCCGAGCAGAAGGATGGCGAAGGCGTACATCTCGGCTGCAAGCAGCAGAAACATGAAGAACAGCTCGAGTACGCGCAGGTTACTGCTGGGGTCCGTGACGGCCTCGTAGACCTGGGTGACGCGCCAGACGGCGTAACGGCAGGTGGTCAGCATCGATGCGACGATGAGCATAAGGGTCGCGACGTAAGCCTGGGAAAAGGTATAGAGCGCAAGACCGATCAGGAGAGTCAGCGAACCGACGATGGCCTGTTGCTTCCAGTCAAACCGCAGGGTCACGCATTGGTAGGCCAGCACAGTAACGATGATGTAAAGAATGATTCGTCCGGTCCGTCCGGCAATACTGTCACTGGCTCCGAGGTGACTTCATAGCTCATGAGCCCTCTTCATCTTTCACTCCACCTCTGTTGGGTCCTGGAGCGCACAGCCTCTCTGGGAATCTCGAGCCACTGTGCGATCTCGCTACACACGGTTGCGGCCTGCGACTTCGGAGCAAAGAATGGCAACACAACGCCTTCTGCGAGGGATTCCTGGACTTCCGTTTGACGGTAGATCGGATTTTTGTAGAGTTGATCGCCGAGCAATTGGGACAGCTTAGCGTAGACAGTCTTCGCAAGAGGAGAGTCGTCCATCTGATTGACGACATATAGGAGCCGTTCTGGGGAATTCGGAAGCGTGTCGAGAAATGCCTTCACCGCTTCGGCATATCTCACAGCTGAGGGATCCGGAACGAGAGGAATGAGCAGAACCTGGCACTTATCGAGGCAGGCTGTAAGTTCCTGTCCGGAGACTCCACTGAGATCGAATAAGACATAGTCAACGGGATCGCTTTTGAGATAGCTGTTCATCTCGGGAATTGCCGGACCGTTGGGGTCTCGGGCGAGGACGCGGACAGGAAGCTCCTTTCCTCCAGGAGCGAAAAACGAACGCATTCCGGGGCGGGTTGCCGTCGCGCCATAGTGAAAGGCAAGCGTGGGCCATGGAGCGGCATCGATCAGCAACACTTTTTTTTCGTGCTGCCACAAGATGCTTCCGAGGCTGGCGACGAGCATGCTTTTGCCTGCCCCCCATGGGGGAGAAGATTCCAATCCGGACCGGCTCCGGGCGTGGTGAATCGGCTGCGACAATCTCGACTTGTTCTGGAGGTTTCGGGCTCCGGTGGCGGCCGAAGGTCCTGTAAGCCGATTGGTCCAGACGAAATGAAGAAAACAAAGCATTTACGTCGTGGTTCGACTCTGGATCGTCAGACTTCGCAATTGGAGGGTCAGGTTGATTTGGTCTGGGCATGTTTACCTCTCCTACACGTGAGGTATCCCAAACGGGTCACGCGAATTTGGTTACTAAAGATAGCATAAGTAACCAAATCAAAACCCGTATAAGAAAGTGCCATTGACAGGCAGTCTTTGGCTTTAATTGTGGAAGGCTGGACGCAGTTGTTACGATCCCTGGATGCAAAGACAATAACGCCGGCCCGCTGTTTTTGGGACGAATTCTTGTTGCATGCTTACGCGTTGCTAATAGCTGCGTAATGTGGGTCATATAATGATGGAGAATCGAGGGGTGGCGAGCGTAAATTGTTGAAATTGCATGGTATTAGGCGTTAAGGAGCTTTGATTAGATGGCTGGAAATCAGCGTTCATGGATTAAGCCCCATTTTCGCAATATCGTCAGTAGTGCTGAGAATTTGGATTGCCTCATTGCGGAAGCAAACATAGAAGATGCACACATTGAGATGGCCAAACCATATCCGGCATTAACGCAGAGGCATATCCTCGTGGTTCGGGCAGATACGACGCGTGCCAGGCTTGAATGGACCAATAACGGAAGACGGAGAGAAGACATCTTTATTAAAGACGACCTCATCCTGAATCCGGCCGGCCTGACAACTTTTCCTCGATGGAACAAACCTGTGAGGCTCTTCCTTCTTGCGATATGCCCGGAGGCATTGAATCGAATGGCGGTGCAAATGGATGTAGCGCCAAGCGTCGAATTCATCCCGTCGTATGGCTTTCGAGATGAGTTGTTACCTCAACTTGTGCAGAAGACGGTTGAAGAGTTTTCGAAGGAACATCCTGATTTGATGTACGCCGAGACGATGGCCCATGCCGCCATGGCTCATTTGCTGAAGACAACAGCCAATCTGACAACTTCCAAGAGGGAATTGCAGGGGAGGTTGCCAATGCAAGTCCAGAGGCGTGTCACCGAGTATATACAGGATAATCTTGGCGGTAGACTCAAGTTGGCAGATCTGGCGTCCCTGGCCCAGTTAAGTCCCCCACATTTCGCACGTCTGTTCCGTCAGAGTACCGGCGTATCTCCTCATCAATGGTTGCTGGAGCAACGTCTTGCCAAAGCAGAAGATTTGCTGCGCAACAGCAAACTCACGATCTCGGAGATTGCCACGAGGACGGGATTCTCGGATCAGAGCCATTTGACACGACTCTTCCGGCGATCACGAGGCGTTACGCCATTCCAATTCCGTATGTGCCTGTGATCGGTTTATTCCAAAAGGCAACTATTCATTCAAGACTTTTCCGTTTTTCTTCCTCATCCTTACGAAAGGGAGAAACGTATGACAGGGAAGAAGCTGGACGGAAAAGTAGCTCTTGTCGCTGGCGGAGGCAAGAATCTTGGTGGGCTGATCAGCCGCGCGCTTGCGGCTCAAGGGGCTAAGGTTGTCGTTCACTATAACAGCGCTGGAACAAAAGTTGCTGCCGACGAGACGGTCACGGCGATTAAGAACGCTGGATCTGATGCGTTTGCGATCTCGGGAGATTTCAGAAAGCCGGCAGATGTAGAAGCTGTGTTCGCTACAGCCAAAAAGCAATTCGGTGGGTTGGATATCGCAGTGAACACGATCGGCAAAGTCATGAAGAAGCCGATTGTCGATACAACAGAGGAGGAGTATGACGAGATGATGGCAGTCAATGCCAAGACCGCATACTTCTTCATTCGCGAAGCCGGAAGACAATTGAACGACAATGGAAAGGTCGTCACGATTGTGACCTCGCTTCTGGCGGCGTTTACAGGGCTCTATTCCACCTATGCGGGTGGAAAAGCTCCGGTAGAACACTTCTGCCGCGCAGCAGCTAAGGAGTTCGGCGCGCGAGGCATCTCTGTCAACAACGTCGGCCCCGGTCCCATGGATACGCCGTTCTTTTATCCGGCCGAGACACCCGAGTCGATTGCCTATCACAAGTCGGCAGCGATGAATGGCAAACTCACGGACATCAAGGATATTGCGCCTATCGTTGAGTTTCTCGTGACCGATGGATGGTGGATCACCGGACAGACGATCTTTGCAAATGGCGGATATACGACTCGCTAGAGGTCTCTTTGGTGGCCAGTGTCCAGAAACTTAAGACCGAGGACAGGCTCTCCTCGGTCTTTTCTGAAAGACAGGTTCTATCTGATGGATGCAACAAGACGTAATAAGCCGAATGGGCGATGCGAGATACTAGCCGTAGTTGCCTTGGCCATGCTGGTATTCTCTGGCTCCGCATTCGCTGCTGATCCTTGTGCAAAGACGTCTACCGCTTTGGTTGCCGCGCAACGGAAGATGTATGCGCGTTCCATTTCCAGCAATCTTTCAAGATGGACGCCACCGGCACAGATCAGAATCGATAAAGCGCTCACCCTTGAAGGGTGGACGGCAGTATGGGCAACGCCTAAAGACCTGGAGCAAGGCATATTCTTCTACTCTCAGGAGAAGAGCGGCCTGACATTTCATGATGTCTGGGGTGGTTCTGCAACGCCCGCCGATAAGCCGAATATCGTGCAGTGGGTGAAGAAGCTCTCTCCGTCGGTTCCGCCTGACTTTGCAGAGTGCATTGCCAACACCATTACAGTGGGCCATTAGTACAAACGATTCGCTATGTATCTACACCTGGGGTAACTGTTCTTTGTGTACGCCCGGAGTGTCCGTGGTATCCGGCCTGCATGACTACATTCGAAATAAAGCCCTGGACCATCCCCATGATGATCTAGACGGCCGTTTGCTTTACAAGCAGGCGGGATTCGCGACCGTTCACGCCAAACATTCGCAGCAACCAGACACAGTATTGGATCAGGAAGGCATTCGGAGAGCGCAATGTTGAGGAAGAAGATAAAGATGTTCAGAAGATTTGAGAATTCTCTCCGGAGAAGCGTTCGTCGTTTCATTCTTGTTGCGTCGGTGATATCGCCTTGGCTATTCATCCTGCCAATTTCTGCGCAACAGTCGAAGATCACCCAGCTTCACATCGAAAAGAAAGATGGTCATGCTGATGGCAAAGCTGTCGCGACGGTGCGTGGACCTGTGAAGAAGAAGGGAAAGGTTACAGAGGCTGATAAATCCGGAAGCATTGGATCGCACGTTCTTCAGGCATGGACCGTCATGGATGGCGAAGGCGCGTTGTTATTACTTTCACCCGAAAAACAAGGCGATCCATATCGCCTTCGCTACCATCAGGTCGATGTCGGCAAAGGACGCCTCCTGGGTTTTGTTCCTTTCAATAAGGCTGTGATGGTGGAGACCAAGCATTCTGATGGATGGGCCTTTGCTCTAAGCGGCATCGACGAAGCTGCGCATCAGCCTGTGGTTGTTGCGGGAGACGTCAATGCAATTCATGCGCGATTGGATGGAGCCTCTGAACCACGTTTCGATGGAGATTCTCTTTCCATTCGGGCCGCGGAAGGGCCAAAGGCAGTTCCTTTAGCGACACTCATGGGATGGAGTGCCCGAGGAAAGATTTATTCCACTGCGACGCAATCAGCAGATGCACGACATCTTCAGTTCCTTCCCACCGGGGACTCGATCACAACAAACGGAAATGGGCATATTGAACATGGACGCTGGGTAACGGATGGAACTGCCTTCCATGTCGTGCCGTCGAATGGACCGCAAGCCATCTGGCCAGTATCAGATCTCCGGCCTGTCCAAGGTGTTCCCGCCGGGAGTGTGCTAACGGTTCGTCTCACGCAATCTCTATCGTCACGAACAGCACGGGCTGGAATGGAAGTCAAAGCGCTCCTGATCTCCCCAGGCGTGTACGATGGGGCCATCCTTTTGCCCCAGGGGGCAGAGTTTGATGGCAAGATTGTTGATGCACATGCGGTAGGCTGGGGCATTCGGCGTGAGACCGCAGCCCTGACATTGCACTTTAATACTGTTAAATTACCTAATGGTTCTGCTTTGCCGATCGATGCCAAAGTGCTTCGGATTGAAAACTCGCGAGAGCAGGTTACGGCAGACGGTAAGATTCAAGGCGTCCGGGCTACTGGGACCATCGGTCATCAAGCGGAAAACCAGCTGAACTCGCTTGCGCAGATCGATCCGATTGCCTATATCTTTACCAGCAGCGCGGGGCCGGCGGCACTGGGGTTCTCAGAGTCGGAGATTCTTTACAATGCTGGGACAGAGCTTGATGTTGAGTTCAATAAGCCTCTGATTACTTCGCAGGTGTCTTCGCCTAAGATCCCCCCGATGAATTTATCTTCGGGGGAGGCTACTGAACTCAGAACAATGATCAAGGATTTGCCATTTCGTACGCAGACGGAAGTGGGACATCAACCATCGGATATTACTAATCTGGTGTTTTTAGGAACTCCGGATAGTTTGCGGCGCATGCTGGACGCTGCCGGATGGACTTTTGCTGATTCATTAACCGCTGCGGCAACATTTCAGACGATTAAGACGATCGCCGGGAATCAGACCTATACGCAGGCTCCCATGTCGACGCTCGTGCTCGACAATAGAAAGCCGATCTTTACGATGCAAAAGACCACGAACACTTTTGCGTCCCGTCATCACCTTCGTGTCTTTGATACGGGTAGGACATTCAACGGTCAGCCTGTGTTGACTTCCTCGTCTACACAAGATATCGGCATTGCCTTCTCATCCAAACAGAAGACTTTTATCCATGTCATTGATCAATATCTTGATAACGAGCGCTCCAAGGTGGTCAATGATCTTGAGTTCACCGGATGTCTGAAGAGCCTCGATACGGTTCCGCGTTCGTGGGTGCCAATGGATGCCTACAACGCAACCGGAGATCGTCTGCGCACGGACGGTGCGGTCGCTGTCCTTGGCCTGGAGGAATGTGCCCACCCCTACGCCACACCCGCATCACCTGCACAGCGTCCAGGATGGTTCGAACGGAGCGAACGCAATACGGTGTTGACGATCAAAGACACGCTTTATCGCGGTAATTTGATCTATACCGGAATATCCGGCGGTATCAAGCTGCATCGCTATTTTGCTACGCAAGGAGAGCTGAGTACAGATGCGGGGAACTGGAGAAAGAGTGATGTGGCCGGAACAAGCTATAGAATTTCGGGGCCTTCGTCAGATCGCTCTGAGCCCCGGCTTGACCTGTCCAGAACGCTATCACCAGAGAGCCAACGGGAGATCGAAGCCGCATCGCGGGCACTGGATGCCGCTCATAAATGGGATCCACCGCCCTATGAGATTGCTCTCAACATCGGTTATTCCAACTATCGGCATAACATTCCTGAATCGGTAGCAATCGAGATCGGGCAGCCCGGAGCTGATCTGCCTAAGTATGTTCTCGGCCTTGCAGACGGCGTCTTTGATGGATGGGCTGCTGGAGTTTCCCTGACCTTGAACACGTGGAACTGGATCTCGAATGATTTTTCCTACATGAGGCAGCAAACAAAGTTTGATCTTGTAAAAATACAGGTTCCAATCGGGGATGATTCGGACATTTCGTTGGACACGCAAACAGTAGGGCTTGTTACACGGCGTTTTGCATACAACACTGTGTTCAACCTCCGGCCGAGAAGATCGCGATGGCGGCCCTATATTGCAGCAGGGCCTGCCTTTCAGCTGCTCGCACTTTCAGATGCACCTTTGAAGAAACCTCCTAGAGTTTTCAAACTGGGAGCCTCGAATATTGGACTGCTCAAAGCAGCCTTTGACTTTGGCAGCACTCCGCCTCTTGATGGTGGTGGAGTCTTTCAATTCGGGCTGCAGTACGGTGCGGGAATAAAGTATCGAGTTACGCCACGTTTCATGGTTCGCGGCGACTATGGCGAAACATGGAGCCCTACGCCCAAGATCATCCGGGATAGCTATGAAAACTTCAAACCCGATGACCTGGATGACTCCTACAAGACGAGTGTCATCGGTGATGGTTCCGGTGAATCATTCATACAGCGGCGCTTCACGGTTGGGTTTGCATTTACCTTCTGAAAACTCGAGTATATGCATTACGGCACGACCCTAACGCTTCGCTTCGAACATTCGGACCAGAGCAGTACAAGGAGCAACTCGGAATGGGGCGCGGCTATGGAGGCCTCGCTCATTCGGTTCTGTATATGTCGCCATCATGTTATGCTGCAGAATTCCACGGGTTGAGTCTATCGGACTCAGGCTTGGGGAGGAGGGGGTATTGGCATCCTTTCGGAACACATAACAGGCATTGAAAAGCAGGACGGAAATTAATTTCATATTTAGATGAAAGGCTTGCGTTGATGGAAAATCCACTCCTCTCTTCTGCAGAGACTTTCCGGCATATTCGGATCATTATTGGAATGATCCTGGGGCTCAGCATTACACGGCTCTTGAACGGTCTGGTACGGATTATTCAGCATCCCAAGCAGACGCAAATTTATTCGGTACATATTGCGTGGGTGATATATCTTCTCCTCGCCTTGGTCCATTTCTGGTGGTGGGAGTTATCACTCATCGAACTTTCATCCTGGCAGTTCGAGACGTACTTGTTTCTGATCACTTACGTAATCGTGCTGTTCTTCCTGAGCGTCTTTCTATTTCCGGATTCACTCAGCGATTATGCAGGATACGAAGATTTCTTTATCTCCCGGCGCCAGTGGTTCTTCGGCTTCTTTGCGATAATGACGATTTTTGATTTGATTGACACGTTCATCAAGGGAAGGGAACACCTGGCCATGCTCGGAACCGAATATCTGATTCGAGTATCGGTCTACCTGGTTCTATGCGGGGTCGCAGTCTATACATCAAACCGGAGATTTCATAAGGCATTCGCTGTGGCTGCCGTTACTTACAACATTTCATGGATAGTGCGTTACTACAATACGTTGAGATAACCAGGGAACATCTTTGGTCGGACTTGTAAAGCCGACATCGCATGATTGTTCTAAATATTACTTTTTTCTTCAAGACGTATTCCCCAGCCTTCGGAAATAATTCGAGGTGTTCCAGTATTTAAATGGAACATGTCTGCCAGTTCATTTGAGAGGGCTTTCTTTTCCGAGGATTCTTTATGAAAACCAGGTTCTTCGTTGCCGTATTTTTCGCGCTGATGGCATTCAGCTCTTCCGCGTATGTGCAGGCACAGTCAAGACTTAACGACAAGGATTTGCAACGACTACTGCAAAATGTGAAGGAAGACTCGCAGCCTTTCCGTAAGACATTCGCGGACGCGCTCAAAAAGAGTTCGATTCGAAAGACGAGTCGCGAAAAAGATGACAAAGAATTGGCCAATACCTTCACCAAACAGGCAGATCGTGCTTTTGAGGCTTTCAAGCACCAGCGAAGAGCGGAGGCGGAGGTTACTGCACTTGTTGGCACCGCTCAAAAGATCGATGCGCTGGTCTATAGTCTGCAACTGGGCGCGCCGGCCCAACCGAGCTGGGAAAAGTTACGCACCGAACTGCATGAAGTTGCACAGGCGTTTGGCGTTCGCGAACCCTATTTCGAGTCTCCCGCTGCCTCTATTCAACCTGGCAGTGGAACTGAAAGCTGCCTCACCTCTGCAGGAGCACAACGCTCTGCTCAGCTGGTAGAGCAATGTAGCCAAGTAACCACTTCTTCTCATCCACCTTGCGATGCTAAAAACACGTGCTCTGTGATCATCGAAGAAATCAAAAGGGGATGCTCTTTAGTCGCACGGGGCGCTCCACGCTTCTGTGCGGAATATCCATCACCACATGGTTCTAATGTTCCTATTGCTTACCAAAGCTGAGGGAATAGCGCTATGCAGTCTTTGTTTACCAACGAGTCATTGAGGCAGTGGCTTCAAGCCGTGCAGCCTTCAGAACTGCTACTGGATCGCCTACCGGCAAAAACTCCATGCAGATATAACGGTCATAGTGTAACGAGGCCAGTTTGCGGTAGATATTGGTATAGTTCACTTCGCCTGTGCCAGGCTGATGGCGCCCAGGAACGTCTGCAATATGCACAAGTCCGACCTGGTCGATATTCTTTTCGAGCTTTTCTATAAGATTTCCGGCTTGCCGTTGCTCATGGTAGAAGTCGTACAGCACCTTGACTCGAGGGCTGCCTACCGTACGTGTGATCTCAAAGGCTTCATCGACGCTGGTTACTGCTTCTTGCCTGTATTCCAATAAATCGATCGGTTCCAAAACAATTTCGATTTGCTCTTTTTCCAGCAGATCGGCAGCATATTTGAGGCTGTCAACGATCGCCGCTCTCTGTTGCTCTGGTGTTTGTTCTGGCACGCGCGTAAACGCTGTATAGATAAACTGCTTGCAGCCTAGTTCCTTTGCTCCGGGAATGGCATTCATCAGATCGTTGCGAAGAGCAGTTCGTTTGGAGTGGTCAGCTAGAGGATTTCGTCCCGGTACGGCGCTATCGACCTCGATACCAAGTGCTTGTTTTTTTGCGAGATTTCGCTTCCACTCTTCGATGCTCCACTTCTCATATTCTTTGCCAACCTCGACACCGTGGAAACCTGCTGCTGCTGCCAGATCCAATTGCTGTTCGAAGGTAAGGCTCTTAGGCAAAGTCCACAGCATAATGGAAAATTTATGCTTTCCGTTATCGGTAGATGTAGTGGGCGCTAATGAAGCAAGCGCATGGCTACCGAACAAGGAGGGGGCAAGGGTTGCAGCTATCGATAATTTGTGGAATTCGCGACGGTTCATCATTCTCCTAAGCTGGCGAGCAAAGTATAAAGTAGGTACGCGACATAAAACGAACTTTTTGCTGTACATTTGCGTGGTGATCAATGGACATGTAGATGTGGCGTGCGGAGTGAGCTAAATTGAAAAAACGATTTGTGACTTTGGGGTATGCCACATTTCTGTTTGGCATTGTTGCGATCCCGCTGCGAGCCCAGTTTCCGCGATCTGTCGTCGATCCTGTGTATGCAGAGAGCGGATCAAAGATTTATGCAGCCAATTGTGCTCGCTGCCACAGTGATGATGCACGTGGCACAGCTACCGCACCAGATTTGCTACGCTCGCTGGCAGTTTTGCATGACCGCCGACAGATGTTATATGGCAAGGAACTTGGTCCTTTGCTGATGAACAGTACAAATCACAGTTTCACTTTTACTGAACAACAACTCAGAGATTTGTCACAGTTCTTGACTGCATCTGTAAACGGTATCCTGCGGAGTGGCTATAACGCTCAACCTACAGATCTTCTTAGTGGAGATTCGAAGGCTGGGGAAGCCTATTTCAACGGTGCAGGTGGATGTGGTAAGTGCCATTCATCGACGGGCGATCTGGCTGGGATAGCAAAACGGTACTCGCCTTCTGCGTTGCAGCAGAAGTTTCTCTTTCCCGGTTTTGGCCTGTTTGTTCGGAGGAAAGTTCAAGTTACAGTGAAGTTGCCCTCAGGCAAGACTTTTACCGGTGATCTTGTGCACCTCGATGATTTCACTGTTGCGTTGCGTGAGAGATCAGGTGAGTACCGCTCATTCAATCGCACCGCGAAAACAACAGTAACGACACTCGATCCCTTTGCTGCGCACGTTGATCTATTGAATAAGTACACTAACGCGGACATTCATAATCTGACGACATATCTGGCGACACTGAAATGAGATTACTGATTGCATTCCTCCTTGCGCTCCTCTCGCCCACTGTGCTCTACACACAAACGACGACCACTGAGACGTCCACAGCCAGTCTTGCGAAGCTAACGGACAGTTGGCCCACCTACAATGGCGACTATTCCGGCCGCCGCTTCAGCCCTCTGACGAAGATCAATACTGCAACAGTGAAGCAACTGTCGCTTGCATGGACTTTCCGTGTCGAAACGACGACAGGTGGAGGCAGACGCATCTCCGCCACACCGCTGGAGGTGAATGGCATTCTCTACTTCACCGTGCCCAGCCACGTATGGGCTGTGGACGCACGCTCTGGGCGCAAGATGTGGCAGTTCGATTGGGAGAGTAAGGGAGGAGAGAGCATTGGCAATCGTGGTGTAGCTGTACTGGACGATACCGTCTACTTCGAGACGGAAGATTGTAACCTCGTCGCCATCGACATTAATACCGGTAAGGAAAAGTGGCACGTTTCCATTGGCAATCCTGACCAGTTCTACTTTGGTAGCGTGGCCCCGATCGTCGTAAAGAATCATGTCATGGTAGGTATCAGTGGGGACGACTTTGATATTCCCGGCTATATCGAAGCGCACGATCCCCAGACCGGAGCCTTACAATGGCGTTGGTACACGCATCCCAACCTCGGCGACGTCGAAGCAAAGACCTGGCCCAACGATGAAGCTATGCTCCATGGTGGAGGCATGACGTGGGTTGCAGGTACCTATGATCCCGAGTTAAATCTCTACTACTTCGGTACAGGAAATGCGCAACCTGTCATCAATGGTGTTGCGCGGCCAGGAGCCAATCTCTATACCTCTACAATTTGTGCGTTGAATCCCGACACGGGCAAACTCGTCTGGTATTTTCAGCCGAACCCGCACGATACCCACGACTGGGATGCAGTGCAGACTCCTGTTCTGATTGATGGGATCGTTGCCGGCAAGAAACGAAAATTGCTGGCGCAAGCCAGCCGTAATGGATGGTACTTTCTTTTGGACCGCACGAGCGGCAAGGCTCTCGTGAGTACACCCTTCGCGAAGCAAAACTGGACGCTTGGGACAGATGCAAACGGTTCTCCTATTCCAAATCCCGATAAGATGGCCAAACCTAACGGGGCACTTGTTGCCCCTAATCAGGCAGGGGCAGCCAATTGGTATCCTCCCAGCTTCAGTGCTGCTACTGGTCTCTTCTATGTTCCTGCCTATGATGCCTTCAGCGTTTATTACATATACGACAACAACAAGAAACCTGAGGGTTGGGCTGGCAACGACCGCGGAGGATGGTCTCGTGCCTCGCTTCGAGCCATCGATTATAAGACGGGCAAAGTGCATTGGAACCACGAGTGGCCTACTCCAGGGGGGCGCTCCGGAGTGCTGACTACAGCTGGCAATCTGCTCTTCACCGGAGATACGACATCAAACCTGGTCGCCTTCAATGCAACAACTGGAGTAATTCTGTGGCATGCTGGGCTAGGTGGAATCGTGAGTAACGGGCCTATAACTTACGAACTCGATGGTCTGCAGTATGTCGTAGCAGCAGCGGGCGACACGCTCTATGCGTTTGCTATAAACCCATGAGGATTCACTTGCGCAGTCTATATAAAGACGCGCCCGGAATAAACATAGCGCTTACCTTCAATGGCAGCTATCGAGGGATAGTCCTATGCTGATGGTTTGCTCGGTATGGAATAGATTCATTTGACAAATCACAGTTATTAATATCACAATGTAGTTCTAATGCTTGGCGAGTTCGAATACCTATTAATTACGGCGGCTGCGGGGCTTGGCGACAACGCTTATGGCGCGGCGATTCGAGGAGAGATCGAGTCGACAACTGGGCGGAAGTGTTCAATTGGGGCGCTCTATACGACGATTGAACGGCTAGAGACGAAGGGGCTGCTGAAGACCTGGATGGGAGAGGCCACGGCCGAGCGCGGCGGGCGTGCCAAGCGAATGGTGCGAGTAACGCCAAAAGGAATCGAGGCGGCAAAGGATTTCTACGACGCCGTGATGCGGGTAAGCCGTGGTGCGTCGTGGGTGACGAATCGGAGTGGAGGCGCGCTATGACGAATGTTGCGTGGTCGCTGGTCGAGGTTGCCGCTCAGATGCTGGATCAGACCGAGCGCGAGGCTGTACTGGGCGATCTGGAGGAGACAAACGAGAGAGCATGGGGGGCGCTAACTGGTATATTCGGCCTCGTCCTTCGACGGCAACTGTCCTTGTGGAAGAATTGGAGGCCGTGGCTGGCGTCATTTGGGCTGGCATTGCCGGGAAGCCTGCTGTTGATGGGATTTTCGCTGTCAATTAGCCAGACATATCAAAAGCTGATCAACTCGACTGTCTTCAAAGACACTGGAATCACGCTTGGACCTGGGGTTTCTCTGTTGTTGTGCAATCTTCTGTTGTTGATTGCCTGGTCGTGGACCGGCGGGTTTGTTATGGGTTCGGTCTCGCGTCGAACCGTTCGAGTGAGCATCGCGCTCTCATTTATGCCGTGCGTATTCTGCCTGACTAGATTTCGCGTGGAATCTCTATCGCGTTTCTGCCTGCTTCTCTTTCTGCTTCCTGCCGTGTGGGGAGTTCGTCGTGGCTTGCGGATTGCAAAGATCAGGCTACGGTCGGCACTTATCCTGGCAGCAGTGATTACCTTGCTGACGATTCCAACCTGGGGCAGCAAGGGCTCATGGATTCCCAATTGGGCGTTGAGCTGGCCAGCATGGTATTTAGTAGCGACGGCATCGACAAATGCTATTTCAAAAGGTCAGAGACAATGGCAAGCGAGTTGAAGCTATCGGTAAACGGTGAGACTCATACAGTATCGGCTGCGCCGGAGACGCCCCTGTTGTATGTGCTACGTAACAATCTGAAGCTGTCCGGCCCACGTTATGGCTGTGGGATTGCACAGTGTGGTGCCTGCGCTGTGCTGGTCGATGGGGCCGAAGCACGGTCCTGCATTACATCGGCCGCGAGTGTAGTAGGAAAGAAAGTGACTACGATCGAAGGTCTACCAGCCGTATGGGCGGAGGTGAAGGGGCTTCCAGTGACGGACAATAAGGAACTGCACCCGGTGCAACAAGCCTGGATTGATGAGCAGGTACCGCAGTGTGGCTACTGCCAAAGCGGGATGATGATCGTCGCGGTAGAACTGCTCGCAAGCAATCCCAATCCGACCGTAGAGCATATCAAGGATGCCTATTCGAACAAGCCACCATCACCCCACCTCTGCCGCTGTGGTACGTACGCCGCGATTATAGGCGCGGTCCAGCGTGCAGCTAACGCGATGAAGACCTAAAGAGATCCATCTATGACCATAAAGATGAAGGGCCACAGCGAATCATCTATACGGATGCCGAAGCTAACGCGGCGCGGTTTCATTAAGAGTGGCGGAGCTTTGGTGGTCTCACTCACCCGTCCAGATTTCTCTATGGGCGCGGCTCAATCTTCGGCGATGACGACGGCGATTGCGTCATGGCTCGAGATCAGACATGACAACACGATTATCGTGCGGACCGGAAGAACTGAGATCGGCACTGGCATGAGCGCTTTTTATGCACAGGTGATCGCCGAAGAGCTGGACGTTAGACCGGATGCGATCACTTTACTGATGGGGGACACTGATAAGACGCCAGATGGTGGCTACTCGGCGGGTTTTCTTACCGGTGCTGCCAATCTTCGCAAGGTCGGCGCATATACGTATCAGGCGTTGATTGGATTGGCTGCGAAGAAACTACGTGTGTCGGTCAAGGAATTGACTGTCGTAGATGGAATTGTATCTGGTGGTGGAAGGAGCATTAGCTACGGAGACCTTGTCCGTGACAAACATTTTGACCTTAAGATCCCTGTCTCAGGCGAGGTAGCGAAAGTCGATCCGAAATCGTGGAACGGCATGGCGGGACTGGATGGCCTTGTGGTGATGGGGGATCCCCCTATGAAACCGATGAGTCAGTACAAGGTCATTGGCACATCTCACCCGATGCCGGGAATTCCAGCGAAGGTCACAGGCAAGACGCAGTGGACATGCGATGTCATGTTGCCGGGAATGCTACATGCACGCATGGTGCGGCCGGCAACGCTGGGTTCAACATTGATCTCTGTCGGTAAGCTCGATAAAGAGATGTTTCCTACGGCACAAGTCGTGGTGAAAAAGAATCTTGTCGCGGTACTTTCGCCGGATGAGTGGGAGGCCGTCACTGCTGCGCAGACTGTTGCAGCCGAAACGAAGTGGACGGAATGGGCAGGCTTGCCAGGCAGCGAGAATCTAACGAAAGCACTCAGAAGTCATAAATGGGGTGCGCCATCGGAGGCAAAGGGAAACGCTGACGAAACGGTCGCTGCGATAGCGCGCTCGACAAAGACGATCTCTGCGACATACGAACAGCCATATGTAAAACACGCTCCTATCGGGCCATTTGTCGCTGTGGCCGATGTGCGTGCAGATGGAACAGCGACTGTGTGGTCGCATTCTGCAAATTCGCAGGGACTTCGAGCACAGATTGCGAACACGTTGAGCACACCGGTGGAAAAGGTTGTAGTGTGCTGGTTGGATCATGCAGGTCAGTTCGGTCGTACAACATTTGGTGGCGACGGTGCTGATGGCGACGCAGCCATCCTCTCGCAGATGATGGGGAAACCGGTGCGCGTGCAGTGGACACTACAGGATGATCTGGCCTGGTCCGCCTCATCACCGGGATGGGTCGAAGATATCAAGTGCGGACTTGACGCAGAGGGTAGCGTGACAGCGGTACAGAGCGCTTTTTACTCGCCGCAATCGAATGATGCGCGCATCGTAGGAGCTGTGCTCGCTGGTATGCCGCATAGCGAACCGAAGCCGGGATATTGGATCGCCACGGAGTGGCCTTACGACAGAATTCCGCTCCGACGGGAAGAAGTGTACGGTATGCCGAACTTGGGACCGGATTCGCCTACGGTAGGATTGCGTGGTTTGATTATGCGTACGCCGGGACAGCGTCAGCAAAACTTTGCCCTCGAATCCCTGATGAATGAAGCGGCATCCGCGTCAGGTGTAGATCCCCTTGAGTTCAGGCTCCGGCATACGACAGACCGACGACTGGTCGATATTATTCACGCAACAGCCAGATCCGCTGTATGGGAGACGAGGCCATCTCCTCGCACCGAAGCGCGACGTACGGGAACGGAACCGGTGACAGGACACGGCATGAATATCATGGTCCGGCAGAACTCCTACTGGGTGGGGATTGCTGAGATTGCTGTTACTCCTCAGACGGGTATGGTGCAGGTAACCAAGTTCACGATTGGTACCGAGTGCGGAAAGATCATTAACCCACGTCAGCTTGAGCGCTGCATGAAGAGCGGAGTTGTGATGGGGGTGAGTGAGGCTCTGAAAGAAGAGGTAACCTTCGACACGGGAAAGATCACGAGCACGATGTGGGCTCGATACAAAATTCTTACGATGGCAGAGATGCCTGAGATAAATATTGTGCAACTCTCTCGCGATGACCAAGGATACGGTGGAGGCTCAGAGGCCGCCAACGCCATATGTCCGCCTGCTATCGCCGCAGCGTTCTTTGATGCCACCGGTGTCTATCCCCGTAGAATCCCACTGACTCCAGAGTATGTGAAGAGGTTGCTCAATATTGCGGGATGACAGGATAGTAGACAAGAGCAGATACGAATCCATAAGCTCAGCAGCAAGGGGCCGCTCTTATGGCCACTTGCACTCCAACCTCGTCATATTTAAATGAGATCTTCATTGATCGTGCGGACTCGATGCGACTTGTTTCGATATCGCGGGTTAAGTTTTTTGGATTCGGGTTCGTCCTGAGCACGACAGGCAATTGTTCTATAGGTCCCAAAAGTTAGAAGGTTTTGAGAAGAATATGACGCTAAAGTTTGTGGGCATGTCCTGCAGCTGACGATCTTTAGTGCCATACTCCTATTTGGGACGTCCCTGCAAGCGGCCCCGACGGATCACCTTTCAGCAGATGGTTATGGGGGCTGGCAGAATTGAATGTAAAACTGCCTGCGTCATGTCTAAAGAGAGGGGTAATTGACCACTTTTAGTGTTGAGGTAATGCTGGCTTGTAGACCTAACGCCGAACCGACCATTTTTTAACTTGGTACTATCCTCTGGAGACTGGCCATCTACCAAATCTTGCTGGTATCTTTCGATTCAGATAATCGGTGCCGATCGGAAGATTTCGGTAGTTTCTTCTCTGTAAGCCTAGTTGATGCAGCCACTTACCGGGTTTGATGAGACGTGATCCGATGCTCGGTTTTCTGTTTTTGTTTCCGGCCGAGGCGAACTTCTGTCGAATTCCATTTCGGCATATATGACGAAATAAGGTCGCTAATTGCATCGAATGATGCATGTAACCGAGGTGTGGATGAAAACAACCAAAATATTACAAGCATGGGCGGGCATTCTGTCTGGACACAGGCCATCTCTTTCCATAGAGATCACAAAAGAATGTCCACTTCGTTGCCCCGGATGTTATGCATTCGATCAGGCCCATCTAGGGAATGAGATTGAATTGCGTCAACTGTCTGACTACAAAGGGGCCGAATTGGTGGAGAACATTCTCTTGATCGTAGATCGAGAGAAGCCGCTCCACGTTTCTTTGGTTGGCGGAGACCCTTTGGTTCGCTATCGGGAATTGGAGCTGCTTCTTCCTGAACTCGATGCCCGTGGAGTACATACGCAGATCGTTACCAGCGCATTTCGAGTGATCCCAGCAGGTTGGAGCAGATTTGAACGTCTGAATGTGGTTGTCTCGATTGATGGACTCCAACCGGACCATGATGAGCGTCGTAAGCCCGCAACCTATGAGCGAATCCTCAAGAACATCACTGGAGCGAAGGTAACGATTCACTCGACCATCACTGGCAATATTGCAGCGCGATCGGGTTATCTGGAGGAATTTCTTCGTTTCTGGAGCGCTCGCCCAGAAATAGTTAAGATATGGTTCAGTCTGTTTACCCCTCAACGCGGGGCTACAGGCCCTGAGATCCTCACAACAGAGCAACGTGCCTTCGTCGTTCAAGATCTTTTAAGGTTGCGTGTTCTATATCCGATTCTGGACATGGGAGAGGAGCTCATCGGAGAGATTCTCTCTCCTCCGAAGAGTCCTGACGATTGCATCTTCGCTAGAACAACGCACACAATTTCAGCTGATCTAAAAACAAAGATCACCCCCTGTCAGTTTGGCGGGGAACCTGACTGCGCGCAATGTGGTTGTATCGCATCCATGGGACTTGCCGCAGTCGGTCATCATCGGGTGGTTGGTCCGCTTACTGCAGGCCAGCTGTTCTTTGCTTCCGATCGGATCGGCAAGTCATGGAGAGCAACTAAAAGAGTCTTCACTCGTACCCCTCTCGAGCCAGAGACACCAGCATTCAAGATCCTTCAGAGCTGACCGGAAAGCGAAACGGTGGTGGAAATTATCCTCGAGGGGCTTTGCAAATCTTTGCCATGATCATTTAGAGGTCTATAGCGATGACCTCATGATCGAGAATGCCGGGCACTTTGATCTGGATGATGTTCTCGCTGCGTGTGATGGGAACAGTTTCGTTTGCGACAAGGAGTTTGGCTATTGTCGCGTTCTTGAGTTCGGGCAGGCGTAATGTTATGGTTTGGGCCCCGATAGGGAAGAAGTCGCGAAAGGGGCCCTTCATTGTCATGGGGTTGGTGAGATTGACCAGGTGGATGACTATGGCTTGCCGGTCGCGCCACACTGTTGCATCGATGAAGCCGGGACCAGAGCACTCGAAGGGGGGGGCTTCGTGCAATGACCAGTCGATGGTGTTGCGCATCAGGCGGAGATGATCATGCGTGCCCGTTTCGTAGAAGGTGCGATCGATATCGAAAGGGAAGTAGGCGACACGTCCCCCGCCAGTGAACTGGCGCAGGTAAAGCTGGGAGATGTGTGTATCTCCAATACGTGGATAGACCTTCTCCATGGGGAGATCGGGATAGGTTGGAATAAGCGTAATGGGAACTTCTGCAAAGTCGCGCACCGTTGGTTCGACGACGACACGGGAGACCCCGTTGATGATGCGCTCAGTATCGGTAAAACCTGCGAGGATGGGCGAATGCGGCTCGTCTTTGAATTTCAGCTGTAAATAACTGTTCTGCATGCGCAGATCTCGTTTGCCGGTGAAGTGTGCGCCGAAGAGATCGGAGAGTACGAAGTCGGGTCGCGTCAGACCGTCTTCACGAAAGAGTCCGGTGTCGTATGTTGCGATGATACTGCCGCCAGAATGCACGAAAGCTCGGAGCTGTTGTGCCTGCGTGTCGCTGAGACAGGCGATATTAGGCAGAATGAGTGTGCGAAAGCGACGGAGGTTCTCCGGTGTGAGCATACGCTCGTGCACCATCTCAAAGGGGATGCGCGATTCAGTGAGCATGCCGCACCAGCCGAGCGCGTAGTCTTCAACCTTGCCCTGTGCATCTTTGCCGCCATAGAACCACGCTGTAGTTTGCGAATAGACGATGGCAACGCGTGCGATGGGCTGATCGTGAATGAGGTAGCGTTCATTGGCTGCAGCCCAGTTGTAGACATCTGCGACGGCTGGAAGCCAGCGGCGATCGTGCAGGGTGGCGGCAAACTTGCTCCACCATGGGCGTGTACCATGGGCGATCTCTTCCAGCACCCAAATGCGAATTTCGGGGTTTTCCTGGACACTGTCTTTCCAGCGGTACGGTTCTTCGAGACCCACACCAAAGAGGCTGACGTTGGGTTTGGTGCCGAGCGTGGCTCGATATTCCTTTGCCGTCTTGCCGACGATCCATGGCGCAACCGTCCCGTGCCGTGCTTGGCGGTCAGCGACCAGCATTGGGGCGCGTCGGCTGAGCTCGATTGCGTCCTGCTCGATGAGCGCACCACTAGCGTTATTGGGGATCATCGATGAATCGGGGCGAGCGGCGCGAATGGTTTCGTTCCAGAGATCGATGCAATCGTAGAGACGTTGTTGACGCCAGAGAACGAACGCTTGATATGTGCGGTCACGCGGGTTGTCGATGGTAGGAATGCTGAAGCCGGTGGCGCGTTTGAAGTTTTCTCGGCAGCGGATGCAAAAGCAATCGCCGGAGCCAGCCCATCGATTGAGAAAGATGCCTTCGGGTCTGTAGCGTTGCATGATCTCGCGATGAACCGCAGTCATGAAGTCGAAGTTATACGGGCCGAGCGCGCAGGTGACCCACATCTCCGGAGAGGCCCAGTGGCGACGCGGCTTGCCGTCAGCAGTGCAAGCGATCCAGTCAGGATGAGCAGTGGACGCGTCATCGTAGGTCGCGTGTGGGTCGGTGCGCAAAAGAATGGTCATGCCCATCTTGCGGCAGCCTTCGACAACTTCGCCGACGATGTCCCGATTGCCAAGCCACTTGCTGCGATGGTGAAACGAAACTTCGGTCGGATAGTAGGCGACGCATCCTCCTGCAGAAAAGCAGATGCCGTCGGACTTGGTCTGTCGGAAGTAGTCGAGCCAGAAGGAGAGATCAAAGTTGACCGCGTCGTCCTCTGCAAGGGTAAGTTGCGCCCAGCGCCTGGTCTTGCGCGCCCAGGTTTCATCTGGCGCAACGATGCTGCTCTGTGCGAAGAGTGTGGAAGTGTGTGACAGTAGCGTAACGGCTGCTCCTGCGGCGAGAAATTCTCTGCGTGTAAGATCGATTTTCATTTGCCTGGGACCACCGTGTGAATGGAATAGAGTGATGTGCGCGCGCCGATGTAGAGCGTACGATGGTCGGCGCCGCCGAAGGCAATCGAATTGGGACGCTCGGGCACTTCAAGCGTGCCAATCAGTTTGCCTTGCGGCGAATAAATGAAGAGTTGTGCGCCTGCAATATAGAGATTGCCAGCAATGTCGCTGACGATGGACGTTCCGCTGCGCGCGAAGAACGTCGTGGCACTGAGCTGTGTGAGCGAATCAAGAGTAAGGCGATATACCTTGTCGTCTTCTTCGCTGATGGCATAGCGTGATTCACCGACTTTGAGCGACGCTAGTTGCACAGCCTGCAATAGGCCCTTCCAACTGCCCCCACCTATAATGGCGGTGTTGGTGCCTGAGACATAGTAGAAGCTGCGTGGTTCATTTTCGATAATGTGCATGACGGCCATGTTGCTGCGTGGCGCATAGACGAAGCCTTGGTGTGCGACGATACGCTGTAGGCTGGCGATGTCGTTATGCAGTCCTACTGGGATGAGCAAGGTGGTATCTGGGCGCGCGGCCTCGCCGTTCAATTTTTGCGTATGACCATCGATTGTGGAAACGGAATACACGTCTTTTTGTGCATCTATGACCAGGAGAGTGTTGTTCCCAACGTAGCCAGCCACTACTGGTGCGTCAATAGTTCGTGTGAGGACTGACACGGTCTTGTCGATGGTTGCCCATGCATAGATGGAGTGCGATATTGCGTCGGTGAAGAAGAGATTGCCGTGTTCATCGACAGAAAAACCTGCAATATTGCTGAAGGTACCTGGCTCAGTGAGCCGTTGCAATGTTGTGTTCGCTTCGAAGACGGGCGGAATTTGTAGCTGCGGGCCGGGTTTGACAGTGTTGTCGAGGGTGAATGCGGTGAAATCGTGTGTGCGCACGTTGACCTTGCGTGTGCTGTCCACAATGCTGTTGTCGAAGGCCAGTCGCGTCATGCTGAAGTTGTGCATATTGGCGAAGCGAATATTGTCGCTATTCGTGACAACGGCCGCAGAGAGATGCGGGAGAACATTGCGTGAGACACGATAGTTGAAGAGATTGGCAAATATGATGTTTTTAGAGTCTTTTATCTCGAGAGGTGTCGCCTCGGCTCCGTTAGGATTTTCTTCTTCTGTCTGCAGCGCATAGATGGTCCAGTTGGCAGCATGGCGGAACTCGACTTCGTTGTGCATGTGATGCTCGCAGGAGATTTGATATGCGACTGACCTCGTCTGCGTGTTTTCTACGCGCAGGCCTGCATCTGCTGTAGTATCAGCAGTCCAGATATCGCGGAAGATACCACCACCGCTGTCGCGCACCCACAGGCTCGGATGTTGCGAACTACGCATGTCGTGTCGTTGTGCCGATGGGGCGCGTTGGGGATATTGCGGCGCAATCTGGTGTGAGACATGTAGTGCTGCAGGGAAATTGACATCCTGAATGAAGGATTTTGGTCCGCCACGCCATACAATGCCTGCGGCTCGTGGTGCGACGTCACTGGTGAAGACGCCTATGCCGGTGATAATTTCGTGTCCTTCGGTAGAGGATTCAATAAGTGGAATAGGTGCACCTTCTCCCACGAAATTGGGGTCATTCTCGTTGAGAATAAGGACTGTAGCGGAGGGTGTGAGACCGATAAGGACAGAATCAGGCTTGAGATGTAACGTCGTACGTATGCGGTAGAGACCCATGGGGAAGTAGAGAACATGGTGTGTGTCAATGGCGTGCTGTAGCGCAGCCGTGTCGTCGGTACCACCGTCGCCGGTTGCTCCGAGATCGCGCACGCTAGTCCATTCTTTAACGGACGGCAGCATAGGAATGTCAGTGGCGACAGGTTGCGGCTCGGCTGTGAGCACATGTTCGCGATGGTGGAGTGCGATGGTGCCTTCGCGGCCATTCGAACCAATCCCCTGCCCGACAATCAATCGCTCTTCGACGAAATGCGTGCTCGGTGCTGAAATATCACTAAAGTTTGCGATGTTGTTCTGAGTGGCTTCGAGAAGTTTCACTACGTGTGAGCAGAGAACATTATCGAGCGTGACCTGGTGGTGTTGGCTACTGGTGTCGCCGAGCACGATAGCGACTCGTGTGATGTCGCGCAGCAACAGGTCGCGGGCATATAGCTGCTCCGGCATGCTGGCTGGGATTTCAATTGCGATCGGTGTGTGCTCGACGGTATCGCGGATCAATGTCATGCCGACTTCCTGCGTATGGATTGCGGCAAGACGTTGGCCGGCGAAGCGTGAATCCATGAGTAGGAACTGCCATGCGGGCGAGGTTCGGACGGAGATGATGCCATAGTCTCCGCCGTCGATTTCAAGAGTGTCAGCTTGGTTACCGACGTCCTCCAGCGCGGCGCGTCCGTGGCCCACGGCAAAATGAATGTGCGAAAGAAACGAATGCTGTGCAACGTGGAAGCGGATACAGATGGCGGTTGGGTTGCCGTCGCCGATTTCGAAGTCGACATTGCCGACACCGCTATAAAAGGTGAATTCGTTGGCGTCAACGATCTCCGTGCCCGTCGGTACTTTCCGTGACGCGAACTGCAACATGTACTGTCCTGTGCCGAGGAAACCGTGTCCGCTCTGATACCCAGGAGTGTTCGGAGCAAGAGTAAGTATCGGACGATGTACCCCGTAACCGATCAAACGGATACCGGACCAGAGATGTAGTGTTTGTGTAATACGGTAGCGACCTTCAGGAAGAAAGACGATGCCCTGACCAGTGGTGTCGGCGACGCGGTCGATGGCGGATTGCAGTGCAGCGGTATCGTCACCGATGCCGTCACCGCGAAGCCCGAAGGAACGATCTGCCGTGATGGCTTGTGGGTCGGGCGGTCGCAAGGTATAGAGAGACTGTGCCGCTGCGGGCATGATGAGGAGAAGAAGGACAGCGAAAGTTCTCACGTTGGCGGCGGCTCCATTCGAGATAGAGGGCAGGTCAACATACTACTTCATACTTCGAAATGAAGGAGAAATCGGCTGCTTGGAAGTAATGCCCGGGCTTCGTCGCAGCCGCAGGGGGGCGACGTCGTTCTCCTAATGCCGTGGCTGAAACGGTCGGTGTCGCCTTCAAATACCAGGGAGCGTCGTTACTCTACGCTGGTTCGATGCTAATGCTCGCCATCACAAAAACAGTAGCGTAACAAAGGGATTTTGATCTGTGCTTAGATGGTGCGAGCTCCAGGCATAATGGAGGCTACAAAGTAATTAAAAATGTGACATGGCACTCACTGAGGACAATCCGATAGGTAAACGCAAGTGCGTTTACCTATCGAACCGCTTGCTATTTTGCGACTGTCGATACGCACATCCGTGCGTTGTTGTCGCTCAATGAGGGCGGTGGTGTTGTCGTTCCCCAGGTTGAGGGCGAAGATCCCATGGACAACACAAGTGTGCCGCCGTCCTTGATCTGTGCGTGGCGGAACCAATTCGTCTGCAGGTCCTGACCGTTAAGGGTCGCGGATTGTACGTATCGGTTCAGACCTGCGTGATCGAAGCCCTTTGCGATGATGTGCAAGTGCTTTCCATTTCCCAGTGAAAGCGAAGCATCAGGCACAGAGGGAGAACTGATGAGATACACGTCCTGGCCGGCGACCGGGAAGATTCCCAGCGTCTGGAAAAGGAGCCAGCTCGACATCGCACCGGAGTCATCGTTACCGGGGATCCCGGCTCGCGTATCGCTGAAGGCCTTTTCAAGCAGAAGATGAACGACATCGGCGCTCTTGTCTGGACGGCCGCTGTAGTTGTAGAGCAGAGGCATCAAGAAGCCGGGTTCGTTCGCGATGTCGAAGTGTCCACGCGAGAAGATGAAGTCGAGGCGGTTGTTGAACTGCTGTGTTCCGCCAGCCATCTCGATCAGGCGCTTCATATCCTGCGGAGCATAGAGGGAGTAGGTCCAGATATCTCCTTCGTACATGAAGTCTGGCCATGTGCCGCGGACAACAAGATAGGGAGCGGCCCATGAGCCGTCCGGATTGCGCGGACGCAGGAACCCCTTGAAAGCAGATGCAGTCATGTTCGGGTCCCATAGGTTCTCGAAGTTGTGCGTGCGAGCCAAAGCACGTGTTGCCTGTTCTTTCTGGCCAAGCCCACAGGCGACCTCGGCGATGGCGAAGTCGTCGTAGGAGTATTCCACGATTCGCGAGCCTGCGCGCTCATCGGCCGTGGTGATGTAACCGCGTTCGTTGTAGTCCTTCAGACCGCCGCGGCCTTCTTTCTGTGCGTTCTGAGGCGGCACCTCCGCATCATGCAGCATGGCTTGGAGAGCGGTATCGTAGTCGATGCCGGTGATGCCTTTTACGTATGCGTCAGCTACGACGACGTTTGCGTTGGAGCCGCCCTGGGTACGGCCATTGTCGTTGCCGCTGCGAGCGTCGGGCATATAGCCGGTGTGACGATAGATATCAACCAGAGAGCGAACGATATCGCGCTCTCGATCGGGTGAGATCAGAGCAAGTAAAGGGTTGGAGGTGCGATAGGTATCCCAAATGGCGTAGTAGTCGTCATAGTATGGTTCGCTCGAAGTCCAACCCGGGTTGTCGCCGGTGCGGTCCACAGGCATCATCATGACGTGATACATCGCGGTGTAGAGCTCGCGCCGCTGTTTGTCGGTTTCGCCGTTCAACTGCAATTTGCCAAGCTCCGCGTTCCAGAGAGCATTGTTGGCGCGATGCACGGCCTCGAAGCTCCAGGCGGGAATCTCCGCCTGAATGTTCTGGCGCGCCTGCTCCGAGCTGATGAAGGAGATGCCGACCTTCGCCTGTACGATCTGTCCTGCGTGTGTGTGAAGATCGAAGGTCGCTCCGATGGGCTCGTTTTCGGGGACTGTGGCGTCATGATCCGGCGATAACGATGATCCCGTCCATGTCTGCACGGACGTCGCAGGAGTGTCGAGAAGCATACTGAAAAATACGCGGTACTCACCGCCCATGTTCCATCCGCCACGGAAGCGCGCTACACCCCGTACCTCCCGGTTGGAGAGGACGTGGGCTTCGGCTCCGAGAAAGTTCTGCGACTCGCGACCGGTGCCGAGCCCCAAGGCAGAAGCGAGATTCACGGTCACGTGTGAATCGCCGCCTTTGGCGAAGGTATAGCGATGGAATCCGACACGGCGGCTGCTGGTGAGTTCCACACGCACGTTGTAACGAGTAAGTGTCGATGCGTAATAGCCCGGTCGCGCGATCTCGTCGGTGCGGGGTGACTTTATGTCGGCTATATCGAGCGGGCCAGTGACCGGGGCTACGAGGATGTTGCCGTATTTGCCCTGCGCGCCACTGAGATGCAGGTGCGAAAAGCCGAGGATGACACCGTAGCTCGAATAGCCGAAGCCGGAGCGGCGTCCATCGAAGGTCTCCATGTCGGGGCCGACCTTGAGCATTCCGAAAGGAATCGTTGAGCCGATGAAGGTATTGCCACCCCAGTCAACACCGATGAAGGGATCCACGTTGCGGGTGTAATCCACTGCGGGTTTACTGGACACAGCAGTCTGCGCGATGGAATACGACGTGAGGCTCGAGGGCAGAATGAGCAGCAAGGGAAGCGTGCGAAGAAGGGAACGCCGTTGACGCATCAGGAGAGATTGCCTTTCTATGCCGTTGTATCTGTTCTTAGCGAGAAGAGAGATTCTTCTCGTTTATTGTTCATATCAATGAACAGATGGGAGTGAAGATAAGTATCTTCACTCCCATCCAGTTGAGCGGCTTCTGCGCAAGCCTAGAAAGTGTAGCGCAGGCTGGCCTGCATCGAGCGCTGACCGGTCTTGCTGGTGACGCGCCCGAAGGTTGAGCTGGTGGGGTTCGTGTCCGGAGCCGACAGATTCGGATGGTTCGGGAAGTTGAAGGCTTCGAAGCGGAAGGTGAGGTACTGATTCTCGAAGGTGTTGAATCGCTTCTGCAGACCGGCATTGAAGTTCATCACGCCGGGAGCGCGAAGGATGTTACGGTTGTGCTGTGTGGTGAAGGTGTTGGGAGCAGGTGCAGTGAACGCCGCAGGATTGAACCAGAAGTTCTGATCAGATCCTGTTGAGAACTTTCCTTGAGCGTTCAAGCTGGCTCCATCGACGACGGAGTAGAACTGCGCACCGCCACCGGTTCCGACACCAGCGATATCCGATCCAGTCGTAATCGATCCGGGAACACCGGTCTGGAAGTTGTAAATCTGCGAGAGTTGCCATCCACCGAGAGCCTCATTCGCCAGACGGCTGTTGCTGTGGAATGGAATTTCGGTAATGGCATTCATCGTGAGAGCCTGGCGGATATCATAGTCCGCGGGGCCGCACAGGTACTTCGGATCGTAGAAGTTGGGAAGGAAGTTCTTCTGGAACGAACCGCAGTCATTGGAGTGAGCGTACGTATAGGCGACACCGAAGCTCATACCCCTCTGGAAGCGGTGGTTGAGGTCGATCTGCAGACCGCTGTAAGCAGAGCCGGAACCCTGCGAGACGATGGTGATGGGACCATAACCAGCATAAGGACGGTACGAGTTGATGTTGAGTCCAGCGGTCTTCGCTGCTGCGGTGGAGCCAACAGGTGCCTGATTCATGTTCGCTTGGAACTGACCGTGCAGCCCACGGCGACCCACGTAGGCTACGCCGAGTACAGTGTTGAAGGGAAGCTCGCGCTCAACGGAGAGGTTCCATACATAGGCCTCAGGCTGCGGCGAGCTGCGATCCACGCGTCCGGAGATCGTCGGGAAGGATCCTTGAGCGCCGCCGCCGGGGTTGTCGACGCTTCCGCCGCTGATGCCAGCATAGGATTGCAGGGGCGGCGCACCGCCTTCGAATACACCGTCGGAGACACCCTGACGGCTCATGTAACGACCAAAGCCGGAGCGCAGAACGGTCTTTGAATTGACTGCATATGAGAGTCCAACGCGTGGTTGGAAGCTCGTGTAGTGGACGTCGATGTAACCACGCGGAAGGTTGTGGAAGAGACGGTTCGCCTCACCGGTATTTGCCAGAGCAACGTGCGCCTTGGCGCTATCGGTGAAGCCGTTGCCGAACAGAACCGTACCGTTCAGAGTGTCACCGGAGCCGGGAATCGGGTTACCATTTTTGTCGAGTTTCACAGCGCTCGCTGGATTGTAGAAGGCAGGATCGAAGGTTCCGATGTTATTCCAAAGGCTGTAGAAAGGACGAATGATCGAATACCGCAGACCGTAGTCCAGGTGCAACTTGGGAGTGACCTTCCACGAGTCCTGCGCGAAGAAGTCAAACATGTTTCCACGATAGGGAGTTTCAGCGCGGGCGCCTACTTCGGCGTAACTCTGGAATATTCCCAATGCGGCATCGGACAGATCGAGGCCCGTACCGGCCGTATTCTGTTTGGAAAACTCAAACTTGCCGTTCTGGTTGTTGGTTTGTCCGGGGACGCTGTTCTGTCCGGAGATCTGGTCGTTGTCGTTGTACTGAGCACGCTCATACAGTACGCCGGCGCGCAGTGTGTGGTTGCCGATGATATGGGTAAAGGTATCAGCGTAGTCGAAAACCGCTCCCTGAGAGTGCGAGGGATAGGCGCTGCCATCCATTGTAGTAATGGAGCTTTCATCAAACTGAATCGTTGGGATCTTGTTGGGAAGATCCTTGCCATCCGGGAAGAGGAACGGATAGTTGATGCCATACTTCGTGCGGTCATAAAGGCCGCTGCTGGTATCGATGAAGAGACGGTCCGCGTTGTGCGCCACTGTGACCAGCACCTCGTTCATCGTGTTGGGGCTGAAGGTGCGGACCCAGTCAAGCGAGGATGTCTGGGCAGGGCGATTGAAGATACGCGGCACAACACTATAGGCTGCGGAGAACGGGTTGTCCTCGTAGTAGTAGAAGTGCGTCAGGCGGAAACGGATGTAGTCCTTTTCCGTAGGGATGATGTCGAGGTTGCCTGTGTCAATCTGCTGGTTCTGTGGATGCTTCGCAATCTGCAGAAGATTGCTGGTGCCAACGATGAAGCCCGGTGTCGGCGTGGGGAATACTGTGAGCAGGCCGACGCCGTTAGCGCTCAGACGATCCTTCGGAATGATGTTTCCCTGGAAGCAGGCGGGTCCGCCGTTCTTCGGGTCGCACGTGCCAGTGGCCTTTGGGTCGCGAATATGTGTGGTGATCGAGGAGAAATCCCCCGAGCGGAAGGCCGGGTTTGGCACGATCGCCGTCTTAGTATCCGTCGCGGGATAGTGAACGAAGGCCTCCGAGTACAGGAAGAAGACCTTACCCTTGGGCAGCACATGTGGAATGTACAGCGGGCCGTTTACGCTGAAGCCGAACTGGTTATAGGTAAAAGGAGCCACGTAGTTTGATTTCACGCTCTTGGGTACGGTCGGGTCATTGTTGTTCGTCGCGTGATTGCGAACCCATGTGTTGGCATTGAGGATAGGGTTCTGCATGTACTCATACAGCGAACCGTGGAACTTGTCCGTACCGGCCTTAGTAATGATGCGGACCTGTCCTCCGATGGAACGTCCATACTCGGCTGGATAGTTCGTAGCCAGGACCTGGACCTCCTGCACGTTCTCAAGATCGACTACGCCGGTGGAGTCGCCGTTGGCACGCACGCGCACAGCTACGGCTCCGTCATAGGTCACCAGGTTGTCGCGCTCACGGGCTCCGTTGATGTTCAGTCCGCCGAGGCCTGTGCTGAACTGAAAGCTGGAGACGTTTCCGCTGGTGCTGGTGACTCCGGCCTTCAGCAGAGCCAGACTGATGGGGTTGCGGCCACTGAGGGGCAGCATCTCTGCCTGCTTGCTCGTAATCACGCGACCCAGTACGGTGCTCTCCGTCTGAATGCTCGTCTCTTCCGCCGATACCTGCACGGTCTCGCTGGTGCTGCCGACCGTGAGCTGCAGGTTGGCCGTGGTGGATATGTTCGGGTCGAGATTGTTGCCGCTGCTGGTCGTCTTCTGGAAGTTCGGCGCACTGACCGCGATGGTGTAACGGCCGGGCGACAGACTCGGGATCGTGTAATAACCGGAATCATTCGTCACGGTGGTGTGAGTGATCCTGGTTGCTTCATCGGTTACGGTTACTATGGCATTGCGTACGATGGCGCCCGAGGGATCGGTGATGGTGCCGGAGACTCCGGAGAGATCTGACTGGGCAAGCAGGGGCACAGCCGAGGATAGAAAAATGCATGCCATCAGCGAGACCGAATAAAGTAACCGCTTTCGCTGATGACGAGCAAAGGAACGCCAGAAATTCATCATGTGACTTTGCCTCAAAGAGAAGAGTTTTTGCAGTCGCAGGGGCTTGCTCTAGATTGAGAAACCACCACCGCGTTACTCGTGGGATTGCTTCGATCATCAGAGAGCGTCGATGGCGTTACAAGGTGTCTAGAGCCGTGTAAAGTGCGATCACCCACCCCGAATCAAAGGCAAATAAAACACTTACTCGCGTCTATTCTTTCAATATTCATAGACATATCCAGTTCAAGACCCGGGTAAGCACACTAGGGGGCAAAACGCCTTCACCCCTTACTTTCTGGCCACTTTGTGGGTGGCGCCGAAACAATTCACAGGGGGTTCATTGGAGCGAGATAGTGAAGGTTGGTTTGGTCAGGGTACTAAGATGGTCCAATCCGTTCCAGGATCATTCGCGGAGTCGATGCATTTGAGGCGATGTTTCCTGCACCGACAAGCAATTCGAACGATTGAAAACCACCGCCAGCCACTTTAGCGTGCCGAAGGGTTGGCTCCATTAAGGATGGAGTGAGTAGGAAGGTAGTAGCGGCCTGGGTGCCAGCTGTGTTCAGCCCTCCTACAATCAGGACATGTCCCGTTGAATTGAGGTTTGGAACATAAGCTATAAGGCCATAGGTGTGATCCTGACCCGGAGTGCCGTATATCAAGCTCTCTCCGGTTCGTGGATGAGAGTTCACTATCCCCGACGGCTTATCAGAGCCAGCATTGATACTGAATCGAAAGTTTAGTTGAGGCTGAAATAATTCAATCCAAGGATTCGCTTCAATAGAACCGATCAGGATGGCATTGCCATTCCGCAGGTCATCCATACGCAGGTCACGCGCATACCGGATCATCATGCGTTCTGGCACAACTTCGTTTAGTTGTGCCAGATGAGCGGTAAAATCGAGGTCGACTACGCTGGTGTAGCGTCGACTGCCAAGCTTAAGGATCTCTGCATCACCTGTGACGCCATCTGTTTTGATGTTTGCTCGATAGCTCCCGTTTACATACTTGGCAAGAGGTACTGGTCGTTCGGTAAGTCTTTGCATGATGACCAAGCCGTCGTCGGAAGGCACGATAAACGTATCGCGTTTGTTGCTAAAGATTTGCGTCCATAAAGTCGTCGATTCGGTCTCAGCGGATGATGCCGTCGCGCGCAGGAGCGTTTTCCGAGGAAAGAGAACGGCACCGCAAATTCCCAGAATGAGACCGACACAAAGTGCGGAGATTGTAGAATGCTTGCGGATAGCTGCGATCATTTTCAGAGGCCAACCTGCGATAGCCACCGAATCGAATACCTCTACCGAATCACTTGTCCATTCATTACGGGGCTCGGTCGTCGAAGGCCCCGTCGGTATTGGAGAATTCGATGTAACGTAAACATCCTCTGGGGGATCGCTCCGGTTGGGATCCTCAATCAACTCCTCCCGTGCCGAATTACTTTTAGGAGTTCGTGCAGAGAAGATAGGAGTATAGCCCCCCCGTGGGATTTCCAGCAGGAGACTCTCTTTGATACCTTCCTTCGCAAAATATTCGTCAATGCGTTTGCGCAGATTGCGAGCGTAGCTGCGGACGATATTGTCTTCATTAGTGTCGTAGCCCTCGGATCGACCGAAGACTAAGACACCAATCTGCTGTTCTGTGATCTCATCGCTGCGATTATGAATGTGACGATCGACAACATAAAGAAGAAAATCCACCATAAGCCGTGAACGGCCCAGACTGCTGCTCGCAGCTATTCGCTGGGCGAGCTGCCAACGCGGATCATCCACGCGATCAGGCGAGCGGAGGATAGATGTACTTTGCAAGGAAGCGCTTCCTATATCGCTCCTAAACGATGGCTCTAAGATCTGCATGACTTCAGGAAATTCACTTTTGTAAGTGAAACTTTAAGACATTTTGATGAATGGCCTGTCAATCGACTGTCTACACGGTTCGAACACCCCGTGTTCGATACCCAAGTATGCTGGATAAGTTGTTTATTATGATTGTGTTGTAGGGTATATTTTACTCGGGATCGTCTGCTGTGAATGTTAGGAATCCATATCATCCCACTTAGTTTGCTCGAACGACGATGATGACAGATCAGGAGGTGGATTGCAGAAATGCGACGGCTAAAAGTCGCGATCTAACTCTCAAGCTAATTTTGATTTGGCAGTCGGTTGCAATCCACTGCCATGGGTCCTTGCAATTGTCCGAATCATGGTATCGATCACGTTTTTTGCAAGGAACACCGTGACAGCGCTAGTTCCCAGTAATAATGCCTGAAACTCCCAGGTTCGTGGTAAAACTTTTTTTGCTGGAGGCCAGATCCAGTGCGAAAGATTGATTTTCTTTTCTGGATCGCAAAACTCCCATGCTACCGCGAGCGGAATTACATAGAGAAGCCATGCGCCCAGTGTGCTGTAGCGGGGGAGGGATTTCATCTTGCTGACATAGATCCCACCGGCAATCAGTGGAATTGTATGTATCAATATTGAGGTTGGCTCAAGCGGGTTTCCTAGAAGCAGCCCCAGGAGCCATGCCGGTAATCCCAAACCAGCAAAGAATACGACGCCGCACGATACGAGGATGTCGTATTGAAAATAGACGCCAAACATAATCACGAGAGAACCCCAGTAGCATGCCCACATCACTTCCTGCAGATCCACGGGAGCCTTCAGATAAAGATCAGAGGCGAGGCAAAGGACAATCGCACTTGACATTACAGACGACCACTTATTCACATCTCTGATATTTATTGCTGGACACACCTTTTGCAGTGATGCGTATCACCTAGGTTTCTTATGGCTCCATCATATGTAATGTGGTCTCCCTTCTGAGAAGGAACTCCAACGAGGAAGAGTTGAGTGACCAGGCATTAGAGTCTAGCGTTTTCGTCGTCAATTCTCTTGGCCGGTGAGTTGGAGAGCGCAGGCTTAGTTGAAATAGATATCGATTGGCCTGAAACTTTTACTATTAGAAGTTTGGTGCTATTTGATAGTTGAGTTATCACGACTCATGAGAGGCACATCCTCGGTTTTGGCGCATACGAGAGCCTGTCGAGTACTGCATCCACGCGGAGCAACGGAGCCGAACTGTCTCTAAGGGATGGATATTCTAATATTAGTAGCTTTGTTATTTTGTATCGAGCACGATGACCTGGATAGCGTAGGACGGGATGGTATGGGTGAACGTTGCTCCTGTTTTGATGGAAGACTTTACTGGAACGATGCGCTTGGGGTCGGTAATGGAGTTGGTTTCCGCCGCGGTGTTGCCAGAGAGTGTGTAGACGGTTGCGGTAGAGGATGGAGTCGCACCGCTGAGAGAAGTAGTGATAGGCTGCGCGCGTGAGGAGGCGTTGACAAATTTGAGGTAGGTGACACCTTTGGCGGCGTCGGTGGTAACCGAGTAGAAGAGTCGGTCTCCATAGTTTGTGATAGCGGAGGTAGGCACTGAAGTGCCAAGATACTCACCAAAGAGGCTTTGCGCGTAGTAGCTGGGTGAGCCATAGGAGTGGGTGGCGTTGTAGCCGATGAGATTGGATTCCCATTGCATGCCACCAGGGTTGACATTGACAAAGAGAGGAGCATAAGCGGCCATGACGATAAGGTCGCTGTTGCGTTCCATTGCGGTCATCCATGCGGCGTCACCTAGGGCTGCTCCGAGGTTGGTGGTGGGAGCGCCTTCGCGGGTTGCCCACTCGCCGATGAAGATTTTGGGACCATTACGGTCGACAGTGTCGTAGTGGTTGACGAAACTGAAGAAATCGTCGGCGCGCTTGTAGTAGTGGTCGTCGAGAACGTCTGGCTTCATGCGCTTAAGCGGAGCTGTGGCGATGATCTCAAGCTTAGGGTATTTCTCTTTGATGGCTTTGTAGAACTGTGCGTAGCGACCCTCGTAGCTGCCGGATTTGTCGAACCAGTCCTCGTTGCCGATCTCGACATAGTGCAGCGGGAAAGGCGCGGGGTGACCGAACTTGGCGCGGATGGCCCCCCACTTGGTAGAGGTGTCGCCGGTGACAAACTCGATCTCGTCAAGTGCATCTTCGACGTAAGGAGTCAGCGTGGGGCCAGGATGAATGTGGTCGCCCTTGAGGGCGTAGCCGGCGAAGACCGCGAGAACGGGCTCGATGTTGAGGTCTTCCGTCCACTCAAGAAACTCGAGGAGTCCCATGCCATCGCTGGATTGATAATTCCATGGGCTGCGGTGCGTGGGACGATCGACGAGTGGGCCAATGGTGGTCTTCCAGTCGAATCTCTCGTCGATTTGATCGCCTTCAAGGTAGTTGCCGCCGGGAAGGCGTAGAAACTTAGGATGCATGGCTGCGAGAAGTTCCATAATGTCGGTGCGGTTGCCGTTCTCGCGATTCTTGTAGGTGGGCGGGAAGAGCGAGATGAGATCAAGCCAGAGCTTGCCAGAGTGCCCGGCCGAAATAAGCAGATGATTAGTGGGAGAGGGCATGAGTTTGCCGGTTTTCAGGGTGAAATCATAGCGTTTCCACGTTGTGGAGGCATTGCCTATGGAGGCGGTAGCAAGTTCGACCTCGGAGTTGTCGTTAACGAGCGATACGGTGAGTGGGCCGAAGCTGTCGGAGTCAGCCTTGGCATAGAGTGAACCTTTATAGGTGGTGTCGGGTTCGAGTGCCATGCCCCAGTAGCCCTCGTTGCGCACGCCGGCGAGGCTGTTTACATCGGCCCTGGTGATATCCATAAGCATGCTGCCTGGCAAGGCGGTGCTGGGGCCTTCTGTGGCATCAAAGACGATGGTCGAACGTGCATCACCTTTATTATCAAGGTTCCAGTGAGAGAGCCCGCCGAAACCGTGGTCCTGGAAGGTGCGATTTCGGATCATCTCGGCGTAGATGCCTCCATCGTAGGAGTAGTTGATCTCTTCAGTCATAAGTCCGTATAGCATCGGGCTGACGGGATGGAGAGGTTTGTCTAGCTGAATGGAAAGTTGCGCAGGTGTTGTCTGTGAGACGGCAGTGGGAGACAAGATTGCAAAAATGAGGGCTGCGGAGGTCAATATTGTGATGTGATCTCGGATCATGCTTTATGCCTCGTTCGGTTAAGTTGTTTTATCAACGCACCATAGCAAATCGGTCCTGCATCTTAGTGCTTTGTTTGAGGACGTGCGGTGGAGGAGATGGTTTTAATGTTGACTTCTCCGCGAAGACGGATGTCTTCCGACGATGAGCCAACCAGGACGTCGAAGGGGCTTGGTTCGACACGGAAATCGTGGATGCTCACATCATAAAAGGCGAGCTGTTTGATAGGCACTTCGAGAGTGATCATCTTCGATTCGCACGGTCTCAGGTTGACGCGCTCGAAGGCGCGGAGGCTCTTTATGGGCTGATAGGTCGAGCTAGTGCGCTGGTGGGTGTAGAACTGCGCGACCTCAGCGCCTTCACGCTCACCCGAGTTCTTGAGGTTGAACGAGACTGTGAGTTTTGATGTGGACTGCGTGACTTTGAGGTTGCTGTAGACGAAGGTAGTGTAGCTGAGACCGTGGCCAAAAGAATAAAGCGGCAGGCCCTTGAAGTACATGTAGGTGTATCCCTTGCTCACGTCGTACTCGTTCTGTGGCGGGACACCGTCGAGACTCTGGTAAACGGTGTAGGGCAGGTGGCCACCGGGGTTGTTTAGGCCGAAGAGAGTGCGAGCAATGGTGTTGCCGCCACCTTCGCCGGGATACCAGGCACTGAGGATGGCGGGCAGGTGATCGTTGGCCCAGGTAACAGCGAGAGGGCCTGCGTTCTCGAGCACGAGGACAGTCTTCGGGTTGGCGGCGTAGACAGCTTCGAGTAACTGCTCCTGCGCACCTGGAAGTTCCAGGTTGCGGCGGTCGTGGCCTTCGGCTTCAACGCGGAGATTGGTGCCAAGGCAGAGTACGACGACATCACTCTTGCGCGCGAGATCGGTTGCGCGGTCGATGGCTTTCTGGTCGATGGCTTCGATGTAGCCTGCGCCTTTTTCATACTCGACTTTCACGCTCTTATCGAGGAACGATTCGAGACCGCGCACGACACTGATCTTACGGAAGGGCATACCGTAGTAATTACCAGTCTCGTAATCGTCGCCTGCTGCGGGGCCGATGACGGCGACCGACTTGATCTTTTCTTTATCGAGCGGGAGGAAGTTTTGACGGTTGAGAAGAAGCGTCATGGACTCGGCGCCGAGCTGGTCAGAGAGTTTCAAGTGATCCGGTGAGCGTACGACATCCATGCTGATCTTCGAGTAAGGGCTGTCTTCAGGCGGATCGAAGGCTCCGAGACGAAAGCCGACGCGGAGGACATTGCGCAGCGCGTGATCAATTTCTTTTTCGGTGAGCAAGCCGCGCTGGACCGCGAGGGGAAGGTTGCGCTCAAACTCAGGGTCGTCGGAGTCGTTGCCAGCCTTGATGGCCATTGCGGCAGCATAGACGGGATCTTCACTGAAGCGCTGGCCGACCTCATTGCGGCGCGTACTGGTAAGCAACTCGACAGCACCGAGATCGTCGGTGACGAAGCCGTCGAAGTGCCATTTGTCGCGCAGGATGTCCGTGAGCAGATAATGATTGACGGCGTCGGGCGTGCCGTTGATGGCGTTATAGCTGGACATGACGGATTGCGCATGGGCTTCCATGATGGCGTCGCGCCAGTGAGGGAGCCAGTACTCGAAGAGGTTGCGTTCGTCGACAGCGGCGGACAGATGCTGACGGCCGGTTTCAACATTGTTAACGGCAAAGTGCTTTACGGTGGCAGCGAGCTTAAGATGATTGATGTCATCACCCTGCAAACCGCGCACGTAGGCAACGGCCATGCGCCCAGTAAGGTAGGGATCTTCGCTGAAGACCTCCTGGATGCGACCCCAGCGTGGATCGCGGCTGATGTTGATTACGGGAGCGCGAAAGACAAGACCGTGTGTGGTGCGGGGACCTTCTGCCTTTGCGTTGTAAAGGGCGCGGGCTTCATCGCTCATGGCTACCGCGACAGTGTGGATAAGATTGGGATCCCATGTGGCTCCCATCGCGGTGGCTATAGGGAAGAGTGTAGTTGGCTGTTTGGACCAGACGCCGTGGAGAGTCTGATTCCAGCCTCCCCACGCAGGTAGTCCCAGACGCGGCAGTCCCTTGTTGGTGTGATTCAATTGCTGCGCCTTCTCTTCCAGTGTGAGACGACCGATGAGATCGGTAATACGGTCTTCGATGGGCCGCTTTGTATCGCGGAATGCGGGTTGCGACCGTGGTTGGGCTGAGATTACGGTGACACAGGCGAGAAGACCAGCAAACATCCATTGCCGCATGGATCGACCTCCAGGTGGTGCTGTTATGGTTTGTCGTCGCGAAGAATTTCTACGACTGCTGACATGTCTTTTTCGCCGAGACCCTGCTGCTCGGCTTTGTCGAAGAGATTTTCCGTTGTAGCTGCCGTGGTGAGAGTGATTCCGTGCTCTGCTGCAGCGGCCTGCGCGTAGCGAAGGTCCTTGTTGAGCAGGCGGAGCAGAAAGTTGACATCATAGGTGCGCGCCGTCATGCGGTCAGTCATGGCGGTGAGAATGCCGCTGCCTGCGGCTCCGCTCTTAAGGAAGTCGAGGGTTTGTGCGCGGTTGAGGGCGGTGTGTTCAACCCAGGCGACAGCCTCGGCAAAGGAGGCTACCTGCACGCCGCAGAGAAAGTTGTTGATGAGCTTCACCTGGCCTCCGCTACCGACGGGACCGAAGTGATGTATTGCCTTACTCATAGACTCGAGAACAACGCGAACCTTGTTGAGCGTGTCTTCGTTGGTGCCGCAGAGAAAAGTGAGTTGGCCTGCCTCTGCCTGAGGGCGACTGCCTGTGACAGGAGCTTCGACGAGGCCGATGCCACGTGAACGCGTCTG
>Ga0255336_100731_pt1 | contig 39240 bp, 38 predicted proteins | sample MeOH1_35cm_T3_17_FD_189102 | JGI IMG/M metagenome (GOLD analysis project Ga0255336, IMG submission 189102) | Sandy soil microbial communities from University of British Columbia, Vancouver, Canada - MeOH1_35cm_T3_179 | ecosystem: Engineered > Artificial ecosystem > Sand microcosm > Unclassified ...
CGGCGCCGGCGTCGGCGTGGGGCGCTTGGTCGGCCGCGGGGTCGGCTTCTTGGTGGGCGAGGGCGTTGGGGTCGGCGTCGGCGTGGGAGTCGGCGTAGGCGTCGGCGTGGGGGTCGGCGTAGGGGAGGGGGTGGGCGAAGGCGTCGGGCTGGGCGAGGGCGTTAACGTCGGCGTAGGCGTCGGCGCGGGGAAGAGCGGGAATTGCCCGCGCAGGGCGAATACCGCCACGGCGAGCGCGATCAGCAGCAACGCCGCGCCCCAAAGGAGCGTGGACGAGCGCCGCCTTGTGCGGCGGCGGATCCGGATGCGTCCCTGTTTGTACGCCCGGAATGTCTCGATGCGATACTTCCACCTGCTCATGTCTGTTATCGTGCGCCCGGCAACAGCACGCCATACACGGGGGGATAATAAATCGCCGTTTCAGGCGCGGCCTCAAACGGCAAAGAGACGTCAGGGATTCCAGTCGATCGATTTGGGCGTTTCCTGGCCCCGCAGCACGCGCAGGCCGCCCTGCGCAAGCGCCTCCATCTCGTATTCGCCCGGCATCAGCTCCACCGGAGCGATCCATCCGACGCGGGCGGTGATGCGGTCCGTAACCATTTTGGAATACGCGATGCCGCCCGTAAGGATGATACGGTCCACCTTGCCGAACACCACCGTCGCAAGATCGCCGATGCTTTTGGCGATGTTGTAGGTAAAGGCCTCGTGCACCAGCGCGGCGTATTCGTCGCCGGCGGCGATGCGCGCCTCCACCTCCCGCATATCGGTCGTCCCGAGCAGGAGCTTCAGGCCGCTGCCGCCCCGGAGGCGCTTGGAGAGCTGTTCGAGCGTATACTGGCCGCTGTAGCAGAGCTTTATAAGCTCCACGGCCTGGAGCCTGCCGCAGCGTTCGGGGCAGAAACCGGCGTCGTCGTCACCGTACATATCGACGGAATACCCCTTATCGATCAGCCACACGCTGCAGCCGCCGCCCAGGTGCACCACGATAAACGTGCACTCCTCCACCGGCTTTTTCATCACGTTCCGAGCGCACTGGCGCGCCATGGCATGGGTGTTGAGCGCGTGCCCGCGGCTTTGCTTGGGCAGCTCGGGCAGCCCCGTGATGCGGGCGACCGGCGAAAGCTCGTCCACGGTGATGGGGTCGTACACATACGCCGGTATGCCGTACGCCCGGGCGATCTCGTAGGCGATGACGCAGCCCGTGTTGGAGGCGTGCGGCGCCACCTTGAGCGTATATACGAAATCCACCATTTCCTTCGTGATCTCGAACGCGCCCGAGGGACACGGGGGAAGCTGGCCCCCGCGGGACATCACGCAGGTAAGGCTCCCGAGCGCGACGCCCTTTTCCGCGAGGAATTGCTCGATGTGCGCCTTGCGGTACTCCACCTGGTCCATGATCCAGGGGAACGCCGCCAGGTCCTCGTCCGGATGCCGCAGTGTCTCGCTGAGCACCTTCGTTTCATCCTCGAACACCGCGATCTTGGTGGAGGTGCTGCCGGGGTTGATGACTAAGATCACTTCTCTTTTTTGCATAGTTTTACCCGCACACGCCCGCGCCGAGCACGAGCGAATAATATTTTTCATCCGCGGAGGAGCCGCGGGATGTTAACACGATCGGGACCTTGCAGCCGAGCACGATGCCCGCCATGCGTCCGCCGCAGGTATACACAAGGCATTTGCCCAGGATGTTCCCCGCCACGATCTCGGGCACCAGCAGGATATCGAAATCGCCTGCGCAGGGGGTGGAATACCCCTTCACCTCCGCAAGCGCCGGCACCATCGCAAGGTCATAGGAAATCGGGCCTTCCACATAACAGGAAGGCAGCTCGCCGGAGAGGCTCATCTGCTTGAGGGCCGCGGCGTCCACCGTCTCCTGCATCTTGGGGTTGACGGTTTCGATGGCGCAAAGCGCGGCGACGTTGGGCTTTTCGTAGCCCAAACCGTGGAAGAAGCGCACGGCGTTTTCCACGATATGCTTTTTCTTTTCCAGATCGGGGTAGGTGACCATGCCGCCGTCGGTCACGCAAAGCAGCTTATGGTAGCCCGGCACCTCGGCGATGATGATATGGCTCATCAGCGCGCCGCTTCGAAGCTCCGCCTCGGGCGAAAGCACGCCCTTCAAAAGGTCGCCCGTCATGAGCTTGCCCTTCATCAAAAAATCCGCGCGGCCTTCATGGATGAGCCCGGCCGCCCGGACAGAGGGATGCATACCCGCCGGGACTTCTGCGATTTCAAAGGCATCGGGGTCCTGCCCCAGTTCCAAAAGCGCCGCGGTGATCTTCCCGCGGTCGCCCACCAGAATGGCGGATACGATGTCCCGGGCGTGGATCACCGCCTCCAGGGCGTGCGGGTCGTGCGCTTCCACCAGCGCGACGGTGCGCTTTTTCCCGCTCTTGACCCGCCCGGCCAGTTCGTCAAAGTTCTTGATCGGCATCCTGACGCTCCTTTATATGAGGGTATCGACGAATTGCTTATCCTTGTATGTATGATACCGTTTTTCCGCAAAGGGTGCAAGCCCAAAGAACCGGCCCCGCGGAAGCGCATAACGAAGGGGCCGTCCGAAACGGGCGGCCCCTTCTGCCGTTCTTCTCAGTGGAATCCCACCCGGTTTTGCCCGGGGCTGCATGTGACGAAAGAGGTTCTGCGAGCCGCGGCGAGCCGCGGCCGCACGGTTGCTGCAACAAGGGCGCCGATCAGTACTGCGTCGGATTCTTCATATCCTTCTGTTTCTGCTGGCCCTGGGTGTTGGTGTTGGTATTGGTGTTCTGCTTCTGCGGATTGTTGCCGCGCTGTTTCTGATCGTTGTTCATATTCTGGTTGTTATTGTTGTTCTGATTGTTTGCCATTGTGTTCGCCCTCCTTTCTCTTTCGCTTGATGGGGATATCCCCGGCACGCTATTAGAATGCGCCGCATGCGGGCGCGACATTCCTGAAATTCAAAATTTCAGGCGGCGTTGCTTTCCTCCGGCGCGGCCTGGGCGGCGGGTCTGTTGAGCAGGAAGCTCGCCGCACAAAGCAGCAGGCACAGCCCGGCAAGCAGGCGGTAATACAGGGCATAGCCGGTGATAAAGGAGGCGAGCGCGAGCACGATTGCGCAGACGAGGTACTTGCCCGCCCGCTCCGCGGCGAAGGGCTCGGCCTGCATGCGCGCCCTGCGCTCGCGCTGTACGGCCAGCGTGCTCCTGATATGCGCGGCGACATCCTCCTGCGTTACGGTAAAGCCGTCCATCTGCTGCGCCATATGCATCAGCGCCGCGGGCGGCAGGCACTCGGCCCGCACGGGAAGGCGCTTGAGGAGCGCCGACGCCGCGTCGCTCGCCTCCGAGAGGCTGAACAGCGCCAGCTCGGAGTAGCCCTCGGCCTGCGCCGCGTGGAAAGCCTGCAGCACATCGTCCTCCGAAAGCGGCGACACGCGCTGGAAGGTCACCAGATACGCCTGCTCAAAGCCGGGCAGTTCTTCCACCACGCGCTTGCACAGCCCGTGGAAATCGGCGGCCGGCAGCATCAGCAGCCGTTCGCAGAGGACCGTGTCCTTGAGCCGCTCTTCTTCCTTATGCGCGTATTTGTCGAACCGGATGTCGCGCCAGATCCTGAGCGCCAGAAAGAAAAGCAGGAGCGTGACCGCCGTGAGCAGGATCATCAGCACCTCGTTCTTGATATTTTGCCGGAACCAGAGGTAACAGCCCGCGGCAAACACGGCGCGCAGGATGACGCCGTCCGCTACGCGGGCGACAGCGCCGCGCCCTCCGCTCTGGCGGCGCTTGTAATAGCGCCTGATTTCCTTATCCATAGCCTGTCCTCCTTCCTGTAGGCTGCTTTGATTCTTGCCCAAGCGCGCATTTGTATGCGTTCGGCGCCGTTTTGGTGTATAATAAATTTTAAGAATCAAGATTGACGGGCGCGATCCGAAGGCTCCCTAAAAGGAGCGGGGGACGGCCCGGGAGGAGCGCCATACATGGACGTATCCCCGCACCGCATAGGCATACTCGGAGGTACGTTTAATCCCATCCATCAGGGGCATATCCTGATGGCGCAAAAGGTCCGTGAAGCGCTCGCGCTGGACGGCGTGCTTTTGATCCCCGCCGCCGATCCGCCGCACAAGGAGGTGGACGGCCATGTCAGCGCGCAGCAACGGTACAACATGGCGCGTCTCGCCGCGGCGGGCGCGGAAGGGCTCGCAGTCTCGGATATCGAGCTGCTGCGCGGCGGTATCAGCTATACCGCGGATACGGTTCTGGAGCTTGCGGCGCGGTACCCCGGCGCGCGTCTTTACGTGATCGTGGGCAGCGACCTTATATGCGATCTTGCGGGCTGGCACGACGCGGGGACGCTTTTCCGGCTGGCGGCGTTCGTGGGCGTGAAAAGGGCGGGGCAGAACTGCGGCGACGAAGCGGCGGCGGCCCTTCTTCGGAGCGAGCACGGGGCCGACGTCACGCTTCTGGATATCGCCGTGCCGCCGGTCTCCTCCACGCTGGTGCGGGAGCGCGTTTACGCCGCGCTGCCCGCCGAAGGGCTGATACCCGGCCCGGTGGAGGCGTATATTTATGAGAACGGGCTGTATTTCCCGGAAGACATCCGGGCGATGCAGGCCGCGCTGCGGGAGACCCTCTCCGGGGAGCGGTTCCGGCATACGATGGGGGTCGTCCGTACGGCGGTAACGCTTGCCGCGCGATTCGGGGCGGATTCCAAAAAGGCGCGGCTTGCGGCGCTGCTGCACGACAGCGCGCGGGGCGAGGACAAAGGCTCCCTTTCGCACGCGGCGACCGGGGCGTATTTGGCAAGAACCGTTTATCATGTGGCGGACGAAGAGGTGCTGCGCGCCATCCGCCTGCATACCACGCTCGCGAAGGGCGCGGGGAAGCTGGATAAAATCATTTATATCGCGGACATGATCGAGCCGGGCCGGGATTTCCCCGGCGTGGAAAAGCTGCGGCTGCTTGCGGAAACGGACCTTGACGCCGCCGTGTACGCGGGGCTTCGCGATACCGTGGAGTATGTGCGGCAGGCGGGCAAAACCGTCCATCCCGATTCGCTGGACGCGCTCAAAGAACTGACGCCGCAGGAATGATGTTTTGCCGCGGGATTTTTTGTCCATAAAAAGCTAAGAGAACAGAAAGGAGATATGCGTTTGGAAGCAAAGGAACAGGTGCTCTCGTTGTGTGAGGTGCTCTATGACAAGAAGGCACAGGACATCGTCGCCATCCATGTGGAGGATAAGACCATCATCGCGGATTGGTTCGTGATCTGCAGCGGACGCGCCGTACCGCAGGTGAAGGCGCTCTGCGACGAAGTGGAGGACAAGGCGCCCGCTTTCGGGCTGACGCTCAGGCGCAGGGAGGGCTACCAGGAAGGCAGGTGGATCGTGCTGGATTTTTCCAATATCCTCGTCCATCTGTTTATTCCGGATGAACGCCGGTACTACAACATGGAGCGGCTTTGGATGGACGATCCCCGCGAAGCCGTTCTTTTCTCACAGCTCAAGGAGGAACAGCCGCCGCTTCCCAACGCATCCCCATACATACAATAAGCGCCCCGTATATATATAGAAGGAGCCGCCGCACCGGGAAAAGTGCGGCGGCTCCTCTGTTATGGCGTTTTTTGCGTTATTCCTGCGCGTTGAGCCGGTAGGAAAGCACAAACATGCTGTCGCTGAGCTGGATATTCTCAATGGGCACGGAGACGGTGACATCCACCGGCACGAAGTTCCATATGGCGCGGATGCCAGCTTCCACCATCGTATCCGCGATCTGCTGCGCCGAACGGCGGCGCGCCGAGATGATGCCGATGTCCACGCTGTTTTCGCGGATAAAACCGCTCATCTGATCGACATGCAGGATGGGCCGCCCCGCGATCGTCTGCCCGATGAGCGCCTCGTTGATATCGAACAGCGCGATGACTTCGAACCCCTTTTGCGCGAACCCTTCGTACTTGCACAGCGCCTGCCCGATGTTGCCCGCGCCCGCGATCACGAGTTTGTAGCTGCGCGTAAGGCCCAGGATGTTCGCGATCTCCTTATGCAGGTTCTGCACGGGGTACCCGTAGCCCTGCTGCCCGAACCCGCCGAAACAGTTGAGATCCTGGCGGACCTGGGAAGGATTGAGCCCCATCTGCTGCGCAAGCTCGCTCGACGAGATGCGGTCAACCCCCTTGCCGTTCAACAGCTCCAGCTGGCGATAATACCTGGGCAGCCTTCTGATAACGGCCTCGGAGACTTTGCGCTCTTTCATATATAACCTCCCGGCGATCTTTCTCCAGTTTCTATATGAAAAGATTATAACGCAATCTTTCCGTTACATCAAGACAGAAACGAAAACAGGTTTCCATTTGCCGCGATGCGGGGACGTCGCGCGGAAAAATCGAATATATATTGCTAACGAGTGGTAATTATACTTGTAATAACGGCAATATTGCCGCATAATAGAGAAAAACATACGGAAAATGAGGGCCCAAACAATGGAGCTGTTAGAAAACCGAATTTCCGCGGAGGGCCGCGTCCTGCCCGGCAACATTATCAAGATCGACGGGTTTCTGAATCACCAGGTGGACATCCGGCTCATGCGCGAGCTGGCCCGGGAATTCCGGCGCTTGTTTCCGGAAAAAGAGATCAACAAAATTCTGACGGTGGAGGCGTCCGGCATCGCGCTCGCCGCCGTTACTGCGCTTGAGTTTGACGTGCCCATGGTTTTCGTCAAAAAGGCGAAGAGCGACAATATCGAAGGCGGCCTCTATCAAAGCGATATTTTTTCCTATACTTATAAAAGAAAGGTCACGCTTCTGCTGGCAAAACAGTGGCTGACCCCAAACGACAACGTGCTGATCATAGACGATTTTCTTGCCAACGGCGAAGCGATGCGGGGCGTGATCGAGATTGTGGGGCAATCCGGCGCCAAATTGACGGGCGTCGGGATCGCGGTGGAAAAAGGCTTTCAGCCGGGCGGCGCGCGTTTGCGGGAGCAGGGCGTCAACCTTAAATCCCTCGCCGTCATCGACGGCACCGAAGGCGGCAAAATCATGTTCCGGAAACAATAGCAACCCTTTCATATCTTCCATATATCAGGCGATAAAGCCAATCATTCACGCACATACCTTCGCGGCGGCCTTCGAACAATAACGGGGAAAGGCTTGAGCAAGGGAGTGGATGCGGTGGGACGCGTGCGGTTTCAATCCAGAATCTTTACTTTAACGGCCGCCATGTTTCGAACAACGGACAGAAACCGGCGGCTGTTGCGTTTGGCGGAGCAGGCGGTTTTCGCCGTTATGCTGCTGTTCGCGCTGCACCGTTTCGTACCGGTGCGGGCGCCGTACGCGGTGTATCTTTTTTGCGGCCTGGCGCAGTGGTTTTACTTCTACGAGGCCATCCTTTCGATCCTCGCCATCCCGGCGCAGGCCATGGGCCTGTTCGATCACGGCGGGTATGATCCCTTCTGGTATCCCGTTGCGCAGGCGCTCTCGGCGCTGCCGACTCTGCTGCTGTGGACGGGCATCGCCGTGATCGCCGCGCTGATTTACGGGCTGCCCGTGCAGTTGTGGCAGCTTCTTTACCTGCTGCCCTGCGCCGTATACAATACGGCGGCCCAGGGGATGTTCGCGGCGGCGCTGCTGCCGTTGTTCCGGGGCGGCGCACAGGAGGGCGTTGCCATCACCATGACCTACTTTTTTTGGACCTCGCCCATCGCCTGGCCCGCGGGCGACGCTCTCGCGGGGCTCCCGCTGCTCTTTTTTTATCTGAATCCCATGCATTACCTGTGCGAGACGCTGCGCGGCGCGCTGGGCGCGGGCGCATTCCCGCAGGTTCCCGAGGCGCTGCTCTTTGCCGCCTCGGCCGGCGTCGTCGGGGCGGCGGGCTACATCTGCATGCGGCGCGCCTGGCGCGGCGCCATGGCTTCGTGGGAATAGGGCGTTGATACAAAGAGCTTCCAAATTTGAAGCGGGGCGGGTCGCATTCCGGCAACAAATTTTACAAACAAAAAGTCCCTGCAATGGGGCTCTTTCCTGCCGTCCTGCCTAATAGCTCAAGAGCTGTACCTGCGGAGGGGGGCATTTTTCTTGAGAGGGTTCAGATGGGTTCAAATTGCCGCCCGGCACACCTCCACAGGCCAAAAGCACGCCGTTCCGGCTGGTAAAAATAACCCCAAAACGCGAAAACCTCCAGAAACTTCTGGCGGCTTTCATTGTATTAATGACTGAGTCATTCCTGGTACCCGGTAGGGGAGTCCCGGCGTCGCTGGGGCAGCGCCGCCGCCAGCCCGGGGCGCTGAAAAACAGTTCACAGGACTGTTTTTCACCTCGCACGGCTCGGCCGCGCCCTTCGACTCCCCTACTTCCCTATTGGAAATACAAAGGCCCATCCCGTTTGGGATGGGCCTTTGTATTTGGTACCCGGTAGGGGAGTCCCGGCGTCGCTGGGGCAGCGCCGCCGCCAGCCCGGGGCGCTGAAAAACAGTTCACAGGACTGTTTTTCACCTCGCACGGCTCGGCTGCGCCCTTCGACTCCCCTACTTCCCTATTGGAAATACAAAGGCCCATCCCGTTTGGGATGGGCCTTTGTATTTGGTACCCGGTAGGGGAGTCGAACCCCTGTTACTGCCGTGAGAGGGCAACGTCCTAGGCCACTAGACGAACCGGGCGCGCGCGGCGCATTACTAATATTAGCGGGTTTTTATTCGGCTGTCAACCCCCCGCCTCTATGAAGGAGGGATTTTTGCAGGGGGGCTTTCCGGCGCCCGCCGGGCGGTCATTCCCTTCCCGGCCTGTCCTGCCGCGGGCCGTCCTTCCCAAAACGCTCCGGCGGTTCCCCATGCCCCAAAACGGGGTGACGGCCGCGCTCCGCATACCCGCCGCGCCCTTCGGGCGGCCAATGGCAGGCGTCGCCAAAATTTCCGCGGAAAGGTTCCGCAAAGCCGGCTTCCTCCATACGCGTTTCCAATGCTTCCGAAAGGCGGCCGAGATACAGGCCCAGCTGCGCCTGCTCCTCGGCGCTGAGCACGTCGAATACGCTTTCGGGCTCCACGCTCTGCGGCCCGGAGCGGTCCGCGGCGGAAGCGCCGGCGCCGGTCAGCCGGATATTCAGGACCCGGCGGTCCTCCTCGGAAGGCGTGCGCGTGATATAGCCGCTGCGCTCCAGCTTGGCCAGCAATTCGCCCAGCGACTGGTTGCGCATCTCCATTAGCTCGGAAAGCTCCTTCTGGCTGATCTGCGGCCGCCGTTTTAAAATGGACAGGACACGGCCCTGCCCCCTGTGCGGATTCCCCATCGGCCCGAACGCCCTGAAGCGGTAGGCCTGGTAGCGATGCAGCAGAGTGAACACGTGAAAGAACTGCTGCATCAGATCCGGCGTTGTATCATCCATCCGTTTCCTCCGCCCCTGCTTAAAGCAAGGTACCTGTCAAGATCATACTGTCGCGCGCGGGGCCTGTCAATAGACCGCGCCCCGCGCCGGTGCCGAAAGAGCATCACGGGGGCCGATCAAAGGCCGCCCGGCCGCATATACTAAAAGCCGACGATTCGTAAAACGAGGTTTGTATGCGAAACCTGGGCCTGGCCGCGATAGCGCTCGGCGCGTTCTATCTATGGCCGCATCTGAAGTATCTCATCGCGTTTTGGCTGCCGCGGGGGCTCGCCTGGGTATGGTCGGCCGTCCTTGCCGCCGCGCTGCTATTCTCCACCGCGCTGTTCAAAAGCGTGCTGGTGGGCTTCTACCTGTATGTCGTCCTGTGCTTTCTAATCACGGATATCATTTGGATCTGCCTCCGTCTGTTCAAAACCGGGGAAGGCCCCGCGCGGGCGTGGCGGCGCATCTACGCCGGCGGGCTGCTCCCGGTCGCCCTGGCGCTCATGATCTGCGTGCTCGGTTACTTCAACGCAAAAACCATCCGCGTGACCCAATATACGGTGGATATCGAAAAGCCGCTGCAAGGCACCGTCCGCATCGCGCTCATCAGCGACGTCCATCTGGGCACGAGCATCAAAAGCAAAGATTTGCCCGGCATCGTGGAAAAGATCCAGAATCTTCGGCCAGATCTGATTTTTCTGGGCGGCGATATCTATGAGGAAGCGACCACAGAGGACGCGCTTGCCGCTTCTTACGCGGCGTTCTCAAAGCTCAGTGCGCCGCTGGGCGTTTACTATGTGCCGGGCAACCACGAGTACAGCGCGCAGGAAAACAAAACGCTCGATCTCGGCGCCGTGTTCGCTTCCCTGCGGGCGGCCGGCGTGACGCCGCTTCGGGACCGGGCGGCGGAGGCGGGGGGGATGACCGTCATCGGCCGCGACGATCCCCGTTCCCCGCTACGCGCGCCGCTCGCGGCGCTGATGAAGGATACGGACGTTACCCGCCCCGTGATCGTGATGGATCACGAGCCCATCGATCTCGGGGAGGCGGAACGGGCGGGGGTGGACCTGCAGCTCTCGGGCCACACGCACGCGGGGCAGCTTTTCCCGGCCGGGGAGCTGACGGAACTTTTCGGCATATTCACCTACAGCTACGGCTGGCACAGGCAGGGGGGCTACCAGGTGATCGTAAGCTCGGGCGCGGGCACGTGGGGATTCCCGATGCGGGTGGGCAGCCCCTCCGAGATCGTGCTGGTAACGTTGCATGGCGCAACGGAGGGATCTGATGAAAATCGCTGAGCTTGTTTTGGAGAAGATACGATGTGATGTAAAAAATCCACAGGGATGCAGGGGGCGGGCCCCCTGCGTCCTCCGTATGCTGCAAATACGCTGAAAGCCCCTTGCGGGGCTTTCAGCGTATCAAAGCGGCCGCAGCCTTTTTTTGAATTATATTACCGCCGCCCGCGGCTGCTGGATGGAACGCACCTGGGTCGTAAGCGTCACGCCGTTTTCCAGGCAAAGCTGCGTGAATTTCTGCTGGATGCGCATGAGCACCACGCTGATGCTCACCTCCGTTACGTTGGGAAGCAGCAGAAGAAGCTGGGTGTTGGAGTGCTGCGTGACCACGTCGGATTTGCGCAGGGAAAGCATGCAGGCGCGCTTGAGCGCCGCCATCACCTGGAACATTTCCTGATCCGAAAGCTCCCTGCTGTGGGCCACGATGGTATACATCACCAGCATGCAGGCGGTCTGCTCGCGGCGGCTTTTGCGCTCATGGAGCTGGAATATCTGCCGGAACACATCCGTTTCGCACAGCATGGGCCCGGCGGCCGCCGCCGCCGACCGGAGGTCGTCGAGCACCATGCCGATATCCGGGCGCTGCGGCTGGGTGGTGGTGTTGATGCTGCGCCCCGCGGCCTTGAGCTCTTCGGAGGGCTGCACGTCGAGCTCCTTGCTCAATAACGACGTGATGCTCTTGTAATGGGCCATCGCCCCGTAGCGGTTCCCGTTGGCGAGCATGGCGTGGATCATCACCGCGTGATAATGCTCCTCAAACATGTTGTGCTGGAGGGCGGACGAGCAGATATCGATCACCTCGTTGTACAGGTGCTGCTCGTTGAGCATGTTGATGTAGCTGTTGATGCACGCGAAATACTGCCTGCGGTAGTAGGAAGTGAGCGTTTCCACCCATTTCTGGTCCGCGATGTCGTCCATAAAATCGCCGGTATACAGCTCCATGACGCGCTGGCAGCAAAGCTTGAGCTCGTCGTCGGGCAGGCCGCTTTTCACGCTGACGGCGAGCTTGTCGAACTCGAACGCGTCCACATAGACCGCGGCTTCCGTATTCCAGCCGTAGGTGCGGTGCTGGGAAAGGATATAGGGCTGCCCGTATTCGTCCGTTTCGGGCAGGAGCTTGCGCAGACGATAGATCAGGTTCTGGAGCGCCTTGCGGGGGTTTACGACGTCGTCCTCCTGCCAGAGCATATCGATGAGCGTTTCGGAAGTAATGAACTTGCCGCGGTTCACCAGAAAGAAACGGAACAGCATCCATAAGCTGTCCGCGCGCGGGGAGATGCTGCTCAGCACCGTCCCGTCGTATTCCACCAGAAAGCCGCCGAATAGTTTGACACAGAGTTTTGCGTTGTTTGCTGGCATAATTTACCCCCTCGGATGGAGCTCGCAAACCGGAAGAATTTACTAATAAATCAAGTATACTTCCATCCGCATATTTTGGCAAGCGCGGCGGTCCTGCCGGGAAGACCCAAAGTAAAATCTTAAAAAAAACTTGCCGCCTCTGTTGCAAAGCACCCATATATGGTTTATCATAAAGTTGAAAAATAAATAGGTTGCATAAGTGAAAACTTAACGCGACAAAGGCAAACCCGCCGAAAGGCGGGGACGCAAAGCTACAGGGCCTGAAATGGCAGCCAGTTACCGAAGGAAGTTTTTTTGTTGTCCTTTCGCAAGAAAGGATCGAAGGATAAAACGGCGTATCGTTGCAAAGGGATCTCCCTCGCGACAAAGGCAAACCCGTCGAAAGGCGGGGACGCAAAGCTATAGGGCCTGAAATGGCAGCCAGCTACCGAAAGGGGAAATTTATGAGGAACGGGTTCAGAAAGGCCGCGCTGCTGCTGGCCGTCGTACTCACCGCAACGCTTCTGTGGCCGCTCTCGGCGGCGGCTTCCGTTGCTTCAGCTTCAGCATTCGATCTGTCCAATATCGGCCAGGGATATGTTACGGTGCAATACGCGCCGTACGGCGGGGGGGCCCTCAAGGTGGGCATCCGCGACGACGATACGCGCATGATCCAGTATTACGATTACCAGCCCGGGACGGCGGCGAGTTTCCCGCTGCCCGCCGGGGCGGCAAACGTATCCGCGCTGCTGTACGAGCATATCGGCGGGACGTCCTACCGGAAGATCGACGGCGTTTCGTTCGTAGTGGAGGCCCCCGTCATTCAGGCGCCCTCCGTTTCGCAGCTCCCTTCGGACGGCTCCTCCAGCGTATCGAACCTGCCCTCCTCGGTTACCGGGTACCTCTCCAGCGTGACGGAGATCTCCTTCCGGCAGGGGGACGGCATATCGCAGAAGGCCGCGGCGCTCACCGCGGGAAAGAAGACGACCGAGGCGAAGGCGATGGCGATCTACAGCTACATCGTGAAGAACTTCTCCTACGATTACGATCTTTACCATGACGTGCTTTCCGGGAGGGTCACCCGCTATACGCCCGACCCGAACTCTATCTTGCAAAGCAAGAAGGGCATCTGCTACGACATCGCCTCGCTTTACGCGGCGATGTGCCGCAGCGTCGGCATTCCCGCCAAGCTCGTCAAGGGCAACAGCCGGCCCGCCGGCGGCTACCATGCATGGAACAGCGTCTATAATGTTGAGACGGGCTCCTGGGTTTCCATGGACCTTACGCTGGACATAACCGCGCGGCGGGGCGCCTCCAGCTCCTGGAGAACGGTCGGCAGCGGATACTCCGCCACCGAGGCGGTTTAAATCGCTATTCCCCGTTCGGTACGGCCGAGCGGCTTCTTCATTGTCCTGTCCCTCCAGGCAAAGGCCGCGGCTAAAAAGCAAGCCGCGGCCTTTGCCGCGCACTCAGCGTGTCAAGGAGGCTTCGGGGCGGCTTTTACCATGCAAGAACGCGGCGCGGCGCGTAAAAACCGCCGCAATGCGGACATTGCGGCGGCCTTGCCGTTTGTTTGTAATCACCGATTTACCGCACAGGCGGATCAAAGGGGATTATAGGTTACCGACGGGACTGGAAGCACGCGCTGCAATAAACGGGCCGGTCGTTCTTGGGAACGAACGGAATCTTGGTGGGCGCGCCGCACTGTGCGCAGACAGTGTCGTACATCTCGCGCTCGCCGCTGCGCTGGCTCTTCCTGGTGTTGCGGCAATCCCTGCAGCGGGCGGGTTCATTCTGGAAACCCTTTTCTGCATAGAACTCCTGCTCGCCAGCCGTAAATACGAACGTTGCGCCACAGTCCTTGCAAACCAATTCTTTGTCCTGGAACATGATGTTGTAATCCCCTTTGTTATGGATTTATTTTGCCCTAAATCTCGGCTGACCTGGTCTTTGCCCCCACACACGCCAACAGGAAGGTTCGCTCATAGCCTTGTATGGCCCCCACTACTGCTTCTCTCAGGATTTAATTTGAATGGTTTTGCCTCATAGATCTCCCTTGACTTATCGGACAAGATATGATTTCCAAGCTGAACCTTTTCAATTGTATTCCTGGTTGGTCTTACATCTAGGCCGCACCATGCTCACCGGCGGTTTACCGGGTTACGTGGATCGTTTTGCCTGCGACTGGCTTCGATTTTCAACCACAGACCCGAAATTCAGGTACTTCTTACATTATACAAGCAGTCTGTCAAAAGCGCAACAGATTTTTTAACAATTTTTTGTTATTGTGGCCGAAAAGTAAAATTTTCTACTGGTTTTTATGAGAGCGGAGGCCGGTGCGCGGCGGCGCGTGAATCTCACAAAAGCGGCCGCACCACTTTTGTGATAAGCTATGATATACTGTTGGTACAAGCAGCGGGGGAGGATACCGGATTGAAGCTGATCTCATGGAACGTAAACGGGCTGCGCGCCTGCCTGAACAAGGGTTTCCTGCAGTTTGTGGGGGACGCCGGCGCCGACATACTGGCCCTGCAGGAAACAAAGATGCAGCAGGGCCAGGCGGAAATCAACCTGCCCGGGTATCTGGAGTATTGGAACAGCGCGGAAAAGAAGGGCTATTCCGGCACCGCCGTGTTCACGAAGACGGAGCCCGTATCGGTCTCGACCGGCATCGGCCTGCCGGAGCACGATACCGAGGGGCGCGTCATCACGGCGGAATACCCGTCCTTTTACTTCATCAACTGCTACACGCCCAACGCGCAGGACGGCCTTCGGCGTCTCTCCTACCGTATGCGGTGGGAGGACGATTTTAGGGCCTACCTGCAAAAACTGGACGCGGTCAAGCCCATCGTCCTCTGCGGGGACCTCAACGTCGCGCATCAGGAGATCGATCTTAAAAACCCTAAGACCAACCGCATGCACGCCGGTTTTACGGACGAGGAGCGCGGCAAGATGACCGCGCTTCTGTCCGCGGGCTTTACGGATACCTTCCGCCGCCTGTACCCGGATGTGAGGGGCGCGTACTCCTGGTGGAGCTATTTCAGCAATGCGCGTGAGAACAATTCGGGCTGGCGCATCGATTATTTCATCGTTTCGGAGCGGCTGATGCCCCGCGTGAAGGACAGCTTCATTCTGCCCGAGGTGCAGGGGAGCGACCATTGCCCCGTCGGCATCCTGCTGGAGGACGAGGCATGAGGCTCGTGCTCGCGTCCCAATCCCCCCGCAGGCGGGAGCTGCTTTCCATGCTCGGCTTCCCTTACGAAGCGATCATAAGCGCAGTGGAGGAGAACGTCCCCGCGCATATCGCGCCCGACGCCCTCGTCGAAACGCTCGCCCTCCGGAAGGCGGAGGCCGTGGCGAAGCTTTGCCCCGACGCGTGCGTCATCGGTGCGGATACCATCGTGTATATCGGCGGGGAGATCGTCGGCAAGCCGCGGGACGATGCCGACGCCGCGCGCATCCTGCGTCTCTTGCAGGGGCGCGCGCATACCGTTTATACGGGGGTGGCGGTGCTGACGCCCGACCGCAGGGACGTACGGCACGACGCCACGCAAGTGACCTTCGCGCCTATGACCGAGCGGGAGATCGCGTGGTACGTCGCTACCGGGGAGCCGCGGGACAAGGCCGGCGCCTACGGCATCCAGGGCCCAGGCGGCATGTTTGTGGAGCGCGTGGAGGGCAACTATTTTACCGTGATCGGCATGCCGCTGCCGCTGCTCTACCGCATGCTGCGCGAGGCCGGCGCGGTGGCGCTTTAAACGGCGGGCCGCGCAAGCGGGAGGAGGATACGGGAATGGCGGTTGCAAACTTTTCGACCGGCGCGATATGCCTGCTGCTGGGCGTCATTATGCTTCGGCGCAAGACAGTCAACCTCCTGGCGGGCTACAATACGATGCCCGATGAGGAGAAGAAGAAGTATGACCCGGAGAAGCTGGCCAAATACAGCAGCCATGCCATGCTGACCTGGGGGCTGGAACTGATCGTATTCGGCCTGCTGTACCTGATATTCGCGCGGGGCTGGCTGATCTGGCTGTCCTGGGCGCTGTTTGCGGTTCTGCTGATCGGGTATTTTATCTTCGTGAACACGAACAAGCGCTGCTACAAAGACGAATATAAATGAACGAACGCATCGAGGAAAAACTAAAGCTCCTGCCGGGAACGCCGGGCGTGTACAAGATGTACGACAAAACCGGCACGGTGATTTATGTCGGCAAGGCGGTGTCGCTCAAAAACCGCGTCCGGCAGTATTTCCAGTCCGGCAAGACGCAGCCGCTCAAGGTGGCGGCGATGGTCTCGCACATCGAGGACTTCGAAACGATCCTCACCGCCAACGAGACCGAGGCGCTCACCCTCGAGAGCAACCTCATCAAGCAGCTCCAGCCGCGCTACAACATCCTCTTAAAAGACGATAAGCATTTCCCGTACGTGCGCATCGATATGAAGCAGGATTTTCCGCGCATCGAGGTCGTGCGCCGCATCGCGAAGGACGGCGCGCGGTATCTGGGGCCCTACCTTTCCGCCATCGCGCTCCGGGACGCGCTCAACGTGGTGTACGAGCATTTTCCCGTGCGCCACTGCAAGAAGGATCTGCATAAGGCGATCGCCCGGCACGAGCGCCCCTGCCTGATGTACCATGTGGGCAAGTGCTGCGCGCCCTGCTCGGGCAATATCCCGCGCGAGGAATACCATAAGCTGCTGGATCAGGTCGCCGCGTTCCTGGAAGGGCAGACCGAGCCCATCGTAAAAGAGCTGACCGCGCAGATGCAAAAGGCCTCCGACGCCATGGAGTTCGAGCGCGCGGCGCAGCTGAGGGACCACATCGCCGCCATCCGGCTCATCGGCGAAAAGCAGAACGCCATCGCCGCCAAGGGCGTGGAGGAGGACGTGTTCGCCCTGTGCCGCCTTGAAAGCGAAACGCTGGTGTTCGCCCTGTTCGTGCGTGGCGGCAAGGTGGTGGCGACCGAGAACTTCCGCATCGCCAACGCGCAGGAACAGGAAGAAGAAGGCGGGGAAGGGGAGACCATGGCGGCCTTCCTCAAGCAGTATTATGCGGAAGCCGTGCAGCTCCCGCCCGAAATACTCCTTTACGAGCCCACGGCCGATGCGGAGGCGATCGGGGAATGGCTTTCTTCCCGCCGCGGGAAGCGCGTGGCGATCGTGACGCCCCAGCGGGGCGAAAAGCGCAGGCTCACCGAACTTGCCGCGCATAACGGGCAGGACCTTCTGGAAAAGGAAAAGAAGCTTCTCTTGCGCGCGTGGGAGCGCGGGGAGGGCGCGCTCGCCGCGCTCTCCGAGGCGCTGGGGCTCGATTCCCTGCCCGCGCGCATGGAGTGCTTCGATAACTCGCACATCCAGGGACGGGACACCGTCTCCTCCATGGTCGTGTTCCTCAACGGCGCGCCCGCGCCCAAGGAGTACCGCCGTTTCCGGATCCGCACGGAGGCCGGCGGCGACGATCTCATCGCCATGCGGGAGGCGCTTTCCCGCCGCTTCCGGCGCACCCTGGAGGGGGACGATCACTTTAGGGATCTCCCGGACCTTCTGGTGATCGACGGCGGCCGCGCGCAGCTCGACGTGGCGCTCGACGTCCTTCTGGAGTGCAACCTGACGCATATCCCAACCATCGGCCTCGCCGAGCTGACCGAGCGCATCTATTTCCCCGATCAGCCCGAGCCCGTGGCGCTGGACCGCAACAGCCCGGCGCTGCACCTGCTGCAGCGCCTGCGCGACGAGGCGCATCGCTTTGCGATCACCTACCACCGCAGCCTGCGCGGCAAGAACGCGCTGTTTTCCAGGCTCGACGAGATACCGGGCGTAGGGGCCAAGCGCAAGCGCATCCTCTTCGACGCGTTCCCGACGTTCGATTCCATCCGCGCCGCCGACCTTGACACGCTCGCCGCGCTCCCCGGCATCGATAAGCGCACCGCCCGCGCGGTGTATGCGTTCTTCCATCCCGATCCCGGCGCGGTGGCGGAGGGCGGAGCGGGGACCGAAGCGGAGGCCGAAGCGCCCGAACCAAAAGGATAAAAGCCGCCGGCGAACCCTTTCGGGGTTGATCGGCGGCCTTGCTGTTTTAGGTTATTTCATGTTTCCGTCCGGCCCCATCCGGCAGGGTTCGCTCACCCGCTCCCACATTTTTTGGATCAGCTTGTGTTCCGCGTCCAGCAGTTCCAGATGGAAATCGTGCAGGTCCGTGCTGTTGGGGACGAACAGGGAGCCTTCCTCCTCCCGGATGCACCGGATGCTCTCGGCGGAGCGGTTCAAAAACGCTTCCCGCGCCTCCAATATCCGTCTGCGCGCCGGCTCGTCCAGCAAATGAAAGTAATACAGGCGCATCATGAACTCGTCGCGGTTGCCGAGCTCCTCGTCCGTAATGCCGTACAGGTGCTGCGCGAACTGCCGTTTTCCGGCGTCCGTGATGCGGTACAGGTTCCGGTTGGGTTTCCCGGCCTGAAATTCAACGGTCTTTACGATGGCGCCCTTCTTCTCGAATCCCTTCAGGATGGAGTACAGGGTGTTGTTGTTGATGTCCGTGCAGGCGTTGAAGCGGCGGATCATCTCGGTCTTGATCCGGTATCCGTAGCAGGGACCCTCCATCAGGCAGCCCAGCACGAAAATATCATAATACATCGGCTATATGCGTAGCGCCAGCCGTGCCCCTTCCTCCACCGCCTCGATGATCTTCCTGGGCCTTACGGCGTCGCCGATCACATGCAGGGACGGGACCTTTCCCTTGAGCGCTTCCTCCAGCGGATTATGGGATTTTACACCCATAGCCAATACTACCATATCGTAGCCGCTGAACGCAACCTCGCCGGCGGGCGCGGAGCATACCGCGCCGTCCTTGGTAAAGCGTTCCACCTTGGTGTTTTTGTGGATCTCCACGCCGCCCTTCTGCAGGTTTTGGAACAGGAAGAACTGAACGCTCGGGTGCATGCCGCCCGCGACGGTGTCCAGCATCTCCACGATGGTCGCCTGCCTGTTCTGGGTGAGCAGGTATTCGGCCGTCTCCACGCCGACCAGCCCGCCGCCCACGATCAGCACGCGGTTGCCGGCAAGCGCCTTGCCGCGCAGGATATCCGTCGCCTGCACGACCGGGATACCCTCGTTCTCGATGCGCGGCTGTATGGGGGAGCCTCCCGTCGCCAGGACGACCTCGTCGGGATTTGTGGCGGCGATGGTTTCCGCGTCGGCCTCGGTCTCAAGGCGGATATCGACGCCGTATTTTTTGCACATCGTGGCGTAGTAGCGGATGGCCTTGGCCAGCTCCTGCTTGGCGGGCGGCACGCAGCCGGGCACGACCTGCCCGCCCAGCTTCCCGCTCTTTTCCAGCAAAGTCACCCGGTGCCCGCGCGATGCGGCGATCCAGGAAAATTCCAGTCCGCCCGGGCCTCCGCCCACAACGGTGATACGCTTTTTCTGTTCGGCCGGGGTAATCTTGAGCGTGGATTCGTGGCCGCTCAGGGGGTTGATCATGCAGGAAACGCCGTGGTCGTTGGGGTCCGCGCCCGGGAAGCCCTGGCAGCGGGTCAGGCAGCCCACGCAGGGGGAGATTTCGTCCGTCCTTCCCTCCTTCACCTTGAGGGGGAACGACGGGTCCGCGATGGAGGCGCGGCCCAGGCTCACGAAATCCGCCGCGCCCGAGGCGACGGCGTGTTCCGCCACGGCCGGGTCGGTGATGCGGCCCACGCCGATAACGGGAATCTGCACGGCATCCTTCACGGCACGGGCGGCGTACAGGTTGTACCCGAAGGGCATATGGGAGGGCGCGATGATATAGGGCATGCTCGCGTATACGCCGGTGGAGACATGGATGGCGTCGGCCCCGGCCTCCTCCAGCGCCTTGCAGATGAGCACCGTCTCGCCGATCTGCCGGCCGCCCTCCACGCGCTCCTCGCCGCTGATGCGAAAGATCAGGGGGAAATCCTTTCCGCACTTCTTTTTGATATTCCGGATCACTTCCGCGGGGAATTTGCCCTTGCCCGCGATATCGCCTCCGAATTCGTCGGCGCGCTTGTTGCTGTACGAGGACGCGAACTGCGCAACCAGGTAGCCGTGCGCGCCGTGGATCTCCACGCCGTCGAAGCCGGCCTTCTGCGCCCGCACGGCGGCGTCACCGAAGCGTTCGATGATTCCGTACGCTTCCTCCGCCGTAAGCTCGTGCGGAAGCTCGCGGTTGACGGGGCAGGGCACCGCGGACGGCGCGACGGGCTGGAAGCCCGAGACCTGCGAAACCGTTTCGCGGCCGGCGTGATGAATCTGCATCATGATCTTGCCGCCTTCGGCGTGGATCCGGTCCGCGAGGGCGCGGAAGCCCGGTATATATTTATCATCATCGATGCGCAGCTGCCCCGGGACCGCGCAGCCCTCGGGGGAAACGTAGACGAACTCCGTAATCAGCAGACCGAACCCGCCCCGCGCGCGGGCGGCGTAGTATTCGATCAGCTCCTGTCCCACCGTGCCGTCCGCCTCGCCGTGGCTGGAACCCATCGCGGGCATGACGAACCTGTTGTTCAGCGTAAGGGTTCCGATTCTCCCGGGTTTCAGAACGTTTTCGTACATAAGCTCCTCCTCGCAGTATTACGGATATGTATATGATAATTCATCATATTAATATGGACATTCCCTGTCAATAGGGTTCCCCCCGATAACATCGTATATTCTTTTCGTCTTCGCCCGCTTCTAAAAATACCGGGGAGGCCACCGGAACGAATGACGCCGCCGGTATGAGTGAGGATTTGCGCTGGCCGGCAAGCGGAGGCATCCAATCAATGCGTTACCGCAACCGTTTCCGGCCGGATATTTCCATAACCGTTTCCATACTTTTTTCCCGAACGCCGTTGAGGCCGGGCAAAGAGGACGGTTTTCTGTGTTCCCGACACCGCCCGGATTGTGTAATAATCGTGAACATATTGAAAAAACTTATATCCTGTTTTCGCCTTCCACGTGTTACAATATATAGGAAATCTATTTTACAGGAGGGCCGAAATGGAAAAGCTGTTCAAACTAAAGGAGAACGGAACAAAAGTAAGAACGGAATTCATCGCGGGCGTCACCACCTTCTTTACCATGGCCTACATCATCTTCGTAAATCCCTCCATCCTGGGAAGCGTCCCCGGCTTTGACAAGGGCGGCATATTCGTGGCCACCATACTTGCCACCGCCATCGGCACCCTGGTCATGGGTCTCGTGGCCAACGTGCCGTACGCGCTGGCGCCGGGCATGGGCCTCAACGCGTTTTTCACCTACACCGTATGCTTCGGGTTGGGCTTTACCTGGGAACAGGCTCTCGCCATGGTCTTTATCTGCGGCATCATCAACATCATCATCACCGTTACCAAGGTCAGAAAAGAGATCATCAAATCCATTCCCAAACCGCTTCAGCTCGCCATCGGCGCGGGCATAGGGCTCTTTATCGCGTATATCGGGCTCAAGGACGCCAACATCATCAAATTTACCATCGATCCCTGGAACATTGTGAACGTTCCCGCCGATGCGGGCGGCACGGTGGTTTCCAACGGCGGCGCGGTGCCGGCGCTTGTGAACTTTAACCCCGCGCTCAACCCCACGGCGCTCATGGCGATCATCGGCCTCGTCATCACGGCGATCCTTATGGTGCGCAAGGTCAAGGGCGCCATCCTCCTGGGCATCCTCGCAACCGCCCTGGTGGGCTGGCCGCTGGGCGTCACCAAGTATACGCCGGAGGCGGCCTACGCGGTGAGCGACGTTGCGAAAACCGCCTTCCACCTGGATCTGGGAGGGCTGTTTGCCGATCCCACAAAAATCGTGGTGGTGATCGTGACGGTGTTCGCCTTCTCCCTGACCGATACGTTCGATACCATCGGCACCTTCATCGGCACGGGCAGGAAGGCGGGCATATTCGACGCGCAGGACGAGGCCGCGCTGTTCTCGGGAAGCGGGTTCAAGTCCAAGATGGATAAGGCGCTGTTTGCCGACTCCATCGCCACCTCCATGGGCGCGCTTTTGGGCACCAGCAATACCACCACCTACGTCGAATCGGCCGCGGGCATCAGCGAGGGCGGCAAGACGGGCCTCACCTCCGTCGTGACGGCGGTGCTGTTTCTGCTTTGCCTGTTCCTGGCCCCTGTGGCGGGCGTCATCACCACCGCCGCCACCGCGCCGGCGCTCATCATCGTGGGCGTGCTGATGGCCGAGCCCCTCAAGGAGATCAACTGGGGGGATTTTGAGGAGGCGCTCCCCGCCTTTATGACGGTGCTGATCATGCCCCTTACCTACAGCATTTCCAACGGCATCGCCGCGGGCTTCATCTTCTACGTGCTCACCAAGCTGGTGCGCGGCAAGGGTAAGGAAGTCCATCCGCTGCTGTACGTGTTCGCCGGGCTGTTCCTGCTCTACTTCATCGCGTTGGCGGCGCTCAAACTATAAAGCCTTCCTGCATGGGAAAAACCGTCGACGAACCCCGGAGGGGTTTGTCGACGGCCTGAGCGGAGCCTGCTTAGGAGCAGGCTCCGCTTTTAATGTATCAGCGCGTACAGCGCGTTGGGCCAGAATACGTGGAGGGCGGCGAGCAGCACGACAAGCAGCGCCGATATGCGGTGCGCTTTAAGCAGCCAGGGCTTCTTCAGCTTGTAGAACGCGCCGCCCAGGCACGCGGTCAGCAATACGAATACCCATGCCACGCTCCCGGTATGAGGCCGCAGCGATCCCAGCGCGAGGAACCCGTGTATCAGCGCCACGGCAACCAGGGCGATGCCCATGGGCTTGTGCAGCGTCCGCAGCACCTTCATCGTTTTACGATAACCGGCGCCTTTGAAATGAAATACTGCGGCGTTCAGCTTCCGCAGACAATAGGGCGCCAGAAGGCCCGCCAGCAGCGCCACGTTCAGGAACCCCAATACCTGATAGAGCATGCGCTTTGCCCCTTCGTTCTACTTGGCGAGCTTGCCCACGACGGGAACGCCCTGCAGCTTGGATACGCCGTGCGGCGATACGTTCTTGATGGCGTCGGTCAGGTCGTTGCCGGCCTCAAACCCGTTGTGATCCCCGTTTTTCCATTCCGGTACGCTGGTCACGTCGTAGATGACGCCGTCCACGGCGACGTAAGCGGGCATGCCGTCCTTGCCGTTGTATTTTTTCAGCTCGTCCAGTGTGAGGACAAGCTCCTCCTTCGCGGGGGCGGCGGAGGGACCGCCCGCCTGCGGCGCCGTGGACGCGCATCCCGCCAAAAGCAGCGCCATGAGCATTGCGGCGGCGATTCCGTAGAACCGTTTCATAAGCGGCTCCTTTCCGGGCGAAACGCCCGATCTTTTCTTGCTTTATAAATACCGGCAAAGGGCGGCCGTCAAACGCGGCGCGTGCCAAAAGCCCGGAAACTTCTTCCGGGCTCAGACTGTTAAAAAACCCATTGGGGTTCGGTGGCCGCCTCCACAGTTCACGCCGGTCGCCCACGTTGCGGCAGGGACTGCTTCCTTGTGCGCTCAACCGGGTTTTGCCTTATCACTCCGTCACAGGTGGCGCAAGGTTCGGCCCCCGGGGGCTTCCATTCCGCCGCCAGCGACATGCGCGGTGGCGGCGGAAAGCCTTGCGGCGCAAGGCTTTCCTTGCAGGAACAACCGCCCGTGCCGCAGGCACAGGTTGTTCCTGTAATCCTCGAAAAAGTACCGCAGGTACTTTTTCGACAGGCGGAGCCGTCAATCGAACCAGTGTTTCTTTTTATCCGAATACGAGCGTATGATGTGCATCGAATCGCAGAACGGTTTGATCTTGGAGTAACCGCACCGGCAGAGCACCACGCGGTTGCGCGTCTCGTAAAGCGCGCCGTCCGCCCCTTCGATGGGGATGCCCCCCTTGACGAAGAGGCCGCAGCTTACCCCGCGGTCCGGGTCCTGCAGCACCTCGATGGCGGGCTCATACTGCGGCTCGATCGTCTGGCCGGTAACTTTATCGATCACTTCCAGCCTTCCCGCGGGGCATTCTATGGCAGCCTTGACGGCCAGTTCCCTGCATGCGGGGTTGTCCGATTTTTCGGTGAGATCCCACGCGTCCCCGCGCTCGGTATGGCAAAAGCGCGCGAAAGCGCACCGCTCGTCATCCAAAAGCAGCAGCGTCGGGCCCTCGTAACGCTTGCAGCGGCTTTGGAAGGGCGCGCGCGACGCCGTCTCGGTGCCGTCGAAGCCCGCCTTGCCGTGCATGCCGTCGCAGAAGGGAGGCGTCTTGGTTTTTCCGCAGCGGCACAGCGCATACGTCTGCGCCTGCGGCAGGACGCGCCCGTCCTCATAGACGTACCCCCGCCCGGCGGGCGTGATCTTCTTTTCATACAGCGGCACGCCGCCCGTTACCAGGTACGGGCCGTCCCGCGTGATCGTAATCTTCCCCTTGCCTTCCATCGCTGCCTCCGGTCTTTCATAAGGGGGCCCCAAGGCGCTTGTCCGGCGGCGGGGGGATTTTTGCCCCGCTGCCGGATAGGCGCGGCCCGCTTCCCCTATTATATTGCGGCGGCCGGCGTTTGTATAGGGAAAGGGCGGTTTATCCATACACGGGATACCTAAGCTCCGGCGGCCGCCTTTGTGCCCGGCCGCCGCGCGTTGGGCGGGCATTTCGCGTCCAGCCCCTTTCCCATTTATTTTGAAAGCGGTATACTGAATGCAGGCGTCCTTTTCCATAGCGGAACGCCGCGGATTCGGGAGGAGAAATTTGGCCAAAATCGTAGTATTGGACGGCGGCGCGCTCAACCCCGGCGATCTGAGCTGGGACGCCGTCGCGGCGCTGGGGGAGCTCACCGTGTATGACGATACCCCCAGGGAAGAAATCGTGAACCGCATCGGCGACGCGCCGCTCGTGCTTGTGAATAAGACCCCGGTTTCCCGCGCGGCTCTCGAAGCCTGCCCGGGGATTCGGTACATCGGCGTGCTCGCCACGGGCTATAACATCGTGGATGTCGAAGCCGCGCGCGAACGCGGCGTCGTCGTGACCAACGTACCCGATTACGGCGCTTATGCCGTGGGGCAGTTCGCCATCGCGCTGCTGCTGGAGATCTGCCACCATGTCGGGCACCACAGCGGGGAAGTGCACGCGGGGCGCTGGTCCGCAAACGAATGGTGCTTCTGGGATTATCCGCTCATCGAGCTGTACGGGAAAACGATGGGCATCGTCGGCCTGGGGCGCATCGGCCGGGTGACGGCCTCCATCGCGCAGGCGATGGGGATGCGGGTGCTTGCGTACTCCCCGCACCGCGACCCGGCACTGGAAAGCGAAACCTGCCGCTACGCGGAGCTTGACGAGCTTTTTGCCGCCTCCGACGTGATCTCGCTGCACTGCCCGCTCTACCCCGAGACGCGCGGGCTCGTCAATAGGGATACCATCGCGAAGATGAAGGACGGCGTGATCCTCATCAACAACAGCCGCGGCCCACTCATCGTCGACGCCGATCTTGCGGACGCGCTCAACTCCGGCAAGGTGTACGCCGCGGGGCTCGACGTGGTGTCGGAGGAGCCGATCCTGCCGGATAACCCGCTGCTGAAAGCCAAAAACTGCTTTTTGACGCCGCACATCAGCTGGGCGCCCGCCGAGAGCCGCGCGCGGCTCCTGGGGATCGCGGCGGAAAACCTCAAGGGATATCTGAACGGCGCACCGGTCAATGTGGTAAACGCGCGGCCGGCGGTACGGAATACATGACAAAAGGAGAAGACTATGCTGGATTTTGAATTCTACGCGCCGACCAAGGTGGTATTCGGGAAAAACGCGGAATCCCGCGTCGGGGAACTGGTGCAGGCGCAGAAGTGCAAAAAGGTGCTGGTGCATTACGGCGGGAACAGCGCGAAAGCCTCGGGCCTGCTGGACCGGATCTTCCGTTCCCTGACCGAGCGGAAGATCGCCTACGTAAGCCTGGGCGGCGTGGTGCCCAACCCGCGCCTTTCCAAGGTGTACGAGGGGATCGGCCTCTGCAGGAAGGAAGACGTGGATTTTATCCTCGCCGTGGGCGGGGGCAGCGTCATCGATTCCGCAAAGGCCATCAGCTACGGGCTCTCCAATCCCTTCGACGTATGGGATTTGTTCATGAAAAAGCAGAACGCGCAGGCGTTCATGCCGCTGGGCGTGGTGCTTACCATTGCGGCCTCGGGCAGCGAGATGAGCAACTCCACCGTCATCACCAACGAGGACGGCTGGCTCAAGCGCGGCTATAACGACGATCTTTCGCGTCCGGTATTCGCCGTGATGAACCCGGAGCTTACCTATTCCCTTCCGCCTTACCAGACGGCGAGCGGCTGTGTGGATATCCTGATGCACACGCTGGAGCGCTACTTTACGCCGGGGGATACCTTCGATATGACCGACCGCATCGCCGAGCAGCTCCTGCGCACCGTGATGGAAAATGCGCGGATCCTCCGCGCGGAACCCCGGAACTACAAAGCGCGCGCCGAGATCATGTGGGCGGGCAGCCTCTCGCACAACGGGCTGACGGGCTGCGGCGCCTCGGGCGACTGGGTCTGCCACAAGCTGGAGCACGAGCTGGGCGGGCTGTTCGATGTGGCGCACGGCGCGGGGCTTGCCGCCGTCTGGGGCAGCTGGGCGCGCTATGTCTACCGCACGAAACCCTCCCGCTTCGCGCAGTTCGCCGTGCGGGTGATGGACGTCCCGGCGGACGCGGACGGCGAGGACGCGCTCTGCCTTAAGGGGATCGAGGCGATGGAGGCGTTCTTCCATGAGATCGGCATGCCGGTGAACGTGGCGGAAATGAGCATCCGGCTGACGGACGCGCAGATCGAGGAAATGGCGAAAAAGGCGTACGAAGGTTCCGGCACCATATACGGCTTCCGGAAGATCGAGGAAGAGGATATGCGCCGCATCTACGAAATGGCGCGCTGATCCAAAAGAATAAGATAGCGGAACGCTCCGCGTTCCGCTGAAACCTTAAAACTTAGGAAACACAATAAAATCGTCCCAGCTGACGACATGCGCGTCAGCTGGGACTCCTTGCACGCCCGCCGGCCGCGCCGAAGGCGCAGGCGGGCGTGAGAAAAATCCGCGATAACCCCGCGGGGTTATCGCGGAAATATGTCGCAGGGGTTATCGCGGAAATACGTCAGAACGGTATATTGCCGCGTCGCCCAGCTCTTCCTCGATGCGCAGGAGCTGATTGTACTTGGCCACGCGGTCGGTGCGCGAGGGCGCGCCGGTCTTGATCTGCCCGGCGTTCACGGCCACCACAAGGTCCGCGATGGTCACATCCTCGGTCTCGCCCGAGCGGTGGCTGACGACGGCGGTATACCCCGCGCGGTTGGCCATGGAGATGGCGTCGAGCGTTTCGGTCAGGGTGCCGATCTGGTTCACCTTGATGAGGATGCTGTTGGCGACCCCCATATCGATGCCCTTCTTGAGGCGCTCGGTGCTGGTTACAAACAGATCGTCACCCACCAGCTGCACCTTGCCGCCCAGCCGCTCGGTCAGGAGCTTCCAGCCTTCCCAGTCCTCTTCGGCCAGGCAATCCTCCAGCGAGGCGATGGGGTACCGGGCGCAAAGATCCGCCCAAAAATCCACCATTTCCTGCCGGGTCTTGCGGATGCCGCTCTTCCAGAACAGGTAGGAGCCGTCCTCCTGGTACATTTCGCTGGCCGCGGGGTCGATGGCGAGCTTGAAATCCACGCCGGGGGTATAACCCGCCTGCTCTATGGCCTCGAGGATCACCTGGATGGCTTCCTCGTCGGCCTTGAGATTGGGCGCGAAGCCGCCCTCGTCGCCTACCGAGGTGGCGTAGCCCTTGGCGGAAAGCACCTTCTTGAGCGTGTGGAACACCTCGGCGCTCATCTGCAGGCACTCCCGGAAGGTGCGCGCGCCCACGGGCATGATCATGAACTCCTGGATGTTGACGCTGTTGTCCGCGTGCTTGCCGCCGTTTAGGATGTTCATCATCGGCACGGGCAGCTGCTTGGCGTTGCTGCCGCCGATGTATTTGTACAGCGGCAGCCCGGCCTGCGCCGCGGCCGCCTTGGCGACGGCGAGCGATACGCCTAAGATCGCGTTCGCGCCCAGCTTTCCCTTGTTGGGCGTGCCGTCTATCTCGCGCATCAGGCTGTCGACCGCCGCCTGGTCGCGGGCGTCCAGGCCGACAAGCTCCCGCGCGAGGGATTTGTTGATGTTGGAGACCGCTTTCGTGACGCCCTTGCCCGAATACCGCTTCTTATCGCCGTCGCGGAGCTCCACCGCCTCGAAGGAGCCTGTGGACGCGCCCGAGGGCACCGCCGCGCGGCCCACCGCGCCGCCCGAAAGGCGCACCTCCGCCTCGATGGTCGGGTTTCCCCGGGAATCCAATATCTCTCTGCCCTTGATTTCTACGATCTTAAACATACCGTTTTGTTCTCCTTTCTATCTTTCGCTGACCAGGTTCCTGCCCGCGTTGATCCCAAATACCGGCCGCGGCCGTTCACGCTTACTATACACTGTTTTCCAGCGTTTTAGCAATAAAATTGCGGATAGGGGGCAAATAAAAAGGGGCTGTCGCACTTTTCTTAATGCGACAGCCTCGGCCTTAAAAGATTATATCGCGGGAAGGCCGCTGCGGGTCACGCAGCCGATCCCCTCGCACAGGCAATCGGCGCAATGCCGGGAAATCCCGCCCAGCACCGCCAGCACGCATTCCTCCGCGTCGAACGCCGAAAGGGAGGCGATTTTCTGGAAATACGGCAGCAGCAGCTTGTACTGGCTGAGATAGCAGGCGGACAGGCGCTCGCCCTGCTCCGTCAGCCGCACGGCCCCGCGGGGTTTTTTTTCTACCAGCCCCAGCCCCGAGAGCGTGTTCAGCATCCGGCATACCGAGGGCCGCGCCACGCCGAGCTGGACCGCGATATCCACCGAACGCGCGGAACCCGTTTCCTCCGCGAGCTTTGCGATGATCAAAAGGTATTTTACCTTGGCGCTGGAAAGCTCCATGGGAAGCGTCCCCTTTCCCCGCAATCCGTTGCGGCCGCCCGGAATGCATTCCGGGCGGCCCGCTTTTATCCTTCAGCGGCCGTAACCGCACCTGGAGCAGTCGCCGTCGCAGCCCGCGCAGCCGCCCGCTTCCTTGCGCTGCCTGCGCTTTTTGAGCATGTTCGCGATTACGAACGCGACGGCCGCAAGCAGCAGGACGCTGATAATGATCGTAGCCAACATACCATTCCCTCCTTTTTCCGCGAGCCCGCGGACCCGCCTCCATCAGTCTATGCGGCTTTGTATGCCCTTACGGCATCGATCTTTTGCCGCTTCTTCGCCGGGTCGGCCCTGAAGAGCAGGTAGAGGAAGCATGCCGCAACCAGTATCCCCGCAAGGCTCCCTGCCGTAAATATACCCGTCGTGATAAGAGATCCAATCTGGTAAATCATCAGGGACACCGCATAGGCGAACACCGTCTGGTAGCCGAGCGCGAAGAACGTCAGCTTGGGGGTGCCCATCTCGCGCTTGATTGCGCCCATTGCCGCGAAGCAGGGGGCGCACAGCAGGTTGAACGCGAGCAGGGAGTAGGCGGCGAGCGGCGTAAACGCCGCCTGCAGGCGGGCCCAGTATTCCATGCCGTTCTCCGCTACTTCCGTGAAACCGAACAGGATGCCGAACGTGCCCACGAGGTTTTCTTTGGCGACAAGGCCGGTAAGGGTCGCCACCGTCGCTTCCCATGTGCCGAAGCCCGTGGGCTTGAAGATGGGCGCGATGGCCTTGCCGATGGATGCGAGCATGGAAACGGGCGTTTCCACCATCTGCAGCGTCCAGTCGAACGAGCTCAGGAACCAGACGGCGATGGCCGAGAGGAAGATGATGGTGCCCGCCTTGCGCACAAAGGACTTTGCGCGGTCCCACATGTGGATGAGCACGCTCTTCAGGCCCGGCACATGGTAGGCCGGCAGCTCCATGACGAAGGGGGCCGGGTCGCCCGCGAAGAACTTGAACTTCTTCAGGATGATGCCCGAGGTGATGATCGCTGTGATGCCCAGAAAGTACGCCGAGGGCGCGACCCACCACGCGCCGCGGAACAGCGCGCCCGCGATGAGGGCGATGATGGGGAGCTTGGCGCTGCACGGAATGAACGTGGTGGTGATGATGGTCATGCGGCGGTCGCTCTCGTTTTCAATGGTGCGCGAGGCCATGATGCCCGGCACGCCGCAGCCCGTACCGATCAGGATGGGGATGAAGGATTTTCCGGAAAGCCCGAATCTGCGGAATATCCGGTCCATGATGAACGCGATGCGCGCCATGTAGCCGCAGTCCTCGAGGATCGCCAGGAAGAAAAACAGCACCAGCATCTGGGGCAAGAAGCCCAGCACGGCGCCCACGCCCGCGATTACGCCGTCGATCAGCAGCGAGTAGAGCCAGGGGGCCACGCCCGCCGCGGTGAGCCAGCCGCCCACGGCCGTGGGGATGATGTCCCCGAACAGGGAATCGTTGACCCAGTCGGTTCCCCACGTGCCCACCGTGGAGATGGAAATATAGTACACCAGGAACATCACAACCGCGAAGATCGGCAGGGCGAGCACGCGGTTGGTGACGATCCGGTCGATCTTATCCGAAACGCTCAGGTTTCCCTTGGCCTTCTTATGCACGCAGCTTTCCATCAGCCTGCTGATGTAGGAGTAGCGTTCGTTGGTGATAATGCTTTCGGAGTCGTCGTCCAGCTCCGCCTCGCAGTCCGCGATGACCTTCGCGAGCTTTTCCTCCGCGGCGGCGTCGAGCTTGAGCTGCTCGCGCACCTTTTCGTCGCGCTCAAAGAGCTTGATGGAATACCAGCGCAGCAGCGTCGCGTCCGCATACGGACGGATCAGGTCCTCGATATGGGCGATGGCGTGCTCCACGGTGCCGCCGAAGGTGTGCAGCGGCTCGGCACGCTTCTGTTCGTTTGAGAGCCTGATCGCGCGCTCGGCCGCCTCGTGGGAGCCGACGCCTTTGAGGGCGGAGGTTTCTACGATCTCGCACCCGAGCGCTTCTGCAAGCTTTTTCACATGGATGCTGTCGCCGGATTTGCGCACGATATCGATCATGTTGAGCGCGATCACGACGGGCAGCCCCAGCTCCATGAGCTGCGTGGTCAGGTAAAGGTTGCGCTCGATGTTGGAGCCGTCCACAATGTTGATGATGGCGTCGGGCTTCTCGGTGATCAGGTAGTTGCGGGAAACGACTTCCTCCAGCGTATAGGGCGAAAGGGAGTAGATGCCGGGCAGGTCCTGTATGACGACGTCCTTGTGTCCCCTGAGGCGGCCTTCCTTTTTCTCTACCGTGACGCCCGGCCAGTTCCCCACATACTGCGAGCTGCCCGTCAGGTCGTTGAACATGGTCGTCTTGCCGGAATTCGGGTTGCCGGCCAGCGCGATTTTGATCGGCATTCTGGGAGTCCTCCTGTCAAAATTGAGGTTAGTCAACGCTAACCAATCGCCTTAAAATAAGCAGCCATGAGGCTGCAGTCAACCGATCTCGATCAGCTCCGCGTCCGCCTTGCGGATGGAGAGCTCGTAGCTGCGCACATTGACCTCGATGGGGTCCCCCAGCGGCGCCACCTTGCGCACGAACAGCTCCACGCCCTTTGTGACGCCCATATCCATGATCCTGCGCTTGACCGGGCCCTCGCCGTGCAACCGCACAACCGTTACCGTTTCGCCGGGCTTTGCGCCGCGCAATGTCTTCATACCGCCGCCTCCTATACCAATATCCTGTTTGCCAGGGTTTTGTCCAGCGCCACGCGGGAATCCTTGATATTGAGGATCATGTTGCCGCCGGCTATTTTGGAAATCACGGTCACGCTGCCGCCCACCACGAAACCCATGCTGGCAAGATGCTGCCGCACTTCGTCGCTGCCGGTGATCTTGCGTATAAAGTTTTTGTCCCCCGCCTGCGCCATCGTCAAGGGCATCATGATCACTCCTCCCCAATATCGTCCGCGGCCGCGGTGCCGCGCGGGCGTCCGCAACGAAAAATCCGTCATGCGGTTAGTGGACCCTAACCACATTGTTACTATAACAAACATCGTATAGGGTGTCAATCCTTGGGACAACCCAAGCCGGGGAAAAAGTTAGCATCCGCTAACAAAAGAGCGGGGTATAGCAAATTGTTATAACAATCGACAATTTTCGCACAATGGAGGAAGGGGACCCGAAAACCTTGTACCTATCCTGAAAATGCTGCGGAGGCTTGTCAAAACCCCGGCAAGCGCGTATCATAAATTTGTATGGAACAGTTCCCTTGCGTACAGCGGGTCGAAGCAGCCCTTCTTTCCTGCGGGGTCGGCGGCGATACGGGGCTTTTGGCGGCCGTATCCGGCGGGCCGGATTCCGTTGCGCTGCTGCATATGCTCAAATCCCTCTCGCGGCGGGGAAAGATCGGCGCCCTGTACGCGGCGCATATGAACCACGGCCTGCGCGGCGCGCGCGCCGAGGCCGACGCCGCGTTCGTGCGCGCGCTGTGCGCCGGGTGGGGCGTGCCCTTATATGAGGAATGCGCCGATGCCGCCGCTTTGCGCGCGGCGGAGGATATGACGCTGGAGGAAGCCGCCCGCAGCGCGCGCTACGCGTTTTTGCGCCGGTCCAGGGAGGCGTGCGGCGCGCGGTATATCGTGACCGCCCACCAGATGGACGATCAGGCCGAGACCGTGCTGCTGCATCTCATGCGCGGGGCCGGCCTTGCGGGGCTTTGCGGCATGCGGGTATGCGCGGGCGATCTCCTGCGCCCCTTGCTTACTACGCCCCGGGACGAGCTAGCGGCCTATCTTCGCGAGGAGGGCCTTTCCTATTGTATGGATGAAACCAACCTCGTGCCCGGCTGCCTGCGCAACCGCATCCGTTTGGAGCTGGTGCCGCTGCTGAAACGGGAGTACAATCCTTCCCTCGCGGAAGGGCTTTCCCGCACGGCAAGCTTGCTCGGCGAGGACGAGGCGTATCTTTTAGGGCAGGCCGGGGCCGCTTTGGAGAAAGCCGCGCTGCCTTCGGGCGGGTATTCGTGCGCGGCGCTTCTGGCGCTGCCCGGGCCTCTTCAAAGCCGCGCGGTGCGCATCGCGCTCGAGCGGGCCGGGGCGCTCTATGATCTGCAGCAGGGCGGTATAGAAAGCGTTTGCGCGCTGCTCGGGGCCCGAACGGGCGCGCATAGGGCGCTTCCACGGGGGCTGGAGGCGCGCGTGAGCTACGGCGCGCTGCTAATAGGCAGGCCAAAACCGCCGCTTCCCGCTGATTTTGAAACGCCGCTTCTCGTACCGGGCGAAACCGGGACGCCGGCGGGAAGGTATGTTACGCGGTTTGCGCCGGCCCTCAGAAAGGACGAAGGCGGCCGCGTTGCGTACGTGGACGCGGATAAGCTCCCTTCCGGTACGGTGGTGCGCAGGCGGCGGCCGGGAGACCGTTTTTTTCCGCTGGGCGCGGCGGGCGGGCGCAAACTCAGGGAATATCTGATCGATAAAAAATTTGACCGGGCGGCGCGCGAGCTTCCCCTGGTGGCGGCCGGGACAGAGGTGCTGTTTTTCCCGGGCGGCGCGGTTTCGGAGCGGGTCCGCGTAGGCGGGGGCGCTTCCCGGATCCTCCGCGTGGAGTTTTTTGATGCCGAAAGTTGATTTTTAGGATCTGCATCCGCAGTCGGAAATGTTACATAATAGGAGGGTATGGCGATGTGTGGGCAATTTCGGGAGGATATGGCGGAGATTCTGCTGGATAACGATGTGATCCAGGCCAGGATCAGGGAGCTGGGCGCGGAGATCTCCCGCGACTATGAAGGGCAGGAGGTCGTGCTGCTGTGCATCCTCAAGGGGGCCGTGATGTTTTTTGCGGACCTCGCCCGCAGCCTGACGGTGCAGTGCCAGATGGATTTCATGGGCATCTCCAGCTATGGGGACGGCGTCAAGACCTCCGGCATCGTGCGTATTTCCAAGGATCTGGATATGAGCATCACGGGCAGGCACGTGCTGATCGTGGAGGATATCATGGACAGCGGGCTCACGCTCAACCACCTGACGCAGCTTCTCGCCTCGCGCAATCCGGCGAGCATGCGCATCGTCTGCCTGCTCGATAAGCCCGACCGCCGCGAGTGCAACATTTCCCCCGATTACTGCGGCTTTATCATCCCCAACAAATTCGTGGTGGGTTTTGGGCTGGATTATATCGGGCGTTACAGGCATTTGCCGTATGTCGGCGTATTGAAGCCTGAGGTTTACGCGAAGTAAATATTTCACATGCGCTTTGCATTTTAGGCACTATTCGCCTGAACGCGATGATTGAACACGCCAAGCCTGTGTGATAAACTATTCAAATGGCGGCAGGCACCGCATGCCTGTTGCGACGCATTTCGGGGCTTTTGCACGCGGTGCGGCTGCCTCAGGAGGATATGGTACGTGAAAAGAAGCTTTCGCACCCCATTGATATATTTAATTATTATTCTCGCCATCATTCTGATGGCGACCAATCTCGACCCCGTCGGTTCCTCGCCGCAGGTGCTGGAATACAGCGCCTTTGTAGAGGCCGTGCGGGACAATAAGGTCGAGGCCGTACAGCTCACCAGTAGGGAGCTTGTCGGCATCTACCGCGGCAGCAGCTACACAAAGGAGCAGCTGCCCAACCGTTCGGATTTTACCGTGATCGTTCCTTCCGAGGAGACGTTCCGGCGCGATATGTCCGCCATCGCCGTCGAGCTCAACCCCAAGCTGACCATCGACCAGGTGACCTCGGCGGATTATCCGTTCGATTATAATTCCAAGCTCCCGCCCGATCCTTCCTTTGTGGAAGTGATCCTGCCCTATATCCTGATCTTCGGCGCCATCGGCCTGTTCTATTATTTCATGATGCAGCAGCAGGGCGGCGGCAGCAAGGTGATGAGCTTCGGCAAGTCCCGCGCCCGCGTACAGACGGACGGCCAGAACAAGGTTACGTTTGACGATGTGGCCGGGGCCGACGAGGAAAAGGAAGAGCTCAAGGAAGTCGTGGAGTTCATGAGGGACCCCAAGCGTTTCAACGAGATCGGCGCGCGCATCCCCAAGGGCGTGCTGCTGGTGGGCCCTCCGGGCACGGGCAAAACGCTCCTGGCCAAGGCGGTGGCGGGGGAGGCCAAGGCGCCTTTCTTCTCCATCTCGGGTTCGGATTTCGTGGAAATGTTCGTGGGCGTGGGCGCGTCCCGCGTGCGGGATCTGTTCAACACCGCCAAGAAAAGTACGCCCGCCGTGGTGTTTATCGATGAGATCGACGCCGTGGGCCGCCAGCGCGGCGCGGGCCTGGGCGGCGGGCATGACGAGCGGGAGCAGACGCTCAACCAGCTCCTGGTGGAGATGGACGGCTTTGCGGTGAACGAGGGCATTATCGTTCTGGCGGCGACCAACCGCCCCGATATCCTCGACCCGGCGCTGTTGCGTCCCGGCCGGTTCGACAGGCAGATCACCGTCAATTACCCGGATGTGAAGGGCCGCGAGGCGATCCTGCGTGTGCACGCGCGCAACAAGCCCCTTGCGCCCGAGGTGGAGCTCGCGGTGCTCGCCAAGCGCACGCCCGGCTTTACGGGGGCGGATCTTGAGAACGTGCTCAATGAGGCGGCGATCCTGACCGCCCGCGTCCATAAGAAGCAGATCGGCATGGTGGAGCTGGAGGAGGCCATTACCCGCGTGGTGGTCGGCCCCGAAAAGAAGAGCCGCGTCATTACCGACGCCGATAAAAAGATCACCGCCGTCCATGAAAGCGGGCACGCGATCGTGGCGCTCAAGCTCCCCAACTGCGACCCCGTGCACGAGGTGTCCATCATTCCGCGCGGCATGGCGGGCGGCTATACGATGACCCTCCCCAAGGAGGATCAGGCGCACGTCACCAAGAGCAAGCTGCTCGACGAAATCGCCATGATGCTGGGCGGCCGCGTCGCCGAAACCGTGCGCCTGGGCGATATCAGCACCGGCGCTTACAACGACCTGCAGCGCGCCACCGATACCGCGCGCAAGATGGTCGTGGAATACGGCATGACGGACGCCATCGGCCCCGTCTTCCTGGGCGGGCAGACCGAGGTCTTTATCGCCAAGGACTGGGGGCACCAGCGCAATTTCTCGGAGGAGATCGCCAGCAAGATCGACGAGGAGATCCGCCGGATTCTGGACGAACAGTTCGCCCGCGCGCGCAAGTGTATCGAGGAGGACATCACGGGGCTCGACCGCGTGGCGGCTGCGCTCATCGAACAGGAGCGCGTGGACGGGGATACCTTCGAGCGCATTTATAAGGGCGACAAGTATTTTATAGACAAACAGCAGGAACCCGTAACACCGCTCGCGTGAGCTGCGCACCACCCGGGATTGCCCGCATCGGGCAGGGCGGCGCGCGGAGCAACAAAAGCTTACCCAACCGCCATCCGCGCCGTCCGGCGCAGACGGCGGTTTTTTTAGGAGCATGACATGGAACTCATCGGGAAACAGGGAAGAGCCGAATTGACCGTCGCGCGGGAGGACACCGCGCTCGTTTGGGGCAGCGGGCTCTTGCCCGTGCTCGCTACGCCGCGCGTCGTCGCGCTGATGGAACAGGCGGCGGTCGACGCCCTCTCCGGTACGCTGGAGCCGGGCAAGACCACCGTCGGGACCCGCATCGATATCCGGCACAACGCCGCGACGCCGATCGGCATGCGCGTATGGGCGCAGGCCGTGGTGACGGCGGCGGAGGGCCGCGCGGTTACGTTTGCGATCGAGGCGTTCGACGAGGCCGGCAGCGTCGCCACAGCGGACCATCAGCGCTTTGTCGTCGAGGAAGAACGGTTCATGCACAAGGCGGAGGCGCGGGGGAAATGAGCCTGCGGACGGATCTGCATTGCCACAGCGCCTATTCGGACGGCACCTGTACGCCGGGCGAGATCGTGAGGATGGCCGCGAAGGCCGGAATCGGGCTGCTTTCCCTGACCGATCACGATACGCTCGCGGGCGTCGGCGAAGCGGTCGCCGCGGGGAAGCAGCAGGGGGGCGTCCTGGTGCTGCCCGGCATCGAAATGGACAACGAAAGCCCGTTTGAGCTGCATATCCTGGGCCTTGACATCGACCCGGACAACGACGCCCTTAATACGGCGCTGCGCGAAACGTTTTCCCGCCGCAGAAGGCGCAACGCGAAGATCTTGAATAAGCTCCGTGAGATCGGCTGCGATGTGGCCGGCCGTGTGGAGGCGCTGACCAACGGCGGCATCGAGACGCGCATGCACATCGCCATCGCCCTCAGGGACGCGGGCTTTGCGCCCGACGTCACCGAGGCTTTCAAGCGGTATCTGAACCCCGGCGCGCCCGCCTATTACGGGGAGATCCGGTTCACACCCGGGGAGGTCATCGCGCTCATCAAGGGCGCGGGCGGCGTCCCCGTACTGGCGCACCCCTGCCACATTCGCCAGAATCCGCACAGGGTGGTGGAGGAGCTCGCGGGGCTGGGCATCATGGGGCTGGAGGCCTATTATCCGGCGTCCACGCTGGGCCAGACCGAGATTTTCGTCAGCCTTGCCGCGCAGTACGGGCTCCTGGTCACCTGCGGCAGCGACTTTCACGGCAAAAACCGGGAGGGGACGCCGCTGGGGTGCGCCTGGCGCGACGTGGAGTGCCTGCGTAAAACCGCAGCGTTCTTCACGGAAAGACATAGCGGACAGGTAGAGTATTAGCGCCGCTTATTGCACGCCGGGGCCGCGTATTGCCCCGCTGTTGCAATCCTGCTATAATACTCAGGGGTATGGCGGTTTCCTTTTGTTGTGACCGTTTTGGGCCGCGGGACATTGCGCCCGCCGCCTTTAACAGAATAAATTTTATGTCGCAGCGGCGCAGATTGAAAAAGGGAGAGGTATCATGTATTCAAGCGGGGGGACAATCAAGATTTTCGCGGGGCAAAGCGGCATTCCGTTCGCGAAGAAGATGTGCGCATACTTGGGCACGCAGCTTGGGGACGCCCAGACGTTCCGCTTTTCGGAAGGCAACACGTTCGTTCGCATCAACGAATCCATCCGCGACAAGGATGTCTACATCGTACAGCCCATCGGAAGAAACCCCAACGACGAATTTGTGGAACTGCTGTTCTGGATCGACGCCTTCAAGCGCGCGAGCGCGGACTCCGTCACGGCGATCATCCCGTATTTCAGCTACGCCAAGGGCGATAAAAAGGACGAGCCCCGCGTGTCCATCCGCGCGCGCGTCTGCGCGGAATGCATCGAGCTCGAAGGGGCCGACCGCGTGGTCACGATGGACCTGCACAGCCCGCAGGTGCAGGGCTTTTTCAAGAAGCCGGTGGATCATCTTTACGCGCAGTCCCTGCTGTGCGAGTATGTAAGGCGTCTGGGCCTGGTGGACGACGATCTCGTCGTCGTTTCGCCCGACGCGGGCTTCGCCAAGCGCGCGCGCCTGTTCGCGGGCGAGCTGAACCGGCCCGTCGCCATCGGCGACAAAATGCGCTCCGGGCACGATGAAAAGGCAAAGGTGCTTGAGATCATCGGCGACGTCAAGGACAAGAACTGCCTGATCGTGGACGATTTCACCATCTCGGGCGGCACGCTCATCGATATCGCGTACGGCCTCCTGGACAAGGGCGCCAAACACATTTATGCGGCGCTTTCCCATAACGTGCTCAACGCCAAGGGCGTGCGGGCCATTGAGGAGAGCCCCATCGAGGTGCTGATCTCCACCGATACCGTGGAGTGTCCCGAGGCCGCGGATTCCAAAAAGATCAAGATTATTTCCGCGGCGCCCATGTTCGCGCAGTCCATCAAGATCATCCATGACCGCGCGCCCATGAGCAATCTGTTCAAGCGGGATTTCACCGAGCGGATGCTGGATATGAGCTTTGCCGAGCAGACGACCCTTTTGAAAGACTAGGCCCGATACAGGGGAAGGGGCGGCCGGCACATCCGGCCGCCTTTCTGCGCGGCGCGAAAGCACTTTTCGCACTTTCCGCCAACTTTCCGCCGGGGGGAAATTGAGGGTTGACGTTTGTATTGCGACGTGCTATTCTAATACTTGCCGCACAAAAGGCGGTGCGTCGCGGGGTGGAGCAGTCTGGTAGCTCATCGGGCTCATAACCCGAAGGTCGTGAGGTTCAAATCCCACCCCCGCAACCAATGATGCGCATACCGCAAGGTGTGCGCATCTGTATGGCGGCGTAGCTCAGCTGGCCAGAGCAATCGGTTCATACCCGGTGTGTCATGTGTTCGAATCACATCGCCGCTACCAATAAAAAAGCCGGATTTGATCCGGCTCAGAGTGTCGACAAAGTCTCGGGACAGCTTTTATTATGCAAGAACGTAAACAGGAGTTGCATAGCGGGACGCTCCGTCGTCCCGCTGAAGCCCAAAAACTTAGGAAACGCAATAAAATCCGTCCAA
>Ga0255336_100732_pt1 | contig 39195 bp, 31 predicted proteins | sample MeOH1_35cm_T3_17_FD_189102 | JGI IMG/M metagenome (GOLD analysis project Ga0255336, IMG submission 189102) | Sandy soil microbial communities from University of British Columbia, Vancouver, Canada - MeOH1_35cm_T3_179 | ecosystem: Engineered > Artificial ecosystem > Sand microcosm > Unclassified ...
TCGCAGACAGTCGGCGATCTTGCCGGCATCGATCCGATCGTTCTTCCTCTTGGACGCGGCGATGGCCCGCAGCATCAACGGATGAGCGACCTTCACCTTCTCGGCATGCGGCAGCAGGTAGTCGTAGATCCGGCCGGTGAAGATCGTTGCTTCCATGGCCATCATCCGGGGTTGCGGTAACGTCTGAATCCAGGCTTCCAGTTCGCGCCGGGTTGATCCGATCTTGCCCTCCCGGTGCACATGACCAGCTGCATCCTTCACGCAATAGCTGATCGTCTTCTTGTGAACATCCAGTCCGATGTAATACATATCGTCTCTGAGGAGCCTCCGAGGTAGTTCTCTGAATCAGCTTCACAACTGAGTTCAGCCTTTTGCAACACCTCGTGCTCCTCCTCGACTTAGCATTCAAACAATGCGCTCATTGACAGGTTTAGATCACTTCTGACATGCCAACTTCTCCGTACTTACCTGCGAACAGGGCGGACAACGACAGCATCTCGTTTGCCGTCGGAAGAATGAACAACTTCTCAGCAAGGATCAGATAGAGAGCTCGTTTCAAATGCTTTCTGCCCACGAACAGAAAACTTCCAACATAGGAATGGGATCCCTCGGAGCCTTTATGTCCTCGACAGAAACACCTGCATCTCGCCGTCATGCCTATACTGGATCGGACGTACCGCAGCTCCCAGAACCGACGTATGCGGAGCGCGTGCGAACACTGGTCAGTCTTACCTCGATAGCAACGCTCTCGACCGTATCGCGCAAGCGCGAAGGATATCTCTTCGGTTCCCTCATGCCATACGCCCTCGATCTGGCCGGGCGTCCGATCTTTCTGATCAGCAACATGGCAATGCACACCCAAAATCTTAAGGCCGCCCCGAAAGCCAGCCTGTTTGTCGGCCAGACCGTCGAGGGCGATGCTCTGGGCGCAGCACGAGCCACGTTGATCGGGAATGTAGAGTCCATTCCTGAGAGTGATCTTGCCGCCGCGCGCGAGCACTATCTGACGCGGCATGAGAACAGTCAGTCATGGGTAGACTTTGAAGATTTCGGCTTCTATCGACTTCATCCCCTCGATATCTACTATGTCGGCGGTTTTGGTGTGATGGGATGGGTCTCGGCGGAGGATTATCAGCAAGCACAACCCGATCCGCTTGCGGAGGCAGCTGCCGGCATCCTCGCGCACATGAATGCGGACCACGTTCCTGCCATGATTCTTCTGGCGAAGACTTACGTCGGCTACGATGCCACCGAAGCTACGATGACGGCAACCGATCGCCTGAGCTTTCACCTACGACTCAGAACGGCTGAGGGCATGAAAGGAATTCGCATCAACTATCTTCGTGAAGTCCAGAACGCACAGGAAACACGGAAGGTACTGGTTGAAATGGTGAGACAAGCCGAGGCCAAGAGTTAATACTGTTCCCACCTCGAGCGCCAATCTGCCGGGTCACAAAACGGGTCACAATAAGGCGAAAAACCATGGAAAAGTGGCCAATTGGGGTGGTGCATTCGACGGAATTGGCAGGTATTTTCAATGGTTTAGGCGAGGGTGCGAAACTGCAAAACCTTTATGCGTCGGTTCGATCCCGACCCGCGCTTCCAAATTCTTCTCAACAACTTACAAACGAATGTTTTAGCCCGGGTTTTGCTGATGGCAGCCAATAAGGCCGCCATTTAGAAATAACCCCTGACTAATCAGCCGCTTGAACAGCCACAGGAGCCAAAAACCCTCCTCCCAGTGCCCGCTCATGTCTCCGCCGCCATGTCCGCCGAAGCATCAAGGACATGTGCGTACAAGCCGAGAAGAATATCGGGACGCGAGTGACCAAGTATTGAGCATGCCCAGCCGCAGAGGAGGTTGCTCATATGCCCCAAAAGACAAGAAGCCTGTCACGGGAAAGATGCTTGGAAATTTGAGTACGTCATATCTATCTGGGAAGGCAGAAATGGAGACTGAACTTCATCACATGAAAAGTCTGAGCACAGCATGCATTGGTACTGTCATAGCTGGCCGGAGACCTGCCCTTACGTAGGTAAGATAGACAGTCTTTAGCAATGTGCATGCAATGACTGAAAGTGCAAAGGTTGCGATCAGCCAAGTTGCTGAATTGATCGTTAGTGGCATTTAGATTCTCCTGTCCTAGAGATTGCACCAACAGCTTCATTCCAAGCTGTGATGCTCTCCGCTTCAGGGCACCAGCACGATCTTGCCATGAGTATGGCGCCGCGCGAGATCCTGATAGGCATCACGCACGGCGTTCAGGGGATAGACCCTGGCAATCGGAATCTCGAGATGACCGGTGTCGATCAGGCCCGCAAGCTCCCCAAGTACCCTGGCGTTTGCAGCCGCGCTGTTGCCCGCCGTTTTGACACCATACTTAGCGGCCGCCGCGAAGTCGATGATGGTATCGATACGATCGGGAGAGACACCAAGTTCGAGCGCCAACTCCACGTAGCCACCTCCAAACGTGTCGATGAAGGCATCGACCCTACCTCCCGATGCGGCTCTGATTCGTTCCGCGACCCCGTCCCCATAGGCGACCGGAACAACACCGTGGCCGGTGAGCCAAGCATGGTTTGCAGTGCCTGCGAGACCGATAACTTTGGCACCAGCATTACGGGCCAATTGCACGGCGATTGAACCCACTCCACCTGCAGCGCCGGAGACAACAACAGTGTCGCCTGCCTTCACTGAAACAGCTTGCACTGCTGCATACGCTGTAGTCCCCGCGACGAAGAGAGCTCCTCCCTGTTCCCAGGAAACATGCGCCGGGCGATGAACGAGATGGTCGGCCTCGACAATGACTAGTTCTGCCTGACTAGAGCGATTGCTGGAAAACCCGATGACCTCTTCACCGACCGTAACATTCCTGACCGCGTTCCCGACTTCCTCGACGATGCCGGCAAGATCGCTACCTTGCCCCGAAGGAAAAGTTGCTGGCCACTGCTTGGCGAAAGCTCCCTCCCGGATTGCGATCTCACCCGGATTGATACCCGCCGCCTTGATTCGGACAAGGACTTGCTCCGGGCCTGGGACTGGCCGGTCAACCTCTACAACGTGGAGGACTTCAATCCCTCCATATTTGTCAAACTTCACCGCACGAGGCATCAGTTCTCTCCTTTCACAATCCTCCAAGACACGATCATGCTACACAGGCACAAAGACAGGAGCCGTGATGCTGGTCACAGAGGTTTCTTCAATAGGCGCCCAAGCTAAACAATTATGGCGATTGGCCGATGCCGTGTGTTGCGCGAGTTTCTGTAAACCCGATACGATAACCCGCTTGAATGATCGCTCAAATGAACGATGCGCTTGCTATCCGCGCTTATTCTGGGGTGGATTGAAAGAACCGGATCATTTCGCGATTTTCTTACCACAGCAAAGCCGTCCCGCTTCGACATGCGAATAGATAGATCATCCCAGAATCGCACACACTAATTTTCGGCTGCTTACTTGATCAGTGGCAATGTCGATCTCTAAGTCGGTAACTGTAATACCGCCGTAGTCCAACACTGACTTGGAAAGCGGAAGGGGTACTGTGAGCAGGATCACAGATTGGGGATGCAAAGAAATGGCAAAGTTGTCGTTGTGACTGAGATGCTGGAAATGCAACCGTGAATTGGCATCTCAAAATTGCCATAGAGAGAACGATTGTGAAGAACATCTTCAGCCAGATCGCTTTCAAATCACATCGCAAAATGCGAGCGTCCTCGTCGTTTGCAGGTCCACTTATTTATGTCCTGTCTTTTTTCCATGGATCCCCGGCACAAGCTCAGACTCGGGCGACTCCGGAGAACCTGCAGTCGGCCTGGACGATTGCTTTGAGTGGGGATCATCGTATCCGAGAGGCCGAACGTGCCACCGCAGCAGCAACCGATGAACTAGGCGCGGCGAAGGACAGCCGTCTTCCTTCCGTCTCGATGCAGGGAGCCTATAACGTGCTTGATCACGCTCCGACTGGAGAGATCGATCTGAACCTTGGAATCGCCGGGCTACCATCGACGCTGAATCAACAACTCATTGGGAATCAGTTTGGCATTACGAGCATTATGGTTTCTGCTCCACTTTTTACCAGCGGGCAGATCCATCACGGCATCGCTGCGGCCGCATCGTCGGTGAAAGCGTCGCAGTATGAAAAAGACCGGACCGAACTTGATGTGAAGCTCGATGTCGCTGCCGCCTACATTAATGTCTTACGAGCCCAGCATGCGGCGGAAGTAGCACAGAGCAGCGTTGTTAGCCTGCGATCGTTCGCCGTCGATGTCAAAAATCTACAGGACGAGGGGCTGATTCCACGAAATGATCTTCTGGCTGCTCAGGTTGCTCTGGCAGATGCGCGGCAGCGTGAGATTCAGGCGAGCAACACTCTGGACATCGCCCGCGCTTCGTTCAATCGCCTGCTGGGGCGACCGCTCACGGACCCCGTCCTGCTGGAGGAGATCACGCCGGACATGATCACGGAAGAAACTCAGGCATTAACACAACGCGCCATGAAACAAAGACCTGAATTGTCGACCCTGGATGGTCAGGCCGAGGCCCTGCGCCAAAAAGCTGCCAGCGTAAGAGCAGGAGGCCTTCCGCAGCTTGCCTTCTCAGGAGGTAACACATACCTTCAAGACGAACTGCTGGTTCACAAAAGTATCTGGTCGGTGAGCGTTGCCCTGCGGTGGGAAGTCTTCGATGGCGGCACAAGGCATAGGAATGCCCAGGCATTAGTTGAGCGTGCGCAAGCTGTACAAGAACGCCGCGCAGATGCCGACAGCATTATTGCACTACAAGTGCGTCAGGCATGGCTGGATACTCAGGAGACGGAAAAACGGATTGTAGTAACCCAGGAGAGTGTGACCCAGGCGGAAGAAAACCTGAAGGTCGCGAAGGACCGGTATCTCGAAGGCGTTGGCACCAACACCGAGGTTCTGGATGCCGAGACCTTGCGCGTGCGGACCCTGACCAACCGTTGGAGTGCCATCTATGACTCGGTTCTCGCTGACATGCGCTTGCATCGGGCGGTTGGAGATCTATAAGCGATTGTCCCGGTGAGGCGGAGGAGCTATGAGCACAGTTCAGGAACCAGCGAAACAGATTCAGAATGACCTTGGCAACGCTCACCCAATCGCGGCCCCCCCACCGTCGCCGCTCGCGCACAATATCGCGACGAAACGCAATTGGATACTTTCACTCACACTGATTCTTATTGTCAGCGTCGCCTTCTACTTCATTCATCGAATGCTGAGTGTTCCCCGCACGCTGCCTGCTGGCCTGATCCAGGCCAGCGGAAGAATGGAGGGTGACACGATTAGTGTGGCGAGCAAGTATCCAGGTCGAATCAGCGAAATCTTTGTACGTGAAGGCGACCAAGTCACTAAGGGTCAGGTTCTGGCCAAACTTGAAGACGAGCAGATACGCGCCAAAGTAGACGAGGCGCATAGCGTACTTGCAACTGCTGAATCTCAGTTGAAGGCAGCTGAGCAGACACTTAGTACAGCGCGGAAGGAAGTACCGCTTTCGATTGACGCTGCCAGGGCTGTAGTGGAGCATGCCCAGGCTGTGCAGCGAAAGGCCGAAGCGTCCGAGGTGCAGGCAGAACGAGATGCGCAACGCTTTGCGCGCCTGGCGGACAAGGGTTCCGTAGGCGCGCAGAGAGCCGAACAAGCCCAGCTTGCCTGGATAGCCGCGCGCAGCGAGCGTGAGTCGGCGAGCAGCGGCCTGCAACAGTCACAGGAGCAATGGAAGCTGGCGCAGCTGGGCTGGGAACATCTCCGCTCCAGCGCCGACCAGGTCCATGCGCTTGAATCACAGGTGAGCCAGGCAAAGGCAGCGCTCGCGGATGCAACCAGTGTCCTCGATAATCTCACCATCCGTTCACCTATCAACGGCAGTGTGGCCACGAAGATTCGCGACACAGGAGAGGTTGTTGCAGCCGGCGCGCCGTTGTACGAACTCGTCGATCTCGACAGACTCCATCTCAAGGTTTACGTGCCGGAGACATTCATTGGCAAACTGCGTCTTGATCTTCCAGGGCAGGTCTATACCGATGCTTATCCGGATCAGGCATTTCCTGCAAAGGTTAGCTATATCGCCGACCGTGCGGAGTTCACGCCGAAGGAGGTACAGACATCGGATGAGCGCATCAAGTTGGTCTTCGCAGTGAAGCTGGATCTGAGTGCGAACCCGCAACACCGCCTGATGCCTGGTATGCCTGCCGATGCCGTTATCCGTTGGAAGGAAGGTATCCCATGGTCGAAGCCGATCCATTGACCCACGAGTCGGCACAGCGCATACAGCAGCCTACGGCCGTAGCTCATGTAAGCCAGCTTCGAAAACAGTATGGCAAGACGCTGGCTGTCGATGGCATCACACTCGATGTTGCTGCAAGCCAGATTCACGGCATCGTTGGGCCGGATGGTGCGGGCAAAAGCACGCTGATGAAGACAATTGCAGGTGTCCTGTCATTCGATGCTGGCGAGGTCGAGGTGTTCGGGGTGCACGTTGATTCCGAACGATCTGCCGAGCAGGTCAAAACTGGTATCGGCTTCATGCCACAGGGATTGGGTCTGAATCTCTATCCCGATCTTTCGGTTGAAGAGAATATTGATTTCTTCGCAAGCATCCGGCTTGTTTCACCTCAGGACCTCGCTGCCAGAAAAGAACGCCTGCTGAAGATTACGCGACTCCAGGAATTCCGGGACCGCCCCATGAAGAACCTCTCCGGCGGCATGAAGCAGAAACTTGGCCTTCTCTGCACTTTGATTCATCAACCACGCCTCATCATCCTCGACGAACCGACAACAGGAGTGGACCCAGTATCGCGGAGAGATTTCTGGGCGATACTGACGGACCTCATCCGCGAGCAGAATGTAACCGCTTTGGTTTCGACAGCGTATATGGACGAGGCATCCCGCTTTCACCAGATTTCGCTTCTCTATGGGGGGCGTGTGCTGGCGTCGGGACGGCCCGAAGAGATTCTGGCCGTGGTTCCAGGAACGACTGTGAGGCTGCATGCAACCCCGCAGATGGAAGCGATCAAACGTCTCAAGGCCATATTCCCCCAGGTAGAAGCATTTGGAGATGAAGTTCGCATCTTCGTAGAAGGAGCAGATGCCAGCACTGCGAGCGAACAAATACGCAGAGCACTCGCAGGCATACAAATCAACGAGATAAGTACCTCGGAAGCAGAGCTCGACAATGTATTTCTGGCTCTGGTTGGTCGGCAGAGCGGTCTCGAAAACCAGGGTACACCCCTGTCCTCAGACAAATCATTCCCCATTACAAACCCAAGTCCTGTCGCAATTGAAGCCCGCAATCTTGTTCGCGACTTTGACAAGTTCCGGGCCGTCGATCATGTCAGCTTCCACGTTCCGCAAGGAGAGATCTTCGGATTGCTTGGAGCCAACGGAGCTGGCAAGACGACGCTCATCAAGATACTTACTGGAATCCTTTCGCCCACCAGTGGAGAAGGTTGGATAGGCGGGGCGAGTCTGCGGTCGACTGGACGAGGAATCAAGGAACAGATCGGGTACATGTCGCAGGCATTCTCCCTCTACCGCGATCTCACAGTCACAGAGAACATCAACCTCTACGCTGGCATCTATGGTCTTGGCCGGCGCGAGACGAAAGAACGCGCAGCCTGGATCGTTACCATGGCTGGCCTCGGTGGACGCGAACATGAGCTCACTGGCCGCCTCCCGATGGGGCTCGTACAGAGGCTCTCGCTGGGCTGTGCCCTGGTGCATCGTCCCCGTATCCTCTTTCTCGATGAGCCTACCTCCGGAGTGGATCCATTGGGCAGACAACGCTTCTGGGAGATACTCTTCCAACTCTCCCGCGAGGAGCGCGTCACTATCCTGATCACCACACACTACATGAGCGAAGCCGAACGCTGCGATCACATCGCGCTGATGTCCGCTGGCAGGATCATCAGTGATGGCTCACCCACCGCATTGAAAGCCGAAGTTGAAAAAGAAGCCGGGAAGCTGATTGAGATCGGCACAGATCAGCCGGTTGCTACTTTGTCGGCTCTGGTTGCGGCCGGGTTTGCCGATGCAGCATTATTTGGCAACAAAGTTCACGTTCTCTCCCTGAGACAAGAGGAAGACGAACCGCGGATCAAAGCAGCTCTGATCTCGGCGGGTGTTGAACTTCGCTCGATGCGCCTCCAGTCCATATCGATGGAAGACGTCTTCATCTATCGAGTGACTCAGGCTAGTCGGCAGCCGGCCTCGGTACATATGAAGGCGGAAAAATGAACCTGGTTCGCATATCCGCGATCCTCATTAAGGAAACGAGAGAGATCGTACGTGATCGGCTCTTCTTCTCACTCGCTTTTATTGTGCCCACGGTGCTGATGCTGCTTTTCGGCTATGGTCTCTCATTCGATGTGGAGCACATTCCCTTTGTATTGGTTGATCGAGATAACTCGGCGCTCAGTCGCGACTATTCTCATCGATTTATAGATTCCCGTTACTTCGAGTTGCATCGTTATTCGCAAACGGAGGATGGTCTGGAGACTGAACTGATTCGCAACGAGATCCGTGCGGCCATCATCATTCCCGAGCACTTCGAGCGTGATCTCCTCGCCGGACGCCCGGCTCACGTTCAGACTCTGATCGATGGCACCTTCCCTTTTCGTGCACGAACAACGCTGGGCTATGTCACTGCGATCAATGCGGCGGCAACGATGGAAGTTATCGCCACCTACATCTCCGAACAGCAGGGTATCTCGCGCGCTGATGCGGCAAAGTCTCTCCAGCCCATCCAATTCAATGTTCGCTACCTCTATAACCAGAGCCTCAAAAGCATCTGGTCCCTGGCCCCCAATCTGCTCATGTTGATTCTCATGATCTCTCCGCCATTTCTGACGGCTCTTGGCGTCGTGCGCGAGGTGGAGCGCGGATCCATCTACAACATCTACTCCTCGACAGTCACACGTGGAGAGTTCCTGGTGGGCAAGCTTCTGCCCTATGTCGGCATCTCTTTCCTGAATGGAATCATCCTCTGGCTGCTGGCGGCCAGGTGGTTCGGTGCTCCATTCAAAGGATCGATCGTCTTCTTCCTCTTCGCGATGACCCTCTATGTGATCTGCACCGCAGGAATTGGCTTGGTAGTCTCGGTCTTCGCTCATACGCAGATTGCCGCAATGACAGCAACGACTATTCTTACCGTCGTTCCCGCAGTGCTCTACTCCGGTGTCCTGATTCCGATTGCATCGCTCACCCACGGAGGCCAGATCCTGGCCCATCTGATACCAGCCATGTACTTCACCGATATCGTGCTGGGATGCTTTCTGAAGGGAGTCGGCATCTCGGCATTGCGCATCGATGTCATCGTTCTGGCAGGCTATGCCACCGTGCTTTTTACAGCAGGATATCTTCTGTTCACGAAGAGGCCCAGTTCATGAATCCGACGATGATTGACCGGAAAACGATCGATGAAACAGCAATGCTGCGACCACTTATTCTCAGGTGCCGAAGCCTGCAGGCGATGATCGTAAAGGAGTTGCTGCAGCTTTTCCGTGATTACGTTCTCCTGTTCTTCGTTGTGTATGCATTCACGGCGGATGTCTACTGGGCAGGTTCCGGCGTGACGCTTTCCTTGAACCAGGCGGCTCTCTCGATTCACGACGAAGACCGCAGCACAGCCTCTCGTCAGCTGATTGACGGCTTTCACCCACCTTACTTCAAGAATATTGGCGAAGTAGGTGACCTGCGCGATGGGACGCAGTTGTTGGACGCCGGTCAGGCGACGCTATTCTTCAATATTCCGCCAGAGTTCCAGAAATCCCTCGCGGCTCCTCGCCAAACTGAGGTGCAGATGCAAGTAGACGCGACCAACTCCGTGCTTGGTCTGTTGGCTTCGACCTATGCTACACAGATTGTCACCAGCTATGGCCTGAATGAAAGTCTCACACGAAATGGCATCAGTCCCAATCGCATTCAGACATTGCCGGGAATTGTTGACGATCGTCGCGTGTGGTTCAACCCGAATCAGACAGACTCTTGGTTCATGTCCATCACCGAACTCCTGAACATCGTTACTGTGCTGGCAATCCTGCTCCCAGCTGCCGCCATGGTGCGGGAGAAGGAGAAAGGAACCATCGAACAGCTTATCGTCTCGCCGCTCTCGCCGCTAGAAATCATGTTCCCCAAGGTTATTGCGATGACCGCGGTCATTGTTGCAGGAACGGCGGTCTGCCTGTTCGCCGTGATCCGTCCACTCTTTCATGTGCCGTTCCGCGGCAGTCTCCTGCTCTTCTTTTTCGTCACGACGATCTACTCCTGGACCTCTGCGGGCATCGGACTCTTCGTGGCTTCGATCTCACGCAATCTGGCACAAGCGAGCATGCTGGTCATCCTCATGCTCGCGCCTATCCTCTTTCTCTCCGGCGTCTGGACACCTCCGGAGATCCTGCCTGCCTGGTTGAGACTGGGAATGTACGTCTCCCCAATGCACTATTACATCGATTTGAGCCTGGGCATCTTATTGAAGGGTGCCGATTGGCAGATTCTCTGGAAACAGATCGTTGCACTTAGCTCTCTCGGAATTGTCGTATTCGCGGCAGGCCTTTGGAGCTTCCGCAGGAACTTTCAGTGAGAAAGAGCAGACCTTCGGGGCACTCCGCAGACTTGGTCGAAGCGGTTGCTGCCGGGCTTCCAGAAAGTTCAGAATCATGGGCACGCATCTTTCCGCCCGCGCTGCACTGGTTTTCGCATAGCCGAGAATTCCTTCCACTCTCTTCCCAGCTCCCAGTGCTGTCAGTCTTATCGTTCCCACTGCGATTCCTGAACTCACCCAGGCTCTCAATGGAGCAATCCCCATCGGTGCGATCACTGAAGTGATCGCACCGGAGTGCTCGAGGCGCCTCTAGCTTGCGCAAACCTTCGCCGCGAATCTCACACAGGCCGCCCAGTTCTGCGCATGTATCGATGTGAACGATGCTTTTGACCCGGAAGGTACGTCGGGAGCCCGTATCCCAGAGAAACTCTCCCGCTGCGTAGTTCTCGTTTCCACTCAAGAGAAAAGAATCCTTCTCCCGGGTGTGAACGAAGCTGGCAACCTACGATAACAGTGGCCCCCTAAGTTAGAAGAGCCTCGCGGGCTCATCTTGTCACTTGTCGTATGGACTAGGATGAGACATCACGAAACACTATGCTCGGACACAGCTCTTCGCAACTCTATTGCGGGATTGGACAACCCAGCACTCGGAAAGGTCGCGGGCTCCCTCTTTGGGAATTGAAAGCGGATTCCGCGCGGTCCAGAAGGTATTCAGTCCTTGCCGGAAAAGCTCGCCAGAGTGTTTAGTTATGGGATTGGTTTTAATCACTTGCAATCAACGTGCGGGACACATTGCACTTGACAAACAAGTAGACGAAGAACGATCCTCCCATAAAGAGGGGGATCACTGGAATGCCAAGTAAAGAGAACGAATCAATCCAACTTCTTCAAGGAACGCTGGATCTGATTGTCCTGCGTACTCTTGCCAGCATGGGCTCACAGCACGCCTATCAAATAGCAAACCGGCTGGAGCAGGTATCCGACAATCTTCTCAATCTCAATCAAGGCACGCTCTATCCAGCGCTGGTACGTCTCGAACAGTATGGATGGATCAAGGGCACCTGGGCGAAAACGGAAAACAACCGGGAAGCTAAATACTATGCAATCACCCGGGCTGGCCAGAAGGCGCTTGGGGAAGAGACCCAGCGATGGAGAAGGATGGCGGGTCTGGTCGAAAAACTTCTCGTTGAGGAGTTCTAAAGATGAAATATCTGAGGCGCATATTTCTCAGATTCTTCGGCCTCTTCACCAATTCCAAAACAGAAGCCGAATTGGATAGAGAGATTACTGCTCATCTTCAGTTGTTGGAAGACGACTTTCTGGATCGAGGTATGACTCCGAAAGAGGCTCGACGGGCGGCCAGGCGCACATATGGAGGGGTGGAGCAGATGAAGCAACTGCATCGCAACGAACGAGCCTACCAAGGGCTGGCCAGTACTGTGATGGATGTTCAATACACCTTGCGCCAGTTACGTAAATCCCCAGGATTTACGCTCACGGCAATTCTTATGCTGGCCTTCGGAATTGGTGCCACGACAGCTGTCTTCTCCATCGTCGAGGGAGTTTTGCTGCGTCCGCTTCCATTTGCCGATCCCAATCGCCTGGTTGTCCTTGGCGATGAACTTGTCGGATCACATTGGACTCGATCTAACGCCACTGCACCAGACGTCCGCAACTATATGCGAGACACGCATAGCTTTCTCCATCTCGGCGGCTATCAACGAATAGGCCTTGAACTATCCAGTACCAGCGACCCTGTGCATGTCTATGCGACGAGAATGAGCGGAGAGGTATTTCCGACTCTGGATGTTGCGCCGCTTATGGGACGCTGGTTCACCCAGCAGGAAGACGATCAGCATCAACTGGTAGCCGTACTGAGTTATGGCATGTGGCGCGAACGCTTTCATGGCGACGAGAAGATTCTTGGGACGAAGATACTTCTTGATCGCAAACCCTATCTCGTAATCGGGGTCATGCCTCGCGATTTTGAATTCCCCCTAGTGCCCGGGCACTTAAACAATAGCGAACTTTGGGTTCCATTAAGTCCTCGGCCCGAGGAGTTCACCGCGGGTTATGCCGCATCATGGAATCTCCGCATGGTGGGGCGTCTGAAACCCGGCATTACGCCAGCACAGGCACAGCGCGACGCGCAGGTAGTAGCCGAAGAGACGATGCGGAACTATCCGGGATTTATGCAAAGTCTTCGTATCCGATCTGATGTGAAGTTCTTGCATGAAGATACCGTGGCGCAGGCTCGTCCTCTGATGCATACGCTGCTTATTGCAGTTGCAACCGTTTTGATGATCGCATGCGCGAATCTGGCTGGCCTTCTTCTGGTGCGCTCTATTCGCAGACGCAGAGAGATCGCCGTTCGCCTTGCTCTGGGCGCACGCGCCGCTATGCTCCTGCGACAGGCCATGGTCGAAAGCCTGGTATTGAGTATCACCGGAGGTCTGGTCGGATTAGCCTTTGCCGCGGCCTGCATTCGGATCGGTATCAGTCTGCTGCCGGAGAACTTGCCCCGAATCCGCGAGATCTCATTGGATTGGCCCGTTATCTCCTTTGCTCTCGGCCTGGCCGCCCTGACAGGCTTGGTCTGCGGATTAGCGCCTGCATTCGCAGCCATACGGACCAGCGTCAATGACACCCTGAAGGAGGGTGGAAGAACCGGAACTCCAGGAAGTGGACACGGGAGGCTGCGGTCGACGCTCGTTGTCGCGGAGATCGCCGTCGCGCTGGTTCTGCTAACAGCTTCCGGACTGCTCTTGCGTAGCTTTGAGAAGATGCGCCAGGTCGATCTCGGCTTTCGAGTAGACCATACGCTCTCCGCCGTTTATGTCCTTCCGCATGAGCGATACACAACCCAGTCTGTAATCGACAATCTCACGGACACTTTGCTGCGGAATCTACGGGAACTGCCGGGAGTCGAATCCGCGGGCATCACCTCCATGCTGCCTGCAACTGGTGGCAGTGGAGTGATCGCAGGGCTCGCAATCACCGTCGAGGGATATGTCCCTCAGAAAAGCGCGGGACTGAATATGGCGGCGGTATCGCTAGTGCAGGGCGATCCCTTCCAGGCGCTCGGCATCCGCTTGCTGCGAGGGCGATTCTTCACTGAATCGGACAAGGCAGACTCTCAACTCGTTACAATCGTGAACCGCAAGCTGGCCGAACACTTCTGGCCCGGTCAGGACCCTATAGGAAAGCGGCTGCGCCGAGGCATGGCGGAGACTCCCACTCCCTGGTTGACGGTCGTGGGCATAGTGGATGACGTAAAGCTCGGGTCGCCCGATGGCGTAGCTACCGAACAGTTCTACCAACCTGTAACCCAGCAAGTCGTATCCGAGGGGGCTTTTGCTTCGGCGGGTGAGTTGGCCGGAACCTACGGATACATCGTATTGCACACGGACATTCCACCCGAGCAATTGGAGAACTCGCTTCGCGCTACAGTACAAAGTGTCGATCCTCAGCTCCCCCTTATCGACATGCGAACGATGGAGCACGTGATCTCGGACAGCGAAGCTCCGCGCTTGTTCAATACCGTACTAATCTCGACCTTTGCGATGATTGCGTTACTGTTGGCGATATCGGGGATTTACAGCGTGATCGCATTTTCAGTTGCCTTGCGGGAGCAAGAGATGGCGATACGGATGGCGCTCGGCTGTCAACGCCGGGATGTACTCCACCTTGTTCTTACTTCTGCCGCGAAGCTAGGTGCTCTTGGATGTCTCTTAGGCCTGCTTGCTGCAGCAGGCGTATCTCATCTTTTACGTTCTTTCCTTTTTGACGTCAGCCCTTTCGATCCACTTGTGCTTACCGTTTCTGCCCTCGTCATGCTGTTGTTTGCACTTGCGGCATCTGCACTTCCCGCGACACGCGCAGCGAAGATAAACCCCATGATCGCCTTGCGTGGCGACTAAAATCATGACCCCAAACGTAACGCAAATAACTCTCTGTGAAGAGGAGGAAATCTTGGCGCACTATGCGAACCAGCCACCGAGAATGGCGATTACAGATTGCAAACTTGATCGTCAGAGTTTCGTTCCGCTGTATCGGCAGATCAAAGATCTGCTATTGGATCGAATTCAACATGGCGAACTTGCCGTCGGTGATGTGATTCCATCGGAAGCGCAGCTTGGGGCCGCGTTTGAGGTCAGCCGCCTAACGGTGAGGCAGGCTCTTTACGAGCTTCGCGTGGAAGGTTATGTCATTCGCGAGAAGGGCCGCGGCACATTTGTTGGAGGATCTGCCGTTTAGCTACATGTAGTCGGATAATCTATGCGTGCGATCTTAGCCGAGCTGCCCCTTATAGGATGTCGATTTGCGATAAATCACCTAAGCACTCATCGACGATCTCATCAGAAAAGTCAGCAACACGATTATTATGCACTGAGGCTGATATAAGCTGCCACCTTCGTCTATGCAGAGCGGATGCACAGCATCAGTTTCGTACTGAATCGTGCTGACAAAAAATAGTAAAGGACAATCCAAAGCTTTGTCCTTTACTATGCGCCGCTGGCGATTTATCTTCCTCTGAAGAATATCTTCATAACCCATCAGCACGATAAACGGGATCATGAACGATCTGCAGATCGACTCCCAGGCTTTTCGCACGGCGCTTCTTGCCAGCGAGCGCCGCCGAATCTTCGGCGTAACTGCCTTTCTGTTGATATTCGCCATTGCCATCACAGCCAGGATACTAATCTTCAGCTCGCACATGAGCCCATGGGGAGCAGTGTTTCTGCTGGCTGTAGTGGCATATGAGCTGTGGACACTGCACGAGGTCAGTGAGGCGCTCGAAACAGGCCACGACCTGCCGGACTGGTTGCTGTGGTTCAACATACTGGTTGAGGTCACTGTGCCGGTGCTGGGGCTCCAGTCCGTCCCTGGCAGTTGGTTACAGGGCTGTGGCGACACCGTGGGTGCTCGCATTGTTTCCGCTGATCATGCTGTCCGTGCTGCGTCTCAATCCTCTGGTTTCGCAAGTGCTTGGCTTGGTAGCTGCATGTGGTTTTTTGGCGAGCGCCTGTTATCTGGGATGGCGGCTTGACCCACAGGAACTGCGCACGCATACAGCTGCCGAGACGGCCGTGATTTTCTATGCAACTCTGCTGCTGGCAAGCGGCTTTATTGCCGGCATGGTAAGCAGCGAGGTGCGAAAGCATGTAGATGCAGCTCTGCACGAGGCAGAGGTCGAGAGGCAGCTGAAACAGGTGGAGCACGATCTAGAGATCGCGCGATCGATTCAGCAGTCACTGTTACCGCGGATACGACCAACAGTGAATGGACTAGAGATCAGTGGATGGAACTTGCCGGCGGATGCGACGGGCGGTGACTACTTCGACTGGAAGTTGCTGCGCGATGGACGCGTTGTAGTGACGCTGGCGGATGTGACGGGGCACGGTATTGGCCCTGCGCTGCTCGCGTCGCTATGCCGTGCCTATGCACGATCGAGCTTCGACACGCACGCGGATGTGGTGCACGCGATGCAGCACATCAATCGGTTCTTCGGCGAAGACCTTCCGGCGGGAAAGTTTGCGACGTTTGTTGCGGCTGTGTGCTCAAGTGAGGAGGCGAAGGTTGAACTGCTGTCGGCGGGTCATGGGCCGTTGTTCGTTTACTCGTCAGCGCGAGACACCTTTGTGCAATTCGGTGCGCAGGCGATTCCGCTCGGCCTGCTGCCAGAGTTGAACTCTGCTGAGCCGTTGGTGCTGCATCTGGATGAAGGAGATATGGTAGTGCTGGCCACTGATGGTTTCTTCGAGTGGGAAGATGCATCAGGCGAGCAGTTCGGGTTGGAACGTCTGGAACAGGCGGTTCGCAAGGCACGTCATCTCGCTCCCGAGGAGATAATCGCTGAGCTTTATCATGCGGTGAAGCACTTCGCCGCAGGCACGAAGCAGATGGATGATCTAACGGCAGTGGTCATCAAGCGCGTGCCAAAAGCCGCGTAGAGAATGCCTTATTTTGGTGGGGCGAGGCCAGGCCGGGGTACATTATCACCTGATTGCTTCTCGTTTGCCGATAATCGCCGAAACGCCATCGGACTCCCCTTAGGGGCAATAAGTGCATTGCTCTCTGTTCTAGTCAGTTGAGAGGTATCGCCGTCTGACCAAGTAGCCTCGTCCGGGATTGCCAATTCGCGATGAAACAGTTGGGCTCGGATGCGCCCATACTGGACACATCCGAGCCTTCTCGAGGGAGCAGTTATGCCGACATCATCTTGGCGATTGCATCGTTGAAGCCGTTTACCAAGGCGTTGTAACCTTCTGTGCCACTTTCAGCGGCAAAGCGCTGGGGCTTGACGTTTTCGACGAGGACCTCCACGACGTCGGGCTGGGACTGGAGAATCTGCATCGACTCTGCGATGAAGTCCTTGAGCGGCATTGCCATCGGGTCGCTGATTTGCTGAGGACCGGTGAGCTCGGTTTGAACATAAGGTGGCACCAGTTCGATAACCTGCACCCCCGTCCTGCCCAATTGGTAGCGCAGTGACTCCGTCCAGGAGTGCAGCGCGGCCTTGGTCGCCGAATACACAGGTGCAAACGCCAACGGTGCGAACGCCAATCCGGACGTCACGTTAATGATGACCGGATGGCTCTGCTTTGTGAGATGAGGGAGCAGCGCCGAGGTCAGACGGATGGGACCCAGCAGGTTTGTGGTAACGGTGGCCTCGGGCACCGACAGGTCTTCGGGATGCTTGACCAGGTCTTCAAGACGCATGATGCCCGAATTGTTGATCAACACATTGAGCGCCGGATGCTCAGCGACAATCTTCTTCGCGAATGCGAGGATGGCCGCTGGGTCATCGATGTCCAGGGAAATTGAGCTCATTCCGGGGTTCGCGCTGGTCGTCTGGTCCAGAACGTCCTTCCGGCGTCCTGCGATGATGACCTTGTTCCCGAGCTTGTGAAAGCCTTCTGCGAGGCCGCGGCCGATGCCTGAGCCGCCTCCGGTGATGAGGATTGTATTGCAGGTCGATTGCATAATTGCTGTTCTCCTTCGAGTTAGTGTTGGGGTTGAGGGGCGAGAGAGCAAGCCCCGTGGAGTACAGAAGCAAAACTGCGCTTGGGCAAACCTGGGTATGGCGACGCAAATGCAGGGCCGTCTTGAGGGAAGGTGAGTGCGCTCGACAACCATGCTGGAGGGGAGCATCAGCTTACGATCGGTGGCTCCGCAGCTTCCTGCACACCATGGGCTGCCTGGAGCTTGAGATTCTCTGCTACCGCCTGAGAGTCCTCATATGCGTCGATATCGACAATCTTGAACCAGCGCATCTTGAGGATGTGTACGCCATAGTTCCTGTAAGGCGAACCATCGCTACGGGTGTCTTTTGCGGACCACCTCATGATGATCGTGCTGTCATGGGGCAACCCCTTCACCCAGACGTCATGGACGATAAGAGTGAGTCCAGAGGCCAAGCGTCCGAGACGCTCGAACCAGTGGCGAACGGCCTCACGGTCATGACGTTCACCGCTCAGGGCGTGAGACCCGTAAAAGCGATGATGAACATTGGGGACACAGTCTTTGACCAAGGCGTCAAAGTCCTTCTGGTTCACTCGTTCAAAGTTCTTCCTGGCAATCCGTTTCACAATGGTGTGATACATACTGCCACTCCTTCGACATTTCATGTTAATACTATTTACATTGAATTGGATGTAATGACGATCCGCTGGTCGCAGGAAAATTTAAAATAGTCTTTCAGTTAGTTGTAAGGCTGATCCACAAAGCGCTCGAGGACCGGCCGGAGCTGTTCCGGAGTCCGGACCTTCCCTGCGGCGGCACTGAGCGCGCCATCGTGATCGAGCCCTGCCAGTCCATGTACAAGAGCCCAGGCGGAGACAGCACGCACCTCTGCCAGTTCCGGCGTGCGTTCATACTGCTTCGCAAGATCGAGAATCACTCCCAAACCGGACTTTACCGAGCGTTCGATCTCGGGATATTTCGATCGGTCGAGGCCAGACTGAAACATCACACTGAAGTAATCCGCGTGGTTTCGCGCGAAGCGCAAATACGCCATACCAGACTCGACAATCTGGTCTCGAAGGCTGCTACCCTTTTCAACGGCCTTGTATATTTCGCGCTCAAGAAGCTCATATCCATCGCGGGCGATCTCAGCAAGCAACGCATCTTTATCGTTGAAGTGACGATAAGGGGCGGCAACCGAGACACCGGCGAGTCGCGAAGCTTCATTCAATGAAAAGCCTCTCGGGCCCCGTTCTCGTACAAGACGAAGCGCTGCCTGCTTGAGACTGGTCTTCAGGTCTCCGTGGTGGTAGTCGCCTTTTGCCTTACGCAGGACGGTAACTCTTTTGACGGTCAAAGGGCCTCCTGAAACCTATTGTAAACGTCGTTTACATTGTCCACTGAGGGTGCGTATTACACATTCCAAAGAGAGCACCAGGCAGAGCAAATCAAACCGAAGATTTTCAACGATTGTGTCTCCCGGCATGGCGGCCCTAGGTTCCTGCGATCTTTCGTTGATCTGGCTTTGATAGCTGAGGACCGACATCAGCCCCGTGTAGCTTTCAATTGGCCAACCGTTCGAAATTCGCAAACGCTCCATCGAGTGCCGTTCCCCACCCGGATCTTGGCGCAGCATCATTATTCTTCTGATTGTTCCGATCAAATTTCTCACGATGCCGGAGCTGAGGTGCAACATCCACTGGCAACGGTCGTCATCGGCGGTCTGATCATTCCCCCTGCTGACGCTGTTGGTGCTTCCAGCGCTTTACCAAAAAATGGAGGAGTGGAGGGCTAAGAAGATTCGTTCACGAGAGCTTACGTTCCGATAAATTGCTCTTCTGTATCCAACAATTCATTTTGTTTATTTGTTACCGACACAGGCTGCATCTACATTATGAATCTTGTGCCCGTCTTCTTCGTAAATGCGCACTAAAACGCAGAGCGCTCATTCCACAATCAACATGATTGTATCGCTCAGCACCTCCAAACTCGCCGATGCAAAAGTAGCTACCATGATGTCGATGCAATCACCGAGGGTGGACCCGGCTCTCCGTTGATCGTATCCGTCGAGAGAACGAGTTCAAAGTTCTTGTTCTGTGACAAGCTCTTGCTTGCAAGCCACGACTTCAGCTCTTCATTACTTGTAACGAACTCTGCTGCGGCCTGGGTTCCACTCTTTCCGATACCTGCCGCGATGAGGACATGCTGGCGGATGGTCGGATCAAAATAGTTCGCGACAATAGCATAATCCCTTGAATCAGCGTGGACCCGCTGCATGTTGTCGAACGATAGCATCTTCGAAGGCTGCTGTCGATCGAGGATCGCACTGCTCAACTGGCCGTTACGGGAGAAGTAGAAGCGAAGACTCGAAGTCAGCCGTATCGTCCAGATATTATCGAGACCACCAATAAGAATCACCGGCCCCTGCCGCAATTCCTCCAACGAAGTCTCGGCAGAACCCTTGAGTCGGTAGCTCCGAGACTGCCGAGCCAAAAGATCAGTCATCTTGCTATAGCTCGCGATATCGCTGATCGGCACCATGTCCCATTCAGTCATACTGGTCAGCATGTTTTGTGGACTGACATCTGCGGGATTTGTCGCAGGCTCGTCGGAGGCAATCTCTCCGTCGCTCCCCATGGAGTGGACTCCCAGAACGATCAAAACCTGCTGCCCCGAGGACAAGATCGGATCCCAAAAATAGCGAAGGCTCTGCTGCTCCCTCGATCGCTCCACAAGCAACCCACCGCCGGCCAGTCCTAGGATGAGCGCTACGATTGCAAGCGCTCCCCACAATCGAATGCCTCTTTTACGGGGAACAGGTCTCTCGTTCGTAATCTCTTTAGGAAGAGCAACCGAGAACCCGGTCGTTATCTCGGCTTCCATAGTTGCCTCATGCTCTTCCAGAGGGAGCGCATGCGCTGCGTGAAGAAACTGGGGTACGTAGGATCCCACCGGAAGATAAACCCTTAATTCGTCCTCATGTCCGGGATCTTGATAGTACTGTGCGATTCGTTTACGAATCTCTCCTGCGGTGACCCTCACAATGGGATCGGCATTGGTGTCGTAGTCGCTCGGTCTGCCGAACACGTCGGTACCAAGCGTCCGTTCTTTTAGAAGGTCCGTTCTGCCTGCTACCGTCTGTTCGACGATGAACCGCAGGAAGGACGGATAGCGTTTGCTATTTCGAAAGTGTTTGCTGCCGACGATCTTTTCAAGCTGCAGAAGGATATCTGTGCGGCTGAACATTTCGCCGTGAATCGAGATATCGTCATCGCCGGAAGAGGTTACCAGTTGTTGCATTGCCATAGCAGGGCTTCTTCTCAACTCCGATGCAAGCTCACTTAATACCCCAGTGGTCGGAGTATTATACGTCCCCGTCGCAATGACCGGTTGCGCCTTTTTAATCAATAGTTTGAGTAGGGTTTCTCCCTGTGTTTACCGTAAGTACCTTTGTCGAACCTCGCCGCCTGCCTAATGTGTTCCCCAACCAGGGTTCTTCCTGTGCCATCCCCATATAGAAGCGGCGAGGACAGTGACCTGGTACCTAGAGAGGCCAGGAATGAACATGATCAAAGAACTTAAACCGGCGTCAAAGACCGGGCTGCTCGACAGGAACGAATTGCCTGGACGGCGCCTACGTGTAGTGGCGAGACATATTGCCCTTCCGCTGATGATCCTCCTCTTTGCGACATCCTTCGCATTGGGACAACTGACAACAGCCGATATCCTGGGAACAGTCACAGACAGCTCAGGGGCTGAACTCCCCAACGCATCTGTTACCCTTCGCAACCTCGGCACCAACGATGTCCGCACCACAAAGACGAATGGCAGTGGAGACTACTCTTTCAACCTCTTGCAACCAGGACGCTACAGCATCCGGGTCGAAGCCTCCGGGTTCAAGACCTCAACGACCGAAAGCCTCTCGGTGGAAGCTGGTGATCGCGCCCGCGCTGATTCCCATCTCGAAGTGGGTGCCTCAACTGAAACCATTACAGTGGAAGCGCAAACCCCTTTGCTTCAAGCAGACAATGCGACCGTAAGTTCGACCGTCACCGCGAAGGCTGTTCAGGATCTCCCTCTTAACGGACGCAACTTTGTCCAGCTCGTGCAAATCGTTCCTGGAGCCAACGAAGGACCTGGGAACGGTCTGACCAGTGGTGGCCGTCCTGACGACCGCCGCACGAATGCCGCAGGCATCTCGGTCAATGGGCAGGATGACACCCTCAATAACTGGGTCGTGGATGGAATCGACGATAACGAACGCATCATTGGCTCAATTGGTATCAAACCCAACGTCGAAGGCATTCAAGAGATCACTGTTCAAACCAATAGCTACGCGCCGGAAGCAGGCCGCACTGCTGGAGGCGTCATCAATATTGTCACTCGCTCCGGAACCAACCAGTTCCACGGCAGTGCCTACGAGTTCTTCCGCAACGATATCTTCGATGGTCGCAGTGTCCTGCAGACGAGCGGCAAAAAACCTGTGCTACGTCAGAACCAATTTGGCGGAAGCATTGGCGGGCCGGTTTTCCACGACAAAACCTTCTTCTACTTCGATTATGAAGGACTGCGCCAGGTAACGGGAGTGACATACACCAAGACAGTTCCGACGCAGTCGGAGTACAACGCCATCAACAGCATCGGTGGAAGCTCGCCGCAGTCCTTGTTGTCAGCGAGCAACGGCACAGCAGGACTTCCCATCGATCCGCTCGCACTTAACTATTTGAAACTCTTCCCCGCCCCGAACGCCGGCCCGGTCGGCCAACTGACGAACAACTACATCACGAGCCCAAACAAGACGCAGAGCAGCAACACCTACGACGCTCGTGTTGACCACAGGCTCAACCCAAACAATCAACTCTTCGCCCGGTTCTCATACAACGCCGTTGATACTTTTACGCCTCCTGGCCTCGGAGTCCAGAACGGACTTCAGATCAGTGGCGGCAGGTACGACTTCGATGGCCCCGCAACAGATGTGGCCCAGCAATATGTTCTGGGATATACACACATCTTCTCGTCAAGTCTGCTGCTTGACCTGAGGGCGGCGTTCACGCGCATCAATAATCTCTCGCTCCCACTCAACTATGGCAAAGGAGCGAATACTCAGGTCGGCTTCCCTGGAGGCCATACGTTTACCGCTGTTGCTGATTCACTGACACCCGTCTCCGTGGGTCCCTTCTCCGATATTGGTGACGGTGCCTATGTTCCTCTTCAAGACATCGACAACACCTTCCAGTACACAGGAACCTTAAGCTGGACGAAAGGCAATCACAACATCAAGGTAGGAGCAAGCTTCATTCGCAGGCAGGCGCGTAACGTGCAGAGTGCCTCCGCGACCGGCGCATACCAGTTCAATCTCCCGACCGACAGCAATGCCGATCAGCTGACGCAGCAGAACAACCAGCTGGCCTCGACGCTTGTGGGCGCCTTCGCGAGCACGAGCCGCAACTTCAATCTCAACTCCCCCGATTACCGCAGCTACGAGCCGAGCGGCTTTGCGCAGGATAGCTGGAAAGTCACCTCCAAGCTGACCTTTATCTATGGACTCCGCTACGACGTCTTTACACCATTCACTGAAGCCCACAACCGAATCTCGAATTTCGACTTTCCACAAGCGCTTGGATCGAACGCATCAACGATCAACTCCGCACTCAAGGTCGCGAACCAGAACGGTGTCGATGCCAGGGTGAATATTCCGACCGATTACTCAAATGTCGCTCCGCGCATCGGTTTCTCCATGTCAGTCGCCCCCACGACAGTAATACGCGGAGGATACGGTCTCAGCTTCTTCCCCGGAAACTATACATCGAATGCCGATTTGAAGAACGCGCCATTTACCTCGAACTTTAGCCCTGCCTGCCAGTCTGCCCTCGCCGTACAGATCGAAGCTTCGAAAGGGCAGCTGACAGGCCAGAACCCCAGTTGCGCAACTATAGCAGGTGCGCCCACAGCATTCGACCAGGGCTTGCCGGTTCCGGTCGCACCCAATATCGCCAACCTCGCAGGTATACCTGGACTGTCATTCGTGGCCGAAGCCCCAAACTTTCGCTCAGCAATGATCCAGCAGTTTAATTTGCAGATCCAGCAGCAGTTTGGCGCGAACGTCTTCACTCTCGGCTATGTCGGTAACATTGGACAGCATCTGCCGGAATCGATCAACAATATCAATCAACCCAAGCCCTACAATCCACTTGCACCTTTGGGAAGCGTAGCTAATCCCGTCGGAGGAGCGCGTCCTCTCAATACACTCCTGCCGAATCTCTCCGGGGTGAGTTACATCGCGAGTGGAGGTGTCTCGAACTACAGCGCATTACAAGCCTCTCTGCAGCGCCGCTTCACCAAGGGGCTTGCCTTTGACGCGAACTACACATGGGGCAAAGCGTTGAGCGACATCACGGGTTTCTCGCAACAGGGATCCAACCAGGGATGGAGCAATGCTGATCCAACACGCATTCGTCAGATCGAATACGCGATCGCGGAAAATGATATTCAGAATCGTTTCGCGTTATCCCTGAACTATGAGTTTCAATTCGGAAGGACCTTCACTGGCGTCAAGAGAGCCGCCTTCGCTGGATGGCAGATGAATACGATTACCGTTTGGCAAAGTGGAAAGCCCTTCACCATTACCAGCACCGGCAGTGGAGCTGACAACCCAGTTGAAAGTGATGGTCTGAAGCACGGCTACAGCAATCGTGCGACGCCGCAAAACAGCGGCGGCAACGATCGTCCCAACCAGCTTGGCGATGCTCGCGGTTCCAGGTCCAATGCTCAATTCTTTAATACTGCCGCATTCGCCCCTCAACCGTTGGGAACGATCGGAACTGCGCAGCGGAACTCGCTGTTCGGTCCGCACTTCCGCCACGTCGACCTGTCCATCTTCAAGACCTTCTCTCTCACGGAACGTCTGAATCTGCAGTTCCGTGCGGAGAGCTACAACATCTCCAATACTCCCAACTTCTACATCGGAAACGGCACATCAACATCACAGTTTGGAAGCGCGACCTTCGGCCAGGTATCACAAACGGATCCGAACTACACCCCCCGCCTGTATCAATTTGCACTCAAGCTACAGTTCTAGAAACGATATCGTCCGGCGCCCAAGGAATGATCGTGGGCGCCGGACATTAGACCAATGATAGGTGAGCTGCGTTGAAGTCCCTGTTTCAGCGGAACAACGCGCACACAGGTAAGTCCAAAGTAACTGTGGAGAGAGGAGCGGAAAGTGTTCCATCACTGGAATCACGCTTCAAAACCGCGATTGCCCGACTAGATTCGTTGCAAACAAGCATCCATCGACCACTTGGGTCCAATGCGATATGGCGAGCGTTTTCCCCTCCCGTAGAAGTTTGCTGCATAAGAGTGATCGCACCGTCCACAGGGTCAACTCTTAGTACAGAAAGTAGATCTGAGCCACGGTTGCTGGCATAGACAAATCGACCGTCGGGAGAGACAACAATCTCACACGCCCGCGCATGCTCCGGGAGGTGTTCCGAAGGAAGAAGAGAGACAGCTGCAAACGAGGTTAATAATCCCCGGTTCTGATTCCATTCCAGTGCAACAACCGTAGAATCCAGTTCCTGAATACTGTAAAGCCATCTTCCATTGGGATGGAAGGTCGAATGCCGTGGCCCCGCTTCCGGCTCAGATGCCCAAAAAGACGGATCGTGCTCAACCAACTTTGCGGTTGTGGCTTCAGTGCGATACAGACGTATTCGATCGAGGCCAAGGTCATTGACAAACAGAAAACGCCCGTCGGACGAGATCGTGACACCATGAGCGTGCGGCTCATCCTGGCGGGGATTCTTTGGACCTCGCCCCTTATATCGGAAGTGCGAGACTGCGCTTGAAAGCCTTCCATCTGAGCCTATAACAAAGCTGGAGATCCCAGCTTCCCAATAGTTGACGGCATAGACACTTCGGCCATCGGGATGTATACAGAGGTGGACAGGATCTTTGCCCAGCGTCGACTCGCGATTGAGAAAGCTCAGCTCACCCGATTCAGGTTCGTACCGGTACGCAGCGATATATCCGCCATCCGTCGTAGACTGCCCCACAACCAGCAAGAGATCTCCATCATTGCAAAATGAATGCGCCAAAAACGATGGCCCCTCGATTGCTGCCGCGAACCGCAAACCCTCCATCTCTCCGATTGACGGATCCCAATTTGCAGAATAAATGCCTGGAGCATCCTCTCTCTTCGAAGCGATAAGAACGCGCGGTATGTTTTGTCTACTTGGTTTCATGCTATCGCCCCAAGCGTTCGATTCTCCACATCAATAGGCTGTACGGCTCCAACGAAACTAGACGGTTCCCGAATCCGGTATTCGAGATGGAATCACCATCCGGCGTGAGGCTGGGACCGCTGTGGTCCGGGTTCAGTAACACGTTGTTGTGGTGGGAATCGATACGATACTCCTGAATCCTCATTTTCTTGCCGAGGAAAGATTTCAGCGAGGCGATATTGACATTGAGTGATACTGTCTTTGGGCTGTCGTTCCAGATCTGCAAAACCAGCGTTTCATCATCCTTCGAGGCCACTGCGTTCAAACCTCTCTCGGGTAAACTCCACTTCACCTGCAATTCGTTTTTCTTTTGCATCGACCACATCTTGAGGGCATCTCCGAATGGAGTCATGCTAAGGCTCTTTCCGGACACAAACGCAGTCAGGCTCAATTGTCGTGCCGGCTCGTGATAGAGCACCCATGGAAACAGGTGAACCTGTGATGTCGCTCGTGCATAGTAAAAGAGCTCGGATATGCCAGTTGCCTGTCGCTGATTCAATTCCGATTTCGGTGATTCAAGAGCATAGCCTATCTCTGTGATGTAGATAGGTGTATCTTCCTTCAGCTTGAAATCCCGTAGGAACTTCCTGACAATCGACTCGTAATCCCGGATAGCAGAAAAGTCTTTTCCCAGGGCGTAGTCGTGAAACGAAATGAAATCGAGACGTTTTTTCGGGTCGGGATCAGCAGCATATTGCTGAAAGAAGTGGTATAGGCGCAGCGTCTTATTCCCTGACTGGGGCGCCCCCGTGGCATCTTCAAGTTTAAGTGGCATACCGACAACGTTGGGGCCTCCGACCTCAAGCGGTATCTCCGGCTTTAGTTCCTCGTTAATCTCGTTAACGACTTCATAGCAGGTTTTATAAAACTGGTAATAATCCTTGTCTGCGATACCGCCAAATACACTGACATGCCACTCGTTGAGCGCTTCGATATAACGAAGATTTTTGTATCTCCGTTTGTAATGAAGCAGGCCCGTCTTCAATACCTCCTTCCATTTAGATATCGGGATGACGCCCTTAACGACTTCTACCTCATAACGCCGCACGTTGAGTAGCAGGTAATCGGAATGGGCACTGAATGAATCAAGGTAGTCGTAGTATGGAACATTGCTCGACAACACGACTCCGCGATCGTATTTGTACTTCACCTTGTCATCAGCATAGCGGTCTTGACCAATCTCGAAGTTGAAGTGATAGGAGTTGTCCCTGTAATCCCACATATCGTCCAGCGGCAGCCAGACTCGCGTGATCGTTGGGCGGCCATATTCTGCTTCTACGCGACCCGCAAGTTCAGATGGCGGCACAAAACGAATCGACGTATTTGTGTCCAACGCAAAATTCCTAAGAGGACCGATCGTTTTCGAAGCCTCGACCGTAAGCTGTGGGATCTGAGTCGGGACTTCTTCAGCTGCGACGGCCACCGGGCCGAAACCCAATGCAAGAACTAACGTGGCGCAAATCTGAAAAGACAGGCGAATGCGAGAGATGAACATACACTCCTTTACGATTTTCAGGTTGACTACGGTTGAATGAATGAGCCCTCTGGTATTTCTCACACTGCCGTTTAGGTCAGACGGCACCGCGACTCTCAAAGATCCACACTCTCACTTCCTGCGGCTGCAGGGTGCTACTGCCTGTTGCGCTTGTCCCGTTGATACCGTCGCTAACTACAAACCGGAACCCTTCCAATGCGGGATCGACACTCTGCGGAGACGCAGAGTTGTTCCATAGAACAATTGCCCGTTGCTGGCCGCTTCCAAACAGTGCGATAGTAACGTTCTGGTTGGCCTCTGCTACCTGGCTGGTGTTGAGGAACGTTCCTGTTCCCAGCTGCGGCCAATGACGTCTTCGCAACTCCGCAAGATTTCGCAGATAGTCGCTCATCTCCGTATGAACATTGTCACGCAGCACCTCTCCTTCATCCCGGTAGCGCACCTCAAGCTCAAAGCGCAAACCATACGTAAAGGCGTAGTTGACTTGTCGCTGCTCAGGCCGGGTTGCCGGATGGCGTGTAGTGAGAATGACATCGGGAACGGTGTACCGGAACAGTTCGGGAAAGGCATCCGGATCATAGGCGCATGTCCTACCTGCACAGTGAACAATATCGAGATACTGCGAGAAGACATCCGTCGTGTGTTCAGCCATGAACCCTGTGTCACTTCGCTGCTTCTTCAGATTCGTGCGAAGAGCTTCCAGCAAATGGAGCCGCCCGTGGATGAATGCCTCAGCCGGCTTCTCGTGAAGTCCGGGATTGAAACAAGGGTAGGCGGGCATGCCTCCAATCTGGTCGTAGATCACACCAGTCGGTCCTAGCTTTAGAGTGTCGCTTCCCTTCTGTTGAAGAAGCTCTGCCCACCCCGGGATGTCAGGACACGACGGAGTGAAGGTCTTGTGACTGTAGTTGCGCAGGAAGCTGCTCTCGGATGCCTTCGAATATTCTTCGTGGTATGGTGTTCCCCAGATGTTGCGTGCAGCAAACGTCTTGCTTGCATCTGGATATTCAGGTGTTGTCGGGTCGATGAGGTGTCCCTGAAGATACAGGATCGTATTGCCTTGCTGTTCCTTCACGGTTTTCAATCCGGCTACTAAATCAGCGACGCCCCCCATGGCTGGATCAGGATGATATTCAGGATACTGATTGTCGTGCCCTCCCTCAGTCCAGCCGAAGAGCGCTAATGTGTCCAAACCGTTTCGCTTAGCCTCCTGATACAGATACGGGATGTCCTTGTACTGCCACAGAACATCGCCATATTGCTGGCGCAGAATAACGAGGAACATTCCCTGCATGTTTTGGACCCACTCCGGCTTGTCGCGAACCATTCTCCATGTACTTAGAAAAGCGTGATATTTATCTGCGGCAACATGCCAGTCTCCCTGGTAAAAAGCCGTAATGTAATCGCTTGAAGCCCACGTCTCTCTGGGACCGACAAACGGATATTTCACGTAGGAGAAGAAGAGCCCATCGCCCTCACTCATTTGCCGCCCCGCCCTCATTGCACCTGTCAGAGAGGAACCGTCATGCGCAGCGAAGTACAAGCCCTTCTTTCCATTGTTCAGTGTGCACCAGGACATTGAAGCTGGATATGGATACGTTAGCTCGAGAAACGGGTCCTGCAACCGATTCGTAGACAAGGAGAGATTGTGCAATCCATCCTGGTGTGGAGTGAGAGATTGCTTGAAATTTGCGATGCGCCTTCCTAACACCTCTGGCCAATAAAGATCATCCTTGAGTTCCGGATCGCCCAGCCCCGCAATACCTCCCAGCTCGGGAAGGAAGACCTCGGCAACGGTGAAGTCGGACTGATTATCGATCTTTGTCGACCAATGGACCTCGTCATTTACAAGGGTAATGCGGAACTTCAACTGGATTGGTAGCGTGTCTCCCCGGAGCTTCACTGACTTGAGCGAAACTTCGATAACATCACCTGCCTTCGTCACCTCGTACAGCTGTCCCTTGGGCCATACGATGTTTTCCAGACTTCTACCTTTCTGAAGATTGAGCCGCCAGAATCCGTCCGTTGGTTTCCCTATCAGATTGAATGCGGGCCACAACTTATTCGTCATTGCTACGACTCGTGCCTTGTCGTCAATCTCGATGCGAACGTGAGCATTTTCAAGCGAGACCGCCCCAGCCTGTTGACACACTATCGACAGCAATACGATTGCCAACAGGCGAAGTCTCAGATCTAAGAACCTCATGCTATCTCCTCAACTTCTAGTACTGAAGTTTTAGCGCCAGTTGAAGGTTGCGTGGAATGCTCACCGTGCTTGTGACGACCCCGAAGTTCGCCGCACCGAAACCAGTAGCTGGTTGACCGAAGGTTGGCGTATTAGTCAGATTTATAGCCTCAGCTCGGAACTGCAACTTCCACCGTTCATGCAGGGTCGTCGTCTTTGACAAAGTCATGTCCAGATTCTTCATAGCGGCTGTACGGTAGCTGGGAAGATTCCTAGGCGCATTTCCATAGGCGAGCGCTGGCGCTACTTGAAACGCAGAAGCATTCAGCCACGACGACACAGAAGGGTTCTGTGGACGTGGATTACCAACAAGATTGGGGCGGCTTCCAGCGAAAGCCGAATTCCCCACCGTGGTCGTTACCCCGATAGGTTCGCCGCTTTGAAACGTCAAAATGCCGTTCACTTGCCACCCTTCCAGAGCAGTGCGGATGAAACGAGGTCCCCTGCGCCCAAAAGGAAGATCGTAGAAGACAGAGGTGACAAATCGTTGCGGAAGGTTGATCACCGAAACAGCGCGTTCAGCGCGCAGGTTTTCAGGATTCTGCACGCTATTGCTTCCTCCGTTTGAGAAGTTGTTTGCTCCATTCCCCAGATTATTGTCGATCAGTTTCGAGAATGTATAACTCGAAGAGAAGGAGAGCCCGGTTCCAAACCGGCGTTCCGCACGGATAGTCATCGCGTGATAAGTCGAAGCTCCCCACGATGAAAGCACTGTGACCGAGGTGAACTGAGGAAAGGTCGAAAGCAGTTGCGAGCGTTGAATCGTGGCATTGCAAACGATGTTCGGCTGCGTAAAGGCGCAGTATGGATTTGGAAGAGCTGTTTGAAGCTGAGCCACGCTATAAGAACTGCGGACTGCCTGAGGCAGATAGGACATGTTGAGGCTGCCAGGCAGACTCACGCCACGGTTTCCTGCATAACCAATCTCAAGAGTAATACTGGCGGGTAGTTCGCGCTGAATATTCAGACCGAACTCCTGGCTGTAACCTCGCTCCAGATTGCGCACGGTAGCAGAAACCGGTCCACTGACAGCTGCCTCAGGACCGCCTGATGCGCCGAGCGGCTGTGTGAGTCCATTTGGAAATGGATTTGTGAGGTTTGCTATGGGATAAAACCCTCCCCCGACCGAAGCGTTTGTCGTTGTAAGAGGGGTAGTTGAATCGTAGCCTGTGCGACCTAATCCGATGAAGAGACCAGTAGTCGGGAGAAAGTAAACTCCATATCCGCCCCGAATTACTGTTTTAGGAAAAGGCTGGTAGGCGAAACCGACGCGAGGCATGAAATCTCGCCACGAAGCATCGCGAACGCCGCGCGGCACCCCGCTATAACCGGGGTATTCCAAAGTGCCGCTAAATGTTCTGCCATTAATCGTCGTAGTCGCATCGGGGTTAAAATTCGTAATTGCATTGAACCGGTCCGTCAACGGTCCTTCGCGCTCCCATCTTACCCCAAGGTTGAGTGTGAGTGTAGGAAGTATCTTCCAGTCGTCTTGCGCAAAAAGACTGAAGTACCGTACCTGCATCGTGGTTGCAGCTGCGATACCACCGTAGCCGGAGGTGGGGTAACCAAGCAAGAAGGTTGCTACCCCGTGGCCGAGATTCGTCCCTGCCGTATTGGGATTCGGGCCCTGTGTAAATGCTCGGGAAAAACTGAAGCCGAGATCGTCGATGTTTGCCTGGGTGTTGTTGAGGCGATAAATCCGCTCGTCAGTTCCAAATTTCAAGGAATGCGAGTGCAGTATCTTTATCAGCGAACCCGATGCAGTAAGGGTGTAAGCGGTCTGCCGAATGGTGTCCGCTGTCCCCGCTCCGAGCGAATTCACATCGGTCACATTGATGGAAGGAAACTGTCGGATCTGCATTTGATTCTGCAAAGATGCGGGGAAGCCGAGAGATGTAATGTCGAAGCCGAAGCTTCTCGTTTTGCGGTTTTGTCCATAAGTGTTACCGCCCAGATTAGCTTGCATCAACAGCGTGGGAGATAACGTATAGAAGTAATTGAGGGCTCCGCTATGTCGGCTAAGTGGTGCATTCGACGCATTGGTTTCGGCCAGGCCAAAGTATTCCGGGCTCCCGGCAATCGCAGTAGCATAGGTGTATCTGCCTGAAATGCGTTGGGTCGCACTGAGATTGTGATCTATTCTCAATCCGTATACGCGGTCGTTCTGCTGAACCGAAGTCTGTTTGTAGAAGTTGTTCTGTCCGGTCTGCCCTATACCGGTCTGGTTTGGTAGCGGATAGTACTGCATAATCGCCTTCGCTACAGGCGAGATACGATCAGCAGGAATTTTATTGCCAGCAAATGCAGTCCGGGTATAAGTGCCCGATGGGGTTTGAGCAGTGGTGAGTGGATCGTAAATAACGACCTGCCTGCCCTGCGCATCGAATATCCCGCTGAAATCTCCAATACGCTCGGCTAGCGTGGGTACCGTCCGCGTAACGGCCTGTGCCTGCCGATATTCAAACCCTTCAAAGTTAGTAAAGAAGAATGTCTTGCCCTTGATTAATGGTCCCCCGAACGTAGCTCCGAACTGGTTTAAATGTGTTCCGACTCTAGGCTGTCCATTTTTGTTTGCGAACCAATCGTTCGCGTTGAGGACTGTGTTGCGAAAGAACTCATAAAAATTGCCGTGAAACTCATTCGTTCCCGATTTGCTTGTCACGCTCACCACCCCTCCGCCTGTGCGGCCATATTCCGCGGCGGGGATTCTGGTGATCACACGGAACTCTTCCGTCGCATCGACGGGAAGATATATGGTCATGACCCCCGAGGTGGGGTTCTCTGCGGCAATGCCATCGATAAGGTAGCTGTTCGCACTGGGGGGTCCCCCACCAATGGACATGCGGCCGCCGTCGTAGCTGGAGACAGGCAAACCACCGAAGTTACCAACCGCCCGTACCATAGGCGTGAGAGTGGCAAGTGCAATAATGTTACGGTTCAAAAGCGGAAGCTGAGTGATAGCTTTATTCGTAATCACGGAGCTTACTGCCGCTGAGTCCTGGTCGAGGATGGGAGCCTCGGCGGTCACCTCAACACTCTGCTGCACATCTCCTACCGCCAGCACAAAGTCGATTCTGGCGCTCTGACCTTCATCAAGAGTCGCTTCCCGAACGACAGGACGGAAACCCGTCTGACGAACGGTGAGGGTGTAACGCCCACGAGAAAGAAGAGCCCCAACATAGTAGCCCTCCTCGTTTGTAGCCATCTCTCGATCGATTCCTGTCTCGAGGTTCTTAGCAATAACGGCGGCGCCCACAATCGGAGCGTGAGATGAGTCAGTCACCTGGCCGGTAAACTGCGCCGTCTGGGCACCGAGAAATTCTGGGAGAAGAAATAGGATCAAAGAAGCAAAGATGAGCCTAAGGAGACGTTCACAAACCATAGGACCTCCATTCGGCGAAGAAGATATTGTATCAAATATATAACTGTCAAGTGTATATTTGACTCATATACAAGTATATTAGGCATTGACTTTAAATATATTTGATACTATTTATAAGAAATGCCAAAGCTGGCCACTCCCGATTCGCTCGATCTTCCTATCAACGACCTCTCAACCCCTACATATATGAGGGTGAGCGATCTGCTTCGAAAGGACATCCTTGCCGGTCGATGGCCGCCGGGAGCCAGACTAAAAATCGCCGACCTCAGTCAGGCGTACGGGGTTAGCCAGATGCCGATCCGAGAAGCTCTGCAACAGCTTCAGGGGGAGGGCCTTCTGGATATTCAGCCCAACCGTGGTGCCAGCATCCGGACGGTAGACGAACGCCTGATTATCAACATCTATGATCTTCGTGGCGCTATTGAGTCGATGCTTGTAACGCGAGCGGCGAACTCAATTACGGAAGAGCAGGTAATCCAGCTCTACGCCATCGAAGCTCGTTTCGAGCATGCCAACGCACAATCCGATACCGAAGCAGCACTGAGGGCCAACAAAAGCTTCCATCACCTGGTCAACGCAATTGCTGATAACCCTGAAGCTCTCGAGATTCTAGAGAAATACTCCGATCTGGTAAGTGGATTGCGCCGTCGCTTCGGTTTTAGACCGGGACGAGCGAATCAGATGATGCAGGAACACCGGCAACTCCTGTCCGCGTTATCCACACATAATGCCGAGACCGCCTGTCAGATCACCATGGAACATTGCCGGCATGCCAAAGAAGATCTGATAGCGCTTCTGCGCGGTGAAGGACCAGAACAATAGGATGCGTGAAATCATCTCCAGTTCTGCCGCAATAGAAAACGGTGCATCTGGCCCTCTTCACGCATACCAGGCCGAGTCAGGAAAACCTCCCATACCCTACGCCTGGTCTCTGGTTTTATGGCTGTGGCTGGCCCATTTTCTCAATCAGGCTGATCGACAGGTATACAGCGTTGTCCTGCCACAGCTTTCTTCTGAGTTGCATCTGTCAGCCGTGCAGGCAGGTTTAGTAGCCGGACTGTTCACCGTATCATTGGCCCTCTGTGTACCTCTTGCAGGCTGGGCCGGCGATCGATTCGATCGCAAACAAATCATAGTGCTGAGTCTGGCGGCCTGGAGTGCCAGTACGGTGCTCAGCGGTTTGGCAACAGGCATAGGAATGCTCATCGCCGTTCGAAGTGTCGCAAGTGCAGCGGGTGAGGCTTTCTATACTCCCGCGGCCTATGCGCTGATGGGAAGTTACCACTCGAAGACTCGCAGCCGAGCGATGTCATTACACCAGACGGCACTCTACGTGGGCATTATCAGCAGCGGTTTTCTAGCCGGTTGGATCGCCGATCACTGGGGATGGAGGCAGGCATTTCTGGTCTTCGGCCTCGCAGGCATTCTTTTGGCAGGAGTACTCAAGTTTAAGCTCCTCCCGGCACCACCACCCTCCAAAGTAGCAGCGACGGAGCGGTCTCACTTCTTAGAAGCCGTAGCCATGCTTGTTCGAACCCCTACGTTCTGGTGGCTGTCTCTGGCATTCGGATGCTTGGCATTTGTGAATGCGGGATATCTCACCTGGATGCCGACCTATCTTCACGAGCGATTCCAACTCAGCCTTGCTAAAGCTGGATTCATCGGAATGTTCTGGCATCATGCAGCAGCCCTTGGCGGCGTCATGGCGGGAGGTGCTCTTTCTGATCGGATGGCTCGTAGCAAACCCGTACGCCGCATCGACCTGCAGGGCCTCGGCCTGTTCCTTGGAGCACCCTTCCTCTTCCTTCTGGGACAATCCGAGGGACTCGTCAGCGTTGTGATGGCTTTGATTGGATTCGGGCTCTTTCGTGGCCTGTACGACTCCAATATCTATCCTTCCCTCTTTGAGGTAGTCCCCCAGCGTTATCACTCTACAGCCAGTGGTTTGATGATCTCGTGTGCCTTTCTCTTCGGAGCAATTGCCCCCGTCGTGCTGGGGTCGATCAAGGAGACGATGGGGCTGGCAGCGGGATTTTCATTACTTAGCGTTGTCTACGTTATAGGCGCCGTCGGTCTGTGGGCAGGCGGGCATCGCTGCTTTGCAGCCGACCACTCTCGCGCGCAGGCCGCGAATCTTATTTGGAGAACACAGCCATGAGCAGTATTAAGATCACTTCGATCGAAACCTATATCGTGCATGCTGTCCGATGCAACTGGGTGTTCGCGCGTATCAACACAACCGACGGGATCTCAGGTGTAGGGGAAGCGACCGTTGAGATGCGCGAGCTTACGGTAGCGGAAGCGATCCAGGAACTGGGAAGGTATCTGGTCGGGAAAGACCCATTTGCTGTAGAGCAACATGTACATATCATGAACCGGGATAGCTATTGGCGAAGCGGAGTAATCCTTCGAAGTGCGTTGAGCGCGGTCGAAGCCGCCATGCTTGATATCAAGGCCAAAGCTCTCGAAATACCGGTCTATGAGTTGCTTGGCGGGAAATACCGTGATCGAGTTCCGTGCTACGCAAATGGGTGGTTCGCTGGAGCCACCAAGCCCAATGAGTTTGCCGAAAAGGCAAGAGCGGCCACGGCGCTGGGATTCCGCGCTCTCAAGTTTGATCCCTTTGGAAGCTCCTATCTGCGCCTTTCGCCCGCTGAGCGGAATAGAGCTTACGCTATCGTCGAAGCAGTGCGCGATAGCGTAGGTGACGATGTTGAGCTGCTAATCGAGGCTCATGGGCGGTTGGATGTGCCTACAGCTATCGACATGGCGAAGCGTCTCGAAGCTCTTCAACCCGCATGGTATGAAGAACCGGTCGCACCAGATAATCTCTCCGCCGTCGCCGAGGTCCGTCGCCGCACTTCTATTGCTGTGGCATTTGGTGAGCGACTTTTCGAACCTCAACGCTTTCTTGAAGCGTTCAATATAGACGCTCTCGATATCGCTCAGCCCGACGTGTGTCACATCGGTGGATTGCTGGAAATGAAGCGTATTGCGAGTCTGGCCGCTCTGCACGGCCGTCCCATCGCCCCCCACAATCCGAATGGTCCGGTGTGCAATGCAATGACTCTCCAGATCGCTGCTTCAACTCCAAACTTCTGCTATTTGGAAACGATGATCTCAGACGTGCCCTGGCGCAAGGAGATAGCTCCCGAAGACATCGAGATGATAGGCGGAGAGATGCTGATTCCGGATCGCCCCGGGCTCGGCATCGAATTAAATGTCGAAGCCGCCCGACAATATCCCTATGAAGCGCGTGACCTGCGTCACTATTCCGGTGCACTAACGAATATTCGGCCCGCAAACGCTCTTCCCTGGTATCGGGTTCTCGAGGGTGACCATGTTTCGGCTTGATGGAAAGATCGCCCTAGTGACGGGAGCTGCACGCGGACTGGGCTCAGCCATCGCAGTGGAATTAGCGAAAGCTGGCGCAGCAGGCGTAGTCGTGAATGATCTGGAACAGACTTCCGAAGCCGACGCCACCCTGCAGCATATCCGTGAGGCGGGCGCTGAAGCTTTGTTTATCGCGGCCGACGTCCGGAAGGAGGAGATGGTGGAAGCGATGTTCGCCACCATCGACGATACTTTTGGGAAAGTAGATATTCTGGTCAACAATGCCGGGATCACACGCCGGGAAGACATCTTCTCGACGAGTCTTCAAAGCTGGCATGATGTGATCGATACTCATCTGACCAGTACCTTCCTCTGTTCGCGTGCAGCCATGCTTCGTATGCGCGAACAGCGCTCTGGACGCATCATTACCAACAGTTCGGTTGTCGCATGGCGAGGCGCGATCCGCGGCTTTGTACATTACGCTGCGGCGAAGGCTGGCCAGGTAGGGCTTACCCGGACTCTAGCTCGAACTGCAGCGCCTTTTGGCATTACGGTCAACGCTCTCGCACCGGGCATGATCGAAACGGATATGTTTCGCGAATCTCATGGAGAGGATGGCATTCGCGCCATTGCAGCCGAGATTCCACTCGGCATGGGAACCCCGGAAGACATCGCAGCAGCAGTGGTCTTCCTTGCGAGTAACGAGGCAAAGCACATCACCGGAGCGGTACTGGATGTCAACGGAGGGGTATATTTCCGCTGAATCTCCTGTGCGAATTGGCTTGTCATAAGCTGCACCTCGTCATACAACTAAGCTCGAAAGAATCTATTGAACAAATTAAAGCGAGAGCGGGAGCCTATCGCTCCCGCTCTCGCTTGATGTAAGCCGTTTAAGCTTCGACGAGTGACTTCGGTCCGTCGAAGCTTGAATAGTTGTGGGTAGCCGCAATCGCTGGGTCCGTCATGCTGTCTTTGTCCATCTCGATGTGACCAGCGAATCGGCGTTCAAAATCGGGATCCGCCACGGATTTAATGACGATATCGTACCAGCCGTGAGTAGAGTTGCGATTGTAGGTGTGAGAGATCACGTGTCCGGATCTAAGTTCATGGCGAACCGTATCTCCGGTGTAGACGTCGGTGATCGTAATATCTCCTGCGACTCCTCGGTTCGTGATCTGAAGAGTAATCAGGTTCGCCAGCGGGTTATAAATCGTAACCACATCCAGGTTCGCCTTCTGGCTTCCTGAGATGCTTCCCTTCAGCGAGCGAATAAAACCATTTGGTCCATAGACCGATAAATCATAGATCGACTCATTGGAAGCCTTCAGATTCCAGATGTCTTGAACCGTGTGACCGGCTTCAACCGTATAGGTCCAGGGTCCCAGAGGAGAGTTAGTCTGTATATTTGAGCGCACGTGAAATACCGCTGTTGCTCTACCGGAATTAAGGAAGGTAAGCTGCACTATCTCGCGCGTCAGATCAGCTGAGGCGAGAAGATTAAGCTCATATGGAACCGCGCGGGCTGGACGTATGCCCGGCTCCTGAACTGGAAGGCTCTGCTCCGCTGGAGGGGCGGGAACGTAGTCGTCGTGCCGCTTATTGTCCGGCGGTTGATAGGCCGTTGTGCTGGGAAGCGGAACCGAAGCCGAATTAGGCGACTTGAAGTTAAAAGCTGAAGTTAGATCTCCCGAAACTGACTTCCGCCACTTGGTGATATTCGGTTCGTTGAGTCCGAGGAACTGGTTGCCAAAGCGCTTCTCCACGAACCGGATGAGCGAGGTATGGTCGAAGACCTCAGAGCAAACGTAGCCTCCTTTGCTCCATGGCGAGATGATGACCATCGGAACGCGCATGCCGAGACCATAGGGACCACTAGGGTTGTCTTTGTCGCCGGGGAAGATCTCATTTTCGATCGAGACAGTCGATTTGCCCTGCGCTCTGGTTTGTGGAGGAGTCGGCGGAACGACATGGTCAAAGAATCCGTCGTTCTCGTCGTACATAAGGAAGAAAACTGTCTTGCTCCAAACTTCTGGGTTCGAAGTCAGAGCGTCGAGGATCTGCGAGACATACCAGGCTCCATAATTGGCGGGCCAGTTCGGATGCTCCGTATACGCCTCGGGAGCTACGACCCACGAGACCTGCGGAAGATTTCCAGATTTCACGTCGTTCTGGAAGATCTCGAAGAGCGATTGACCGGCGAGCGCATTGGTACCAGTCCGAGCCTTCTCAGTGAGAGGAGATCCCTCTGGAGCATTCTGGTACTGGTGGAAGTAAAGCAGTGAGTTGTCGCCGTAGTTGCCGATATAAGCATTGTCACTGGTCCATCCCCAGGAGTTACTGGCATTTAAACCCTCGCCCACATCCTGGTAAATCTTCCAGGAAACACCCGCCTTTTCCAGACGCTCGGGATAGGTCGACCAGTCATAACCGGCCTCCGCATTATCGATTACCGGACCACCGTTCTTTCCATCGTTTCCAACCCAGCCTGTCCACATGTGATATCGATTGGGATCGGTGGGACCAAGCAACGAACAGAAGTAAGCATCGCATACCGTGAAGGCATCCGCCAGAGCATAGTGATAAGGAATATCGGAACGGGTAAGATGCGCCATTGTGGTCGTTCCCTTTTGCGGAACCCACTGATCGTTATGGCCGTTGTTCCACGCTTCGTGCGTCGTGACCCAATCGTGCGCGAGATCCTGGATAAATTGCAGGCCAAGATTAGGGGCACCTGGATGGAATGGCAAAACGTAGCTGGAACCATTGGGCTGGCACCAGACGGGATTGCCGGTAGGCAGTGTAACGGGGTGCGGATCGCCAAATCCACGAACACCTCGCAGTGTGCCGAAATAATGATCGAAGGAGCGATTCTCCTGCATCATGAAGACGATGTGTTCGACATCGTTGATGGTGCCGGAGCGGTGGTTAGCAGGAATC
>Ga0255336_100733_pt1 | contig 39169 bp, 26 predicted proteins | sample MeOH1_35cm_T3_17_FD_189102 | JGI IMG/M metagenome (GOLD analysis project Ga0255336, IMG submission 189102) | Sandy soil microbial communities from University of British Columbia, Vancouver, Canada - MeOH1_35cm_T3_179 | ecosystem: Engineered > Artificial ecosystem > Sand microcosm > Unclassified ...
GCATAGAAAGCAGCGAAAGACATTTCTGCCGAATCGGAGCAGTTCAGGTCAAGGCAGACTTCATGTCCCCGGTGGCGAACGATCAGTTCACCGCCATTACAGGCCGAAGGCAGAACGACCACCAGGGTCGCGAACATCCCCGGAATTTTCTCCGTATCCCGATGCTCAACGAAAAAGCTGCCCGCATCGTAGACCAGAAGTTTGTACAATTCGGCCGAAACCGGCCCCGTCACACCCAGGCTGTTGGCTGCCTTGCCGACAATTGCGTCCAGGGTTCTCGCCCAGCTGTTTCCCGAGAGGTGAACGCCATCAGCCGCAATCTGCCATGTCCGGCGAACATCGGTATCAATGAGCGTTTCTTTCCCGCGCCCATAGGGCGCGCGTGCGGCAATCGCGATGAGCTGTTCGGCCTGCACGGGAAGAAGCGGTAGTGCGATACGGCCAACACCATCTACCTCCAGGTTAGGCATGGCGATTTCGGATTTGCCCGTCGCGTAGAAGTCCCCGTGGCAACGGATGGTTGGAATAATTTTTGCAAGTTGGCGAGTAATAGCAGCCTTCAAAGAGCCTCCTCCTCTGTGGAATGTTTTCAGGAACTGCTCGACTTCTGCCAGGGTGCCGCGTCAAGCAGCACCTCCTGGTACATATCGATCGGAAAACTGAGCGTCCCCCGGAAATTCACATGCGCGAAATGCGCCGGCCCCATGCGACGCAGCCAGTCATCATCGATGAGCTGCCCCTTGCGTCGCCAGTCGTCGACCGTCGCCTGCATGCGCTGCGTGTTCCACGCGATGACAAGATTCGTGAGCAACGTCAAAGAGCCGGAGATCGCGATCATTTCATCGCGGCGACGTCCACGTTCCGGCGCGACCTTGCCGATGTAGATCGCGCGCTGGAGCTGGTGAACCGACTCGCCGCGGTTAAGCAGCGTATGCAATTCACGACGAAACTCCGCATTGCTGAAATAGTCGCACAGGAAAAGCGTGCGCAACAGCTTGCCAAGATGATCGGCGGCCCGATGCACCCGATCGCCCTGCGCGGCGCTGCCGAACCGTTGGCGCGCGACAATTGCACTGACGCGCCCCGACCTGATCGAGGCAACCAGCCGCAGCAGTTCATCCCAGCCGTCGCGAATGGCCTTGAGCGATATCTCGCAGGAAATCACCGAGGCCAACCCTTCGGGCGCGGCCGTTCCTCGTGGCAAATATAGCTTGCGCTCGGACAGGTTGCGCAGGCGCGGACAGAGATCGAATCCGAGCAGTTTCGATACCGCCATTGCCACATTCGTATACCCATGCGTGTCAACGGAAAGTCTGAGCAACCCGCCGTCGTTACGCGTGTCGTTGTGGCGGATGATGCCTTCAATCGCCACGCCAGCCTGGCGCTCATTCAGCACGATCGGATAGTTATAGACGATGCCGTGCTGGTCCAGCACGTGCGTGTACATACCGACCGCGTGGGTGCGGCGTCGCGGATCGACTCGAGCGTAAAAAAGGTGCCGGGACGTATCCAGACTCATTGAATCGCTGGAGGCGTGCTGTCCGGTACCCCAGAGTTCAGTGATCGGGTGTGTGCGCTGGAACTCCACCACACGGTCGTTTGCGTGGGGGAGTCGTCCCGGCATTTCAAGTGCGCGCATCGCAGCCGAAATGTGCGCCGGGTCCAGTTGCGGGATCATGGCCGCGACGCTTTTCGCATCGAGCTCGGTGCCGTGCGCAATCAGTGCCGCGTACAGCGAGACGAGTTCGTGAGCATCGCGCGCCTTGCGCGCCAGAAGCACCTCGCCGAAACCCGTGCGAGCATCCATTTCCATGACCATGTCGGCAAACTGGGCGTTGCCGATCTCCTTGAACATCAGATCGCGCGTGCGTTTCGGTACACCGTCTGTCGGCAACGCTTCGAGCGCTGACAGGTGCAGCGCGCCGTCTGGCCCGATCGTTACTCGCCCGGCCCCGCGGGCTTCGTCCAAAGCGGCGAGACTCGCCTGGAGGTGGCTCGTCAGCCGCTCGAGGAACGGATCTGCTGTCGGTGGCAAACCCAGCGACGACAAATGACGGTCCCGTTCGCTTTCCCATTGCGCAGGAGGAATCAGCAACTGGTCGCGCTCGCGAAAAGACAGACTGTGATTGATCCACACCGAGCCACAGCGCAGACCCTTGCGCAAGCCCGTGAGCGCAGAGGCTTCCAAGGCTCGCAGTGCACGCTTGCGATCATCATCGTCGCCGATGTCGCGCCAACTGGCGCTGACCGGCACATCACAGTCACGCGGCAGCTCGGTCGCACCGCTGTCGTGCAACTGCCCAATGAGCTCGAGCTGCCGCAAGCTCGGTTCTGAATCCCGACCAGCGAACGCCAGCTCGCGCAAGGGAATCAGCAGATTGCGGATGCGATGGTGATCGTCAGTCAGCGTTTCGCGAACGCTCGCAGCATGACTGGCCGGAGGTTTTTCCGACAGATCCTCGAGCAGCATGCCGATATCGGCAAGCCTTTCTTCTGCCGGGCGACCGGCATCGTGAACGAGCGCCTTGATCTCAATCAGCTGCTGCCGGTACTCCCCGGCTGAGCGGGCCTGTTTCGTCTTCGTCTTGTCGTAGGCGTGCCGAACCAGATCGCAGACGCGACGGCCTGTTTGATACAACAGCGAATCCGTCAGTTCCAGCAGCGTGACGCGCAGGAAGAACACCAGCTCGATCGTGCGTGTCGACGCTTTCAGCTCACGCGTCTTTGCAGGACGGCGAGCCTGGATGCGCTGCGCGTAAGCGCGCTGCTTTTCGAGCGGGATCGCATCAAGTGTCCACGTATGCGTGCCAAGATCCTTGAGAAAACGGACCTTCTCGAACGTCTCGGTAATTGTCGTGGGGCTGTGTCGCGCAGGCGGCGTCTTCAGCCATTCGAGCACAGTCATGCCTGAAGTACCGTGCTGGGTGGACAGAACGGCATCCCCGCGCACCAGTTGTGCTTCCGTGACAGTCGCTTCGATCCTGACGAGCAGGTCGCGTTCGATTCCTGTCCATATCGAGCGGCCCAGATCCCGCAGCGTCCGGTCAGCCAGTATCAGAATCTTGCGCTCGTACAGCCAGCAGCGCGCGTGCTGGATCAACTCGTCGAGGGTCAGAGACTCCCCGGCATCCTGCTGCATCCACGCTTCGAGGCCCTTCAATACATCTGGTCCGATCGACGTGAGGCCGAGATATTCGCAAGCCCAGACCTGATGGTCGTACAACGTCTTGTAGCGTTGGTAGAGGGTTCGCAGCGAGGCAATTGTCGGGGTCGGCAGACTGAGTCTTTCGCCGATGTAGCGCAGCAACTGGCGCGGGATAGTGCCCACATGGTCGAGGGTGTGGCCGCTCGCACGCAGGAAGACCAGCTGGATGGCGGCACCGGCACGGCGATCGCGTCGAAAGCGCTCGTTTATCGAGACTATATCACTGTCGGTTAGCGCGAAGTAGCGCTCGACATCGAATTCCGACAACCGGGTGGGCAGGCGATCCTGTCCCACATAGCGAAATTCCAGGCCCGGCATCTCCTGCCTCCCGTCAAGGCGGCGCGATCCGAAATCGCGGGCAGGTATCTTACCGCGGACACTGGGCAGGTCCCAAAATCGTCATCTTTGCCGCCTGCAGATCCTTATAAACAAAGGCTCTCAAGAGAAACCGCCAGATTTTGCACGAAAAGGACGATTACCCCGAGGAGCCTGAAAGCGAGTTTTCCGGCCTTCATCCCGTCATGCGGGTCTCCGACCGGCTCCCACGTGCCGCGGTCCCAAACAATGACGGTGCCAGCGCCATACTGTTTCGGCGGAATGGTGCCTTCAAAGTCTGCGTAACTGACGGGGTGGTCTTCCACGTGAATCGCCATCCGCTTTTCCTTGGGGTCATAGCTAGGACCCTTGGGGATAGCCCAGCTCAACAGGACACCGTCGAGTTCGAGACGAAAGTCGTAATGAAGGCGGCTTGCCCAGTGCTTCTGGATAACGAAGGAGAGCCTTTTGACGGGCGTTGAGGGGCTGTGAACCTGAGGAGCAGGCTCGGGCGTGACATTGAAGTCACGTTTCCCTTGGTAGCGGGCGAGCGGAGGGCGGGTCCTGTCGGAGCGGGCAGCCATGGCCTAGTCTACGGCGGGTCTGTTAGACCAGGTAGCCTGGCAGCATGAGAAGAGCAAACCGCAAAGGCTAGCCGCGGCGCACAATCAATCGAATCAATGACTTGGAGTTGGGGGACGACTCGCAGCCGAATTTCTCAAAGCAGAGATTGCGCTGGGCCTTATGGGATGGGGCTTTCCGGACTCTGGCGTACGTAAGAATCCGGATACTGACGTCACCTCAAGCCACGTAATTGATGTAAGTGACCGGGACGCCGTATTTCGAACCGGCAAACCCATGCCCGCGACCTTGGCATAAGTTTTGAACGCGCGGAATGGCACGGCGAGGACAGGGAGCGCGGATCGGGCACGTTGCGCAACGACGAACCCGATATGGGCGGGCTGTCAGGATTAGACTGACGGCGAGCCTCCATTCTGCTATCCTGCGCAGCACCCCGTCGTTTCGTGAGTGATGGATTGATCCGCTCAAATTTGATTGTGCTTATGCGCCGCCGTCGACTCAAGGTCGCGGAACTGGCGCGCATTGCTGGAGTCAATCGCAGCACCGTGACGGCGCTGGCCAACAACCGCGCGACCCGGGTCGAGCTCGCCACGCTGGAGCGCATCTGTATCGTCCTGGATTGCCAACTGGCGGACCTACTGGAAATCGTGCCGGACGACGTTTCGCGCGCGAGCGCCGCGCCGTGCGAGGGAGCAATCTAGATGCCGATGAGTTCGTCCCGCTGGCAAGCCGTCGCTCCGTCGCAATTCACCTGGGAGCGTGAAGCGCTGGACTGGCTTCGAAACCATCTCCCCGACCGCGAGCCGTGGCACGTTTGGTCGAATTTCGAATTCATCGACGAGGAAGGCAAGGTCAACGAGGTTGACGCGCTGATCCTCACACCCTCAGGTCTCTTCTTGGTCGAGATCAAGAGCCGACCCGGCGTGGTGGCCGGCGACGCCCACACCTGGTCGTGGGTCACGGATGGCCGCGAGCGCGCTTACGACAACCCGTTGATCCTGGCCAACCGCAAGTCAAAGCGGCTCGCCAGCCTGCTGCGTCGGCAGTCCTCTGCGCAAAAGGCCAAGGTGCGTTTGCCGTTCGTCGAGCCGCTGATTTTCTTGTCTGCCACAAGCCTCACCTGCAAGCTCACTGGTACGGCGCGGGCAGGCATCTACTTGCGTGGTCAGCCCAACAGCGAGTCCGACGTGGGAATCATCGGCGTGCTGCACAACGGCACGGGCAGCGTCCGCGACACCCAGCCGAGCCACGTCGACCAACAGCACGCGCGCGTGCTCGCCCGCGCCATGGCCGAGGCCGGCATCCGACCGTCGAACAAGTATCGCAAAGTCGGCGACTATCAGCTCGGCGCTCTCTTGTCTGAAGGGGCGTCGTATCAGGACTGGGAAGGCACGCACACCGCAATGGACAGCGTGCGTCGCCGCGTTCGCATCTATACCATTGCCGCCGCGGCTAGCGCCGATGCTCGCAACTCGTTGGTCCGGCAGGCACAGCGCGAGTTTCAAATCCTGGAAGGCATTGACCACCTAGGCATCGTCAAGGTCAAGGACTATCAGGACACCGAGCTCGGCCCGGCATTGATCTTCGACCACGATGCCAAGGCAATCCGCCTGGACTTCCTGCTGCGTGAGATGGGTCAACTCCTCAGCGTGGACCAACGCCTGCAGATCGTGCGGGACCTGGCCGAGACGTTGAAGTACGCGCACCAGAAGCGACTGTATCACCGTGCATTGTGTCCCCAGAGCGTTCTGGTGCAAGACGTGGCTGGTGCAACCCCGCGGCCGCGTATCATGAACTGGCAGACGGGCACGCGTGAGGGCACCCAGAACAGCGACACGGTTGATCCCGCACGCCGCACGGTCGGCGGCACCATGCACGTTGACGAGTATGTCGAAGACCCCGGCCTGGTCTACCTGGCCCCGGAAACCTCGCAAGCGGAGGTCCAGCACGGACCGAGCCTTGACGTCTTTTCCCTCGGCGCCATCACATACCACGTGTTCTCCGGCCGGCCGCCTGCGGGGTCGGTCTTGGAGCTGGCTGAGAAACTGCGCGTTGGGCAAGGACTGCGGCTCTCCGATGTGATGGACGGTTGCGGCAAGCAACTGCAGGACCTCATCCAGTACAGCACCAGTCCTGATGTAATGGGTCGCTATGGGTCCATCGACGAATTCCTTCAAGACCTCGACAAGGTCGTCGACGAACTGACGACGCCGGAGCCCGAGGCTACCGTCGACCCTGCCGAAGCTCGCCCCGAAGAGCGCATTGAAGGCGGCTTCACCGTGATCCGCCGTATGGGCAGAGGCTCGTCCGCTGACGTGCTGTTGGTCCGCCCAGATGATGGCACCGAAGAGATGGTTCTCAAGGTGGCCCTCGACGCCAGCCACAACGACCGGATCACCGCGGAAGGCGAAGCGCTGAAAAAGCTGCGTCACCCGAACATCGTCGAGTGGCAGCGCACGCTCGCCGTCAATGGTCGCACTGCGCTTCTGATGCGCAAGGCGGGCGACACCACCTTGGCGCACCGCATCCGGGAAGAGGCTCGCCTGTCGCTTGACCTGTTGCAGCGATTCGGAGAGGAGCTCATTCAGGCTGTCGACTACCTGGAACAGCAGGGAGTGGCGCACAGGGATATCAAGCCCGGCAACATCGGCATGTCGCAAGTTGGCTCCAAGGGCAAACTGCAGTTGGTGCTGTTCGACTTCTCGCTCACGCGCACCTCGCCTGAGAACATCTCGGCAGGCACACACCCGTATCTCGACCCATTCCTTTCGCTGCGCAAGCCCCCGCGCTGGGACCTCTACGCCGAGCGGTTTGCACTTGGCGTCACGCTGCACGAGATGGTTACGGGCGCGCTGCCGCGCTGGGGTGATGGCAAGACACAACCGTCGATGCTCGATTGCGAAGCCACTCTAGCAGTGGAGCGTTTCGACCCATTGCTTCGCGACGGCTTCTCAGCCTTTTTCGCCAAAGCACTGAGCAGAAACCCACGCGGGCGTTTCGATAACGCCGAAGAGATGCTGCGGGCCTGGCGCCAGATATTCGAGGCTGGTGCTTCCGGGAGTCAGCAGTCACCGGACCCGTTCGAAGCAGTGGCGCGCGTCGCCACGGCCGACACGACCATGGCAGAGTTGGGCTACAGCGTTGAAGCGCAGAACGTCCTCGAAGCTATGGCCATCCATAACGCACGCGAGCTACTGGCTGTGGACCGCGTGCGCTTTCGCTACTTGCGCGGCGTCGGTGACCGCATCCGAAAGGAAATCGGTCTCAAAGCCACGGCGTTGGCCGCCATCCGGCCAGACCTTGTGCAAGGGCGCCCTACGCTGCATGAGGCAGACGCAGAGTCCGCGTCTGCCGGCGCCACCAGCGTCAACGAGTTGGCAGCCCAATTGCTTCCTCGCAGGCCGGCGGGAGATGGCCGTGCTGAAGAAGCGGCCCTAGCCATCTACCTCGGCCTTGAGGAGGCCGAAGGCTCCACGCTGTGGACGCCACTGGGCGTTGCCGCCAATGCGATCTCGCTTGACCGGAGCGCCGTTTCGAGCGCGCTACTGAGGGCCCGCGAGCGCTGGCTGAAGACACCGCGACTCACCGAACTGCGCAACCACTTCGAGAGCCTGCTCTCTACCCAGGGCGGCGTGATGACGGTGTCCGAGATGGCATCGGCACTGCTCGCCATGCGCGGGTGCGCGTCCCAGGAAGATGCCGAACGCATGCGCCTCGCCACCGCTGTGGTTCGCGCCTGCTGCGAGGCCGAAGCCCAACTGGAACGCCAACGCTTCCAGGAGTTCGAACACCTTCCCCTGCCGGTGATCGCCATCTCCGCGGAGTTGGCCGAATACGCCCGCCGGCTCGGCGCCTCAGCCGACGCGTGCGCCCAGGCCGAACCGTTGCTAACACCGCAGCGTGCACTCGAGACGCTTGAGTCGGTGCCTGCTCCTGCCGCGAACCCGGCGCTCTCGGCGCAACGCCTGCTCCGCCTGTCCACCGCATCATCTCAGCGCGCAGCGCTGTCTAGCCGGCAAGAAATCTATCCGCGTGGCATGGCCGCTTCTCTCGCGCTGCGCCAGTCGCTCGGCGCGCTGATGGGTGTGCGATTCCTTAGGGTGAAGGATGTGCAAGATCGGGTGGCCGGTCGCTACCCAGAGGCTCTGCCACTCCCGCCGCGCCCCCTCCTTGACACTTTGCTCGGCGATGCGGGTGCGCTGCTCGTCTGGAGTGATGATGCGCCGGCAGGTCCGGGCTACGTACCCTCCACGCAAGCGCTTGGCCCATCAGTCGGGACCACCACCCAATACTCGCGCGCCACCACGGCCAGCGGCCAGCCGGGGTCGGACCTCGGCATCGATGAAACGCTTGAACCCTCCATCGAGGCGCAGAAGCTGGAAGATCGTCTCGCCTACGCGCAAAAGGCCGGCGGCTTTCTTGTGCTTACTGTCGAGCCACGCCTTGCGTACCGTGTCGAAGCCGAATTACTTCGCCGTTTCGGCCGCCAGCGCGCGAGCTTCGATGCGCTGATCCTCAAGGCATTGCGACAGCAAGCTGACGCGCTGAAGGTCGACTGGAACCTTGTGCTTCGGGCCGATGGGGCTGCCGCGACCAGTTCCGATTGGGGTCGTCTGATGCGCCTGGTGCAGAAGGCAGTACCGCAGATAAAACAGGCGCTCCTTGATGCGACTGCACCTGTGCTCCTGGTCAACTCGGGGCTGATTGCACGCTATGGCCTGATGCAGCTTATCGACGAGCTGCGCGATGAGGTGGGCCGACCGGGCAAGCTCAGCAGCCTCTGGATGTTGTTGCCGATGGCTGCCACCGGTCTGCCCACCATCGACGACGTTCCGGTCCCAGTCATCACCTCCACGCAGTGGGCCTCCGTTCCCGTTGCATGGGCCAAGAACCTGCACCGCGCAGCAGCCGCGGTGTGATCATAAGAATAGAACCCCGCTGATGATCGACCCAAAATTCCTGCTAACTGATTTGACCCGTCTGCTCAGGCGGTTGGAAGACGACCTTCGCGAGCGCGCGCTCAATCCTGCGAGTGACGTGCCAGCGCTGAATGCTCAACTGCAGGCGGAATGGCAGGCTGCGCGTGACGCTGAGCGTACGGCAGAGACCTTCGAGTCCTGGGTCGAACAGGTCATCACCCAGGCCGGTGTGCACTGGCTGCTGAGCTGCGTATTCCTGCGCTTCATTGAAGACAACGCGTTGGTGGAAAGGCCTTGGCTCAGTGGCACCCCACAGTCAGGCCGTCTGGCCTTGGCGCGCGACCGGCATGACGCGTACTTTCGCGAGCATCCGCATGAGAGCGACCGCAACTACCTGCTCTCGTGTTTTCGTGAGGCGCGCGCACTGCCAGGGCTTCACACCTTCTTTGACGAAGCGCACAACCCGGTCTTTCGCCTCGGTATCAGCGGTGACGCTGCGATGGCGGTGATGCAGTTCTGGCAAGAGGTTGCTGCCGACTCCGGGACGCTGGTTCGCGATTTCACGGATCAAACGTGGAACACCCGCTTCCTCGGCGACTTGTACCAGGACCTGAGCGAAGCCACCCGCAAACGTTACGCGCTACTCCAGACTCCCGAGTTCGTCGAGGAGTTCATCCTCGACCGCACGCTGACCCCCGCTATCCGAGAATTTGGCTACAACGAAGTGCGGATGATCGATCCCACTTGCGGGTCAGGGCACTTTTTGCTGGGCGGCTTTCACCGCATGGTGGACGAGTGGTCGCACAACGAGCCCGTGCGCAACCGGCGTGACGTAGCGCAGAAGGCGCTGGACGCGGTCGCCGGCGTGGACCTGAATCCGTTCGCTGTGGCTATCGCGCGTTTTCGGCTTCTGTTGGCGGCGCTGAAGGCCTGCGACGTGCATCGCATGGCCGAAGCACCGGACTTCCACATCAATGTGGCTATCGGCGACAGCCTGCTGCATGGCAAGCGCTTTGGCCTCACGGCCACCGACGATATGTTCCAGGGCGCCGAACACTTTGCCGATACGGGTCTGGCACATGCTTACGCCAGTGAAGACCTGGTCGAGGTGCAGCGCATCCTGGGCCGGCAGTACCACGCAGTGGTGGGCAACCCGCCCTACATCGTGGTCAGGGATGCAGCGCTGAATGCGGCTTACCGCAAGCAGTACGCGAGCTGCCATATGCAGTATTCGCTTGGGGCGCCGTTCACCGAGCGTTTCTTCGAGCTGGCTCTCAGTGGACGGGATGGCGTCCGAGACGCTCAACGCGCCGGCTTCGTCGGCCTGATCACCACCAACTCGTTCATGAAGCGCGAGTTCGGCAGCAAGCTCATCGAGCAGGTGCTGCCACGACTGGACATGACCCATGTCGTCGATACCTCAGGCGCCTACATCCCGGGGCATGGCACACCGACGGTGATCCTATTCGGCCGGCACCGCGCGTCGGTCGGCGATGTGGTGCGCACGGTGATGGGCATCAACGGCGAACCCAGCACACCGGACGACCCAGCGCGAGGACTGGTGTGGTCGGCGATTCTGAACCAGATCGACCGCGCCGGGTCGGAGTGCGATTTTGTTAGCGTCGCGGACACCGCGCGGTCCGTGTTCGGCAAGCACCCATGGAGCATCGGTGGTGGCGGTGCGGCCCAGCTACGCGAGGAGATGGAAGGTCGTGGCAAGCCATTGCGGGATGAAAAGGCCGATCTTGGCTACCACGTCATTACCGGTGAAGACAACTGCCTCATGACGCCGTCAACCGCTGTGACTCGGCTCGGGTTAGGTCAAACGAGACTTATCGGGGAGGGGGACGTGGTTCGCGACTGGTCCTGCACCTCGGCCCTAAGTGTGCTTTGGCCATATGACCAATTCGGTGCCGATCTTCCGATTGCTCGGACTACTGCTCACACCCGCTATCTATGGTCCTACCGAACCTCACTAAAGGACCGGAAAGCGTTCGGTATTCCAGTCGAACAAAAGGGCTTGCGCTGGTGGGATCTGCGGGAGATCTACCGAGCAAGACTCGATCGTTCGCTGACGATCGCCTTTGCCGAGGTCGCCACCCACAACCACTTCGTGCTTGACCGCGGCGTTACAGTATTCAAGCAGACGGCGCCAGTGATCAAGCTGCCCGCCAGGGCCAGCGAGGACGAGCATCTGGGGCTGCTCGGGCTGCTCAACTCGTCAGTGGCGTGCTTCTGGTTGAAGCAGGTGTGCTTTCCCAAGGGCGGTGACCACGTAGGGAGCGAAGGGGCACGCGTGCGCAAGACGCTCTGGGACGAGCGGTACGCCTTCAATGTCACAAATGTTGCTGAGTACCCGCTAGTCGACGGTCGTCCAGTTGACGTAGCGACGCGCCTTGACGCCAATGCACGCCAGCTCACGGCATTGATGCCTGCGGCTCTGCTGGCCGCGGCCGACTCTAAAGCGTTGCCCAGCCGTACGACCCTCGACGTAGCGCGCACTCACGCTGCCAAACTGCGTCGTCTCGCGATCGCCGATCAGGAAGAACTCGACTGGCGCTGCTATGGCCTCTACGGCTTGCTGCCGACCACCGCCGATGCATCAGCTTTTGAGTACGGGTCTCCGCCAGAAGTGGCACTTGGGGAGCGCTCGTTCGAAATCGTGCTCGCCCGTCGCGTGGCCGCCGGCACCGAGCAGACCACCTGGTTCGAGCGCCACGGCTCGACGCCGATCACCGAAATCCCAAGCCACTGGCCCGAGGACTACCGCCGGGTCGTACAGCGCCGCATCGACCTGATCTCAAGTGACCGCAACATCGGTCTGATCGAGCGTCCGGAGTACAAGCGCCGTTGGAGCTCGCCGTCGTGGGAGTCGCTAGAGCAAGCTGCACTGCGCGAGTGGCTGCTGACCCGGCTGGAATCCACACGGTACTGGGCCACCAGCGACGACCGCCCGCCGCAGCTTAGCTCCACCGGTCGTCTTGCCGATATCGCCCGTCAGGACGCCGATTTCATGCAGGTCGCTGCGCTCTATGCGGACCATGCTGACTTCGATCCCGACCAACTCGTCGCCGAACTGGTTACGGGTGAAGCCGTACCCTTTATGCCCGTGCTGCGATACACCGAGACCGGCCTGCGCAAGCGCGCCCAATGGGAAAACACCTGGGCCGTGCAACGCCGCGAGGATGAGATTGACGAGCAGGTTGATGCCACCGCCGGTGCACGGCGGCAACGGCTTATGGCCACAGTGAAAGACGGCGTCAGCGATAGCGAACCCGATGCCAATGCTCTGCAATGGGTCGAGACAACGCTTCGCACCGAACTCGCCCGGGAGAAGGCAGAACGCAAGACAACTGAGATCGGCAAGATCGCCGTTCCGCCCAAGTACCAGAGCAAGGACTTCCTCAAGACGGACTTCTGGCGTCTGCGCGGCGGCCTGGACGTGCCTAAGGAGCGTTGGGTCAGCTACGCCGGCTGCGAGCGCGGGGCCGATGGCAGTCTCGTTATCTCCTGGGCTGGCTGGGACCATCTGCAGCAAGCCACCGCCTTGGCCACGTACTTCATCGACATGAAGGAGCGTGAGGGCTGGAGTCGTGAACGTCTGCAACCCTTGCTGGCGGGCCTGCTCGAACTCGTGCCCTGGCTCAAGCAATGGCACAACGATATGAACCCCGATTTCGGGGCACGCATGGGCGACTACTACGAGAGCTTCGTGAACGACGAGGCGCGAGCGCTCCAGTTCACGCTGGACGACGTTCGCGCATGGAAGCCAACAGTGACCACGGCCAAACGCGGACGCAAGAAAGCGGCATGAGCCAGCCGCTTTGCGCTTCGGGCTAAACGACCGGCTGAGAGAAGACAACAAACATGACACTGATCCGAGAACTGATCTCCATCCCCGAGCAAGTCCACCAGGGCGACTTTGTCCTGAAGCTGGCCGACGGCGTGACACATGCGGAGGCGACGCTGCGCGACTATGTGGTGACGCCACAGGTCAATGCCTGCTTCAATGACGCGCTGACATTCATCAAGCAAGCGGTCCAGGGGGGGGCCAGCAAAGCCGCATACCTGCATGGCAGTTTTGGTGCCGGCAAGAGCCATTTTATGGCTGTGCTCAATCTGCTGCTTGACAATAACGTAGCGGCACGGTCGATGCCAGAGCTGGCCAATGTGGTGGCTCAACACAACGGGTGGACAAAAGAACGCAAGTTCCTGCTTGTGCCGTACCACATGATCGGCGCGCGCAGCATGGAGTCGGCCATCCTGGGTGGCTATGCCGATTTCGTCCGCGAACGACATCCGGATGCCCCGATCCCGGGCTTCTACCTTTCGGAGCGGATGTTCCAGGATGCCGTGCGCATGCGCGAGCGCATCGGCGACGAGGCCTTCTTCCGTGATCTGAACTCAGGAGAAGATGCGGTCGGCGGCGACAGCGGCTGGGGCGACCTGAGCGGCGGGTGGGATGCCGCAAGCTTCGAAGCTGCGATGCTGGAGCCGCCGAGTGGCGACGACCGAGTACGCCTGGTCGGCGACCTGATCGGCCGGTATTTCACGGCCATCGCCGACGTGGCCGAAAGCCGGGGCGAGGCGTTCGTGCCGCTCGACGATGGGCTCAGCATAATGAGCCGCCACGCCGAGGCTTTGGGCTATGACGCGGTGATCCTGTTCCTGGACGAGCTCATCCTGTGGCTGGCCAGCCGGGCGGCCGATGTGAGCTTTGTCAGCAGCGAGGGCACCAAGCTCGTGAAGCTGGTGGAGGCCGGCAATGCCAACCGTCCCATTCCGCTGGTGAGCTTCGTGGCCAGACAGCGCGACTTGAGGGAACTCGTGGGCGAGAATCTGGCCGGCTCGCTGCAACTGCAGTTCAGCGACGTGCTGCGTCACTGGGAGGCACGGTTCCATCGCATCACGCTGGAGGACCGGAATTTGCCAGCCATTGCCGAGAAGCGGGTGCTCAGGCCGGTGTCTGAGGCGGCCCGACAGACACTGGGCAACGCCTTCGATGAATTTCAGAAGGTTCGTCCCGAGGTCTGGAATACCCTGCTGACCGAGACTGCGGACAAGGAGATGTTCCGCAAGGTCTACCCCTTCAGCCCGGCACTGGTGCAGACCTTGATTGCCGTATCCGCGGCACTGCAGCGCGAGCGCACCGCGCTGAAGCTGATGCTGCAACTGCTGGTCGACCGACGCGATGATCTCGAGCTGGGGCAAATCATCCCGGTCGGCGACCTGTTCGACGTGATCGCCGAAGGTGACGAGCCGTTCTCGGAGGCGATGCGCATCCACTTCGACAACGCGAAGCGGCTGTACAAGCAACGGCTGCTGCCGCACCTGGAGCGGCAGCACGACGTTACCTGGGAGAACATTCGGATTGGCAATGCCGACCCGGCCAACGCGAAGATGTTGCTCAACGATGCGCGGCTGATCAAGACGCTGCTGCTGAGCGCACTGGTGCCGGAAGTAGATTCTCTGAAGGCCTTGACAGCGCAACGACTCGCTGCGCTGAACCATGGCACGATCAGATCGCCCATCCCGGGCCGCGAAACGCAGGACGTGCTGCGCAAGTGCAGGGAGTGGGCGGCGGACATCGGCGAGATCAAGGTCACGGATGACACCAACCCGTTGATCTCGATCCAGGTGACGGGCGTGGACATCGAGCCCATCGTGCGGGGCGCGGCGTCTAACGACAACCCGGGGAACCGGCGGCGCCGGGTGCGTGAGATGCTGTTCGAGCAGCTCGGGGTGACCGACACCAACGACATGTTCGCGACCTACCCGGTGCTGTGGCGTAATACCCGGCGTGAGGTCGAGGTGCTGTACGAAAACGTCCGCGAGATGTCGGACGAAAAGCTACGTGGGCGCCCAGGCACCTGGACGGTGGTGATCGATTTCCCGTTCGACGACCCGAAGTTCACGCCAGCGGACGACCTTGCCCGCTTGGCCGCCTACCGGGGCGATGACACGCAGACGCTGGTGTGGATGCCGTCATTCTTCAGCGCCAAGGCGCAGCATGACCTGGGCCGCCTCGTAGTGCTGGACTACATCCTGACCGGCGAGCGCTTCAACGACTTTGCCGCTCACCTTGCACTGGTGGACCGGGGCCCGGCCCAGGCGCTGCTGCGCAACCAACGCGACCAATTGCAGCAACGGGTTCGACAATACCTTGAGGTGGCCTACGGCATTGCAGGTGACTCTCGCGAGGCGGTGGTGAACCCGTTGACCCCTGAAGACCAGTTCCGGTCGTTGGATCAAACGCTGACGCCCCAGTCGCCGGTGGGGGCGAACCTGAAATTGGCCTTCGAGGCACTGCTCGATCAGCTGTTCAGGCATCAATTTCCCGCACATCCGATTTTCGATGCCGAGGTAAAGCTTGCCGCCGTCAAGAAGCTGTGGCCCGAGCTGGAACGTGCCCTCGCGGCTAGCGACGGACGCGCACTGGTCGGCGACCGTGCGGTGCGGCAGTTGATCCGTTCGATCGCCGACCCGGTGCAGTTGTGCAAAACCGGGGAGACGCACGTTGTGCTGATCGATCACTGGCGTTCGCATTTCCTTCGCGCCCAAGCCAAAGAGGGCGCATTGTTCACAGTGGCCAATCTGCGCAAATGGATCGACGAACCGCTGGCGATGGGCCTTCCGGCAGAGGTTCAGAATCTGATCATTCTCACCTTCGCAGGGCAAACCAATCGCCGCTTCGTGCTGCGTGGCGGCCCCTACACGCCCGGTATCGACCAGATGCCGGACGAGCTGGAGCTGCGTGAGCAGACGCTGCCGGACCAGAGCGACTGGGAAGCGGCGTGTGAGCGTGCGGCTGCCCTGTTTGGCTTGACGGTACCCACTTCGCGAAATGCGAGCAACGTAGCCAAGCTGGTTGAAGAAGTTCAGAGCAAAGCACATGAGGTACGGGAGCCGATTGGCGGCCTTGTCACCACGCTGAACGACAAGTCGGCTCTGTTTCCGTCGGCTGGCGATAACCAGCGTCTGAAGACATCACGTTCGGCACTGGCACTGCTGGCCAGCCTGTTGAGCGCCGAAGGCGCCGCAGTCGTCACGGCCCTCGCTAACGCACCGGTCGAAACCTCTGAGACCGCCATGGGCCAGACATTGGCCAAAGCGAGGACGCTGGACGAAGCCGCGCGCACCGCGGCCTGGGAGATTTTCGAGGCGATGAAGGTACTCGCCGACGACCGGCAGGCGGCGGCACGGGCGATCGTGTCCAAGGTGGGCGAGGCATTGGCTGCTGATGAGCAGGCGATTGAGCTGAAGCCAGCGCTTGGTGAGCAGGGCCGCAGGGCGGTCAGCTTGCTCACCGTCGCGCCAGCGCCGGGGCCAACACGAGCACCTACAGTCGAGGATACGCCACCCTTGCCACCAGCAGCGCCTGCGCCCACAGTTACGGACGGCGTGGCTCCCAAGCCGACAGTCATCGTGCAGGAGTCGCAAGCAGCCGACCTTGCAAGCCCGCAGGCACTGGCTTTGCTCGATCAACTGCACGCCGAGCTGGACCACGATGCTGATCTGAGGCTCTCTATCTCGTGGCGCCTGGCCAAGCCAGGGAGCCGCAAGTGAACCAGGGAGCCGGCCCGTTGTCTCTTCCGCAGATCGAAGCGCAGGCGCTCGCGGTGCTGGACCGCGCCAGCGACGCCAACATCATCGCAATTCAGGCCAAGACCAGAGCAAACTGGCCTGAAGCCATCACCCTGTCGGGCAGAGAGTTTCAGCTGCGGTGGTGCGAAAGCTCCTTGATGGCCCGCGAGGCGCTGTCCGCGCTGGAGGTGGTAGCCAGCGAGCAAGCCCAAACAGGGCTCATCTTGCTGACGCCACTGGCCGCACGCGACCTCGGTGACGATGTCGTCGCGCGACTGGCGCGCGCCCAGGTTTTCCAGCCTGACGCCTGGGGCATGGTGCAGCAGCTATTCAAGGCGCGAGAGATAGACGCGAGGCTAAGCCGCTTCAGGTGGATGGCCCAACTGCTTGTCGATCGGGCCAGCATGGGCGCCTATCCGCCAGTTCCGAACGGCTTCCTCGACATGGACACGGCGTGGCGACACGTGCTGGGTCGATGCTTGACCCTGGATGCATCGAGGCCGGATGCGGCGATCCTGTTGAACTGGTCACTAGGCGCTGATTCGGCAGGCCTGTTTGCCGATCTGCCCGATACAGCGAAACCTCAAATTGCGGCTTGGCTGGGCGACGCGGCGGGGTCCGTGGGAACACTCATCATGCGGTGCGTCACGGCCGGGAATACGGCGGACGCATTGCCACTCGGCCTGGTTTGTGGCGTGGTGTTGTCGCCTCTCGGCGAAGGTGTCCACGACCTTGCAGCAGCGGCAATCCGGCTCGAACGATACTTGGGCGACCGACGAATCGGCGTGGCCGACGGGCGCATGTGGGCCGGTGAGGCGGCGAAGGTGTTGAAGGCTTTGACACCTACGCTGCGTCGCACGGTCAACGAACGTGCTGAAGCGCTGCTTCACGAACTGCATGTCGATGCGTATGCGCATCTGAGCGATATTCTCGCGGTGGGCTTGGATCAGCGGCTCGGGCTGCTGGCGACAGCGCTGAATGCGTTCATGGCCGATCCGTCGAAGGTGAGTCTTGAAATCGCTGAACGGGTTGCCGGTTCGGCCCTGGATCATGCGCATGCCGACCCGGCCAGCACCCGCATGCTGCGCGTGAAGATGGCGCTGAGGCTGTGTCGTTGGATGGTGGCCGCCCAACCAGAGAGCAAGGGTCGGGATAGTCGATCTGCGCCGGGGTTCGCGGCCTTGGCCCACGATTATGCCCGCGAAGGAGCATTCGTCGATTGGGCGCGCTTCAAACTGATTGGCGGCGACGAACTTCCCGATCTCTCTTCGGCCTTTGTCGCATTGCGGGACGCGGCGCGCGAGAAGGCGGAAGCCTTCAACCAAACCTTTGCTCAAGCGCTGCAGGTCTGGAACCGAGAACCCCGAGCCGAGCCTGCCTGCATGCCCGTGGAGGCCATTCTCGAACGCCTGGTCGGCCCGCTGGCGCAGCAGGTGCCGGTGATGTTGCTGGTGGCGGATGGGCTGAGCTACAGCATTTTCCGCGAGCTTTGCGAAGACCTGGAGGCGCTGGGGTGGGACGAGCATGTCATCGGGCCGCCGCCGACACTCGCGGTAGGGATCGCGGCCCTGCCTACAATCACTGAAGTGAGCCGCACCAGCCTGTTGTCCGGCCGCCTGATGGTAGGAGCCGCGCCACAGGAGAAGACCGCGTTCTCGACACATGCTGCACTCGTGAATGCATCTCGCGCGGGTGCACCGCCAGTAGTCTTCCACAAAGGCGACCTCTCAGACGCCGAGGGCCTGTCATCCACGGTGCGCGATGCGATCGCCTCGATGCAGCAGCAAGTGGTGGCCGTGGTGTACAACGCGGTGGACGATCAGCTGAGCGGCTCGAACCAGATTAACATTCGATGGTCGATCGACGACCTGAGGCTCCTTGGCCCGTTGCTTAGCGAAGCGCGACGCGCGCGACGTGTCGTGATCGTCACGGCCGACCATGGTCACGTGATCGACGACGGTACCGTTCAGCGAGGTCAGGGCGACGGCGACCGTTGGCGCCTCCCTTCTGTTTTGCCGGACGTGAGCGAATTGGTCTTTGAGGGCGGCAGAGTGAGAACCGTATCCGGCAGCACTGTGGTTTGCACATGGTCGGAGAGGGTACGACATGGTGCCAAGAAGAACGGCTACCACGGTGGCGTCTCGGCACAGGAGGTCGTAGTCCCGCTGAGCGTGTTCGCGCCGCGCGGCATGTCGCTGAAGGGCTGGCAGCCTGCAGCGGCGCTACAACCAGATTGGTGGGCGCCACTCCACGTTGCGGAGCCTGCAATGCCTGATGATTCGCCGATGTTGTCGCGGAAGCTGCCGAAGCCGAAGCCCTTGGCAATGCCGCAGCCGGATCTGTTTGGCGCGGCGGCCCCCGCAGCGGCGACTGCGCCCGCAGTGGACTGGATAGAAGCGCTCCAGTCGTCACCCGCCTACGTCGCCCAGAAGGCACTGGCCGCACGCGTGGCGCCCGCCGACGACGACGTGCGGTCACTACTGGATGCGTTGGCGGCCCGCGGCGGGAAACTCTCAAAGGCGGCGCTCGCGCAACGCCTGGGCATGCCCGCCATGCGCATCAGCGGATTCGTCAACGCCGCGAAGCGCGTGCTCAACGTGGATCAAGCCGCTGTGCTGGTCCTCGACGAGACGGGCGGTACGGTGGAACTGAACCGGGAACTGCTGTCGCGCCAGTTTCAGGTGACGATACGGTGAGGGCCTACAAATGACCAGTCCACAACGAAGAGCAGAGGTCATCGAGGCACTGAGGCGCGGCACGGTGCCCAAGGCGGGCTTGGCTGCGCTGGCTGTAGGCTACGGCCGCCTTCAGGCAACGCTCGACGAAGAGCTGAACGCCGTGGCTGCCGGACGCGGAGCGTTCAAGGCCATACGCGGCGAATACGGCTCGGGCAAGACCTTCTTCGGGCGTTGGCTGCAGGAGCGGGCCAGAGCGCGCGGCCTTGCGACCAGTGAGGTGCAGATCTCTGAAACCGAGACGCCCCTCCATCGATTGGAAACGGTCTACCGCCGCCTCGTGGAGCGAATCGCAACGGCGGACAGCGGCGAAGGTGCATTCCGAGGTATCGTCGATGGGTGGTTCTACGCATTGGAACGAGATGTGCTGGAGGACGCTAGCCTCGACCCGGCCGACGACGCGACGCTTCTGGCCAAGACAGAGGCTTTGATGGAGGCGAGGCTCGCCAGCGTCACCAAGGTGGCGCCTGCGTTCTCCGCGACGCTTCGCGCGTACCGCCGCGCGCTGCAGGTCGATGACAACGCCATAGCCGATGGGTTGATGGCCTGGCTCAGTGGTCAGCCCAACGTTGCGGCATCGGTTCGTCGCGCCGCAGGGGTGAAAGGAGATATCGATCACTTCGGCGCGACGAACTTCCTGTCGGGACTGCTGACCATGTTGCGAGACTCGGGGTACGGCGGTCTGCTGCTGGTCCTGGATGAAGTCGAAACCCTGCAACGCATGCGCGCGGATACGCGCGAGCGGGGCCTGAATGCACTGCGACAGTGGATCGACGAAATCGACGCCGGCCACTTCCCTGGCCTGTATCTCCTGATCACGGGCACCCAGGCCTTCTACGAAGGCCCACAAGGTGTTCAGCGCCTCGCACCACTGGCACAACGACTGCACGTCGACTTCGGCACGGACTCAAGGTTCGACAACCCCCGGGCGGTGCAGGTGCGCCTGCCGGCGTTCGGCCACGACTCACTGATCGAAGTCGGCCGCAAGGTCCGCAACATCTATGTCGAAGGGTCGGATGCGGCAGACAGGATTCGCGCTTTGGTCGACGATGCGTACGTCGAGTCCCTGGCCAAGGCGGTCACCGGAAACCTGGGGGGCAAGGTTGGGGTGTCGCCTCGGTTGTTCCTCAAGAAGCTGGTGGCAGACGTGTTGGATCGCGTCGACCAGTTCGAGGATTTCGATCCTCGGAAGCACTATGCGTTGACGATCTCCGAAAATGAGATGACTGCGCAGGAACGTGCGGCAGTAGGCGTGGATTCGGTCGATGACATCGATCTGTGAGCGTCTAACTCCATTCGGCGGGCGCCCATGAGCGTTGAGCCCTTCGAGCGCCTGCACGGGGCGCTGCAATACCACATCGTCAACTCGATGGGCTGGAAGGGCTTGCGCTCCACGCAGGCCGATGCCGTAGCGCCGATCCTGGAAGGAAAACATTGCCTCATCCTTGCGCCGACTGCCGGTGGCAAGACAGAGGCTGCATCCATCCCCATCTTGTCGCGAATGGCGACCGAGCAGTGGCCTGGGCCTAGCGTTCTCTACGTGTGTCCCATCAAGGCACTTCTCAACAATCTCGAATCGCGCCTTTCGCGCTATGCCGGCTTTGTCGGCCGGACCGTCCAGGTCTGGCATGGTGACATCGGGCAGGGGGCGAAGGCGCGTGCCCGGCGCTCTGCTCCGGACATCCTTTTGACCACTCCCGAGTCGCTTGAAGGAATGCTCATCTCCACGAAAGTGGATCGAGCAACCTGGTTCGGGAATGTGCGCGCGGTCATCGTTGACGAACTGCATTCGTTTGCTGGTGACGACCGGGGCTGGCATTTGCGTGCCGTCATAAATCGCATCGAGGCCTACGCAAAGGAGCCTATCCAGCGAATTGGTCTGTCAGCGACCGTAGGCAATCCTGCAGAGCTGCTCGACTGGTTTGCTGGCACGGGCGAGCGGCAGGTTGTCGGTTCTTCGTCGATCAGCACGGATGCCGATGTCACCATCGACCATGTTGGGTCGCTCGCCAACGCGGCAACGGTGATCTCGCGCCTGCACCGTGGTTCGAAGCGATTGGTCTTTTGCGATAGCCGCTCGAAGGTTGAAGAGCTGGCGAGCGCGCTTCGCAGTCTGAACACGCGGACGTTTGTGTCGCACTCGTCTTTGAGCGCTTCAGAGCGAAAACTGGCCGAGACGGCGTTTGCCGAGGAACAAGACTGCGCTATTGTTTCCACGAGCACGCTGGAACTCGGTATCGATGTCGGCGATCTTGACTACGTGATTCAGATCGACTCGCCGAGCACGGTGTCATCGTTTCTCCAGCGTATGGGGCGCACGGGACGGCGGCACGGTAGCCGCCGGAACTGCCTCTTTTTGACAACCACGGACGAGGCGTTCCTGCTGGCCTGTGCGATCACGACGCTATGGCGAGAGGAGTACGTCGAACACATCAAGCCGCCACCCATGCCGTGGCACATGGTGGCGCAGCAGATGATGGCGATCGTGCTGGAGCGGCCGGGTCATCCGTCTCGTGAGGTCGTGGACATCGTGCGCAAGCAATTCCCGGAACTTGACGGTGACACGATCTTCAGTGTGTTCAAGTTTATGGTGTCCAAGGACATCCTGTTCGACAACGTCGGCTTGGCATCGATGGGGATTAGGGGCGAAGAGCTTTTTGGACGCGCACATTTCCTCGATCTGCTTTCCGCGTTCGCAAGCCCGATGGTGCTTGCGGCGCGTCACGGCTCGACAGAGTTGGGATATGTGGATCCGACCGCAGTTCAGCGCCCGAAGGAAGGCCCCGCTGTTCTCTTGCTGGGAGGTCGAAGCTGGAAGGTCACATCTGTCGACTGGCCTAGGCGAACGGTGTGGGTAGAGCCGACACCAGAGAAAGGGAAGACTCGTTGGCTCGGCACGTCGAGGTGGCTCAGCTTCGATGTGTGCCAGGCAATGCGTCGCGCATTAACGGATGGTGACGAATCAAAATTGACTCTCTCGAAGAGGGCGCTTCGTGAGCTTGGTGAGGTCCGTGAGCTGATCTGTGCGCCAGAGCGCCAGCGTTCGGTTCTCGTCGAGCACTTGCCATCGGGCCGGGTTCGCTGGTGGACATTCGCCGGCGGCGCCGTCAACAGCACGCTGGCACTCAGGCTCGGCGGGGAGGATCGCATTCTGGTCGATGACTTGTGGGTGGAAACAGCCTCCGGTCTTTCACTCGGTACAGCCTTAGGCGCACACCTCGATCCAAAGCATGCACCGCATCTGGCCACAAGTGGGCCGCGTGACCACGAGTTGAAGTTCTCCGCCTGCCTGCCGGCAGGCTTGATCGCGTCGACGATCAACAGCCGGACGCTCGACGACGAAAATCTGGAGCGGCTGACTGCCCGCGTATGATATGCGCGCTCGAGCCAGACGCCCCTTCCTCTGCTGATGGCACCGCGAATCTCATCTGCTCGATCTCTGTCTCAATGTTCTATGCGGATTTTTCCATGAGCATTATCGGGTTATCACTGTGGCGACATCGTCTCAGATACTGTAAATACGACCAGGCTCATTCTGCAGAGACGTCCAGCGAAGCTTCCCTAGACAGCCGAAACTGGTACGGTCACAGTGTAGACGATGCGTGGGAAAGAGCAGACAGCCACTTCCAGAGCGAAAATGGACTTTTCCTCGCGAACGGAATGGAGCGTGTTCTGTGAGGAATCAGCTAGAATCTCCAAACAAGCACTATTGCGACAAAAAGAGAGATCCGAGGGGCCCAGTGAAGCTTCACGAAATCAAGCCACGTGAGCAGTCGGGGCGCGACACCTTTGCGCGATACAAGGCGCAGACGCGAGCCGCGGCGATTGCCGCTTTGGCGATTCTCGAAGCATCCGGGGTCGACAGGGTGTACTGCGATTACCATGATGACTTCGTTATCAGATCAACCTCTGTTGGCACGGTCAGATATCGGTTCGTCCAGGTCAAAACGAAAAAGAAGCAGAACGAAAACTGGGCAGTGAACGAGGTATTCGGGCTCAAGGCATCGATCCGCAACCAGGACAAGCAGGATTCCGACGCCATTCGGGAGAGCTTCGCAGGCAAACTCTTCTGTCATACCGTCAATTTTTTCGACACTTGCGATCATATCGCACTCCTTACAAATATCAATTTCGAAAACCGGATCGAAGCAATGTTGGCGGACATCCAGTTGGGTTCGTTTTCCGACCCGCTGGTCGCGGAACTCGCGAAACGGTTCAACACATGTTTTCCCTATGCTGCGCGCGAGCTCACAGAACTCGAGGTGCGGACACTTATGGCCAAACTGGTGATCGAGCCCGACGTGGAATATGTCAAGGAAAAGGAAGAAGCGTTTTTCCCCTTCGCGCGGGAAAAAATCCACGAATACAGCGAAATCGATCTGAACCGCCACGAGACCCGCGAAATTGCGCTTGATCTGCTGGCGCTGGTGGAACAGCGCTCGGCAGGCGCGATTGTCGATTTCAGTGAGGAGAACATCGATCGCAAGGCCAGTATCGGCATCCGCGACCTGCTCGAGATTCTCGCCATATCCTACGACGCGTACGAGTCTTTGCGCTCGGGGGGCGATCAGAAGGCCATCAAGACGGCTTCCGTCATCCAGCGCGTGCTGGTTGCGGCCGGCGCGACCAGCGATGAGGTCGAGGTCTGCGCCCGCTGCAAGACGGGTTGGGACGTGTGGTTACGTGCGAACCGCAATGTCATTAATGAAATCAACTTGCTTGCGCTGACCGCCGAGGTCGAGCAGGTGTTCAGGACCCTGATCCTGAATTTCGGAGATTTTCGCGTTTCGAAATTGCGGCTGCACGTACTATCACTTCGCCAGCGGCTGACCGCCGAGGGCCTGATATTCGATCTGAAGGACGAGCATCTGCTTGGCGCGTTGCTCGCGGTCCTTGTGAGGTTCAAATCATGAATCTTGAAGAGTTTTTTGAGAGCGTGGAAGCGCGGAACATCGCGGTTCCGGTCACACGCGACAAGCATCTTCGGCCCTATCATCTTAGCAACGAGGCGCTCTTTCATATTCCGCTCATTGCAATGGTGCTCCTTGTCCTCGCAAAGGACCGGCGCAAGCCCGCGGTGGCCGAACTGGGACAGCTGGTCGGCGAGTGTCTGAGCGCGACCATCGCAGGCTTCAAGGGTGATGCCCTAGACCTGGGATGGTCCGCGAACCTGCGGGTACGTACCGTGAAGGCCCTCGCGTTCTTGGAAATCGCGGGACTGGTTCGGGTCGACAACCGTAAATCGAAGCTGCAGATCACTGAACTCGGCGAGAAGGTAGTGAGCACAGCCGCCAGGGGTGATGATCACCTCGCCATCAAGCTCGCACAGGTGCAACGCACCTACCGGAATCTCGCAGTAGAACGTCAACTGAACTTGCGACTGGTATGAAACTTCTTTCGCTACAGATCTCGCCACGTGGCGAACACGGGCTGGGGTCGGGCCGGCTGGACTTCGCTGACGAGGTCACACAGCTGTTTGGCCCGAACGGCTCCGGCAAGACACCTGTCGTCCAGTCGATCGTGTATTGCCTCGGTTACCCTGTGAAGTTCCGGGCAGATATTTTCGCGCGCTGCGAAAAGGCGACCCTGGAGGTTGCGATCGACGGCGCACGCTACGCGATGACCCGCGTCTACAGCGCAAACATGCTCGACGTCGAAGTTCTGGAACCCTCCGGAACCCGACAGCAATTTTTCAACGAACGGGACTATTCCGCATATCTGTTCGAGCTGCTGGACCTGCCGTTCCCGAATCTCGTTTCCAGCTCGAATGTCGCCACAAAGCCCTACATGGCGACCCTGCTTCCCTTTTTCTATCTCGATCAGGACGATGGCTACGGCTCGTTCTACGCTCCGCCCTCCGCATTCATCAAGGACCAGCATGCGGAGATGCTCCGACTGGTCGCGCGGCTGCCGTGCAGGAATTCGTTCGACTCGAAAAAGGACCTGCTCGCTGCCAAACGTGAGCTTGACCGGCTGGACCAGATGGTGCTGGAGAGGCGCCGGGAGGCAGACAGCTCAACCACGACGGGTGACACCGGTTCGCTGCAGGACGTGACGGACACGCTGATGCAGCTGAGGACCGAAATGGACCGACTGCAACAGACCGGGGTCACCAACACGGCGGCGGTCGCTGCCCTCGAACGGCTCATCGGAGAACGCCGCAGGAACCTGCGGGAGCTTGAGGCTGAGGTAGCCGAGATCGACAAGCGCAGCTCCAATACGGCGCAGATTGCCTCGGAGATCGAGGCGGAAGTTGCGACGCTGAACCTGAACGAAGAAGCGAAGCGGGTGTTCGCATCGTTCAACGAGATCTGCCGTGTAGAGGGTTGCGGACTGTTTGCGTTCAGCACGGAGTCTTACGCAAAAAACCTGCTGTACCTCAGGGATCAGATCAAGGACTTGGACCGGATATCGGCTCACAACGCGGTGCGGAAGGAATCCTTTCTCCAGCAGCAAAATCAGGTCCGGCTGCATATCACCGATCTGGAGGCCCAGCGTGATACATCGGCAAACAGTTCGATTGCGCAGGCCACCCGGTCCGCGCTTGATGCGCTCACCTCGCAGGTACTCGATCTTGAGATGCGAAAGCGTGATATCGGACGGAACGAACTGCTGCGCACGCGGCTGGCCGAGGTGATCGAACAGCGCGAAAAGGCCATTGACCAGGTTCAGGCACTGACGCGCGATGCCGAGATGACCCCGGGAGTTGTAAAGCTTCGCGTCGCCATCAAGGACGCGCTTCTGAAGTGGATGGACATTCTGCAGACGAGCAACGTCTCGGACGATATCCGTTTCAAGGACGATTTCGTGCCGATGTTTGGGCCCGAGTCACTGGCCCAGCTCAAAGGAAGTACGAAAGTCCGGGTGGTGCTCGCCTACCATGCGGCCGTCATTCAGGCTGTGACCGAACTCATCGGTGACACACCCCTGCAGTTTCTGATACTCGACACACCGAAGCAGCACGAGATTCACGACATCGATCTGGGCCGGTATATCGACGAACTCAAGCGGTTCGGGCACGAACGCGGGCTGCAGATCGTCTTTTCCGCGACCGGATATCGACATGTCGGCGACAGCCATGACACTGAGTGGACACCAATGTTCAGCGGCGAACGCCATGAGATGTTTCTGGGATCCCCAGTGGCCGCCCCTGGGTCTTGACTTGGGCGTCTGATATCCCGGGGCTCGGCAGTGACGCGCGTTTTGTCGGGCACACCGGCGGAGCGACAGCGTAGCGGCAACGCCCGAATCCCTGCAGAAAAAAGGGACGCTCAGGCATCGCTTCAGTTGGCAGACCGCTACTCGGCCGTCACCTGGTGGTCAGATAAACAAAGGGGGCATATGCCGCAGGGCCAGTCGGCCGGCGCCAGGTCATGTAGCCGGACTCTTCGGCACGGATCCCAGTACAACGGAAAGGCCGGCCTTGACGGCACCCCAAATCGGGAGTAACAGCTGTCGGCGTTCTATCGCTTTCTGGGCGCAGTTGACGCGCTCGCGTCAGCGCGCTCCTTCCCACGCAGCGATCCGGTCAGACTTCGTTTATTTTCATCAGGCGAGTCGGCTCTCAGCAGATCCTCCACCACTCGCTTTAGAATCCGCTCGCTTTCATTAGCCGAAGACCCAGCATTCAACCGATCCAGTGCGCTCTTCAAGATCTGCTCACGTTCGCTCGCCGGGCTAACCCGCTGAGCGTTCAGCTTATCCAGCAAGCGCTTCGCCATTGGCTGACGTTCTCTGGCCGCATCAGCCTTCAACCTGTCCAGCACCCTCTGTAGAACCGAGGTGCCTTCATTGACCGAGTCAGCGTTCAGCCTATCCAGCACGCGCTTCGCAATTGGCTGACCTTCGCCAGCGGCATCAGCTTTCAACCTGTCCAGCACCCTCTGTAGAACCGAGGCGCCTTCATTGACCGAGTCAGCATTCAGCCTATCCAGCACGCGCTTCGCAATTGGCTGACCGTCACTGATAGCATCAGCGTTCAGCCGATCCAGCGTTCGCTTCAGACTCCGCGCGGTCTCACTGACCGAGTCATTGCCTCGACCCTCTCGGAGGATTTTCATGGCGCGCGCCTCCGACGGACTCACCTCGAGGGTTCGTTCCTTTCCGTCCGGGCCTACAAGGGTTATCCTTGTATCTCTGTTACCTAGAGCCATGTCGCGGTCTCCCTGCACATCCGACCAAAATCGTCTAACGTGAAATAGACGGAGGCGAAAGAATAGAGTTCCTGATAGAAGAGCATGGTATGTGCGCTATTAATAACCATATTAGCAGGTAGCGGAGTGGGAGAGTCGAAGATTGCCACTACCGCGAGGCGCGCTCGCTGGGCTTCCTCTTCTTCCGGCTGGAAAACGGGAACCGGCACCGCTGCTGCCCACGCGCTGTCTTGGTAGACAAGGTCCCCTCCGCGCATCATAGGGATCGCCACTTTCTCCGTGCTGCCGTCCGCCCAAGCCCGTCCCGCCATTGTTGACCTGTCGAGGGACAGACGGCGCCGGATTGTGGGAAGCCGATGTCCCACCTCGTAAGCTATCGTCATTGAGTAGCGGTCCGTCACCCGCTGGATCGCCAAGGTAACGCGGAAAAACGGTGTCTCCAGCGATCCTAACCCGGGAAACCCAGCGATCAAACCATTACTCACTTCAATCCGCATCCGGTCGAGATAGCCACGGAATTCCTTAGGAGCAGTTGTCAATTCTCGTTCCAGCTCCAATACCGCTTTAACTCTAGCCTTGGAGACGTCGTTGCTGAGCGTGTCGAACGGGGCGTCGAAATCAAGCATCGTGATACTACTTTGGAGCTGGACCTGAACCAAACGGTCGATCCCGCGAAAGTGGATCTCGGGGGGGCCGGCGACAATCGTGTCCAGCGCAGCGAGGAACCAGTGCTGTGGAGTCTCTTCGCGTGCCGCATCCTCCGCCGCGCCGTTCTCCGGCGAGCGCTCATTCGCCCCTGCTCCTTCGCTGGTCGCAGACTCGGCGCCTTCCGATGCACTCACATGTGCCTGGCGTTCGCGTGCTTTCAGACCGAATGCGATCGTCACAGCCTTTGGATCTAGCGCGCGTTCCTCGTCGAATGACCAAGCCGGTAAGTTTGACATCAATCCGCCGTCGAGAAATCGTCGCGCAACCGCGCCATTGTCTCCCGCCTTCTCGAAGGCTACCGACCAAGGCTCGAAGATGAACGGCAGGCAAATCGATGCTGCGACCGCGTCGGCAACGGCAACTTGCGGCGTTGTCTCGACCGAAAAGAGTTCGAGGGACTTATTGGTGACGTTGGTCGCGACCAGTTTGAGCGGCCGACCGCCTGCTTTCTTCATTTGCTCGAAGGTGATCGGGCTCGTGCCATCCAGGTTCAACCGTTCAGCGATAGCCGTATTGACAAGATCCCGGACGGACTGCAGCGAAGCAAGGCCGTCGTGAATGCGCCGCAGCCTCCTGTAGGTCCAGTACCCAAGAAGAATAATTGCGATGCCCAGCAATGGCGGATTCGGCAACAGACAAAGGACAGCGCAGAGTGCGCCTAAAGTTTTCCACTTATGACGAATCGCGCGCGCCAGCCAGGACGTCGACTTGGCCGACTCCCGGAGCCCCTTGATCGATTTCCACCCGCTCTCAGAGAACAGGCTCGTCGCTTTTTCATACTTTCCGTTGGCGACCTTCTGAAGTAGGTGGGTTCGTTCGCTTGGATTCAGCAGATCCTTTGATTCGAACTTCGCCGCAACGAGTGCTGCGAGGATCGCGCCCGCCGAAGTCCCTGCGACACCTTTAATGGTGAGACGCAATTCTTCTACTGCAGCGAGTCCTCCGACGTGCGACACGCCGCGCGCACCCCCCCCTTGAAAAGCGAGATAGACAGAATGGTCGAAAGGCCGAGGCGTCCACGCCTCATTTTCCGGCCGCGCGAAATACTCGATGGTAACTAGCTTTCCCATGGATAGTGTGAGGTCGGAATCGCCGACGCGCGACGCCATACGTATTAGGCGCAGTGTCGGCATGTTGAAGGCGCGCGTGATAAAGCAGCCGGAAACCGGGGGGAACTCTACCGGGCCCGCCGCGCAAAAGCACGCCGTTTAGGGGGGTGAACAAGGTTCGCAATTATGCGCTGCAGAGCATATTCACGAACCGTGTTCTACCCCTACCAGGCCGGCTCGCCCACGTCCAGGCTCACTGCACCATCACCACTCCCTGTCTCACCGGCAGACTGTAGCGGCGATATGGCCGGCGGATTACCACCGGCAGGAACCCGACCGATGGTTGCGTCGCGCTCAGCCGCCGTTCACCGCATCCTTGAATGTCTTGCCCGCCGTGAACTTGACCGTCTTCGCGGCCGGAATCTGGATCTCGGCCCCGGTGGCCGGGTTGCGGCCGACCCGTGCGGCGCGCGCCCCGGTGGAAAACGAACCGAAACCGACCAGCTGCACGGTGCCGCCCTTCGTGACTTCGCCAGTGATCGCCGCGATCAGTGCATCGAGCGTCTCGCCGGTCGCCGCCTTGCTGTCGCCCGTCTTCGCAGCGACTGCGTCGATCAGTTCCTGCTTGTTCATTGTCTTTCTATATGAACGCGTCCCGTTTGCAACAGTTTTCGTGTGTTCGGACAGACAGGATGGGCTGCGGCTCTATATCCGGCCTTGTTGCAGCCGGTCCTACCGCTGCGGGCCCCTATGAAATCCGCTGACTCGCACCTCATTCTCCTGGCGAGCTCGAAGCTCGGAAGACAATTCAGGTTTAGCGAGTCCTGGTCCTACCTGACTAGTCATCACACTCGAAACGCTGCGCAACCTTTCGACGTTCACCCTGTGTTAAATGTTGATCTTCTACCTCGCGTGGGCCGTTCATGCCGGCTTCATGCTCACGTAGTCCTTCCGGTACGGCCGATCATGCGCGAGCACTGCCCAGATCGTTCGCGCCATCTTGTTGGCCAGCGCGACGATCACCACATTCGTCGGCCGCCGCTTCTTCATCTGCTCGACCCAGGGGCCGGGCTGCTTCGCATGCGTCAGCACCGCGCGCGCACCGTGAATCAGCAACGTGCGCAGATACGTGTCGCCCCGCTTGCTGATCCCGTGCAGGTTCACCTTGCCGCCCGAGCCGTTCTGCCTGGGCACCAGGCCCGCCCACGCGGCGAATTCGCGTCCAGAACGGAATGCCTTCGGGTCACCCATCATCGCTACCGCAGCCGTTGCCGTCAGCAGTCCCACGCCCGGAATCTCGCTGATCGCCTTCACCGCCCGGTCTTCCTTCTTCCACTCACGCATGCGCCGCTCGATCTCGGCAACCCGCGCGTCTAGCCTCGCCAGTCCGGTCCACTGCTCTCGCAATGTATCGATCAGCGCCGCTGGCAGGCGATCCGCGAGCCGGCCCAGCGCGGCCGGTATTTCCTGGTCCAGCTTCGCCCGTCCCTTGCTCATCACCTCGCCGTATTCAGTCAGCAGACCACGCAATCCATTGATCTGCATCGTGCGGAACTTCACCAGCTGCTCGCGCATCCGGTGCAGAGCCAGCATCGCCTGTTGCATCTCGGTCTTCACCGCCACCGGCTTGCCCGGCTGCTGCACCGCCAGCCAGATCGCTCGCGCGTCCGCCGCGTCGTTCTTGTTTCGGATGTTGAACGCCTTCACGAACTCCGCCGGCATCAGCCTGACCTCGTGACCCATCTGCGTCAGTTGCCGGGCCCAGTGGTGGGCGCCGCCACACGCCTCCATCCCCACCAGGCACGGCGCTCGGTTCGCGAAGTGCTCCAGGAACTTGGCCCGCTTGATCGGCTTGTTCACGATCTCTCCGCTTGCCTGATCGACGTAATGCACCTGGAAAACCTGCTTGGCGATATCAACGCCCACGGCCATACTGTTCATCGTGGATTCTCCGGTTGCCGGGAAATGCGTGCATTTTCCACCTGGGCACTTCGATGCCGTTGGCCCGTGAGGATCCACCTCCAGCCTCTGCTCTCACCGCTTCGGGTGGGACGCGTTCATTTCATTCTCCTGGTGCGATTGTGAAGATTTCGCCACCCTACCCGATCCGCACACCTCTGCGCAATCGGCACGCAACTGCGCGACCCGGCTCGCCGGGATAAGCCGGCCGATCCAGCTTCGCTAACTGTAGCCGGGTACGGATCGCGGTCCACGCTCCAGTGAGGGACTTTGCACGGGCAAAGTCCGGCATATCACTACGGGTCAAGGGTTATGGTTCCGCGCCGCAGACGCCGCGGACATCCCAGCGTCCTGGGTCGCGTAGCTCCCCGCCTCAGTCGCGCCTGCCCGCTTCTCCGCATCTCCGCACTCCGGCCTCGCGCCCAGATCGGCCGTCCGGTGCCGCGGGCGTCACTCCGGGTGCCGTCCGGCCAGGTATTTTCCCGGAACAAGTGCGAGTGTCGTGAAACGAAGGGGTAGATAGCCACAACTATCGACCCCTTCATTTGGGTCGGCTTTCTGCCTGAACTGGCAGACGTGAAAACGCGTCACCCTTTCCACAGGACGATGCTATACCGGGTCGCGGCCTCGTCTTCAGATGACCGGGATTAGTCGGGCATCGGGACCCAACCTTACGAAGCCGCGGTGCGCCGATCCAGTTCCGCTGTCGTGCGCTCCAGCTCCTGCACGGTCATCGCCTCATCGGGCAATACCGTCTGGTATTCCGCCGCAAGAATCTTGTTCGCCAGGTTGTCCAGCGCGTAGTGTGCTTCGGCCGCACCTTTTTCGGCGCAAAGAATCAGGCCGACAGGTGGATTCTCCCCAGGCTTCATCCAGTGCTCGCGCGCGTAGTTCAGATAGAGATGCATCTGCCCAGCGTCCGCATAGCTGAAGCGACCAACCTTGAGATCGATGATAACCAGGCATCTCAACCGTCGATGGAAAAACACCAGATCGACCCTGAACCACGTGTCGTCGATCCTCAGGCGGCGCTGCCGCCCGACGAAAGCAAAGTCGTCGCCGAGTTCCAGCAGGAGATCCGCCAGATGCTGGATCAGCGCCTCCTCAAGATCCGACTCCGAGTACTCGTCCTTGATGTCGAGAAACTCGAGGACAAGTCGCGAATCGCCTCCTCGGGCGTGAGGAGATCACCCGCTGGATTTCGGCGGCTTTCCTGAGCAGGGCCGCCTTGTTGCGCGACAGCGCCAGCCGCTCGTAAAGCTGGCTACTGATCTGGCGGTCGAGCTGGCGCACCGACCAGCCTTCGCGCAACGCCTCTGTTTCATAGAAAGCGCGCGCGGTCGCCGTCTTCACTGAAAGCAGGCGCACATAGGCGAACCACGGCAGCGTGAAACGGGTGGCCAGCGCCATGTAATCGGGCGCCATTGCGATGCCTTCGACGACGTCTTTCGCCAGCAGCGATTTTCCAGACGGCGTCTGGACATTTTCGGGATCTGCAGATTTTCCAGACACTGTCTGGAAAATCTCCGCCGCCGGCCAGGCGACATAAAAAGGCGCGTATGCTGGCCAGATTCGCCTTGCCGAATCCGCGTCCGAAACGGCGCGTCAGGTCCTCCGCGAGCCGGGCGATCAGCGCCTGTCCGTAGTCGGCGCGCGCCTGCCCGCCCTGCTCACTGGCGACGATCCGCCGCCCGATCTCCCAGTAAGCGGCGGTCATCACGGCATTGACATTGCGTGCCGCCGCCCGTCGCGCCGATTCGACGACACTGACCACTTCCTTGTGCATCCCGGCGTAGTCGCCGGGCGCGATTGCCACCTTCGTCATGACGCGTTGACGGCATCCTTGAACGCCTTGCCCGCCGTGAACTTGACGGTCTTCGCCGCGGGGATCTGGATTTCGGCGCCGGTCGCCGGATTGCGGCCGACCCGTGCAGCGCGCGCACCCGTGGAAAATGAACCGAAACCGATCAGCTGGACGGTATCGCCCTTCGTCACCGCGCCGGTGATCGCAGCGATCACTGCGTCGATCATCTCGCCGGTCGCGGCCTTGCTTTCATCGGTTACCGCTGCGACCGCGTCCACCAGTTCCTGCTTGTTCATGGTTGATTCCTCGTTGTGATCGCGATGCTGCCACCCTACCCAATCGGCCTACCTTCACGCAATCGCGAGCAACGGGCGGTCCGTTTCTGCGGCACCCGGATCAACCAAAGGTGCATTGACTTCGCCACGCGCCGTCAGGGTCAGTCGGAAGCGCCCGGGCACGGCAGATCAATCGTGACTTTATCGCCCGTCACCAGGCGACGACCGGAGAGCGCCACGCAGCAAAATCGCCACATCTGATAACTGGAGTTATCGCGAGTGGTGATTTTGGTTGTCAGATTCGTGCATGCCGCTGAGGCACTGACCAAACCCGTAGAGCCGCAGCGCTACTGCTCGTCGCCCAATTCGGCCTCGATCTCTTCGATCGACGGCAGTTCGGTCGCCAGCGGCTGGGGAATTTCGCGTAAAAGCTGGTATTCGGCCACCCCCATCGGCTTGGCGATACCACGAAGCGCGTACTCGGCGACCAGCCTGTTGTGTTCCTTGCAGAGCAGCAAGCCGATCGTCGGTTGATCGCTGGGCGCCTTCAATTGCGCATCGATCGCCGACAGGTAGAAATTCAGCTGCCCGGCGTATTCCGGCCTGAACGGCGTGGCCTTCAGTTCGACGACCACGTAGCAGCGCAGCTTCAGATGGTAGAAGAGCAGATCAACAAAGAACTCGTCGCCACCAACTTCGAGCCGGTACTGCCGACCGACGAATGCAAAGCCGGCACCGAGTTCAAGCAGGAATTTCGTGATGTGTCGGGTCAGAGCATGTTCCAGATCCCGTTCCTGCGCATCCTCACTAAGGCCGAGAAAGTCGAAGATATACGGGTCTTTCAGGCTGTCCCGCGCAAGATCGGACTGCGGCGACGGCAGACGCTCCGGGAAATTCGTCACCGCGTTGCCCTGGCGGTCGCGCACCCGGGTTTCGATCTGCATCACGAGGACGTTGCGCGACCAGCCGTGCTCGACAGCCTTCGCTGCGTACCATTCACGCTCCTCGCGGGTGGCCAGTTTGTCGAGCAGCGTGCACAGGTGGAACCATGGCAATTGTGCAGCAGCCTGCTGCACAAATTCGCCGTCGGGCCACGCCTGCGCGAACGCACGCATGTATTTGAGGTTGCGCGGGGAAAAGCCGCGCATGTCGGGAAATGCTGAGCGCAAATCGCGAGCAAGGCGATCGATCACCTTCGCGCCCCACCCCTGAGCCTGCTGTCGCTGCGCGATATCCCGGCCAATCTGCCAGTAAAGCAGCACCAGGTCCCGACTGACGGCCAGCGCCGCACGTTGCCGCGCGCTCGCCACCCGCGCCTTCAGATCGTTCAGCCAGGCAGCGTAATCCGCACCAGCAGGCTCTGTGTTTGTCATGCCACTCATGTCCCCGGTCACCCGACGTTCACCGCTTCCTTGAATGCCTTGCCGGCCGTAAACTTCACCGTCTTTGCCGCCGCGATGCGGATCTCCGCGCCCGTGGCCGGATTGCGGCCGACGCGCGCGGCGCGGGCACCGCTGGCAAATGTACCGAAGCCGGTCAGTTGCACCGCTTCGCCGTTCGCGACTGCGCCCGTCACAGCGAGATGATCGCATCGATGGCGCCAGCGACGGACGCCTTGCTGTTTCCGGTCGCCGCAGCCACCGTCTCAATGAGGTCCTGCTTGTTCACGATTTCCTTCGTAGGGGTTACTGAGACTGCGTTGCAGTTGCAGGAGAACAACCACGTTACCGGAGGAGTCCCATTCCAGCAAACTGGAAAGGAATGGCGGCGCCCTGGAAGCGTTCCCGCGAATATCTCCGCAGCGCGGAGACAAAGATTCCCACTGTCGCAACGGCAGGAGAGCGTTTCAGAAAATCTGCCCGCCGAGACGCTCACGACTGGCCCATTTCACGTGGCTGCGGAACATGCGACCCTCCTCGCCAATCGATTCAATCACCGCCCGCTGGCCGCGTGCCTCAGCCACGACCTGCACGATCCGCTCGCCGTAACGCATGAGCGCACCGATGCGCGGGCGGGCGGCCGGCCGGCGTCTGCTGCTCATCGTCATGCCGCCGGATCCTTCGATACGCTCGCCGCGCGCCGCGACGACGCCGTTTTCCTGCCCGAACCGGTCTGCTTCGGCGCGCCCCGACCCGCTGCCGTCCCCCGACGTGGCGCCGGCGCGCTGCGCAGCTTTTGCCGGAGCGCTTCAAGCTCGTCTAAATACGCCGCACTGGCGCTGCGGGCGGCGTCCAGCCTGCCCTCCGTCACCCCGAGCTGCTGACGCAGATCGCCAAGCTGTGCCTGGAGCCTCTGACCTTCCGCACGATGGCGACTTTCGCTCTGCTCGGCCCGTCGCGCTGAGGCCTCCAGCTCCTTCTGCAACCGGATGGTCACGCCGCGCTCGCGGTCAATCTCAAGCAGCGCACGGGCCTCGGCCGCCCTGAGCCGCTCCTGCGCCAGTTGGCCGTCCGCACGAAGCTTGTCCACTTCGGACGCGAAGTCACGCCGGGCGCCCTCGAGCGCCAGTTGCAGCTGCTGTTCACCCTGCTGGGCCGCCCGCAGACGATCCTGCAACGTCGCACATGTGGCGGTCGCACTGGCCAGCGCCTGTTCCAGCCCGCTGACGTGGCGTCGCGCGTCATCCAGTGCGCTCGCGCTGCCGGCCAGTTCCTGGCATAGCCGCTCGTATTCAGCCTCGGCCTTCGCCTGCCGGGCCTGCGCATCCGCGACAGCCAGCTGCGCCTCGTGCCGCTGAGCAGCGAGGCCGTCCTGCGCGACCCCGACGGCGCGCGTCCAGAGCGCGGCGGCCAGCTCACCGGTGGCGGACTGCAGTTCGGGCGGCAGGTCGGGGTGCTCGATACGCACCCGGCTTTTCTCGCGCAGGGTGGTCCAGAACCTCGACAGCGCCTCAGCCGGGGCGCTCATGCTGCCTTTCCTGACAAGTTGATAGAGCCGGTTCGCGGTCGGCGTGATGCCGTGCCGGAAGAACAGCAACACACAGACCTCGCGGTACAGCTCCTGGGTGTGCGGGAACTGCGCGCGCAACTGCTCGATTTCAGCGTGCAATTGCGATTCAGAGGCGACGGTGGGGTCCATGGGAAGACCTTGCGGGATTCGATAGTTAATAATACAACGTATAATGTTGCCTTTAGAACCCATTTGCTTTTAATTTTGACATTAATCCTGTAATGTTGAAATTTATCGCACGAAGTGCGACACTCGCCACATGACACTCGCAACCTGGCGCGCACCGGTCCCCCACGCCCATGAAAACCGCCTTGATCGCACCGCGCCCTCTGGATGCGCTCGAACTGCCCGCCGAACTTGATGGCCGCGACGGCACCAATCGCGCGCGCGGACACGCGCAGATCGCCGCCCGCGATGACCTGAATGCGGTGCGCGCGTGGCTCGCGCGCGTCGCCGACAAGAAAACGACCTTCGAGAACTACCGCAAGGAAGCCGAACGGCTGCTGCTGTGGGCGATCGTCCAACTGGGCAAACCGCTGTCGTCGCTCACGCACGAGGACCTGCTGCTGTTCCGGCAATTCCTCGAGGACCCGCAGCCGCACGCGCGCTGGGTCGCCGACGGCGGCCGCAAATTCCCGCGCCATGACCCGCGCTGGCGTCCGTTCTACAGGACACTCCGGCCGAGCAGCCAGTACCAGGCGATGGTGATCATCAACGCGCTGTTCGCGTGGCTGGTCGAAGCCGGCTACCTGGCCGGCAATCCGTTGTCACTGTCGCGCCAGCGCGCCCGCCGCTCAAAGCCACGCATCACGCGCTATCTCGACCGCGAGCTGTGGCAGGAAGTGAAGGCTTATATCGACAGTCTGCCGAAAGACTCGCCGCGCGAGCGGGAGCGCTACCTGCGCGCACGATGGCTGTTCACCCTCTTCTATCTCGGCGGCCTGCGCATCTCGGAAGTCAGCGGCAACACGATGGGATGCTTCTTCTGCCGGCGCGACGCGGATGGCCACGAGCGCTGGTGGCTCGAAGTGACCGGCAAGGGCGACAAGGAGGGGCTCGTGCCAGCCTCCGCGGAAATGATGGTCGAACTCGCGCGATACCGGCGCGAGCGCGGCCTGTCCACCCTGCCCTCCCGGCATGAAGAGACGCCGCTCGTGCTGCCGCTGGGCAAATCCATGAAGCCGCTTACGCGCGCGGCGTTGCACACAATCGTCAAGGCCATCTTCGCCGGCGCGGCGGAGCAGCTCCGGCTGCGCGGCGACGCCTTCGCGGGACAGGCGGATCTGCTCAAACAGGCCTCCGCTCACTGGTTGCGCCACACGGCGGGATCCCACATGGCCGACGGCGGCGCCGATCTGCGGACGGTACGCGACAACCTGCGCCATGCCTCACTGACGAGCACCAACCCCTACCTGCACACGCCCGATGAACAGCGTCATCGTGAAACCGAGGCAAAACACCGCATCGACTGGTAGTAGTCGCCGCCTGACGTGATCCGGGATTCGCGCGCGAGGCGGATCAACGCCTCACAGCCCTGATGCCCGTGGGCAGACTGATACCCACCGTATCGTGTGCGAGAATCCTGTCGACGCGCGATAGCGCTGCCTCCTGACCGCCCATGGAAACCGCTGAAGTTAAACCGCAGGTACTCGCCAACCGTCGTGGGGTGGCGTTTGGCCTCGTGCGCCAGAACAACACGATCGAATGCGTGATCACGATCGCGGCACTGGAGACCCATTTCTGGCTTGAGCCAGGAGCCAGCGAGGCCCGGATCATGAAGACTTTCCGGGACGGGTACGGCCGCATCCGGGCAATGGCTGAGCGCAAGCTGCTCGCCCATCCGGCATCGCATCCCGAACTGACGGCCGACGATTTTGCGCGTCCCTGAGCGCACTCTGCCGGCATATGCCCCGGATCGTTTCCTGCGGTGACCACTGCTGCGTCAGATCACCGACAACCGAAGCGAAGGGTTTTGCTTCGTCAACCGGCTCCGGTCCAAATAGGTGGCGTGGCCGAAATGTTTCTTATAGATATGGCCCCCTGATCTCTTGGGCGGGCCTATGTCCGGGCAACGATGAGAGCGCCGGCAAACGCCGCAGCACGCGTGTGCGCAAAAGCGGCACATGGCTGAAAACCGCGCTCGTTACCGCCGCACGGGCCGCCGTTCGGGTGAAAAGCACCTATGTGCATGCCCAGTTCGTGCGCATCAAAGCACGACGCAGCCCAAAGAAAACCATCCTCGCCGTTGCCGCTTCCATGCTCACCGCCGTGTGGCACATGCTCTCCGACGGGGCGGCGCTCATCGGCGTGCAAATGGCGACGCGCATCGACGAAGCGGCCACGGCGGGCAAGGATGCCGCGCGTGCGAGCCCGACTTATGCCGTGCTCGCCATCGTCCGCGAACCTGCAAATGCCGGACGACAAGCGCACCTCGTGCGCCACCCTCGCCCAGATACGCGACGAGCTTGTGTCCGCATCGACGCGAGCAGGACGCGAAACGCACAACGGCATGCGCGGGGCCGCAGCGCAAGTACGACGGCGAAACCAGCGACGGCATCTTTCCGGCCGGCCCGCCCTCGACACCTGAGCAGCGGTGAAGCGACCCCACCCTTGCCGGCAGGGGCAGGTCAGTCAACTCTCGTTGTGACGGGAGCGGGCCAGGGCGGAAGCGACCGCCGACCCTCGCTTCGTTTACGGCAATCTAAATGATGCTACTCTCGACTCGGTGGCCTCGGCGCTCTGGACTCCGTGGGCTCGGTGCCCGGATATGCCACCGGATCCCACTGATGTGCCGCGAGCGCGATCGCAGGATTACTGAGGTCGGGCTCGTAGGGAGACTCTCGTCGAGGGGTGGTCGGGATCTTGCTGGGATCGCCGGTGACCGTAAATGCCGGCCTGTGACCAAGGGCTGTGCTCAATCTGCTGCTCGCTG